>ERZ651768.420-NODE-420-length-32257-cov-3.436234_pt1 | contig 32257 bp, 28 predicted proteins | sample MGYA00514754_ERZ651768 | MGnify/ENA metagenome assembly ERZ651768
TGCCGGAAGCGGACCACTTCGTCAGCAAAGGCGGCGAATACCCACACTTCCGCGGCTATATCCGCGGCACGGCCGGCGAGGTGGACAAACTTGTCGGCCTGGCTTACCTCAACAGTGATGTCGGACATGCCATCACGGGATACGCGAGCGAGATCGTCGTCATGGTCGGCCTACGGCCGGTCGGCACCATAACCGCAGTCACGGTCGTCACCCATAACGAACCTTACGGTTATCGGTCAATCGATCTAGCGCGTTTCAAGAATCAGTTCCCTAACCGCCGGTACCGTGAACGGCTACGGGTCGGCGACGACGTTGATGGCATTTCGGGTGCAACGATTACGGTAAGCGCCGCCACATCTGCCATCCGGCGATCAACCCGACGCATGTTTCGTGAGTTCGTCAAGGAACAAATAGAGGCGCAACCGTGACCATCGTTCGTGTCCTCGTCGCATTTGTGATGACCGGCTTCCTATGTACCGCGGCGGCGGCACCACGGCCAGCCCAGGACGTCGAGGCCGACCAGCCAACCCTCTCCCTCGAAGACCTCGATGCGTTGTTGGAGGAAGATGAGGTCGAAGAGTCGGTGACCTCACTTAACTCAAGTGAGGTCACGGACATCATCGGGATCGTGGTCGTGCTCAGTTTTGCGTTCTTCAGCTTTGCGAAGAAGAGTGTCGCCCTCAAATACATCTCGTTTGCTGTTTCGATTGCATACCTTGGCTTTTACAAATCAAACCTCGTCTCAATCGTTAACATTTTCGCGATTCTTCAAGGCAATCTTCCTGGGTTTAGACATAGCATCCCGTGGTACCTGCTTATCGGCTTCACGGTGGTATCGACCGTGCTCTGGGGGCGGCTCTACTGCGGGCGAATTTGCGCATTCGGAGCACTTACCCAAGCGCTCGATCGTATTCTGCCATCGCGGCTTCGCATCGATCCACCAGCTTGGCTCGACCGACGGCTGGCTTATCTCAAGTACGGCATCCTCGGCGGCGTGTTGGTCTACTTCCTCAGCACAGGTGATTTCCTCATCTACCGGTATGTCGAGCCATTTTGGATGTTCACACTAAATGGCAATACGGCCATGTGGACGCTTGTCACTATTCTCCTGATAGCCACGGTTTTCGTCCGTAATCTCTATTGTCGGTATTTGTGCTCTGTTGGCGCAGCGCTTGGTCTCATTTCGAACTTCACCGTGTTTCGGATTAAGCGTTGGGGCGAATGTCAGACCTGTAAGATCTGTGAGAAAGCCTGTGAGTGGGGCGCAATCGACGGACCAAAGATCTCGGTTGCTGAGTGTGTCCGCTGCGACGACTGCGAACGTATCTACCACGACCAGAAGAAGTGTGTGCACTGGATCGTGCTAAAGAAGAAGCCGCGAGCCCAGACAGCAGCTTCCTCATAACCCGAGCAGTATTATGGCGGAACCTGGTCGTAAACGTTGGTCTTCACGTGGGTCGTTCTTGCTCGCTACCACGGGAGCGGCGGTCGGCTTAGGGAACGTCTGGCGGTTCCCGTTTCTCGCTGGTGAAAACGGCGGCGCGGCGTTCGTCTTGGTTTACCTCGCCTTCGTCTTTCTCATCGGAGTACCGGTGATCACGGCCGAGTTGGCACTCGGCCGTATGGGGCACCGGAGTCCCATCGGTTCGGTCAAGACGATCATCCGAGAACAGGGCGCCCACGCGGGGTGGCAGGCAATCGGTGTCATCAGTTTACTGGTTCCTTTTCTCGGCTTTACCTATTACAGCATCGTCGCCGGCTGGTCCCTGTACTACACTGTCGAGGCTGCACGGAATGCTTTCGACAGTATGGGTGCTGCCGATTCGCAGCGCCTGTTTCAAGACCTAGCGGCCTCACCGTGGCTCACCGTGTTCCTGCAAGGCGTCGTGATTGGACTCACCGCTGTGGTCGTCGGGAGTGGTCTCCATCGCGGCATCGAGCGTGCCACGAAAATCATGATGCCCAGCCTCGTATTCATCATGCTGATCATGGTCGTCTACAACGTCTTCGCGGCCGATGTCACCGCTGCTTTAGCTTTCCTGTTCACACCCGACTTCTCGCAACTCACGCGCACATCGCTGCTGCTCGCGCTGGGGCAGGCGTTCTTTTCGGTTGGCGTGGGTGTTGGCTTCATGATGACCTATGGTGCCTATCTGCCCAGAGAAGTCTCGGTTCCCCACGCGGCGTTCGTGATCGCCGCAGTCGATACAGGCATCGCATTACTGGCTGGCCTTGTGATCTTTCCGATCGTCTTCGCCTCAAATCTGAGCCCGGCCGAGGGTCCGGGGCTCGTCTTCATCACGATGCCGATTGCCTTCGGCGGAATGGGTTTGGGACATGTAATCGGCGTGCTGTTCTTCCTGCTGCTGTCGCTGGCGGCCTACACAACGACGCTCGGCATGCTCGAGCCGATCGTGTCGTACCTGGAGGAGCGGTGGCAGACTTCACGGCGTACGCTGGCTGTGGTGGCCGGCGGTTCAATCTGGATAGTCGGCTTCCTTCCCGCGTTGTCCGACAACGTGTTGGCAGATATTAGACCGCTCAGCTTCATCGGCACGATGTCGGAAATGTCGTTCTTCGGAGTATTCGACTTTGTAACAGCGTCGGTCTTACTACCAATTAACGCGCTACTGATTGCACTATTCTCGGGATGGGTTGTCGCGGGAAACGCGTTTCGGCGGGAGTTGGCAATGAAACACGACGTTTTCTTTACGGTCTGGCAGGTGCTAATGCGTTACATCGCGCCGGTCGCTGTACTTGTAATCTTAATCTCTGGTTTCATCCAATAGCCCAACTTAATGGGACCACACAATCGCACTACCTAGTCTCCTCCGTCGTCCTCTAACTCAGGCAGTCGATACGCGAGTAACTCCCCAGCGTAGGTGCCGCCGCCCACAGCGACAACGATGTACTGGACACCGTCAATGCTGTAGGTCATCGGAGACCCGGTCTGTGAGGATGGCATAAAAACCGCATCGATTTCCCGGCCGGTCAATTTGTCGTAGGCGCGGAGCCGCGCGCCCTGGCGTTCGTCAGCTGAAGTAAACACCCCGCCGTCACCCGCAATGACAAGCGTCTTAGTCACGAGCGTCCCAACCCGCCCGACGCGACCAGTACGCGGGATGTCAAAATCCTCGAGCGCCGGATGGTCACGTACACGGTCTGCCGTCTCGCCGTGTGCGACTTGCCAGAGGATCTCTCCAACATTGAGATCAATCGCCGTAATCCGTCCCCACGGCGGTTTTACCAACGGCAGACCGGAGACACTCAGCGCCGCCCGCGCAGCATTGACGCCCGTTGGACGGCCGCGAATGAAATCCATGTCCGATCGCTCGGGATTGTTGACAAGACCGAGCGACGCGACCTGCGTCTTTGAATAGATGTAGAAAATCCCGGTTTCCGGGTCTAGGGCACCGCCTGGCCAATTGGGCCCACCGGTAGACGATGGAATCATCAGGGTTCCGTAGGTGCCGTCGGCTGTCGCAACCGAAGGAGGGGTGTAAAGAGGTCCGAGACGGAATCGTGAGGCAACTTCGAGCGCCTCGGCTCGGAGCGCAGGTGTGAAGTCGATTAAATCGTTTAGGCCAATCCCCTGACGGTCGAATGGGGGTGGCTTCGTCGGATAGGGCTGAGTCGGCGCCAGCACTTCACCGGGCACGTCCGAGGGAGGAACCGGACGCTCTTCAATTGGCCAGACCGGTTCCCCTGTTACACGATCGAAGACGAACAGAAAACCTTGCTTCGTCGGCTGAACGATCGCCTTTATAGCACGGCCGTCAACTGTGATGTCAGCAAGGATAGGCGCACATGGTAAGTCTAAATCCCAGACATCGTGATGTACAGTCTGGTAGTGCCACACGCGTTCTCCGGTCTCAAGATCGACCGCCACCAAACTATCACCGAAGAGATTGTCACCCAGCCGGTGCCCACCGTAGTAATCACCTGTCGGCATCTCAAGCGGCAGATAGGCTAAGCCTAGGTCAAGGTCCACGGTTACTTGCCCCCACAAGCCCGTATTACCAGTGTAGCGCCAGGAATCATTTAACCAAGTCTCGTGACCGTACTCGCCTGGCTGCGGGATCGTATGAAAGATCCACTTCCGCTCCCCAGTGCGGACGTCGTAGCCGCGTACGTATCCCTTGACGTTCTCCCGGCTGACCGGCGCGCCGCCTACCGCGTGCGCAGCGCCAATGATGATCGTATTGCCAGCAACAACCGGAGCCGCGTGTAAGCCAACCTCGCCCGTGACAGGATCAATCTCCTGGTCAAGGTCTCGCTTCAAATCAACGATTCCGTCCAAACCAAAGTTCGGAATTTGGTCACCAGTTGACGCATTGAGCGCAACGAGATGGTAACCAGGCGTGACATAGAGGATCCGACCCGCTGCACCATCGTCCCAGTAAGCGAGCCCGCGTCCCGAAAGCCGTCGAGGAGCCTGCTGACCTCGTTCGCCTTCGTCAAGGCGGTGCATCCACAGTAGTTCACCAGTCTTCGCATCCAGCGCAGCAAGCGCTCGGCGCGAACCCGCGGTTGTGTAAATCACGCCACCTACCATGAGCGGGGTGACCTGGTAATTCGACTCCGGCCGCGGACCGAAGCTGTCGGTCTGGAAGGTCCACGCTAGTTCCAAGTCACCAAAGTTTTGAGCAGTGATCTGATCAAGTGACGAATAGCGGGTACTTGCGAGGTTGCCGCCGTAGGTGCGCCATTCAGTGTCAGGCATCACCGTCTGTGCACTTAATGACACAGTCGCACAGAACAGACCGCTGAAGAGTAAAAGGCTGACGTTGTTACGCGAATACTGTGACACGTGCTAAACCTCCCCTGACAACTGGACCACAGCGACCCCAACCCATAGACCGCAACACGACAGGTTTGGCGTCGTCATCGAAGACAAGAATTATAGCTGGGAACGAGGGTGCCTCATCGGATTAGGCTTTCGGAAAGCATTCTCGGCTGGAACGTCCCTTTTGTCAGTTAGTTCTGGCGACAGAGGCTTGGTCTTTGAGCCCCCCCGCCTGCCGCCTAAGTAGCTGCGGTCACGGACCCTAGCGAAACATTGTCTTCTATCCCTTGTCATCTTGGGAGATGCGGCCGTAGACTGCCACGGTGCCTTGGTTGGCGTGAGCATCGTTTTCTTTTCCTCATCAATACTATCAAGGGGAGTTGTATGCGGATTACGCTCTTGTTGCTATCGTTCTTCACCGTTTTAATGCCGGCGCTCGTTGAAGCGCAGCCCGTCGTGACCGTTGAAGACTACACCCGTGCCGAAAGCTTTCTGAGCGGTCAGACTGACTCACTCGTTTCGGGTGTTGTGACTAGTCCGGCCTGGCTCAATAGCGACAGGCTCGTCTACCAGAATCGGATTCCAGAGGGTCGGGAATTCGTGATGGCCGATCCAGAGGGCGTGCGGGCGCGCGCTTTCGACCATGCCAAGATGGCAGCGGCACTCTCGGCCGCAGTCAATACGGGTTACAACGCTTTCAACTTACCTACCCAGGCGAGATTTTCAGATGATGGTGCGTCAATTACGTTTGGCCACCAAGAACGGCAGTATACCTGCATCATCGAGACATATGCCTGCCACGAGGTAGCGCGCCTAGATGCGCAGAACTTACGGAACACCGTTATTGCCCCCAATGGACAGAGGGCAGTATTTATCCGGGAGCATGATCTCTGGATGCGTGACTTGACCTCTGGCAGAGAGACACAGCTCACGACTGATGGTATTGAACACTACGGCTACGCAACCAACAATGCGGGGTGGGTCCGACGCGACCAACCAGTGGTCCTTTGGTCGCCAGACTCCGAGAAAATTGCAACCTTCCAACATGACGGCCGCTCCGTCGGTGAGATGTACCTTGTGTCCACCCAGGTCGGGCATTCCGAACTAGAAGCATGGAAGTATCCGTTACCCGGTGATGAACACATCTTCATGATGCGGCGCGTTGTTATTCATGTGGACGAAGCTCGCGTTGTGGACCTACTGGTCCCACCCGACCCCCACCGGTCCACGATCTCTGATCATGTGGCTAGCCGTGACGGCCAGTGGCTCGATGTGGAGTGGAGTGACGATTCATCGCTGCTTGCGTTCGTTTCTTCGTCACGGAACCACAAAGGAGCCAGACTCAAGCTCGCCGACCCTGAGACTGGTGAAGTGCGAAATGTTTTAACAGAGACGGTTGAAACGTTCTTCGAGTCTGGGAGAGGAAGAATTAACTGGCACGCACTACACGAAACAAATGAAGCGATCTGGTTTTCTCAACGAGATAATTGGGGACATCTCTACCTGTATGACCTGGAAACTGGTGACCTTAAACACCAGATCACGACCGGTGACTGGACCGTCTTGCAACTGCTTCGGATCGATAAGGTGAACCGCACCCTGTATTTTACGGGTGCCGGACGTGAGCCTGGCGACCCTTATTTCCACTACCTCTACCGTATCGGGATGGATGGCACAAACCTCGAACTTCTTACGCCCGAACCCGCGCACCACGCCATCACCTTTTCGGTAGCGGGTGACTATTTCGTCGATAACTATTCGACCCCAACCGTTCCGGCAATCACGATTCTCCGGGCCGCCGATGGCGAACATTTGTTGACAATCGAGGAGATGGACATCTCCCGTCTCGAAGAAGCCGGCTGGCAACCGCCGATTCCATTTACAGTCAAGGCGCGAGATAACGTGACTGACCTTTACGGTCTGATGTACCAGCCAACGAATCTCAACACGGCAGGCTCGTACCCGATTGTGAATTATCTCTACCCAGGTCCACAGACAGGTAGCGTCGGCAGCCGTTCCTTCCGGGCCTCGCGGAGTGATAAGCAGGCACTGGCTGAGCTTGGATTCATCGTTGTCGAAGTGGACGCCATGGGCTCACCCGGTCGGTCAAAGTCTTTCCACGACACCTACTACGGCAACATGGGCGATAACGGTCTGCCGGATCAAATCGCCATGATCAAAGAGTTGGCAAGACGGCACACGTGGATGGACCTCAACCGCGTGGGTATCTGGGGACACTCGGGGGGAGGCTACGCCTCGACTGATGCTATTTTGCGCTACCCGGACTTCTACAAGGTAGCGGTCTCAGGTGCCGGAAATCACGACAATCGGAACTACGAGGACGATTGGGGGGAGAAATGGCAAGGTCTCCTCGAAACGAACCCCGACGGCACAACTAACTACGACAACCAAGCGAATCAACTCCTTGCCGAAAACCTGACCGGGAAGTTGTTACTTGGGCACGGCACGATGGATAGCAACGTGCCGCCATCGAACACGCTGCTTTTAGTGGACGCACTTATCGCAGCCAACAAGGACTTCGATCTCGTAATGTTCCCGAACCGGCGCCATGGTTTCGGCCGTGAACCGTACTGGATGAGGCGTCGCTGGGACTACTTCGTACGGCATCTACTTGGAGCTGAGCCACCCAAGGGGTACAAGCTTGGCACCGTGGCCGGACGATAATACTTTGCCAGGAACAGGCGTCTCTGGCCTTAAGGAGAATTTCGTGCACCGAACTTTGATCAGAATCTTGGTGTTCTTAAGCGCAACGGTCTGGGCCGCGTCCGTTTCAGCACAGGAAGGTGGGAACTTCTGGCCGGAATGGCGCGGTCCGTGGGCAACTGGCGTGTCCACCAATGCTAATCCACCTCTAGAATGGAGCGAGACAGAGAACATTCGCTGGAAGATTGACATTCCCGGACGCGGTGCGTCCTCACCGATCGTTTGGGGGGATCGCATCTTTCTGCTTACCGCAGTACCGCTCGGTGTCGCCAGGGAGGCCGACCACGCGCCACGCGGTGGATATGAGCCTAGGGACACGCACCAATTCTTGGTGCTAGCGATCAACCGGCACAATGGTCAGATCCTATGGGAGCGAGTGGCGCGTGAAGCTCAGCCGCATGAAGCAACGCACGGCGAAAACGGCAGTTGGGCCTCTAGCTCGGCGGTGACTAACGGCGAGCTTGTCTTCGCGTCTTTTGAGTCGCAGGGTGTCTATGCCTACGACCTTGACGGTAACCTAGTCTGGGAGAACGACCTCGGCGACAAAACCATGCGGAACCAGTTCGGTGAAGGGACTACGCCTACAGTACATAGCAACCGCCTGTTTGTCGTCTGGGATCACCAAGGTCAGTCATTCATCGTCGCTCTCGACGCAGAAACTGGTAAGGAAGTATGGCGTACAAATCGGGACGAGATCGATTCATGGGCCACACCGCTAGTTGTCGAACACGACGGACGTAGGCAGGTTGTTGTAAATGGCATGAACCGGCTGCGTAGCTACGACTTCGAGTCCGGTGAGGTCGTCTGGCACGCTGATGGCCTCACTATGAACCCAATTCCGTCGCCGGTCGGTGCCGACGGTCTCGTGATCGTCACGGCCGGCTATCGGGGCAACGACCTGAAGGCGATCGACCTTACCTTGGCCCAAGGCGACATCACGGACACCGCTGCGATCGTGTGGACGCTGGACCGGGATACACCGTATGTCCCGTCGCCGCTACTCTACGGTAATTTCCTCTATTTGCTTAAGCGCAACAACGGTATTCTGTCGGTGTTCAATGTCAAGACTGGTGAACCACACTACCAACTCCAGCGGCTCACCGACGTCCCGAACATCTTCGCGTCACCGGTGGGAGCGTCGGGGCGCGTTTACATCCCAGGCCGAGACGGGACTACCCTCGTAATCAAGCATGGCGGGATGTTCGAGATACTCGCAGCTAACACACTCGACGATGGATTCGATGCATCACCCGCACTCGTCGGCAATGAACTCTATCTGCGTGGCTACAATCATCTTTACTGCATCGCAGAGAGCTAGACTCTCGCCTCGGAATTGCGGAATCTGCAGTAGGAGAATGTCATGACCAACAAACTTCTCAGGCTGGTGATCTTCAGCGGATTGGCACTCGCGCTGTCAGGCAATACCGGGCTTGCGCAGTCCAAGCCGAGAGCTCGGGATTTGGGCGTGCCATTCGAGGGAACCCCTGGTCCCTTTAATGCGATTACCGACGTTAGGGGCGTCCATGTCGGCCACGCCACACTGATTCGTGGCGAGGGAGCACTTCAAGTGGGCCAGGGGCCGGTTAGAACCGGTGTTACGGTAATCCTGCCACGGGCTGAGAACCCCGCTGACCCGGCGTTTGCCGGCTGGTTTGCATTAAACGGCAACGGAGAAATGACTGGAACGACCTGGATCGAGGAGTCGGGTTTCCTTGAAGGACCAATTTCAATCACTAACACGCATAGCGTGGGAACCGTGCGCGATGCGATCATCGCCTGGCAGGTCGAACGCGGTACCGCGTTTCAGCCTTGGTCATTGCCGGTTGTCGCTGAAACTTACGACGGATCACTTAACGACATTAACGGCTTCCACGTAAAAGCAGGACACGTTCTCGAAGCCCTCGACAGTGCGTCCTCTGGGCCGGTGGTAGAAGGCAATGTCGGTGGTGGCACCGGTATGCGGTGCCTCGGCTTCAAATGCGGTGTAGGTACTTCGTCAAGGGTGACGCAAGCGGCCAGTGCTTACACCCTTGGCGTGCTGGTGCAAGCCAATTTCGGTGGCGGCCGGCAACTGACCGTAGCGGGAGTGCCTGTGGGTCGAGAGATTTTCGGCGACCGTCGGGCGAGGCTAACTGCGTCACCTAGTGGGTCTGAGCGTGGGTCGATCATCATCGTTGTGGCGACTGACGCACCTTTGCTGCCTCACCAGCTTAAGCGGATCGCCCGCCGGGCTTCACTGGGCGTGGCGCGTACTGGTGGAACCGCGGGTAACGGGTCAGGAGACATTTTTGTTGCATTCTCCACCGCTAATACAGGTGCTGCCAGCGCACAGCCGACCGCGGACATTACCCTGTTGAGTAACTCTCAGATAAGTACGCTCTTCGAGGCTACGGTGGAAGCAACTGAAGAAGCGATCATCAACGCCCTAGTCGCTGCAGAGACGATGGTGGGCCGTGACGGTAATCGCTCGGAGGCCTTGTCGCATGACCAACTGCAAGAGATTCTCCAACGTTACAACCGGTTGGAAAACGGTTAACCGCAGCTAGTAGAGTGAACGGTGGGGTGTCTCGTTCCGGTTCCACCCTGATAAAGTGTTCACTTACCGGTCCCCTTCCTTTGTGAAACGGCGTCAGCTAGCACGCACAAGATCTCATACATCATGGTGGCCCCGACAAGTGCGGTGTTTCCCGTGGGGTCGAATGGCGGTGCGACCTCAACTACGTCGCCCCCAATTAGGTTAAGTCCTCGGAGACCACGCAATAATCCCTGCGCCTCGATAGTGGTTAGCCCACCTACTTCAGGTGTCCCTGTTCCAGGCGCGAACGCTGGATCAAGGCTATCTATATCGAAAGAAACGTAGGTCGGACCGTCCCCGACCAAACGCCGCAGCTCCGCAATTACCGCCTCCACGCCAAGCTGACTAAATTCTTCGATGAAGATAACGCGCATGCCAGAGTCAAGGGAGAACGCCCATCCTTCTTCCGAGTTCTGCGCACCCCGGATGCCGATTTGTACGACCCTTCTCGGGTCGAGGACCCCTTCCTCCACTGCTCGACGAAACGGGGTACCGTGAGTGAATCGGGATCCGAGTTCCTCGTCGCAGGTGTCTGTATGAGCATCGATGTGAACCATACCCACCGGCTGTCTTGCAGCAATCGCGCGAAGAATGGGGAGGCTGATTGAATGGTCGCCGCCGGCGCTCAGAGGTGCTACACCCGCTTCCCGCAAGGTTTCATAAAACCGTGTGATGTCAGCATGACTTTTTTCTAAGTCGAAGGCCCAAGGGAACGCTACATCCCCCATATCGCCGATGCGACACAACTCATAAGGGTTAATCTTTGTGACATGGTGGACCGAACGAGTCAAACTCGACATATTGCGAATTTCGCGAGGCCCGTGACGCTGACCGGGTCGATTTTCCGCTCCAGCGTCGAATGGAACACCGACCAACGCGATATCCAACTTTGATGGGTCACGAATTAACGGCGCCCGCATAAAGGTTGGAATTTCCGCGTAGCGCGGTGCAAATCTGGATGTAGCGTTTGGCTCATTTGCCATGGTCTCAATCCTTTGGGCAAAATTTGGGCTACCGCCTGTATACGACGCTATGCAGATCCCAGATTCTTAGGCCTGCAGTCGGTGTGGACACTGGCGGAGGGACTGGGATTCGAACCCAGGGTGGGGTTTCCCCCACAGCGGTTTTCAAGACCGCCGCCTTCAACCGCTCGGCCATCCCTCCAATATAAAAACTAGCGCGCGGGTTCGATGACCTCCTGCCCGTCCATGAACGGCCGGAGCGCTTCGGGCACGATGACTGAACCGTCCGCCTGTTGGCCATTTTCCAGTACAGCAATCAGGGTACGACCCACCGCAAGTCCGGAGCCATTAAGAGTGTGGGCGAACTCGGCTTTGCCCACGCCGTCAGGACGGAACTTGATACCAGCACGTCTGGCCTGGAACGCTTCTGTGTTACTACACGAAGAGATCTCGCGATAGGTTTCCTGTCCAGGCAACCACACCTCAAGGTCATAGGTCTTCGCCGCGGCAAAACCCATATCACCGGTGCTCAAAACTATCCGTCGATATGGTAGACCGAGTTTCTCAAGGATGATCTCCGCATGGCGGGTCAGTGTTTCGTGTTCTTCGTACGATTGGTCAGGGGTGGTGAACTTGAACAACTCAATTTTCTCAAACTGGTGCTGTCGAATGAGGCCTCGCACGTCCTTGCCGTAAGAACCGGCCTCGCTACGGAAGCACGGCGTGTAGGCCACGTAGCTGAGCGGTAGTCTTCGACCGTCCAGTATCTCCTCCCGGTGAAGATTGGCGAGTGGAACCTCAGCGGTTGGTACTAAGTAGAGATTCGAGTCCCCTGCCATTTTAAAAAGGTCGGCTTCAAACCTAGGCAAGTTGCCGGTACCAATCAGAGCCTCTTCGTTGACGAGAAACGGTGGGGCTACCTCAACATACCCATGCTCCTTCGTGTGAACTGCAAGCATGAAATTAATTATCGCGCGGTTCAGTTTTGCGCCCACGCCAAGCAACACAGCAAAACGAGCCCCAGCCATCCGCGTAGCACGCTCAAAGTCGAGAATGCCCAATTCGGGACCAAGGTCCCAGTGCGCTTTCGGAGTAAAGTCAAAGCGAGTTACTTCACCCCAGCGGTTGATTTCCTGATTTGCCTTCTCGTTGGCGCCTCGCGGCACGCTCTCGTGCGGCAAATTTGGCAGCTGGAGTAAAAGCTTCTGCTGCTCCTGTTCAATAGCTGCGAGGTCTTTCCCCTGCTCATGAATCCGATCAGAGAGGACCCGGCCTTTCCTCAGCAAGTCATCAGCCGACTCACCGGCTCTCTTGGCTAAGGCGACCCTAGCGCCCAATTCCTTGCGCTCTCGACGCGCCTCCTCGAGACCTGGAATGATCGCCTTGCGGCTAGCGTCGAGTTCCTTAATCGTGGCGAGATCGGCCTTAAGATTAGTGGCCCCCCGCTCAGCGAGCCCCTTTTCAACCTCGTCGAGATGATCTCTGACTATTGCTGGGTCGAGCATGATGACGGCCTTACTGTTACCATCGTCGCGCCGTGCGCGCTAGGAGCATTCTAAATCGTTTATCCCCACGGTGGCACCTGAGATAGGATGCCCGCCGAGAGGTTACGCGTGTTGCCAACCATTCGCAAAGCAGTCTTTCCAGCCGCCGGACTCGGAACCCGGTTCCTGCCGGCGACCAAGGCGCAGCCGAAAGAGATGCTGACATTGGTCGATAAGCCAATTATTCAGTACAGCGTTGAAGAAGCCGTCGCCGCTGGCATTGACCATGTCATCCTAGTGACCGGCCAGGGAACCAAGGTTGTCGAAGACCACTTCAAAATTAACGCCGAACTGGAGACGTTACTCGAATCTCGTGGCAAGGAAGACCTGCTCGCCGAGGTCCGGAATGTCCCCTGCCCCGCCAGCATCTCCACAGTCCAGCAGGGTGAGCCGTTGGGTCTGGGGCATGCCGTGATTTTGGCGCGCGAGCTAATCGGCGACGAAGCATTCGCCGTTATTTTGAGCGACGACGTGATTGATGCCACCCCACCAGCGGTGCGTCAACTGATCGATGTCTACGAAAGGCTTGACGGTCCTGTTGTTGGCGTTGAACGAGTGCCTGCTGATCGGATTAGTGATTACGGGATCGTCGATGCCGAGCCGGTTCCGAACCACGCCGGCGTTTACCAGATCCGTGACATGGTCGAGAAGCCCACAAGGGAAGATTCGCCTTCCGACCTTGCCATCGTCGGCCGCTACATCCTCACTCCAGATATTTTCTCCATTCTCGACACGACAGCGCCGGACGCGCAAGGTGAAATCCAGTTGACCGATGCACTCCGGCAACTACTGACCGGCCGGCCGGTCTACGCGTGCGAAATCGACGGCGTTCGTCACGATACCGGTAGCAAGCTTGGCTTTCTCCGGGCAACCGCCTACTTCGCACTCAAGCACCCTGACTTGTCGGACTCCTTCCGTGAATATCTCCACAAGGTCAGCGTCAATAGGCCCACTAAGAACTGACAAGATTACCTCTTTCCGTTTTCACTAATAAGAACCTCTGCCAGCGGGTAACCGCGCGGCCTACTTGTTGTGGGTGGAGCCAGACGATCCCTTCGAAGCCGATGGAGACGTCGACGACGAACTCGATGATGAAGCGGGGCTGTCAGAAGAGGAACTAGCTTTCTGCTTGTCTTTCTTGGCTTTGGAGTCGCTCGGCGAACTGGGTTTCGCACCGTCGTCCGACTGGGATTCAGCGTTCGACTTCTTGGCGTAGTCGGTCACATACCAGCCGGTGCCCTTGAACTGAATCGCGGGCGACGACAACAGTTTCCGCACCGGTCCACCACAGGCCGGACATTTTTTCTCAAGTGGATCAGAAAATAGCTGAATCCGTTCAAAGCGGTCACCGCATGCGTTGCATTCGTACTCGTAAAGAGGCATGTTTTCAGGAAGTTAGAAGGAACCATCGTACGCTCGCCCTCTCCACCTGTCAACGGGGATGAGGGTCGCTCACGCCAATGCGCTCCCGGCGTTACCACCGAGCATGAGGCGACGATGCGCCCAAATCGGCAAGTTCCCGTTGCCGAGGAGACGGTCGTGGAAGGTCTTAAGAGAGAACTTGCTCGGCTGTTTGGCTTCGTAGTCTGCCCTGAGCTTAAGAATCATCAGTTTGCCGAGCGAATAGACAACATAGCCAGGGTCGAAGGTGCCCCGCTCGGCTTCCCGGCGTGCACTCCCCTCTTCCATGAACGCTTCGTCACGAAAGAATCGTACGCCCTGCTCGACTGACATATCCTCGACGTGCAACCGGATACCGACAACAAGTCGTGCGAGGCGAATTAGTGCCTCAGCGAGCTGACCAAGCTTGACGTGATTATCCTTCCCACCAAACCCAGCCTCAATCATGACCTGCTCGCCATAGTGCGCCCAGCCCTCGATAAACCCAACCGACGCAAGAAGTCCCGATTTGCGAAGCTTCGACTCAATCCGACACACATGCTGGTGCTGAAGAAAGTGCCCGGGGTAGGTTTCGTGCATCGAGATCGCCCAGAGTGCTCCGGTGTGAAAATCGCGAAGATGTTGCTCCTGGCGGTCGGGTGTCCAAGTGGGGTCGACATCAGTCAGGTAGTAGTAGGTCGGCAGCGGTCTAGCCTCAAAGGGGCCCGGCGCCCAGAGGCTGGCAAACGTCCACCGGTAGAAAGGTGGCGTGGGAGCCACCACGGGCACCTCGCCACCGGTCACGGAAACGAGACCCTTTCGTTCTACGAACGCGGCGAGTTCCGTCACCTGACCTTGCGCCGTCGACACTAACGTGGCGGCGGACGGATGATCCTGTTTTAGACGTTCAAGCACCGATGCCACATCCCCGCCAAACCGCCCAGCGACGCTGCGAAATTCTTCCTGGGTCTCGCGGAGTTCCCGCTGTGCAATCGCGAGCAGGCGGTCGGCACCTAGTGTTACGCCTTCTTCAAGTTCAAGTTTCCTATCAAAGTTTTCCCGGCCGAGCCGGAACGAACCTCGAGCCTTCGGTGCCGCCTCGTTACGTAGATACTCGGTGTAGCCGTGAATTGCTGTGACCGCTTCTGTGGACGCATCGGCGAGATCACTTAACAGATGCATGTCGTCCAGACTGGTTAGGGCTCGTGGCAGGTCGTGCTCAATGAACTCGATTACCCCGTTAAACGACTTAATGCCTTCTTTAATGAAGATACCTGGCGGATCTTGAATCGTCTTCCTCGCCGTTTCGATGAACCGGGGCGTCTGTCTTAGTTTTGAGAGAATACGGCGTGCGCGCTCCCCTACCAGTGCGTAGGGAAACAAGACCTGCGCCGCCAGGCTCGTGGCGAGAATCTCGGAGTGCCGCTGTGGGTTACGTTCCCATGAACGTATATTCTCAAGTTCAAATATCCTTGCACGGATGTTGGCAGTAAGCATTTCCCGTTCGACCTGTTCGGTCTGCGTCATCCCCGACTTGCCAACAGTAGCCAGCTGCCGTACCAGTCCCCCCAACTCACGGCCCTGGCCCTCAAGTGCGGTGCGGCTTTGATCCTCCAGAAGGTCATCGTATTGATGAACACCGTCGAAGGCTGCGGCGGTGGGCTGAGTCTCGTATAGATAGTTCAGGTAGTTCTCAACAAACGGTGACAGCGGTTCGCCTGAGTACATTCAGGATGTCGTCTATCGCTTAGGCGAGCGATCTCTCGAGCGACGCCTCGCGGGAATGATAGAATACGCTTGCCGGCGCCGGTTGACGCACGGTACCTCGCATGCCCGGCACCCTCTACGTAGTCGCCACGCCCATCGGCAACCTTGAAGATTTCACGTTACGGGCGATCCGCGTCCTCCAAGAGGTCCACCTCATCGCGGCCGAGGACACCCGGCGCACTGCGATTCTACTTAGACATTACTCGATCTCGACTCCGACCACGAGCTTTCACGCGCACAACGAACAACAAAAACAGGCTCCCCTGCTTGCTAAGCTCGAACAGGGCCAACTGCTTGCACTGGTCTCAGATGCGGGTACTCCAACATTGTCCGACCCCGGAACACGACTCATCGCGGCCGCTCACACGCGAGGTATTCGGGTGGAGGCTGTTCCTGGCGCCAGCGCCATTCTCACCGCATTGGTCTCATCAGGAATGACAACGGACCAGTTTCTTTTTGCAGGATTTCCACCTTCTAGGGCAAAAGATAGAACGGCTTGGCTTGAGAGACTCACAGACGAGCCTCGGCCGATCGTAATGTTTGAATCTCCTCATAGAATTCTGAAGTTATTAGGTCATATGAAAGATGTATTCGGCGACAGAGACATTAGTCTTGGTAGGGAACTCACGAAGAAACACGAGGAGTTGGTTAAAGGACCTATCTCATTTGTAATAAATAAGTTAAAGTCTATAAAAGGTGAGTTCACCCTCGTTATCAGCCCTTCTATTCCAGACAGAAGAAAAAATAGTTCAGTAGATAAGATGCTCATTTATAAGGAGTTCTGTCATTTAACAGATCAAAAGGACCTTATGAGAAGAGAGGCTGTTCTGAGGTTGTCTCGTAGACACGGAATGTCCTCTAAGACAGTCTACAAGGCAATCGAAGAAGCGAAGAAAGCTATTGATTGACTCACTCAATGACACCAGCGACGTTAGGGGTCAATTGCAGGTCTCTGGGGACGTGTTGACCCTACATATAGCTTCTGCTACCCTACCGCGCCCAAATCAGGAGACTAAATGGCGAAGCAGCGCCGACCAACCAAAGCAAAGCGAACGGTGCGAGGAAAGAGAAAAGCGCAGACCGGACGGGCCGTCAGCCCTCCGGCTCCTGGGCTAAGTCCTCAGGAGGAGGCTGCCCGAGAGGCCAAGTTAGCCAGGCACCGAGAGGCCGTCAGCACTTATGAACATGGCCTTGGAGCCCTCCAACTTCGTGATTTTGCGTCAGCAGCTATTGCTTTCAAGTCAGTAATTGAGGAGTTTCACGACGAGCGTGAGTTGCACGACCGATCCCGGGTGCATCTGCGGGTGTGTGAACGCCAAACGGTGCCACTGATGCCGGGACCAACAACAACAGAGGAGTTAGTCTACGCGGCGACGATAGCTCTTAATAATGCGGCTCAAGATGAGTCACTGCGTCACTTACAACAAGCTATCAGCCAAGATGCTGAAGCTGAACAGGCCCACTACATGCTTGCCATCGTCTATGCCCAAACTGAATGCCCAGACCTGGCAATATCCCATCTAGAGCGGGCGGTGGAGCTCGAACCAGAAAATCGAACAGTCGCGCGTCAGGAGTCAGATTTCGAATCCCTGCGGGAAGATCAACGGGTTCAGAAATTACTCAAACCACCCGTGCGCAGACGCCGGCGGGGTCACCGGCCGGCACGGTAGCTCTTTGAGTGCCTGCAGTGCCCCGGGTCGACGATCCGGTACACTACAATTTCTACCAACTATGAGTGACACGCACGTCTTGATCTTGGCGGCGGGTATGGGCACGCGCATGAAATCGGCGTTCCCAAAGGTTTTGCACCGCGTGGCCGGGCGGCCAATGATCGAGTACGCGCTTCGCGCCATTTCCGCGCTCAATGTTGCATCGACTACGGTAGTTGTTGGCCATGGAGCCGAACGGGTTCAAGCGGTAGTGCGTGGGTGGCCCGGCGTGAGGTTTGTTATCCAAGAACCGCAACTCGGGACAGGTCACGCACTCATGCAGGCCGAATCGGCGCTCAGCGGCTTAGATGGCACCCTTGTCCTTTTAGCTGGCGACGTGCCACTGATCCGCGGAGCTACACTGCAAAACCTAGTGGCATTCCATAGGGACGCCGACGCAGCTGCCACAGTACTCACCGCAACCGTGCCACGACCGTTCGGCTATGGTCGAATCGTTCGGTCACGTGGGCAGATCACGCGCATCGTTGAAGAACGTGACGCAACACCGGCGCAGCGAAACATCCGTGAGATCAATAGCGGCATCTATGCACTCAAGCTGACACCGTTGTTTGATGCGCTTCGACAAATCGCTACAGAAAACGTGTCGGATGAATATTATCTAACCGATCTCGTTTCAATTTATCGGCGGCGGAAGCTAGTGGTTGAAACCGTTTCCATCGAGAAGGCAGAGGAGGTTCGCGGCATCAACAGCCGGACTGAACTGGCAGAAGTGGGGGCCGTCGTGAGACAGAAAAAGAACGAAGAATTAATGGCAGCAGGTGTGACGATCGAGGACCCGGCGACGACTTACGTCGACGCCGATGTAACCGTGGGCGCCGACACTGTGCTACACCCGGGAGTTACACTCGAGGGCCGTACGGCTGTCGGCACCGCCTGCGAGATTCACAGTGGCGTGCGGATTGTGGACTCAACGATTGAGAACGATGTGACAATTAACAATCACTGTGTGATCACTGGGGCCCACGTGGCAACCGGCGCGCGTGTCGGCCCGTTTGCTCACCTGCGTCCGGATGCTGACATTCGGCGTAAGGTCAAGATTGGTAATTTTGTTGAAGTGAAGAATGCTGTCGTAGGCTCCGGCTCAAAAGCCAACCATCTCGCCTACCTCGGTGATGCCACCGTAGGAGAGGACGTCAATATCGGTGCGGGTACGATCATTTGTAACTACGACGGCGCAGCCAAACACCAAACCGTGATCGAGGATGGTGCATTTATTGGCAGCGATTCCCAGCTCATTGCACCGGTGACGGTGGGGAAGGGCGCCTACGTTGCATCAGGGTCGTCAATCACGGATGACGTGCCCCCTGGGTCGCTTGCGGTCGCGCGTGGTCGCCAGATTATCAAGGAGGGCTGGGTGGAACGGAAACGTCGCTCTTGACGCCGTAGTGCCCAGAGAACTGCTATGTGCGGCATTATCGGCTATGTTGGCTCAAAACCTGCCCTGCCCGTAATTCTCGACGGGCTGCGCCGGCTGGAGTACCGCGGCTACGATTCTGCGGGAATTGCGTTGGTCCGTGAAGGGAAGCTCGAACGCCAGCGCTCAGCCGGGAAATTGGGACACCTCGAAGAGACCCTCAATCTGCAGTCTGCCGACGGAGATTACGGCTTGGGGCACACGCGGTGGGCGACGCACGGGCGACCGACCGAAGAGAACGCCCATCCTCATGTCGATTGTAAGAACCGGCTAGTGGTTGCCCATAACGGCATCATCGAAAATTACCTCGAACTGAAGCAAACACTTGAGCGGGATGGGCACACATTCGTTAGCGAGACTGATACTGAGACGATCGCGCACCTGGTGGAGAGCGAGATGCGCGATGACGGTCTGGCGGCTGCAGTGCAACGATCCCTCTCGGCTCTCCGTGGTCTGTTCGCTCTGGTGCTCATCTCAGTCGACGACCCCGGCACCATCGTTGCCGCCCGTAGTGGACCTCCGATTGTCATCGGCGTGGGCGACGGGGAATACCTAGTGGCGTCGGACCTTCTTGGAGTGCTTAGCCATACTCGGGATGTCGTCTATTTAGGCGATCACGAGATGGCAGTCGTGCGACGTGATGGAGCGACGTTCACAGATTTCGAGGGGAACCCGCGCACACTCAAACCACGGCACATCACTTGGGACGCCGTGATGGCCGAAAAAGCTGGTTACAAGCACTTCATGCAGAAGGAGATCTTCGAGCAGCCCGACGCGATCCAAGAAACCTTGCTCGGACGGATTTCTTTAGAAACCGGCGATGTCTTTCCCGGCGAGCTCGGCATCTCGGAGGATATCCTCCGAAGCATTGACCGGGTCGCGATCGTGGCCTGTGGCACCTCCTGGCACGCAGGCCTCGTCGGGAAGTTCCTCTTCGAGCAACTCGCACGCCTTCCTGTCGATGTCGACTATGGCTCGGAATCCAGGTATCGCGACCCGATCATCGACAGCCGGAGTTTGACTATTGTCATTACTCAATCCGGTGAAACGGCCGACACGCTGGCCGCACTCCGCGAGGCCAGAGACCGAGGTGCGCACGCCATCGCGATTTGCAACGTCGTCGGCAGCATGGTGACACGTGAGGCCGAAGGCACGGTCTACACCCACGCCGGCCCAGAGATTGGGGTGGCATCGACCAAGGCCTTCACCTCGCAGCTAATCGCACTGCATCTGCTGGCGTTACACTTGGCGCGCCTGCGAGGAACCCTGACACCAGAAGCTGCACGGCCGCATCTTGAGGCTCTCGCACGACTGCCCCGGCTCGTTGAGGAGACGCTCAAGCTGAATCCGATTATCGAGCAACTTGCGGGCCGGTTCTACGAGCGGTCGGACTTCCTCTACATTGGCCGCGGCATTAATTACCCGATCGCGCTAGAGGGCGCACTCAAGCTAAAAGAAATCTCCTACATTCACGCAGAAGGCTATCCGGCAGGCGAGATGAAGCACGGACCGATTGCGCTCATCGAAGAGAACGTTCCAGTCGTCGCGCTGGCACCGCATGATCACGTTTTTGAAAAAATGACGAGCAATGTCGCCGAGGCCAAGGCGCGCGGCGGCGCGATTATCGCCTTGACCGATGGTGAACCGAACGTGCTTGGTCAAATGCTCGACCGGTCGAACGACCACATCCTAACGATCCCCAGCACGCACCCGTTACTGACGCCCGTCCTGATGGTCGTGCCGTTGCAACTCCTTGCCTACCACATCGCCGTCCGCCGAGGCTGTGACGTCGACCAACCTCGCAACCTCGCCAAGAGCGTCACCGTCGAATGACGGACTTTCTCTCGCAGCTCAATCCTGAACAGCGTGACGCCGTACTAAAACTGAACGGCCCGTTGTTAATCTTGGCAGGAGCAGGGTCGGGAAAGACTCGCGTCATCGCGTCACGCATCGCGTATCTGATCGGCGACGGTCACGCTAAGCCGGAGCACGTCCTGGCGGTCACCTTCACGAACAAGGCCGCCCAAGAGATGCGCGAGCGTGTCGAGCGTCTCCTCGGTATCACCCACAAGAAGCTCTGGATTTCGACCTTTCATTCGCTGTGCGCCCGCTTGTTACGCCGCGAGGCTCCGGAGCTTGGTTTGTCGCGCGACTTCGTGATCTATGACTCAAGTGATCAACTCGCCTTGGTCAAGAAGATCATCCGAGACCTGGGCTTCGATGACAAGTTAGTCGCGCCAAGAGCCGCGCTTGGGCGAATCAGCTCGGCCAAGAATCGGATGCAGGGCCCTGACGAAGTGGCCGAGAGCGGGTGGGGGCCGTTCGAGGAGCGCGTGACGCAGATCTATAGGCGATATGTGCGCACCCTGGCCGACGCAAGCGCGCTTGACTTTGATGACTTGCTACTCAAAACAGTTGAGCTGTTCGAGAGGTCCGAGCGGGTGCGAACGAAATACGCCGAGCAGTTCCGATACATCCTGGTAGACGAATATCAGGACACCAACCGCCCGCAATACCTGCTGGTCCGTCAGCTGGCCGAGAAGCATCGTAACCTATGTGTCGTGGGCGACCCCGACCAGTCGATCTACAAATGGCGGGGCGCCGATCTCCGTAACATCCTTGATTTTGAGGAAGACTTTCCCGAAACAACAATCGTCCGGCTCGAACGAAACTATCGTTCAACGCAAATCATTCTCGACGCGGCGTCAGCCGTGATCAGCCAGAACCGTAACAGAAAGGAGAAACGGCTATGGACTGAGCAAGAGGGCGGGGCACGAATCAATTACTTCCGGGGTAGCGACGATCTGGAGGAGGCTGGCTTCATCGCTTCCACGGCAGGTGCCTCGACTGAGGCCGGCGCCGAAATGGCCGTTCTCTACCGCACCAATGCGCAGTCACGGGCGGTCGAGGATGCGCTGCTCCGTCTCGGAGTGGCCTATCAAATGGTGGGCGGTGTCCGCTTCTACGAGCGGAAGGAGATTAAGGACACGCTGGCTTATCTCAAGCTGGCGATCAATCCGCACGACGATGTCAGTCTACGCCGAGTGATCAATGTTCCTACGCGGGGAATCGGCAAAGGCGTCATGAATACACTGGATCAGATGAACCCGACCAGTGGCGATGAAGCCCCGCTACTGGATATCCCGGTAGGGTCGGCATCACTGCCGTCACTCTGGACACGCATCATCCGGGTAGTGGACGAACAGCTCGTCCCGACCCGTGCCCTGAGCAGTTTGTCTGTGTTTCGGAAACTCGTTGAACACATCAGCACTGTCGCGAGAACCGAAACGGCCTCGGCAACAATTGAGAGCGTCCTTGATCGCTCCGGCTACCTTCAAGATCTCCAGGACGAACGAAGCGAAGAAGCGCAAGCGAGAATCGAGAACCTCCAAGAACTCGTGTCAGCTGCACGCGAATACGAAACTACGGACGTCGAGCCGTCACTCGCAGGCTTCGTCGACAGATTGTCGTTACTCTCGGAAACTGATGAGGTTGAGGGTGACAAAAGTGCGTGTGTGTCTTTGATGACGCTCCACGCCTCCAAAGGGCTTGAATTTCCGACTGTCATCATTGCCGGTCTCGAAGAAGGGCTGTTTCCACATTCCCGCTCGTGCGACGACGAGGAGGAATTGGAAGAAGAACGACGACTTTGCTACGTGGGAATGACCCGGGCACAGGAGAGACTCGTCCTTACCGGTGCGGCTAGGCGACGCGTGTTTGGTGAATACCAACCGAGTGACCCGTCACGGTTCATTGACGAGGTGCCGGCCGAACTCGTCGACCACCTTGCATCATCACTACTGACATCATCCCGGGACACCTCGCGTAGCACCAACCGGCGTTCGGAAGGCTTCTCTCGTGGTGGACGCTCGAGGCGGTCCCCGTCTGGTGAAGAGACGGTTGACACAACTTACGCATACGAAGACGAAGACCAGTCTCTTGGCGCCGTGGGACCCGGCACCAAAGTTCGGCATCCACAATTTGGGGTCGGCACGATCGTTGCGGTCGAACCTTTGCGTGGCGACGCTAAGCTGACAGTGAGATTCAGGACGGTTGGGCAGAAAAAACTCTTAGCCAAATACGCCAAGCTGACTCTTGCCTGATTGGCGCTTAGGTCACACGCCGGTCAGCTGCCAAATGGCTAGCATAAGCACTACGAACCCGACCGCAATCCAGACGACATTTGCACCGATCGGCAAGCGATGTCGATCCGCGTCGTAGGGTAATGCCCCTGGCCGAACCACGTGGAATGGGCTTTGCAGGGTCACCGCAACTCGCTCGGCGACAGCACGTGTGCCAAACCGCCAGCGCTGTCCGGCCATAGCAGCACCGTTGACCAGACAGGTGACTAGCACCCAGACCGGACGCCGCCACAGCCGGTCCGTATCGAGAGTCACTGTTGGCGTACCACCCAGTGACTGCCGTACTAGCCAAAAAGCCGCACCGGTACCGATCAGCAGCTGTAATGTCGATAGCACATGGTCAAAAGTGTACGGTGCATAGGAGACCTCCGGCACTGGAAGGCGCGCGTACAACCATCCGGGTAACACGCCGATCCCAATGCAAGCTGCCGCCGCCAGTCCCATCGCGACCACCATGTTCCGTGGAAGACGGGTCGGCTTGAGGCCACGGTCCGGTCCAAAAAACGTGAAATAGGGGAGTTTCAGCCCAGTATGGAGGAACGTTCCGACGCTGGCCACGATCAGCAGCCATTCGACCATTACGTGGCCATGCTCTGACGCGGCCGACACAATCAGCGATTTACTGACAAAGCCACTAAACAACGGCACGCCAGATATCGAGCAGGCGCCAATGAGGTAGAGCACCGTAACGCCAGGCATTGAACGTGCAAGGCCACCCAGCTCGGTTAGTTTTTTCCGTCCGGTAGCTTGCACGACGGCGCCCGCCCCCATGAGCAAAAGCGCCTTATAAAGAATGTGTGAGAACGCGTGGGCGGCCGCACCGTTAACAGCTAGTGCGGTACCCATGCCAACACCAGCCACCATGTAGCCGACCTGACTGATGATGTGGTACGAGAGCAACCGCCGAATGTCGTTTTCAAGCACGGCAAATAGAGCACCGTAGACCGCCATGATCGCGCCGGCCCACATTAGAGCCTCGGTTCCGGGAAACACTCGAATCAGCAGATAGACGGCTGTTTTCGTCGTGAATGCGCTCAGAAAAACTGTTCCTGTGACCGAGGCTTCGGGATAAGCATCGGTCAACCAAGCGTGCACGGGCGGCACGGCGGCGTTCACAAGCACGCCAGCGAGAATTAAGCCTGAGGCAAAGCCGGCACCAAGGGACAGCCGCGTGAGCGTGAGTTCACCGCTGCTTGCCCAGAGCAGCGCGATCCCAGAAAAAAGCAACGAGCCGCCGGTCAGGTGCACATAAATGTACCGAAACCCGGCCATTCGTGCGCGCGTCGTTCCACCGAACCAAATGAGCGCTAGTGACGTAATGGCCATTAACTCCCAGCCTGCAAACACGGTGAGCCAATCGCCCGCATAGACAACGGTAAGCGCGCCCGCAGCATAGATTAGCTTTGTGAAATGCTCACCACTGCGATCAATGTGGAGGCCGTAAATAGTGCCGATGAACGCAACCGCCGTAAAGATCAAGCCAAAGAAGCGGCTGACTGGGTCAACTCTTAGCAGGACGAGGCCTTGTCCAGCGAGCTCGACAACTCCTTGGTCACCATCGGGCAATGCAAACGCAGCGATCAGTGAGGCGAGGGTCGCCAGCACTAAGCCCACCTGGCGCGCTCGACCGCGAGTGAACGCCGCGAACGAGGCGGCGGCAATCAACACGAGCGCTGGATGTAGGAGCATCGTCATTAGGGCTCAGCCTCTGGATGTTCGTGCTCAGACCGCTGCAGCCCCAACCTACCCAACGTCTTGGCTCCCCAAATCAATGCCAAGCAACCGATGAAGCCAGTCAACAAATCGAATCCTGTAACACGGTGCCACCACCCGCCGTGCACTTCTTGTACGATGGCAATTTCGACAGCAATAAGACCGACCGTGCACACCGTCATCGTGCCAAGCACTTGACGTGTGGTCATTGCGGCACCCCCGCACCAGTGACCACACTCTCGGCGGCTAGGCGGGCTAAGGTAAAAAAGTGTAGACCGAGATCCGGTATGACCCCGAGAAGTAGCGCCACTGCCGCCGTCACGCCAAGCGGCAAGATCATCGCCCACCCGGCCTCGCGCACGTCGCTAGTCGATGCTTTGAAGAACGCATCGAAGAGAATAGGAAAGAAATAGGCAACATTTAGGAGTCCACTTACTACGAGCACACCGACCAGCAGTAATTGGTCGACCTCAACCGCGCCTACGCCAAGATTCCACTTCGCGATAAAGCCAGCCAGTAGAGGTACGCCGGCCAATCCACACGCACCGATAGCGAAAGCGGTCATTGTCACAGGCATTTGCCGACCCAGTCCGTCTAAGCCTTTGACACCGTCGCGATGAGCCTGCGTGTGCACCGCTCCTGCACAGAAGAACATGGTGATTTTCATGAACCCATGACCAGCAATGTGAAACATTGCGCCAGTCAACGCTGCCACTGACCCCACCGCGGCACCGAGCACAACATAGGAGAGTTGGCCGATGGTTGAGTAGGCTAGTCGGCGTTTGAGACGGTCTTCACCAAGCGCTCTTATGGACGCGATTAGCATGGTTGCCACGGCGAAGATGATTAACACAGTATCGGCACCGGTCGCACGAAGGGTGTCGATGCCAAACACGTAGCCCACTATTCGAACGATACCGAAAACACCCGCTTTCACAACAGCTACAGCGTGTAACAACGCACTCACTGGCGTTGGAGCAACCATGGCTGCGGGCAGCCATCCGTGCAGTGGCATAATTGCGGCTTTGACGCCGCAACCGACGATAAAAAGTACGAAGAGCGCCCAGACGGTCAGACTTGGCGTTTGGCTATTGAGGAAACCACCTGGCCTAAACTCGCTTCCCGGTACAAGAGTCTCCGCCCACACGGTCGCGACGAGGAGTGCCTGGCCAGCGGCCAGCGTGTACACAAGATACCGACGGCCAGCGGCCAGCGCTTCTGGCGTACGATCGTGCACAACAAGCGGGTAGGTCGCTAGCGTCAGCACTTCGTAGCACACGAAGAAGGTCAGAAGGTTGGCTGAAAACGCGATGCCGATCGTCGCCGATAAACATACCGCAAAGGCAGAATAATATGATGTCTGGTGTGTCGAAGCAGTCGCTCGGAGATAACCAATCGAATAAATCGAGGTCAGCAACCAAAGGCTTGACGCCGTCAAAGCGAAGATTAGCCCCAGGGCATCAACTCGAAATTGTAGTGATAGCCCCATCCCAAGCGCCAAGGACACGCCTTCGACCCCTTGCCCAGTAAGCACAGCCGGTAGCATCGACAAAACGAGGGCAAGTTTTAGGACGGCGGCCGTGATGGTAATGGTCTCTCGGACGGTCGGTCGCCTATCCACTAACGGCAACAGCACCGCGGCAAGCAGTGAAACGAGAACGGCGGCGAGTGGACGAAGGTCCAAATCCATTTAGGACACGGCGACCGGCAGGGCGCGCTGGAGCACGTGCGTGATGAGCGGCTGTTGGAACAGGCCCAGCAGTAGCACAATCGCGGCAAGCACCAACGCAGGGCCTAGCATTCCGACGGGTAGGTCGTTCGACTGGGCTGATGAAAGCCTGTCGTCAGCTACAACGAATGCTCGTTCAAAAATCCGAAAGAAGTAGACAGCGCTCAGCCCCGTGCTCACCACAACCGCTCCCACTCCAATCCATGCCTCTGCCTCAAATGCACCGAGTAATAGATACCATTTACTGAAGAAGCCAGCGGTAGGCGGCAGGCCGACCAACGACACAGCGGCCACTGCAAAGGCCAACATACTCAGCGGTAATCGCCGGCCCATGCCGACAAACCCTGCAACGCTTGACACCCCGGTACGCCACCCCACGCCACCCGCCACGAGGAATAGGCATCCCTTCACCACAGCATGATTCAGCACGTGGAAGAGTGCGCCGACAAGCGCGATCGGGGAGCCGAGCGAAAACCCAAAAAAGATGTAGCCCATCTGGCTAACACTGGAGTAAGCCAACATCCGGCGAATATCGGTTTGCGATAGCGCCAGCCAAGAGCCCGCCACGATCGCTATTACTCCTGCCCAGCCGAGAAATACCAGAGCGCTTCCCGCCGCCGGCTCACCACCGAGGGTGAAGTAAAGGACCCGAAAAATAGCGTAGGCGCTCACCTTCGTCATAACGGCGGCCACAAAGCCGGTGACCGGTGGTGGAGCGTAGGTGTAGACATCAGGCTGCCAGCCGTGGAATGGAAAGAGTGCGGCCTTGATAGCCAAACCAATAACGATCAAGCTGACACCTGCAGCCTTGGCCGGCGACTCACCGACATCGGCCAGACGCGCCGTAAGGTCAGCCATGTTCAACGTGCCCGTCAGTGCGTAGAGAAAGCCAACACCCAATAAATAGCATGACGCGGCCACCGTTCCGATCAGTAGGTAGCGAAACGTCGCCACCGTTGCGCGTTCACCGCCGGTGGAAAGCAGCGCGTAGGCTGCAATGGCAGAAATTTCCAGGAATACGTAAAGATTAAAGAGATCCCCGGTCGCCACGATTCCAAGTAGCCCAGTCACCAGCAAAAGATAGAGCGAATCGAAAATACCGATTCGCTGTGGGTCACTCGCAGAAAGGTAGGACCAAGCGTAAATCGATGTGGCCAGCGCAAGAAAGCTGACAAGCACCATCATCCCAGCGCTTAGTGGATCAAGAACGTATTCGATCCCCCACGGCGGCGCCCATCCAGCAAGTTCATACCGCCATCCTCCGCCCGTTACGACCGCCGAAAGCAAGAGGCCTGAGGCCGCCAGCGCGAAGCCCAAGGCTGTCAGAGTGACCGCATGTGCAGCACCCGGCGACCGGCGGCCAAGCAGCGGCACCACGACCGCGGCAAGAAGCGGAACCATGACGACGAGAACCGGCAGATGCGCACTCATTCTCGTAACTTGGCGAGAAGCATCGTTTCGCTGAGCGTACCGTAACGCCGCCGGATACGAATGAGTAGGGCGAGGGCAACGCCTGTCGTGCTAACCGACACAACAATCGCCGTCAGCATCAGGGCGTGGGGAAGTGGATTCACGTATGAAGCAACGTTGATTTCGAGCCCGTCCTCGATGACCACAGGCACTGTTGCGCCGGATTTGGCAGACAACGCAATGAAGAACACGATGACCGCCACCTGAAGGATATTCATCGCCATAAGCTTGCGCAGCAAATGCTGGCGGGCGACGATCCCGTAGAGTCCAACCATCAGCAGCACTGTGGTCAGAAAGTATTGCGCCGTTCCAACGCTCCAGAGCCCTTCCATGTCATCCGTCATCCCGCGCTTCGACCAGCGCGTCAAAAATGAGGGACAGAACCCCAGTTACCGTTACAGCGACACCAATCTCGATCGCCATGCTGCCAGCGGCACGGGCTTTTGGCGCCTCAAGTAACAGTGGAAGTGCAGAGTAGTCAAGAAAGTTACCCCCAAAAATTGGACCGAGTAACCCGACCCCTATAAAAATGCCCAGCCCCGCGCATGCAAAAGCCAGCGCACGCTCGGGCGCTAACATCCAGCCCCCAGCTCGCCCACGGACAAGCCTAACCAGGATGATGCAGGCCGCAATAATCACGCCACCTTGAAATCCTCCGCCCGGACTGTCGTGACCGTGTACGACCACGTAGGCACCAAACATCAGCATGAACGGTGTCATCAGACGGCTCGCAGCGTCGAGTGCTGGGCTTCCGAACGCTAATTTCATTGCGCCCCACCGTCTTCTCGCCATCGCGCGCCTAGGATTAGCCAGCATGCAAGACCCGCCGCACAGATTACCGCTGTCTCGCCTAGCGTGTCATAGGACCGGTAGTCGGCTAACACCCCGGTGACGAGGTTCGTGGCACCTGTTTCTTCAGGCCCACGACTAATGTACCGCGGTGACACATGTGTGGCCGCTGGAGACTCGGGGTCGCCGACCGGTGGCAAGCCGCCTGCCGCCGTCATAAGGAGGGCGCCCAGCACGACGAGCGGGACAAGCGACAGTCGGAACACTAGTCAGCACCTCGGTCGGTACGGAAGATCGCCGTAACAAAGAAAACCGCCGTAATGGCAGCACCGACAGCCGCCTCTGTGAACGCGACATCAACCGCACCGAGAATCGCAAAGTAGGTGGCCGAAAAAAAACTGAACGTGCCGAAAATGGTCACGGAGGTTAGCAAATCGCGAACCGCGAGCACTGAAATCGCACAGATGATCATGAGGGTCAGAAAGACGACAGCGAGTGGGTCAAGCGTTGGTATCACAAGGCATCCTTAACGTCGCCACGGAGCAATACCGGCCCGATATGCCGCCCGGCCAAGCGCGTGGGTAGCAGTCGGATTGGCAAGGGTTACAAAGGCAACAATTAGTAAGATCTTTGCGCTGGTAAGAGTCGCACCACCGCGTAGCGCCAAAGCACCAACGGTTAGGGCCACACCCAGCGTGTCGGATTTACCTAAGGCGTGTAACCGCGTGTAGAAGTCTGGCAGCCTGAGCACGCCCACCACGCCAGCCGCAATAAAGAAAAGCCCTACAAGTAACACGACGTCAGCAACTGGGGTCATGGCTGATCCGCCTTTTTGGCCTCGAAGTACTTAGCTAGCGCGAGTGTACCTACGAAACTGATCAACGTATACGAGAGCGTGATGTCGACAAAGACCTCGACGCGATCAGTTAGAAATCCGAGCACCAGTAGAAACACAATTGTCTTAGTCGAGATGAGACCTAAGCCAGTTAGACGGTCGAAAACGGTCGGCCCGGCAAGCACGCGGTAAAGTGAAAACACCATCGCCGCGGCAAGCACGAACGCTGTGCCGAGTAACAACGGGCTCATCGGCTTCCCCCTTGGCCCGACTCCGGATCCGTGTGTAAGAACAGCGCTTGGCATCGCCGAACCGCGTCGCCGCTTCTAAGATTAGCTGCACTACGTGAGGTCAAGGCATGTACTAGGTAGCCGGCGGTATCAACATCGAGAGTTACCGTCCCGGGCGTTAGAGTGATGGAATTCGCGAGCACGAGGCGGGCGAATGTATGCGGTGCTGGTTTGTCCAGCCTCACTAAACATGGCTGGATCGGCATCCGCGGATGCAGCACGATCCAGGCCACGTGTAGATTCGCCGTGACGACCTGCCGAGCTAGCCACAGTAAATACATCGGAAACCGTAGCCAGAACACACCAGCCAACGGGTGAGATGCCGATAAGCCGACCTGCGGAGGCAGGCAGAGAAGCCGGCCGGTCCACAACGAAACGGCCATGGCGCATGTGGCGCCGGCGAGCAGGTGGCCTCCATCAAACTTTCCCGATAGAACAATCCAAAAGACGAAGAGCAGGGCGGAAAATGGCAGGCCGCGCCAGAACTCGCGTACCAGGCGCCCAAGATACCCCTGACTTGATTCACGCTCGGCCATGCTCGGATCATCGGTCGCCGTAGGATCTCGCATCAGTCTGCCGTCGGACGGGTCGCGCATGGTGCGCTGGTAGGGTCTTGGTGCGCCGTCCAAGCCTCTGAGTCAGGACGACATGAGGGTCAGTGCGGCGCCCTAATGGACGCCGCCCCGATAAATCAAAAAGGTCGAAGGCTGAGAGTGCAGCCCGTCGCGCGATCTAGCTAACTTCGTCGATAGCCGTAATAATCCAGCGCCCGGTTAGCGGTGTGCCATCGTCTCCCACGAGCTCGGCCCGCTGAATTTCGATGTCGAGCGTTTGCTGAACATTTTGCTCGTCCGGGGTGATCACATCCGCAATGATGCGGACAGTCTTTGACGAAATCTCGCCGTCATACAGCGTGACGTCGATCAGGTCTATTGCGCTATAAGTACTACCCTCCGCTACGATGCGTCCCTCGCTCAACGCCGCGCGCGCGTCTGAGACCTCCTGGGCATGCTGAGCCATCTCCCCACGCCATTGGGTCCATTCCTCCTGAACCGCTCGATCGGCACGGCGACTGGGTTCGTTGCCAGCTTGCTCAGCTTCAAGGACACGTTCGATCGCTTCAAGATTCTCATCTTGGTAAGCCTGCTTCCGTTCAGAGAATTCTGACTCCGACGCCTGAACTGCCATCAATGCCTCATTGAGGGCGCGGGCACGCATCGGCGTCGTCATTACTTCGGAAATACTTTCCACCTCAAAACTCGGTACAACCCCTCGCTCAACAGAACTAAACGGCACCATTGAAAGATTGGCCGATGTCATGTTGTCCCGGAAGCGGGATGCGCGGAAGAAGCTTGAAATCAATGTCTCCTCAGGCACACTCGAGCATCCGGCGAAGGTCGCCGTCAGAATGAAGAGTACTACTGCCGTGGATCGTGGCCGATGCATGTCGTCAGCCTCCTTCAGTCAATGACTAGTGTTCTCGCTTCACGGGGTCGCTAACCGAGGTTCCGTGTTCCCACGATACCCTACCCCTCGTTTCCACTCAGTTCATCTGCGTGGTTCTCATCGCGCTCACGGTCAGCTATGGCGATTGAGACTACGCGGTCGTCCTCTTCAATTTCGATCAACCTGACGCCCTGGGTCGCCCGGCCGATTGCCCGGATGCTCCACGTCAGCGTCCGGAGGATTTTGCCCTGTTTGGTCACCAACATCAACTCGTCCTCGCCGCTGACGTGTTCGACGCCGACAACCTTCCCGTTCCGCTCACTACGCTGGATGTTAATAATACCCACTCCACCCCTGGACTGCACGCGATATTCGCCCAATTCTGTCCGTTTTCCGTAGCCATTTTCGCAGACGGTCATTAGCGCGCCGCCAGGCCGAACTTCGGTCATGGCGACAACCTCGTCACCAGCACGAAGGGTGATACCCCGAACGCCAGTGGCTGTCCGGCCCATGGGCCTGATGCCGGTCTCAGCGAATCTAATCGCCATGCCGCCCTGGGTGCCCAAAAAGAGCTCTCCAGTGCCGTCGGTCGCCACCACCGCGATGACAGCGTCATCAGCACCCACAGCCTGAGCAATAATGCCCCCGGCCCTTGGACGCCGGAAGGCCCGTATATCGGTCTTTTTCACCTTGCCCCGCTTCGTGCCCATGACAATGAATCGCTCACCGTCGTTCTCGGGCCATTCGCGAACGGCAACTAGTGCCGCAACCCGCTCACCGGCCGCCATCGAAACCAGGTTTGCGATCGCTTTGCCCTTTCCGGAAGGCCCAACATCGGGAATCTCGTGCACCTTCAACCAGTACACACGCCCGCGGTTCGTGAAAATCAAGATATAGGCATGAGTCGACGCAATAGCAAGTTGTGAGACAAAATCCTCGTCGCGCACCCGCATGCCAATGC
>ERZ651768.423-NODE-423-length-32059-cov-3.947252_pt1 | contig 32059 bp, 27 predicted proteins | sample MGYA00514754_ERZ651768 | MGnify/ENA metagenome assembly ERZ651768
AAGGATTATATGTTTAAAAGGTACGGTCGGTTTGGATGGAGTAAAGGTTCGTTGTTAAACATTGCAATAGGGCAAGGTGAACTATTGGTCACTCCAATCCAGGTATTAAATTATGTGAATCTTCTTGCTACACGCGGTTCATCACCTGTATGCCATTTCGTGATGGCGAATAATCTTCCTCAAAATGTGCGCCCTGAACTTGATTCAAGTACATGGGACCAGATTCTTTTTGATATGAGAAAGGTTATAACCCACGATAAAGGTACGGGACGAAAAGCCCAACCTGCAATTAAGGGAATGAAGATTTTTGGTAAAACCGGCACAGCAGAAAATCCACATGGAGATGATCATGCATGGTTCATTGGATGGGCTGAATATCTCGGTGAGAAATATTCTCTTGTTTTATTATTAGAGAATGGTGGCTCTGGTGGTGCTGTAGCAGCACCACTCGCAAAAAAAATCTTTTCACAATTTGAATCTGGAATGGACCTGGCTTCTAAATGATCAATTGGAAAAGTATCGAGCAATATGATATTCCATGGAGGGTTTTCTCGATTGCACTTATATTAACCTTTATTGGTTTATTGGCACTTAAAAGTATTTCTCAACATCACCCAGACACAGTCTTTACTCCATTCTACAAGCAGATAATATTTCTTATCCCATCGGTCATATTATGTGTGGGTATCTTGTTCTTACCAAGATATGCCATCCATAAATATTCATTAATTTTTTATTTCGTGGGTATAATAATTGTTTTTCTTCCATTTTTTAGTGACCCGCGTGCTGGAACACACCGTTGGTTAGATATCGGTCTACCTTTTGCTATCCAACCAAGCGAATTTGCAAAAGTGTTTACAATGATAGCACTAGCAAGATACCTTTCTGATCGTACCTTGAAGATGAAACAGTTTTCCCCCATTATTGTTTCGTTTATTTTGGTGTTTTTACCAGCAATGGTTGTGTTAAACCAGCCGGACCTAGGTACAGCAATTATTATGGTTACACCAGCATTACCGATGCTCTATTGGTCTGGTGCAAGGCCTTTCTACCTTTTTTTGATATTAGCACCGGTTCTATCTATTTTATCATCGTTCAATACTACACTATTTGCTATATGGGCATTAATTATGGGTAGTGTTATTGTTTTAGCTCAGCCAAAAATCATATCTGGTATAAGTCTGTTTTTTGGCAACATTTTTCTTGGTCTACTTTCACGACCTTTATGGGATATGCTGAAGCCCTATCAGCAGACCCGTTTATTGACTATGATTTATCCCGAAAAGGATCCACTAGGCGCTGCTTATCAGATTATACAAAGTAAGACTGCTATCGGATCTGGTGGATTCTTTGGTAAAGGTTGGGGTGATGGAACCCAGACACACTTAAAATTTCTCCCTGTTCAAGAATCCGATTTTATCTTATCTGTCATTGGAGAAGAATTGGGTTTTGTAACGATAGCATTTATTTTGATAACATCTGGTTATTTGATCAATCTGGTATTAAAACATTCATTTTTATCCAAAGACCGATTTTCAAGTCTTTTATTAATTGGAACTGCCACTATTTTGATGTCACATGTTTTTGTCAATACCGCAATGACAGTGGGCCTAATACCTGTTAAGGGTTTACCCTTTCCTTTCATTTCCGCAGGTGGATCCTTTTTAGTGACAAGTTACATTTTGACTGGATTAGTCATGAGGTTCAGTATTCATTATACAGACTGATCTATAAGATATTGTTGTTAAGAGCATAATCCGGTAAATTTTAGGGCCAAATCGCTAACCAACTTGGGTAATTTATGAAGAAATGTCCCATATATTTTCTTTTCTGTCTTATCATTGTTTTCACCCTGATTCCGTCTTCAGCCTTTGGTCAACAGCAAAAGAATTATGATAAGGAACTTCGACGACTGAACGCAAAGATCGATCGTGTTAGAGTATTAGTTGATTCGCTGGAATTCAATGACCAGCTTTTACTTCCTGAGTTAATGGCTGCATTTAAACAGGCAGTTAAAAGTAAGACGCAGCAAGATTCAATAACTTTAGTTATTATGAAACGTATTAACACGCTCAGTAATAAGATTGCAATGCTTGATAACCAGGCACGGTTTATGGATAGTACTGCCCTTGAGATCTATAATAAATTGGTAATGGTGGAAAATAAGATTGTGACTTTGACCAGTAGTTACAATGAAATGGCGAAACTAAAGTCAGGTATGCCAGTTTCGTCTGAACCCAAATTTAATGCTGCAAAGTACAAGCAAACTTATATGGAAAGTCTGGGGTATTTCCAAAATGAGGAATATGATGATGCAATCGTTGGATTCACGGACCTAGTATCATCTGATGCGACAAATGAATTAGCTGATAATTCCCAATATTGGTTAGCTGAATGTTACTATTCGAAGAAAAATTTTAAACGTGCCATTGGGGAGTTTGAAAAGGTGTTTAATTTCGCTGGTACTGACAAGGATGATGATGCGCAGCTCAAACTTGGCTTAGCATATCAAAGTATGGGGAATATAGAAAAAGCGCGCGAAGAATTTCAACGTTTAATAGACTATTTCCCCGGTAGTGAGTATTATCCCAAGGCTAAAGAAGCGCTAAAAAAGCTATTTATTGATTAGATAAACTATAACTCCAAATGTCTCAAAAAATCTACTTTCTCACAACTGAGATAATTCCATTCGCGGAAGTTTCCCCGGTTGCAGAATTTTCAACAAAAATTCCCTTGATGTTGCAGGAGAATGGACATGACATTAGGACTATTATACCCAAGTATGGTTTCATCAGTGAAAGAAAATATATTCTTAGAGAAGTAATAAGACTTCGGGAAATACCTTTTGAATTTGCTGGTGAGGATAAAATTGCTAGTGCCAAAAGTGCTTTTATACCTAAGACACGTGTTCAAGTGTATTTTCTTGAGGACGATCATTGGTTCAAACCACTAACAAATTTACTTTATAAAGCCAAAAATGGTCGTATACTATCTGATAATGGTGAACGTTACGGGTATTTTGCAAAAGCTGTTTTAAGCACCCTTCCGCACCTGTTCTGGTCTCCGGACATATTTATTTGTAATGGGTGGCAATCTGCTTTTGTACCTGGCATGTTCAAACAACATTTCGAAGGGCTTAATGAATTTTACGAAAGTATCAAAACAGTCATGGTTATCCATGATTTGAATGAATATTGCAAAATGGAAAGATCTGATTTTGTTAGAGCTGATATATCCATACACTCTAGTTTAAAAGGAACAGTACTGAATGTTTACGATGTTGCTGCTTTTGAAGCCGATGCTATCATAATTATGGATAAACCATCAGAGAAAAATTCTACTAAATTATTAAAGAGATCAGCATTTAAGGCGAATAAAAAGAAGGTTACTATTCTTACATATAACGATGATGAATTACCTGACTATAATCCGGTTGCTGTTAAAATAGATAAGGTGATAGCGAAACTTTCTACCTGATTTATAGTATTACATCTCGATAATGTATTTTTTTCGTTTTTCAATAATCCTAACTGGATTAATAATTATATCTGTTTTTAACTGGCAATGTGCAGAAGAGTCTATTGATGCAGACCTTTCTCATTTGTCGCAGACCGCAGATACGTTAACATTGCATTCGATTACTGGGTTTACCTATCAGGTTCCCCCTGAAATAGGTTCTATTAAAAGGTTATATGTTGGCACAAAGGGTGAGCTCTACTTCCCATTTACGTTTTTAAAGATCCATTCCTATGGGAGTGATGGTACTGGATGGGATTCATTATTAGATACGGCGATCACTATAGACAGTGTATTATTTAAATTGTATTCAAATGACAGCCTGCTTAGTTCTGATATTGGTATACATTTGTATTTTTTACCAGATTCATTTTTCAGCGAGTTAGAGAGCAATTATACAGATTACCCAAGCTTCTCTTTCTCACAATGGGTTGACCTTGATAGACCCTCGGCATCTCAAGTAATAGATACGACAGATACGGTCCAAATCTATCCTGAAACTGTATTATCATGGGAAATACCAGCAGAAGTATGGGAGACACTAACGGATACGACAGACAGCAATTTGGTCCGGACCTTTGGCATCGGTTACCCCCCTGGAAATTTGGATGGTACATTTTTAGAAATATATAGCCGGGAATACAGTTCTGGCAGCCAGGACCCAAAAATTGAAGTATATTATCGTCAAGAAATGTATGTGGCGTCAGAATCATCACCAATAGATACGTTAATGAAAACTTTCTATACGGTCGGAGATCTATCAATTGTTTACCCAGGTGAAGGATATGATGTTTTACCTGGTGAGATTGCTGTTAGTCAGGGCAAAGGATTTAGATCGATTGTTAATATCCCATTCGATTCTCTGACACTACCGGAATTTTCCTTGATTCGCTCAGCAAAGCTGATTTTGAAACAGGGGTCTGACACAACCAATGCTTTTGGGATAGCAATGCAACCTTTAAGTGAAGGATTAGACACCTCTGAAACCGTTTTTGATAATGATCCTTATCAGGAGCTTGGTGCCTACAGTTCAAGTTCAACCATAGTTGATGGAAAATTCGAAATATCTCTAAAATCGTTTTTACAATCTATACTCATGGTCGATACACTAACAAATGTTGGTATGAAATTATCTTCAGGTTTAAGCAGTGATCTATTTGAAACCGCTAGATTCGATCTATTGTCTGATACGGATCCCGCACGAGTTGAAATCCTATATGTTGCTCCGTAACCTGTATATCATAATGATAGTACCTATTATATTATTTGGACAAGGGCCCATGAATGGGTATGGTATTGGAAATTTTCAGTCCTGGCAATCTCCATCCCAGGGTGGTATGGTATCACTCGGACTGACGCCATCTTTTCAAAATGGCGTTTCATTGAGTAACCCAAGTACATGGCAGCAATTAAAATATACACATTTTTCAATCGCATACTATGGATTAGAATCGAACTTGAGAGAAATGAATGTAAAAAATGGTTTTTCTACCCTCCAATCTGGCCAATTGATTATACCAATTAAACAATCATCAGCTTTGGGTATTGGCATTCATCCATATACCTATCAACAGGTCGCTTTATTGGATACAATTTACCCAGATATGTTAGCCTTTGGCGATACGTTGGATTTAATGCGCGGATATTATCAAGCTGGTGGCATAATAGCGCTGGATCTTTCAGTTGCTCTGACCTTGTTTGAAGGGAATCGGATCGGGGCAACTTTTCAGTTACTTTTTGGCTCCTCTCGCCAGCATGAAAAGTTATTATTAAACCAGGTTCCTGTAACTGAAACATCGAGAATGAGTTATAGCGGTTTAAATATAGAATTTTTTATTAATCGTTCCTTCTCCAAAAACTTGGATATGTATTTTCAAATGGGTATCCCGGTTGAACCTCTGGACGTGGTCTATACGGATTTTTATCCGTTCGATGATACTAATAAGAATACTTACCATGATTACACATATAATCTTTTAAATCCAGGTTACGATTTTCCCCACCCGCAGGACACGCCAAATGCTAAGCAGATTCGGATAAAGAATATTTATCAACCTGCATCGTTGGCGATTGGTCTTTCAAGACTACTATCGGAAAGATTCCAACTTTCTTTAGAAATGAAAACCTCAAAAGATTTTGCAGATTATCCTATTGATCTCCCAATGATTTTAAACCACAGAATAAATATTAAACAGGTTGCAAGCATTGGTTGTATCTGGTTACCTAACAATCTTTCAGTGCTAATATCAGATAAATTCACGATTCGCTCTGGTCTTAATTTTAAGAAATATATAATGGATGGTTGGGACTCGGTTCAAAAGGTGAAAATACAGAATGTTGATCCTATCACTGAGTTTGGAGGTGCAATAGGGTTTGGATTTAAATTCAAGGCTGTTGGTAACCAAGTTGATATAAGCTATTATTATGGAATTCGCCATCATCCATCAACTCTTAGGCATGATTTTGGTGATGAACGGGTCCAACAGTTGCAAGTGGGTATAAGTTTAGCAGATTTATGGTTTGTTAAGAGAAGGCAGAGGTGACATGGTGCTCAAACACTTTCAAATTTTGTTCATTGGAATTTTTACATTCATGGTTTCCATGTGTGTACCTCCACAAGGTGATTCAAACGCAGATTTCGTAAAAGAAAAAGCCAAGTTAGATTCGTTAAGGGGAATAAGATGCCCGCGGTTAATGAGTAGTGCCGCAGAATACTATCGTAACCGTGATTGGAAGCAGACAATTAGAATATACAGTGAGATCACTCAGTTAGATTGTGATGAATGGAATGTTATTCATGCACCACCGGAAGAAATTTATCAGTATTATTCCATAGCTTATGAACAATTAGGAAAGTTTGACAGTGCGGAAATCGTTCTATTAGACGGTTTACAGAAAATACCGCAGAATATTCAGTTGAGAAAAAGATTGGCCTATGCGTATAAACGTCAAGGGAAGATTGATAAGGAAACTATTGAGTATGAGCGCCTTATGGATTTAGCTCCCGAAGATATAACATTGTTAAATGATCTTGCAAAGATTTACAAGGAACAAGATCGTTTTGTTGATCAGATTTTGGTCCTGGAGAAAATATTGAATATTGACCAGAATAATGAAATTGCTCAAAGTGAATTAGCGATAGCATATGAGAGCAGTGGTCGCGATCCGCTTGATGTTTACCAAAAACGTTATGACGATAATCCTGATAATATTAGTTATGGTTTGGATTATGCGGACAGGCTTATAAAGGCCAATCGCGGCAATGATGCAATTGTAGTATTAGATAGGGTTATTTCTAAAGATTCGAGTGGTAAATTAGCTTACCGCAAGTTAGCAGAAGCAAGTATTCTCATTGATGATTTAGAGAATGCAGCAAAATCATATGAATTATTGTTCAAGATTGATCCACGAGATGGAAAAGTTGCGATTCTAATATCAAATCTTTATATCGACCTACAAGAGTTTGGTAAAGGGTTGAGGTGGGCCGATAAGGCGATCAGTTTGATGTCAAATAATGGAGATGGTTATGGTCAGAAAGGCAAGGTTTACTATATTGGGTGGGATACATTTCGACAGAATCCATTTTCAACTGATGATAGGATCGTTGCAAAATTAGCTTACGATTACTTTTTAAAAGCAGAGTCTGAAGGCTATCAAGGATATAATAAGAGAAATTGGTTGGAAGAGAATGCTAAAGATGTTTTATATGGAAAAGCACAATGGTTTATGGCTGATGATAAGGTAAAAAGGTCGAGAGGATTGCGACCTTCCTCTCCAGTTTATGATTGGGTTACAGATGTGTTAAAACCAGAAAACAGTTGGTAATAATTCTTGTCTGTTATCAAACGCTTTGACCCAGAGTTATTCAATATAATACAGCGTGAAATCCAAAGAGAGATCTCCACACTAGAACTAATAGCGTCTGAAAATTTTGCCAGTTATGCAGTCTTGGAAGCTGCTGGTGGTGTGATGACAAATAAATATGCTGAGGGTTATCCCGGAAAACGCTACTATGGTGGTTGTGAGCATGTGGATGAAGCCGAGAATTTAGCTCGTGTTAGATTGAGGAAACTTTTTAACGCTGGGTATGCAAATGTACAGCCACATTCAGGTTCCCAGGCAAATATGGCTGCATTGATGACATTTATTAATATTGGCGATACAGTAATGGGCCTAGACCTTGCTCATGGAGGGCATCTTACCCATGGAAGTCCAGTTAATTTTTCAGGTCAGTTCTATAATTTTGTTTCCTATCATGTTGCTAAATCAACCGGTCGGGTAGATTTTGATGAATTTCATAAATTAGCTGTTCAGCATAAACCTAAGTTGATTATTTGCGGCGGCAGTGCATATCCCCGTTTTATTGAGTTTGAACAGTTTCGTGAAATAGCCAATAAGATCGGAGCTTTTTTAATGGCTGATATTGCTCATCCAAGTGGACTGATTGCAGCAGGTCTGCATCCATCACCTATACCATTTTGTGATGTTATTACTAGTACTACACATAAAACCTTGCGTGGACCTCGCGGTGGCATTATTATGACATCTGAAGACCGCGAAAACCCATGGGGTAAGACCGCACCTAAATCTGGCAGGGTTAAAATGATGTCAGAGCTGATTGATTCTGCTGTAATGCCAGGTATGCAAGGTGGACCATTGATGCATATCATTGCTGCCAAGGCAGTGGCTTTCGGCGAGGCATTAAAACCAGAATTTAAAATATACGCACGGCAAATAGTTGATAATGCGCGATCTATGGCAGAAGAGTTTTTGAACCGCGGTTTTCAATTGGTCTCCGGGGGAACAGATACGCATTTGATCTTGATTGATCTTACTAATAAAAATATTACTGGGAAAGAAACTGAAGATATTCTCGCAATGGCAGGTATAACGGTAAATAAGAATATGGTCCCTTTTGATAAAAGAAGCCCATTTATTACAAGTGGAATAAGAATCGGTACACCTGCAGTAACAACCCGCAATATGGGAAAAGGTGAAATGATCGAGATAGTGGGTTTAATTGACCAGATTATTAGTGAACCGGAAGATCCTGCAATATTGCGTCGGACAAAACAGGGTGTTATCGATTTGTGCAAATCTTTTCCATTATACGAAGAATTTCATGAATAGATATCATTTACTGCCCGCGCTCACGTCATTATTTCACATCATTTTTTCTTCATGTAGTCCTGTAGCAATAGTTTTAGAACACCAGCCGGAATTCGCAGAAAAATACTATGAAAATAAAATTAGATCCATTGGGGAAAATATAAAAAAAGAACCAGAGAACTTTGATCTATTAAAAAAGGGTGTGGAAGGATTCACCATGTATGCATTTGGATTTTTAATGGAAAAGGCTGACCGAGCTATAATAAATAACTACTCGACCGGAGTAGGGTTACAGGAAATGTCTCATCAGTATTTTGTGGATGCGATTGATTTCGGTGAACGTGGTATTAATCTTAAATATAACGATTATCAAAAATGGATCACGGGCGAAATTGGAAATATTGGGTTGGAGCCTGTCGATATAGATATAGCATTATTTTATTGGACTGCAGCTGCATATGGAGGTGCTGTGAGCTCAAGCCAGGGAGATCCAGAATGGGTGATCAAATTACCAAGGGTTGGTTTATTGCTAAATGAAGTTATTGAAAAAGATTCCTTATGGAATAATGGGGCGGCACTCGTGGCAATGATAACATATACCATGAATAACCCGGAAATGGCAGGTGAAAGTGAGAAATTGGCCAGACGGTACTTTGATACTGCGGTTAATGCTTCTAATGGCATGGATATAGGCCCTTATATCGCTATTGCTGAATCTGTTTCAAAGTTGAATCAAAATAGGAATGAATTCATCCAATTGTTAAATCAGGCACTCGATATAGATATAAATTCTAATCCAGATCTGAGATTAGCTAATATAATCAGCAGAAAAAGGGCAGAGTGGTTACTTGCAAATGTAGATGAATTTTTTTACTGAAATAGGTTATTAGCATGAAAAGATTAATCATTATTTTATTCATATTGTTCCTGAATTGCGATTTAACAGCTAGAAAAACGATAATAAAAATGGCAACATTAGCGCCAGAGGGGACAGATTGGTATGGACTATTAGCGGAGATGGGTCAGCGCTGGCAAGAAGTAACCAATGGTGAAATTCGTCTTCGTATATATCCAGGGGGTGTGGTTGGTGATGAACGTGATATGATCCGGAAGATACGAATAGGTCAAATTCATGGTGCAGCAATTTCTGCAGAAGGTTTAACGGAGGTCAATCCACAGTATACTTTTTGTTTCATACCAATGTTTTTTCAATCATATGACGATATCGATTACATTAGAGATGAACTAAAAAAAGATTTGTTATCCGGTGCAGAAAAGAATGGATTTATAGTTTTGGCCATGGTTGATGTTGGTTGGGTATATTGGTTTACCAAAGAACCTATCTATATACCGAATGATCTTAAAGAGCAGAAAATATTTACTTGGGCAGGAGACTATAAAACAGGAACACTGTGGGACCAGGCCGGTTTTAACTCGATACCTCTTGCAGTTCCTGATGTTCATTCTGGGCTACAAACTGGCTTGATTAACGCAATGGCATTCCCCCCTATTTTTGTATTGGCAAATCAGTATTTTGGTATCACTTCCCATATGCTGGATATGAAATGGGGAATACTAACAGCAGCCATCGTTATAGATCAGAAAATATGGGACAAGATCAAATCTGAATACCAGGAAAAAATGTTAATCATCGCAGATGATATTGGTCAAGAATATCAATTAAATAATCGTGAGGATGCAGACAGTGCTGTTGAAGTCATGAAAGGATATGGTCTTCAAGTTCATAAGCCTTCAATAGAGCAAGTAAAGGAATGGGAATCAATTGTAGAATCAATGTATCCACTTATACGTGGTAATGTGGTCAATGCTGAAGTTTTTGACAGAGTAATTAAAATGAGTGATCAACTTCCTTCAAGGCAATGACCATAATAGCATACTTTTGAAAAAATATAACCAATTAGAAAATGGTATTGCCTTTATCGTTTTTATTGGTTTGGTGATATTTCCTGCTACAGATTTTCTTATTCGTGAGATCATTCGTCCGATTATACCTACTTTAAGCAAAATACCTGCTTCGCAAACTATTGTATCACATTTGACCCTTATGGTTGGTTTCGCTGGCGCAGTGATAGCTGCACGTGAAAATAAATTATTGGCATTGACAACAACCCCTTTATTTGGGAGCGATGACCTAAGAGGTATTGGAAGTCATATCGCAAAGTGGATGTCAATTTGCGTTGTTCTGGCATTGGCAATTGGTAGTCTGGACCTGGTTCTAATAGAAAGATCTGTGCAATACCCTGTATTTGTAGCGCCAAATGTTCCCAGATGGGTTTTTCAGGCAGTAATGCCATTGGCCCTTTTCCTGATTGGTATCCATTTAATAATCAAAAGCAAGAAAACTTTTCTATCCCTTACAGGATTATTTACATTATTTGTATTGATTATTCTAATAGTCTCACAAGATTATCTACGGGAGACAACATTGGTTCTATTCCTTGGGATGATCTCATTTGTATTTGCCATTGCAAATGGTGCGCCTATTTTTATAGTGCTTGGTGGTATAGCATCTTTTTTATTCTGGTACGATTATACCCCAGTATCTGCAATTGCTGCGGAAGCTTATAGAATCGTGGTCTCACCCCATCTTGCAACAATACCATTATTTACTTTGGCTGGATATATTCTAGCTGAAAGCAATGCATCTGACCGTTTGGTTAAAGTATTCAGGGTTTTGTTTGGTTGGTTACCGGGGGGGACCCCTGTTGTGATACTATTATTATGTGGATTCTTTACAGCATTAACGGGTGGGTCCGGCGTGACTATTTTAGCGCTCGGAGGTTTATTATTACCGTTAATGGTGAAAGAGGGTTATAGTCGGAATTTTTCATTAGGATTGATAACTGCAACTGGTTCTATTGGACTTTTGTTTCCACCCAGCCTACCGTTGATCTTATATGGAGTGACAGCAGGAATCTCAATAAAGGATATATTTATTGCCGGAATCATGCCAGGATTATTCTTGATTCTAATGGTGAGTATCTGGTCTATTTGGAAGGGGAAAGTTGAATCAGTTGAGAGACATAGATTTAACTGGAGAAAAGCGTTTCAGATTTGTTGGGAGACCAAGTGGGAATTGCTGATACCTTTCCTGGTTCTGTATGGAATTTTTGGGGGCCATGCAAAATTAGTGGAAACTGCTTCGTTGACCGTTGTCTACATATTTATAATAGAAAACTTTGTATATAGAGATATAGTTTTAAAAGATAATATACAAATAATTAGTTCATGCGCAACTTTGGTCGGTGGAGTGTTAATCATCATAGGTGTCGCTATGGGATTGACCAGTTACTTAGTCGATGCACAGATTCCAATGCTATTACTATCTTGGGTGAAGATGTTTGTATCATCCAAATATCTATTTTTAATCCTACTTAATGTATTTTTACTGATAGTGGGCTGTCTTATGGATATATTCAGTGCTATCATCATTATTGTACCACTTATCGCCCCATTAGGAATTCATTTCGGTATTGACCCAATACATTTAGCTATCATTTTTATCGCAAATCTTGAGTTGGGTTTTTTGACTCCTCCAGTTGGAATGAATCTTTTTCTTTCAGCGTACCGATTCGACGTAAGAATGCCTGTGATCTACAAATCGACTTTCCCATTCTTTTTAGTATTACTATTAGCTGTTTTGTTTATTACCTATATACCAGAATTAACATTAGGATTATTACATTGAATAATGGCACATTTGTAGATAAGAATCATTTCTTGACAGTGAGAAAGTTCCAAGAATATATTCGCCGGCAATAATATAGGAGTACATAGATACCATAAACGCTAATTTTGTCCCAGATGGGCAATAACAGATATTAATTGAATAATAGGAGACCTTCCATGAAGCGTTTAGGGGCAGTGCTCCATCTCTGCACAATCCTCTCGGGTCTTGTTTTCGCTCAAAGCGAAGCTGGGTCCATCTTTTTACTTATCGCACCAGGTGCTCGTGCCGGTGGTATGGGCGAAGCGCAAGTCGCTGTTGCCGATGATGCTTATGCTAGTTATTGGAATCCTGCTGGGTTAGGCTTCTTAGATGGTTCGGAGCTGGCAATGATGCATGTGAATTGGTTGCCTGGACTAGCCGATGACCTATTCTACGAATTTCTTGCTTTTCGCCGACAGTATCCTACCTTTGGTACTATAGGCGGGCATGTCATTTTTTTGAATCTTGGTGAGCAGATCAGGACTAGTGAGACCGGTGAGGAATTAGGAACCTTCACCAGCTATATGACCGCACTGTCCTTGTCATATAGCGCATTGATCTCCCAAGATAAATCTTTCGGTCTTAATGCCAAAATCTCTTACCAGCATTTGGTTGAGATCGGTGCTGGAAGTGAAAGAGGGAAGGGAACATCTACTGATTTTGGTTTTGATCTCGGTTACATGCAAAAGAATTGGCTACTGAATAATTTAACTATTGGTATGAATTTATCTAACATAGGTCCTAAAGTATCCTTCATTGATCCAGACCAGGCTGATCCTCAGCCTACTAACCTGAGTATTGGCATTAACTATGCTATTGTTAAAACAGAATACAACAAATTGAATATTGTTTATGATGTGGATAAGCTCCTTGTGGCTTCTTATCCAGACATGGATTGGGATAACAACGGCTATATTGGTGGATATGATGAAGATGGTAATAAGAGTCCTGGAAATGATTACAATAAGGCTGGAAAAATTGAAATTGCTCATACCGATCCGATTTACTTTGCACTGTTCACTTCTTGGGTAGATGACTGGTTTCTTGGCGGAGACATAGATAAGGCAGTCTCCGGTGAATATGGTGATAAAGTGATTGGTGGATGGACCTGGAACTTATCACTTGATGCAAACGGAAATGGGAAACCTGATTCTGATGAGATGGAAAAAACCATAGGAGCTGACCCAGGGGACTCGGATTGGGGCATTTACAACGAATGGGGGCAGAAAGAAGTTGGAAGCAATGAAGATCGTTCATTGACGGATGAATTAGATAAGCTTGTGCATAATACCGGCATAGAATACTGGTACGGAAAATATTTCGCTATGCGATCTGGTTATTATTATGATAAGACCGGAAAGATCAGTAATCCTACCTTTGGTATAGGCTTACGATTCGCAGGTTATGGATTTGATTTTGGATATACCTATGGAGAACCGGGACATCCATTGACGAATACAATGCGGTTCTCTCTTAATATGGAATTTTAAAGCATTCGTACCCAATGGCGTCAAGACTTCCTTGGGGCTGGGTTTTGGCTATGGTGTGTATGTCATCATTTACACAGGCTGAAATATCAGGCGATCTCCGTATTTGTGTTCTTCGAGTTAATTTTATTGAAGATACAAAAGAGAGCACAACTGGGAATGGTCAATTTTTGAGCGCAAGTGAAGGCATTGACTGCGTATCATACCAGGTTGATCCACCACCCCATGATAAAAGTTATTTTGAGTCACAACTGAAAGCGGTAGACAGTTATTTTAGATCAGTTTCTTATGGTCATGTTGGAATTGACATAGATTCTTCTCAGGTCTATCCGTTCGATGTCAGTGGGTATGATCTACAAAATGATATGGCCTATTATAATCCCTATGATCAAGCTGCCCTGCATGAATCACGCCTTGTCCAACTTTTTCAGCATTCCTTGGAAATAGCTTATGAACAAGATAGTATAGATTTTATTTATTTTGATCTGATCGTAGTTTTTCACGCTGGAATTGGACAAGATTTTGCTCTTCCTTTTCTTGACCCAACACCTGAGGATATACCTTCTACATTTGTTGACCAGAACATGATATTTGAGTCCACAGGGAATAATGGAATCTCTGTTGGTCCAGCGATCATTAATCAGGGAATCATTCTTCCTGAAACACAGAACCATCTACAGTATGATAACGCTATTGACATGTTTGCAAATGTTAGCGAGTCATGTGATTATCAATATGGTTTAACAGGTACCTTTGCACTAATGATCGGGTTTGCTATAGGACTTCCTCCCCTATGGGATATTGAATCAGGAGATAGCAGGATTGGGATCTTTGGATTAATGGACCAGGGCTCCAATAATGGACGTGGACTCATACCGGCTCCACCGGATGCTTGGACCCGCATATATGCGGGTTGGGAAACACCAAGGACAGTTCTTCCTGGAAACCAGGTTGATCTGTTATCACGCGGAGAGAACAACTTGTTAAAGGTTATCATCAATGAGAATGAATATTTTCTTGTAGAGAATCGTACAAATCATGTGAATAGTGGTAATAGTTTAGATTCCATGAGATATCTTCATTGGGAACAGTCTGGTATATATCCTTCATACATTGAAGTTCTATTTGATTCCATTGGTATCGAAAGAGATATGAATGGTGTTGTAACAGGAATCCCAAATTATGATCTGGGAATGCCTGCGTCAGGACTATTGATCTGGCATATAGATGAGAACAGGATCCAGGCAGGCATCTCCAATTATTCTGTAAATAGTGATTTGAATGGTCAGGGTATCGATCTTGAAGAGGCGGACGGTGCACAGGATATAGGACACCCGTCATTTTTTATGTTTACTGATCCATCCGCAGGCTATTTCGGAGATATGTGGTTCAATGGTAATAAGGAGTATGAGCGTGCTAATCCGGAGATGACCGATCAGCTACCGGCATTTAGCCCCTATACCTTTCCTGCTACAGATGCTAATAATGGGTCGTCAACCTTTTTATCTATTAGGGATATTAGCTCTCCTGGTAATACTATGTCTTTTATCATTAGTAATTCAATGGTCTTGGATGGATTCCCGGACACCACTGCATTTATACGGTCCGTGCTCGACATAGATGGTGATGGTGTTAATGAGATCATTGGTGGACATGATTCTCTTTGGATATCACATTCTGACGATTTAACAGAGCGACTATCTTTCCATGAGATAGAAGATAACGTTGTATCGATCGGATACATTGATCGAGATGACCATGCATTGATCGAGATCTTTGAACAGGGGGTAGTTATTGAAAACGACATGCCAACGGGTTTCACCAAAAGATGGCAGTATGAATATACTTTTGAATCCCAGACCATCAGCATGTCATCCTATCAAATCTTGGATTCCCTGAATTTTTCTGTTTATTTCTCATCAACTGAAAATCCAGATGTTCTGTCCTTTAATCAATGGACAAGCCATAAAAGAAAGGTCCTTGGTGCGAATTTCAATTATGAGATCGGACCAAACAATGGTGGGATTTCAGTGGCTGATCTTGAATCATCCATTTTCAATTGGTTGGATATTGAATTCGAGTATATAGCTGGTATTGACCTTGATCTCGATGCATCTTTGGATGTTTTAGCATTGAATTCTGAAGGAGAGCTCTACGGCCTTAATTCTGATCTAATTCTAATGGCAGGTTTTCCATTGAACACTAAATTGAAAAGGCCTGTTCTATCAGGTGACATCATAGGTGATGCTTATCCTGAGATAATAGCTATGTCTGCAGATTCAACTTCACTGAATATTTTCGACCGTCAGGGTAGAGTTCAATTTCAAATCGCAACCTTTAAAACTGATGAATTAGTCGCGATTGGAATGTTGGGAGGATTTAATTGCATTTTTACGAGATCAACAATTTATCAATTTCCCACTGCAGTATATACTGATGGTTTCTCACCTTTAAATAGTGCTCCCGGGAATATATGGGCATTTGAACATGGTGATTGGGGAAGTAGCAGAACCGTTTCTCTTGATTATACAGCAGATCTATCGGATGATAAATTAATAATTAGGGCTTATTGTTATCCAAATCCGGTCAAGAGTGATAGAGGAACATTACGTATTGAAACGGTTAATGCAGAAAATATTGATATCCAATTATATGATCTAGCAGGATTTTATGTTGATTCATTCAAAAGGAGTGTAGAACTTGGACCAGTCAACCAGGTCAATGAATGGGTATGGAATGTGACGAATATAGAGACCGGTGTCTATTTTGCTCATGTGATGGTCACTAAAGACGGTCTTGCAGCCACTGATATCATCAAGATTGCGGTTATTCATTAATGTGTCGAACAGTTATTCTCACTATTCTCACTCTTTCACGAATTCTCGGTCAAGTACAATATAATCATCCGGAGTTGAATTGGCATACGTTCGAAACGGATCATTTTATGGTCCATTTTCATGATGAGTCAGAGATGACTGCCCGAGAAGCAGCAACCGTAGCAGAGATCATTTATTCAAAGGTAACTGATCTATACGAGTACCATCCTCCGCAAAAGACGCACTTGGTATTGATCGATACTGATGATATCTCTAATGGTGCCGCGTATTATTATGATAATAAGATCGTGATTTGGGCTTCGCCATTGGATTTTGAATTACGAGGAAGTCATCGTTGGCTTCAAAATGTTATTACCCATGAGTTTGTCCATATTGTTTCTCTTCAGAAGGCTATGAAAACTGGAATGCGCTTTCCCGCTGCTTATCTTCAAATCATGAGTTACGAGCATGAAAAACGTAAGGATGTGCTTTATGGCTACCCAAATACTCTTATAAGTTACCCAGTACCAGGAACTTCAGTCCCACCATGGTTAGCCGAAGGAACAGCACAATTCATGTATGATGGAGCCGATTGGGATCATTGGGATACCCACCGTGACATGATACTGCGAGATAGGGCAATCCATGATGACCTTTTATCACTAACAGAGATGAATACATTTGGCAAAAAAGGAATAGGAAATGAATCTACATACAATGCCGGATTTGCTTTGAGTCGATATATTGCATACAAATATGGATCGAATTCCCTCAAAGAGTTGATGATAGAATTATCCAAACCACTGCAGTATTCCATCGATAGGGCTTGCACGAATGTGTTAGGCATCAACGGTGAAAGATTGTTCAATGAATTTGAGTTAACCCTAAAAACAAGATATAAAACACTAATCAAACCAATTGAACTGATACCTGTAAATGGAAATATATTAATAGAAGAAGGGACAGCAAACACAAATCCAAAATGGCATCCCAATAAAAATTCCTTTGCTTATTTAAGTAATAAGGAGAATGATTATTTTGGTCAGACCGATCTATTCATATATGATATTGATGAAAAAAAAGAGAAGAAGATATCGGGCACAGTGTATTCGTCACCAACATGGCATCCAAGCGGTGAAATAATTTATTATAGTAAGAAATCAAAATTTCCCAATCGTAATGGTTCGAAATATTATGATCTTTACGAATATCATCTTGGCGATGAGAAAGAACAGAGGGTTACTAAGGATGCCCGTGCATTCTCACCTGTTTATATAGAAAAGGATAGTTCTATTGCCTATTTAGCCACTTTTGATGGATGCCAAGACGTTTATATATTAGATCTTAAATCAAATCAGACCAAACGTTTAACGAAGTTTGAAGAAAGACCCATATTAAGCGGACTGAATTATGATATGGTTGAACACCGTTTGATCTTTGATATGACCACACACCATTATAAAGATATCGGCTCACTGTCCTTATCAGATACATCATTCAAAATGATTATGAATAACCCGTTGTGGGATGAGCGAAATATGACCATAACTGATGATGGTACGTTAATTTATGCTGATGATAGAAGTGGTATCTATAATTTGTACATGATCGATTCGAAAGATACCCTGCAAGGATATGTAACGAATGTTACAGGTGGTGCGTTTATGCCAGATATAGCGCAAGATGGACGAATATTATTTTCTTCATACAATAAAGGTCGGTACACTATAGCACTTTTGGACTCTTCTGATTATATCGATCAGTCACTGGTGGGATATTCACCGACCTATTTTTTAAAAAATAAAAAGAATGCTCCATCGATTGTTGATCACGATCAAACTCAATCTGATAGATATGAAGATCAGTTCCCGCAAATGTTTATTTTGCCTAAGATGATGCTGGATTATGGTACTATAAAACCTGGATTTTATTTTTATTCGAACGAGATATTGGATCGCCTATCATTGTTTGGAGGAGCATCAGCAAACAACCTGTATGATTTGGATCTATTCTTTCTCTTTGAATTCAAACGTTTTTTCCCAACTCTTTTTTTTGAGGCATTTTACCAGACAAGAAATACCACAGATAGATCGCAATATCAGGATATTTATGATATAAAGGATGATATCAGATTCAGGCTGATCATGTTTCGACCAGGCTTTCGATTTCCCATTTTCGGTAGTGTATTGGAATTATTTGGCACTTGGCAGCGTTACCGTGCTTTTTTAAAAGAGTCTTTGCCAACAGAAGGGATAACAGCTGGCGCGGCCTATGATTATTTTCAGGGTACTTCCCTGAATATGAACTGGAAACTGAATTTGATGAAGAAACGGTTGGATGGTGGAATAAATCCTTCTAATGGATTTGGAATTTGGATCAACACGGACTGGGAAAAAAACAAATTCATCCGAGGTCTGGATTTTTCGGATTCAGGTACATTGGTCGAGTCATTTGATGATAATGATTTGTTAAGGCTACGGGTTGGGGCAGAGTACCATTATGAACTGCCTTGGATGGAGCGTTGGACATTATCATTCAAAGCCAATGCCGGATGGATATCCAATGTAGATGTAGATTCGTTCTTTCATTTTTTTAATGGCGGTTTACCTGGGATCAAAGGCTATCCCTTCTATAGCATAGAAGGGACCAGGACGACACTGGGTGAAATATCCTTTCGGATTCCAATTATGAGGGAACAACATAAAAAACTTGGGTGGATAATTTTTCAAAATAGTGTGATTGGCGGTATTTTCCAATTTGGTGATGCTTGGACAAATTTATCCAACCCTGTTTGGAAAAAATCGGTTGGAATTCAATGGCGCTTAAATGGGTATTCCTTTTATAACTTTCCCACTGCTATTGAGTTTGAAATTCATCAAGGTCTTACAAAGTTCGAGCGAGAAATTAAAGGAGAATTAATCAGTTATGGTGATGAACCAAGGGCATACGTCCGGATTCTATTCGATTTTTAAACTAACTTTGGCTCTGGCTACCATTCTCCCTTTACAAGGTCAGGATACGACGTCTGTTTTGGATACGACATCTGTTGTCATTAAAAACGATACGGCAATAGTTTATCCTGGTAAAGCTCTGATCATGTCCCTGGTATTGCCTGGTCGTGGCCAGCTATACAATAAAGAACCATTATGGAAGCCGGGTTTATTTGCTGGAATAGAGCTGGGGAGTGTGTTAAGTATATATTATGCAAATAAAAAAGCTGATGAGCTTAGACGGGAATACCAGGAGTTCGCTGATGAGAATTGGAACTTATATAATTGGTGGTCATTTACCAAGAATGGCCCGAATACAGATGCTCAGTGGGTCAATGATAGACACTATGCTGAAGAAGATTTTAAAGCGATGAGAGACTTTTCCGGCACACACCATCTTACTATCCATCTTTCCGGGGATCTGGTCAATATATTCAATACTGAGCTTATTTCATCTGATAGTCTGGATATGCTTTCCAATTATATAGGTTCGGATGATATTTCATTGGTCAGGGATCGCCATTTTTATGAGAATATCGGGAAATATGATCAGTTTGTTGGCGGTTGGTCTGATGCAGCCTCAGACTGGTATTGGGAAGAAAAGGATGTTGGAGACAGTATAGAAATTGTGATAAAAACACCCAAAAAACAGGATTTTCTTGATCAAAGGTATACAGCGAATCAATGGCTCTCTTTTGCTAAATATAGTGTCACTGCATTGATGTTCAATCATGTGATCAGTGGTTTGGATGCAGTATGGTCACCTCAGCGCAAAACACTGAGAGAAAAAGATGAAACTGAAACAGAGGTCAGTCTGATATTTAACCCATATAATACATCTGGAATCGGAGGGATTTCTTTGTCTTTATATTTTTAGCATGACAAAAAGACCAGAATTTCTAATTTATATGATCCTTATGATCGGTTGTGCAGGTACCACACCTAACGAGGAACTTTCTTTATCCGAACGGCTAGAATTGGGGTTGGACTATCTTGATGAAGAAAAATACCTGCAAGCACAGGACGAGTTCAATCTTGTATTAATACGCGCGACTGGGACGGAATTAGGAGATGATGCCCAGTTCTTTTTAGGGGAATCTTACTTTTTAAATAAAGAATATATCCTGGCCATAGCAGAATATGAAAAGCTCACCCGAAAAATGGGATTCAGTCCGTTTGTTGAAAAGGCGAGATTCAGAATTTGTGAGGCTTATCGTTTAGACAGCCCAAAATATTTTCACGATCAGATCTATACGGAAAAAGCACTGGAAAAATATCAGGAATTTGTGGATGATTTCCCCAACTCTGAAAATTATGATACTGCCCTTGAGGCAATGGTCTTATTACGAGATAAGTTGGCGAAAAAGTTATATGAAACTGGTTTATTATATTTAAAAATGGATGAATATGAACCTGCACGATTGTCTTTTCAGCGAGTATTGGATCAGTTTTATGACACAGATATTGTTGAAATAGCACATTTGGGCATCATACGTTCATATTGTTTGGAAATAAATATCGAAAAGGCACGGGATTACTGGACAGGTCTTGAGGGACAGATCAAAACTGAAGAATTGATAGCTGAAGCTGAAATTCTTATTGAATACGCAGAAAAGGAAAAAGCGAAATCTGAAAAATGAAGATCTGTTTTTTTGGTGGAACTTTTGACCCTCCGCACATTGGGCATTTATTAGTTCCTCAAATGGTATGCGAGGTTGAGGAATTTGATAAAATCCTATTTATACCGGCGTACAATCCTCCCCACAAAATCAATATATCATCTGTAGAGCATCGAACGAATATGTTGAAAATTGCCATTAATGGTAATCCCAAATTTGGATATTCAGATATAGAGGTTAAAAGAGAAGGTATATCTTATACTATTGATACGATACGGGCATTAAAGCAAGAAATGAAACTAACCAGTAATAACTGTTATTATTTGATCGGCAGTGACAGCCTCGTAGATTTTCATAACTGGCGGGAATACAAAGCTATCTTAGATGAGTGTCAGGTAATTGTTGCGCTCAGGCCTGGCTTTCGGCCCAGCGATATTCGACATTGGGTTTTACGCCGGATTCGTTTTGCTAATATTCCTAGATATGAGGTTGCTTCAACAACAATTAGGACACGATGGATTAATAATAAGACTATACGGTACATGGTTACGCTTCCTGTTTGGAATTATATAAACGAAAACAAATTATATAAAAAATAGTCTTGCGTTAACTGGCAAAATCGAAATACCAGCGAATTAGATTGATTGCCACAAGAATTCCCCCTTCAATTCTGCCGATTCTCCAGTTCGTTCTAATGAAAAATAAAACCAGACCAACCATGAGCACCAAATTAAATATGCTCATGTAAATATCCTTTTCAATGGTTGCAGGATTTATCATTCCTGCCAACCCCAGTACGCCTAGTAGATTAAACAAGTCACTCCCGATTAGATTACCAACAGCAATATTGTGTCGACCTTTCATAGCTGCGGTCAAGGATGTCGCAAATTCTGGGGCAGATGTGCCAGCAGCGACAATCGTCACAGCAATGACCCAGTCTGAGATACCAAATGCACGTGCAATACTTGAAGCGTGCGTCACCATGAGATGTCCTCCATATACTATCAGAATTATCCCAATGAAAAACACTAAATAGGATTGATAGGTTGCACCATGGGGGTGTATTTCTTCCGGCGCCTCTTTTTTCACAAAAAGAAAAATGATATAGCCAATCAATAAAGAAAAAAGGAAGAGACCTTCCATATTCGAGAAAGTATCATCTACTGACCATCCATCGATACCGAAAAAAAGAAAAAAAATAAGAACTGTTGAAATAAGAAGAAAAAAACCATCTCGAAAAAATAATTTTGGTGTCGTGATGATTGGGCGTATCAGGGCCGTGCCTCCTAGAATAAATCCAAGATTAAATATGTTAGAACCAATAACGTTGCCTATTGATATATTCGTTTGTTTCGTAATAGCGGCACTGATGGTAACTGCGAATTCCGGTGCAGACGTACCAAAAGCAACAACTGTTAAACCAATGACTAGATCTGATACCTTCAGCGAATGGGCAATTTCAGATGCTGAGTCAACTAACCAGTCAGCACCTTTCCACAGCATTACTATGGACGTTAGTAATAAAAATAAATCTAAGATAAGAGGAAATCCTTCCATGGGTTTAGAATCACTGTTGAAAAAGAATGAAAAAATACGAACATAACTTGGAAGGTATATTGTAAAATCTAATATATTAATCTTAAATCTATGTGGTATTGTTCATATTTTGGGAGACTGAATAAATAGGTAATTTTGCCATATGATCGAATTTCACAATGTCTCCTATAAGTACGAAAAAGGGCGGGGCGCTACAAATCTGAATTTCACCATAGATGATGGTGATTTCGTCTTTTTAATCGGTCCAACAGGGTCTGGAAAAACTACTTTGATGCGTCTGATATATTTTGATCTATTATGTGATACAGGTACCATCAAGGTTGGTTCATTTGTTTCAGATGATATCAGGCACAAGGACATTCCCGCTATAAGGAGAGGAATAGGTATGGTATTCCAAAAATATCATTTGCTGAACGATCGTAATGTTTTTGATAATGTGGCTTTACCTTTACATGTCCTTGGGTACTCCGGACGTGAAATTCCCAATCGCGTAGAAGAAGCTCTTGACCTGGTTGGACTAAAAGGTAAAGATGACCATTATCCAATTGAACTTTCCGGAGGGGAACAACAGCGCGTTACACTTGCTCGTGCTATTATTAAGGAGCCGGAAATACTGTTGGCGGATGAACCAACGGGCAACTTGGACCCGGTCTCTGCTTTTGAGCTGGTTCAACTGCTTGAAACGGTCAATGAGACAGGTACTACTGTTTTGATGGCGTCTCATAATTATAATTTGATCAAAGGTCGTGGTCGAAGGATATTAGAGCTGAAGGATGGGACACTTAGAGGCGGATAATGGATAAATTGATGTATCTTGTTTCTGAGGGAGTAAAGAATGTCTGGCGGCATAAAATGACCACCTTTACCGCTGTATTCTCCTTATTCCTAGCAATCTATTTTGTTGGATTTTTGGCTATCGTAGGTGATAATACCCATTCAATTCTTGAATATTTACGTTCCAAGTATAAGGTCGAGGTATTCTTTGATCAGGATGTGGGGATCGATTCGGCTAAAAACATAACAAATACTATTAGAGAAATAAAAGGTGTGCGGACTGCCACGATTATAGATAAAGATGATGCTGTCAGGATATTTCAGGATCAGTTTGGAGAAGATATCTTATCTATTTTGGGATATAATCCACTCCCTATCAGTATCGTTGTCAATATTTTACGGAACAGTATAGACCCATTGCAGGTTGACCCGATAGTAAGTGAGATAAAAAAAATTGATGGTGTTGCTGAGGTGCGGTACCAAGGTCACCTCATAAAAAAAATAGAACGAACATATGCTGGGATCATGAAACGGTTTCCTATCCTGGCTGGAATTTTTATAATGGTCGCAGTCTTGGTCATTTATAATACAGTTAAACTATCAGTGTTTGCACGTGAGGAACTTATCAAGTCATTGGAACTGATTGGAGCTACCCGAGCATTTATAAAAATGCCTTTTATATTTGAGGGAATTATTGATGGTATGCTCTCCGCGCTATTTGCGTTCCCCTGTTTGTTGGCAACGGTCAATGGTACGAATTATTTAATTACAAACTTTACCTCATGGCATATAAATCTATTAATTGATGCAACTATTTTCCTTTGGCTCATTTTATTAGCTGGCATTATTTCTGTATTAGGAAGTTACAGGGCCATTACAGGTTTACTCAAATAACACACAATTGATTGTCCTGTCGAGAGGGAGCTATTAATATTTAGTTTGAAATTTCTATTATCAATAAAATCACATAGGATACATTTTGGCAGAAAAAAAAGGAATTAAGACAAAAAAGCATACTAAAGTCAAAAAAGGAATCAACGCGTCGAAAAGATCAATTCAAAAAAATAATGATAGGGCCAAGGAACTTGAGTTACAATTGAATGAATTGCAGGATAAGCAACTACGACTAAAAGCTGAGTTTGAAAATTTTCGAAAAAGAAAACAACGAGAGATCTCTGAACTATTTCAATATGATGGTGAACGTGTTATTAAGGGAATATTGCCACTTATAGATGATCTGGAGCGCATGGCAAAAGCGGCGGCTGAAGAACAAAATGATGAAGCTGAAGCATCATTATTCAAAGGTGCACAAATGGTTGAGTCCAAGATAAAAAAGTTTTTAGGGTTACATGAGATAATACCATTTGGGGAGGAAGGGGAAAGCCTAGATTCCGAATTACATGATGCAATGTTAACCCAGACCAACGAAGAAATGGACGACAATATTATTTTAGATGTATTTGAAAAAGGGTATCGTTATCGTGGTAAGGTCATTCGGCATGCACGTGTAATAGTCAATAAAAAATGAGAGATTATTACGAAGTCCTAAGTGTATCTCGTGATGCTTCTGCTGATACGATAAAAAAGGCTTACCGGAAATTAGCCCTTAAGTATCACCCTGATAAGAATCCAAATGATAAAGAAGCAGAACGGAAGTTTAAAGAAGCGGCGGAAGCTTACAGCATCCTGAGCGATAGACAGAAAAAATCTCAATATGATCAATTCGGCCATGCGGGTGTGGGAATGGGTGGTGGCACTGGTGGATTTGGAGGCGGTGTTCATATGAACATGGATGATATATTCTCGCAGTTTGGGGATATTTTTGGAGGAAGTCCTTTTGAAAGTTTTTTTGGTGGAAACTCTAGTGGTAGATCTCAAAGAAAAGGTACTGATATACAGATAAAACTACCTTTGGACTTAGAGGATATATCCGCCGGAATAGAAAAAAAAGTTAAAATAAAACGTTCTGTATTAGCTGCAGATGTCACATTCAAAGACTGTCATACTTGTAAAGGTGCCGGCCAGGTAAGTCAGGTTACGCAAACTATTCTTGGGCATATGCGATCCACATCTGCATGTCCGGCATGTCAAGGTACTGGAAAGATGGTTGGCAATAGACCATCAGGTGTTGGTCCTGATGGTATGATTAGAAAAAATGAAACGATCAAATTAAAGATTCCTGCAGGTATTGAAGCTGGAAATTATATGACAGTGAGTGGACAGGGTAATGAAGATATCAATGGCCGATCTGGAGACCTGATAGTTGTATTTGATGAAAAAAGTCATGAGTATTTTATTCGAGATGGCGTGAATGTATTATTAGAAGCTACCATTCAGTATCCCGTAGCAGTTCTGGGCGGGAAAATTGATATACCAACACTGGATGGCCATGCACAATTGAAGATACCTTCAGGAATTCAATCTGGTCAAGTATTACGAATGCGCAGGAAAGGATTCCCACGTCTGAGGAGTAAATCGCGTGGTGATCAATTAGTAAGAATCATGGTGCATACACCTGTATCGCTCTCGCGTAAGGATAAAAAGATTATTGAAGAATTGAAAGATAAACTGCCATCGATCAAAAATCCTTTTTCCAAGATAGAACTCTAATTACCTTTCTCCATCATGGGAGCGCATCGTTCTATGGTTACTGGACTATATCTATCATTATTTGGTCTAATAATAAATATGAGTGTATATAATTCTTACTAAATAGTCTTAAAAGATATAGCGCATTTGAAAATATAATTAAAACAAAAATCCGATATGGTATGATCTCAAAAACCGAGGATGCATGTGGACCCATACCAAGGTTAATCATGCATAGAAAAGGATGCGAATCTTCCCACCGGAATTATTAATATTAATACTAGTTAGAAGCAAGAATCGATGAAAGTGCCAAATATTGGAAAATTGAACGTGGAATTGACCATGTATTTACGAAATAAATATGGTCCATAAATATGAATATAAGTAAAGAACGTATAACTGACCTGATAGAAGTGGGCATGGTGGTAGCAATGGTTCTCTTGGTTATTGTTATTTATGTTCCTGTTGCCATTTGGGAGGAAGAAAGGTCTTTTCAAATGGAGAGCCGTTTCCGGATGGGTAATATTTATGACTTAGAGGTGTTTTACGAACAATTAACTGGCAGTTACAATCCTAACTTCCTTGAAGCAATGAATGTTGTGAACGCTGTTAGGGATTCTGTTGTGGCAGATTCACTATATATTGGTGAACAGAATCTCACATTATTTGGAAAAAATTATAATGTTGATGTAGCAGAATCTTTTGAGTTTGAGTATGATACTACGTTTGGTTTCAAACTATACCGTAGAGATACTATCTTGGACACTACTTTGAAAATTGTTATGTATTCAAATGAACTATCGAGAAATGATACGAGTTTTACGCAAAAAAAATACTTGGATGATTATATATCAGACCCAAATTTTATATCAATAATAAATGAGGAGCCGATAGAGCGTGTAGAACTGGTGGAGTATTATATGACCTTTATACCAGATTCAAATACTAATTTTTGTCCATTGACCGGCAATAATTATGCTTTAAAGTTAGATAATCAAAAAAAGGGATTACGTGTAGATAGTCCTATCGCAACAATCTATGAAGAACCTCGTTATTTTTTATTTTCCTTTAAGTCTAACAGTCATGGTTTTATAAATGACGGAAATCGCAGTTGGGATTAATACAATAGTCCATGATAGGTATAGTCATATCCGATACTTTTCTTGTTTGTGGGGTTTGTACCGAAAATGAAGGTAAAAGAACTCTCAATAACTTAAAGCAGGTTCCGTATACCGAACCGATCAATAATCTCTTATATCTTGAGGGAGAATTGAATTCAATACTGGGCATTGCACTCCGTCGAGCAACTGAATATATACCAGTTAGTGGTCAGGATGTAGTAGTCGCAATTGATGATGATTTTGTCCATCACAGTGTTCTCGATACTGAGGTGGATCTTGCCCGTGAGGATTATTGGGATTATATAAATTGGATTGAGCAGAAAAAAAATCGACCTGAGAGTCAGGGAATATCCCTGTTTGGTCAGATCTATTTACCAGAGGAAACAAATATCCATATAGTCGCTTGTCCGATCCCGTTAACCAGAACTATCAAGCTGTCTATAGCAGAATTAGGTGGCAACCCATACTGGATGGGTCCTGCAAGTTCAGTCATTATTGACGCAGGTCATGTATCGGATGCGGCCATGATAAAGAAAAAAAAGAATCAATATGAATTTCATTTGATTCAGAATTGTCGCTATGACCACGGTCTACTTTCCTTTACAGCAGGTATCCCTCGGATAATCAATGCCACACAACCTGATGATGTGATTCTAGCATCCTTTAGGCTTATTGAATCAGACCTAGATGATGTACCAGTATATTCCCCGGGTAAATTAGGCCGCCAAGCTATTGCTGCTTGGGAATCGTCAGACCTGCGTCTGATGGAACCATTTGATAGTGTTAGTTTAGGTAGTGCATTATTATCTGATGAAGTCGTTTCTCATTTTGAGTTAAATATATTGTCTGGATTAATAATAGGTGGTGCAACCGGACATTCGTTTAACTTCTTTGAAGAACCTCAAGTTACAGATTTCCTTTTTACTGAGCTATTTTCAGATGAAAAAGAACCATATTTAGAACCAGTTCAGGTGTTAAAAGAAAATAGATCTGAAAAAGTTAGTCGTCCTATGTCTTCTGGAGAGATGCTTTGGCTATTTTTGGCTTTGATTTTTATTATGGGACTTTTCTTTGCCATGAACTATATCAAATTCCGAGAAGATATCAATAGACCACTCTTTGGTACTAAAAGTGAATACACTGTCAAGCGTTCAGCTCCGCGAAATATTATTTCAATTGTTGATGAAAAATCTGAGCATGACATGAAAATGCATCTGCATTCCAGGGCAGTTACATCTATCTTGGCAAAATTATTCTTAGAAACAGATTTGGAGCGATATAATAACTTGACAGTTACCAAGAGTTTTATCAGCCTGGAATATATGAGTGGCTTGAATCCGGATATAGAGCACACATTGGAACTGGAACCAACCAGCTATTCTGTAGAAGCAACTGGTGATGACAGTACAATGTTCTTATGGTACTACAGTTTTGACTTTCCTACATTAGAAAAAACAGATACCTTGGATGTGGGTCTGGATAAGGATCAATTCCTGGTACAGCTGGATACCATAATAGCGGATTATACATTGAAATATTTTGACCAAATCTACAGGACAAACCGAATCTACGAGCCTGTATTGGTCTGGGTTAGGAACAAAGATGATATTATCAAAGCTGGCTCACTATTATCCAAGGTTGGTCCACATGTGCTCCTTAGAAAATTCGTACTTTTCAATGAGGTTGATAGGCCAGAACCGAGAGCAGGTTTTTATATCTCTTTTATAGCAAATTAGTTACTATCATGCAACTCTTGGCTGGTCGATATAAGGGTGCTAGGATAAAAACATCAACTAAAATGCCTTACCGTCCAACTTTATCTCGTATAAGAAAAAGTCTTTTTGACATATTGTTTCCTTTTAATTACCAAAATGTTTTGGATTTATTTTCTGGAACAGGCATACTAGGATTTGAAGCAGCCAGCCGTGGTGCAAATACAATCACCTTTGTTGAGAAAGATAGAAAAAGTATCCAATTGTTAGAATCCAATGCGAACCAATTCCCAGACATTGATTTCGTTTTCAATCAACAAGATGTGTATACTTTTCTAAACAATCCAAAATCATATGATTTGATTTTTGCGGATCCTCCCTACACTTCGAGCAATAATCATGAATTAGTTGAAACTGTCCTAAAAATATTAAATAAAAACGGTAAATTCATTTTAGAAACAAATAAACGTAGCCAACCTATGATGAATGCAATTGTTAAGAATTATGGAAATACTATTATAAGTATCTGGACGAAAGAATGAAACGTATTATTTATCCTGGCACATTTGACCCAATACATAATGGTCATATAGATATTGCTAACCGTGCATCACATTTATTCGATGAATTGATTTTTGTAGTAGCAATCAATAATGAAAAAGAGCCTTTATTATCTTCAGCTGAACGGGAAAATTTAATCACTCGATCTACAGTTCATTTAACCAATGTAAGAGTTGAGTCTTTTGATGGATTGGTGGTCAATTATGCCAAAAGATCTGGTGCGATTGCAATTATTAGAGGACTTAGACATGTCAGTGATTTTGAATTTGAGTTTCAAATGGCTATGATGAATTATAATTTAAACCCTGATATTACTTCGATGTTTATGATGCCCGATGAAAAATATATCCATTTAAATTCGACAATCGTAAAAGATGTTGCACGTCTGGGAGGAGATATAACCGATTATGTACCGGATATCGTAAAAAAAGTATTATTAGCTAAATACAAAGCCTGACTCTATTTAGATTCAGGGGTCATATTTTTCCTATAGAGGCTTTTTCATGCCAACCTATGATTATATTTGCAAAGAATGTGGGGAGAGGTTCGAGCATTTTCAAACAATGTCATCAGAACGATTAACACAACGCCCTGGTTGTGATCGAGGCATTTGTAATGTAATTCGGCTTATCAGTGGAGGAACAGGACTTATTTTTAAAGGTTCCGGATATTATCAGACTGATTATAAAAACAAGGGAAAAGATGATTCTTCATTAGATGGAAAAGAAAAAAAACCAAAAAAAGAAAAAAAATCACCTGGAAAGAAATCAACTGATAAGAAAGTTAAGGTCAAATGAATGTATTCTCAAAAATCACCATGGAAAATAGTGGGTTACAGGTACCCGATTATCCAATAATTCCATACATCGAAGGTGACGGTATAGGATCGGATATATGGTCCGCCGCTGTCCATGTTTTTGAAAATGCAGTCGAAAAAGCTTACAGCGGATTAAAACAGATAAAATGGTTGGAAGTTCTTGCTGGTGAGAAAGCCTTTAACAAAACAGGGGAGTGGTTGCCTCAGAAAACACTTGATAATATTTTTAAACATAAGATTGCTATTAAAGGTCCCTTGACAACACCTGTAGGAGGTGGAATACGATCATTAAATGTAGCGCTACGCCAAAAACTTGATCTTTTTGCCTGTGTTCGCCCTGTGAAATGGTTTCCCGGTGTGCCTTCCCCAGTAAAGCACCCAGAATTTGTTAATATGGTCATATTTCGAGAAAATACTGAAGATATTTATGCCGGTATAGAGTGGATGCATGGAACGAATGATCTCGAAAAGGTCAAAGCTTTTCTTTTAAATGAGATGAATGTAAAAAATATTCGTTTTCCTGACACAACAAGTCTGGGACTGAAACCTGTATCTAAGGAAGGAACAGAACGGCTAGTTCGTGCAGCAATAGAATATGCTTTTTCTCATGATAGAAAGACAGTTACACTGGTGCACAAGGGAAATATTATGAAATTTACCGAAGGTGCTTTTTGTGATTGGGGATATCAGGTAGCGAAGAATGACTATAGTTCCGATGATTTGGATGGTGGACCATGGCAAATAATCAATAAGGGAGGGAAGATGTTGGTCATTAAAGATATGATTACTGATGCCTTTCTTCAGCAGATACTTCTCCGTCCGGCTGAGTATGATGTTATTGCCACCTTGAATTTGAATGGCGATTATATTTCTGATGCACTAGCAGCAATTGTTGGGGGCATCGGGATTTCGCCTGGGGCTAATATCAATTATACAACTGGGCTAGCTATTTTTGAAGCTACACACGGCACTGCCCCAAAATACACAGGTCAAGACAAGGTGAATCCCAGTTCAGTTATCTTATCCGGGGTAATGATGATGGAATACCTGGGCTGGCAAGATGCGGCAGATTTGATAGTACTTGGGCTGAAACGTGCCATTTGTGCCAAACGGGTGACCTATGATTTTCATCGCCTGATGGATGGAGCGACCAAGTTGAAATGCTCCGAATTTGGCCATGAGATCGTATCCAAGATGTATTAATTATTTTCTAGCTTGATAACCTTCCTATTTGGATTATTTATAGAAATAATTCTTCTGAAGTATTATGTTTATTGATTTTACTCAGGTTGAACTGTTTGCCGGTAAGGGCGGTGCTGGTGCCGTATCCTTTCGAAAGGAAAAGTATATTCCCAAGGGTGGTCCTGATGGTGGGGATGGTGGTCGCGGTGGGCATGTTCTGTTCAAGGTAGATACTGGCCTGCGTACACTCCATGATATTCGTTATAGAAAGAAATACCAAGCAGAGAATGGTTACCCTGGTGGTAAGAGTAATAAAACTGGTCGCAACGGCAAAGACATTCTTATCCCAGTTCCGCCAGGTACACTGATTCGAAGAAAGAATGATGGAAATCCACTTGTGGATTTGACTAAAGATGGCCAGAACTTTATTGCTTGTCATGGCGGACAAGGCGGTAAAGGGAATACAAGGTATAAAACAG
>ERZ651768.424-NODE-424-length-31976-cov-28.163422_pt1 | contig 31976 bp, 23 predicted proteins | sample MGYA00514754_ERZ651768 | MGnify/ENA metagenome assembly ERZ651768
TTGAGCTCGTAGTCAGTCAATAGTTGCGGAGCTTTTTTAAGTAAATAGCCGCGCTCTCGGTACTCCTCTGATAATACGAGCGTATCAAATGCCTTGTTCCAGCCTTCAAGTGGAATTTCAATTTCATTAATTTCATGCCCAAGTAATGCCATTTTTTCCACGGCTTCTTCAACCAGTTTTGCAACTTGAGGGTCAACTGGATTTTTTCCAGGTAGTGGACACCAAGCTACTCGTAACATCTTGTCATTTAGTGATTGGTGAGAATACCTACAATCGGTCAACACTTCAAGAATAATTCGTGCGTCACCAACACAACGAGTTAGAGGCCCTGGTGCAATAAAATCCGACATGGCCTTCAAGCCCTTTTTATATCGGCAGAGTCCATAAGTAGGCTTGAAGCCAAACAAGCCGGTGAACGAGGCAGGAATCCGGATCGATCCCCCACCGTCTGCACCAATTGCTGCCGTCGCCAACCCCGCCGCAACTGAAGCCGCCGCACCGCCACTAGAGCCCCCGGGCGTGCGGGAAATGTCCCAAGGATTTCGAGCATCATCGGCCAATCGATTCTCCGTGGTAGCAGATTGTGCGAATTCAGGAGTGTTCGTTTTACCAGTAAACACCGCTCCGGATGCCCGTAAACATCTCACCAAATCGTGATCTTTCGCTGTATGGTTTTCCCGAAAAAACGCTGAACCGTAAGTGGTAACAGAACCAGCCAGTTCAAACGTGTCTTTTATCGAAATTGGTATTCCACACAGTAATGGAATTACAGTAGTTGGATTCCGAAATATTTTTTCCGCTTCTTTCGCCTGTTGGATTGCCACTTCATCCAAACGCTCAAGATAGGCATTCAGCGATGGATTGAAAGCATCTGTTCGATTCATGAATTCTTCCAAAACCTCTACAGGCGATATATCTCCGCTGCGATAAGCCTTATTCAAGCGGGTAATGGACCAGAATAACGGGCTTGCGTTTTCGACAGAAAAAAAAGCTTTCGTTTTCTCAGGCATGGGGACTGACTCCACCACTGACGGGGAATACCTCACCGGTAATGTATCCAGCCTTGTCGCTGATGAGATAAGAAACCATGTCCGCCACATCTTGCGGTTTTCCAACTCGACCCACAAGTGAACGGTTTTCTGCATAACCTTCAAAGAATTCATCTGGATAAATTCGACGCAGAAAATCGTTGTAAATAAGTCCGGGAGAAACAGCATTCACCCGAATTCCATGCTTTCCATTTTCCGCTGCCGCAACACGAGTCAAAGCCAGAATTCCAGCTTTTGCAGCAGAATAAGCGGCTCCGTGTTCGGTTGAGGTTTCCCATGCTGCGATTGAGGAGATGTTGACGACAATTCCGGAACCTTGTTCAATCATCTTAGGAAGCACGTGTCTCATGCAATTGAAAGTGCCGTTGAGATCCACATCTAAACATTGCAACCATGTCTCCCGTGACATTTCTGCAACTGGCTCAATCTTGTTCCAACCTGCATTATTGATCAGTACATCAATCTGTCCATATTCTTTAACGATCTCATGAACAACGATTTCTACTGCTTCAAAATCCGTCACATCCAAAAGTTTTGACAAAAATTTGCGACCATATTTCTCTGATAGTTCTGAGGCCAGCTCACCACAACGACGCTCGTGTGCATCGGTAATCACAACCTCTAAATCGTCTTCCGCAAGTTGTCTAGCAATGGCTGCTCCAATTCCAGCACCTGCAGCTGCAGTTACAAGTGCTACCTTTCGTTCAGTCATGTTCCCTTTTTTCCAATTTTGTTTCTGTGAACTAATAGTTGAGGCAATTTATTTTTCTCTCAGGGCAGGTATTACTTTAGTTCCCAATTCTTCTAATCTTCGGAACCTCCCACCTGAAAGCAGTGCGAAGGTAATACGATCAAAATCAAGTTTTGCGACTTCCCTTAGCTTAGCAATACATTTTTCAAAATTCCCAGAAATAGTCACCGACTCAACAAATTCCTGACTGACTATCTGTTTGTGTTCCGCTCGCAGGGAAAGGTGCTCTTCATAATGATATGCTTTTTCAGCACGTGTGAATTCTCCCCGAAATCTTTCCCAAGCTGGTGGAACCTTTTTCCAAACAGCGAATGTAGCAGCCTGACTTGTTGCCCAAGCACGCACGTCATTGAGTGCTTTTTCCTCTTCATCGTTGATGCTCATTGTAACGACTATATCAATAATAAGGTCACTTCGCTGTCGCCCAGCCTTTTCAAGTCCTTCATAAATGTATTCCAGTTGCCAGTTACAAAATTCTGGATCTGCTCCTCCCATCACTATTGCCCCATCACATATTTCGCCAGATAGTCTTAGCATTCCAGGCTGAGAAACGGCAAGGTAAATTGGAACTTGCCTCCTTGCTGTGGCCAAACGCACTTTCGTTCCATAAAGTTCTACTTCTTCTCCTGAAAAAAGCTGGCGAAATTCGTTGATGCCTTGACGCATTGTACCGAGTCTATCTGGCATTTTCCCAATTGAATGAAGTGCTACCCAGCCAGCTCCAATTCCAAGCATGGCACGGTCTTTAGAAAGATCATCAAGTGAGGTGGTTGCATTTGCAGTGACCGTGGGATGTCGTGTTTGAAGGTTCGTGACTGCTGATCCGATGTGTATTTTCTCAGTCGCCATCGCTGAAACGTTCATTGCAGCATAAACATCCTTCATGCCCAATTGATGATCTATGAACCAAAGAGCTTCAAAGCCGTTTGCCTCAACTTCCTTAGCGATTTCTGCTACTTGATCAAAAGTTTCGCGCGGACTTACTCCACGAGAAATTCCGAATCTGTTAACCATTAGTTTCTCCTTTGTAATGATTTGTGGATTGTGTTCGAATAATTTTCTAGTTGATCAACACTCATCAAATGACCAGCATCATTAACTTCCTGATAAGTGCCGTTCGATAATTTATTAAGCATAATATCCGCTGCCTTTCTGGGACAAAATATATCTCCCGAACCACCTATCACACTAACAGGACATTTAATATTGGATAATAACGGGGTGAGCGGATTTTCATGCAAACCAATCATCGCCCGTGCTGCATTCACATATCCACCACCATTACCAACTGCTTCCAGCCGTCGAGCTGTGAGAGCTTCCAAATCAACTCCTGAAGTCACAATTTGTAATGCGGTGTCTTTTTTAAGTACTGGAGCGAATGCTGAAAAATTTTCTTCAATCATCCGGATTCGGTCTGAAAAAAATCCGACTGCCTGCCGCCCCACCACTGCCGAAGTTCCAGCGACAATTGCGGCAGAAACCAATTCCGGACGCTTTGCCGCCGCCCAAAGAACTAAAGTTCCTCCCAGAGAATAACCGACACATTGAGCCCGACCGCAAACTTTTTCCAAAAAAGTAACCAAGTCGTCTCCTAATTGTTCTATCGTTCCTTTGCCTATTCCTAGTGTTGTTTCTCCGTGTCCACGTAAATCGTAAGCATATGTCCGGAAATTTCCGATTCTTTTCTGAATTTCACACCAGCTTTCCTTCCCCTCTGCTAGTCCGTGAACAAAGACTACGGGCATTCCCTCGCCTTGGGCTGTGTAAGAGACTTCAATGTCACCAAGTAGGGCTTTCATGCATCTCCGTTTTTTGTTACGGTTGAATTTATGATTTGCTCTCGTAGAACGGCTTTGCGAATTTTCCCTGCTGGAGTTGAAGGGAATTTTTCCACAATCCTGAGTAATTCCGGACAATGATATTTAGGTAGTCCTTTTTCTCTCAAAAAAGTATTGAGATTTTTCAGTGTGGGAATTTCACCTTCAGGAATGATTACGGCGCAAAGAAGTTCGCCCATCCGTTCTTCAGGATAACCGACCACTGCCGCACCTGAAACATTGGGATGACTCGACAACGCGTCTTCAATCGGCACCGGAGAAATATTGACTCCACCCCTGATAATCAAGTCTTTGAGACGCCCAGTAATGCGGAGGTATCCAGCTTCATCCAGCGTGGCGAGATCACCCGTCCGGAAAAAACCGTTTTTTGTCAACAATGAATTGTAGAGATCTTCCTGCCCGTAATATCCGATGAAAACACCTGGACCACGCATCACCAATTCTCCGACTTCACCATTGGCAAGCTGTTCTTCCTCCGGATTGATAATCAACATTTCCAGTCCGGGCAAACCAACTCCGGCAGTTGTGATGGTTTTTTCGGCGGGTGTATTACGTAAAGAAGTCGTTAATCCTCCTTCGGTCATGCCCCAAAGAAGAGTTACAAAAGTCTTAGGAAATTGCTTTTTGGCTTGTTCCATCAACTCCATAGGAACTTGCGCTCCTCCACAAAGAAACCAGCGCATTGAGGATAATTTCGGTTGTTCATCCTTCCAGTCAGCCTCAACCAAATCCTTGAGAAACGGTGTCGCCGCCGCTGTAAAAACACAATCATGTTCCTTAATTATCTTCAAAGCTTCTCCCGGATTCCACACATCCTGAAGCACGAGCGGCGCACCGTTGTATAGCGAAAGCCGTGCTCCATGAATCGTGCCGACGCTGTGTCCCAACGGCGAGGCCATGAAAATCGGGTCGTGTGCTCCCAGTGAAAAACGCTCGGTGAATGTGAGGTTCAATGCGGCCAATGTGTCGGCACTGTGCATGACGGCTTTCGCTCGCCCAGTGGTGCTGGAGGTGAACATGATGTGATCAAGTCCGAAAACATCCGGTGCGGATGGTAGAGGCTTGTCCTTAATTTTCCCCCAACTATGGGCATTTTCATCCACGAACAAAATATCAATACGATGCTCACAAAGTTCAGCAGCGGCAAAAGCGATTGCCCTTGTTGATGTTGAGCTATGCAGTTTCGTTGTAATGATAGCACGTGTTCCTGTAAGTTCGGCAACATAGCGGAGATTGTCCGTATCTATACGTATAGGTAAGTTTGCAGGAATTCCACCCATCCGCAAAATTCCCAACAGTGCAACCTGCCATTCCACCCAATTCGGTAGAAAAACAATCACCACTTCCCCTTTGCAAACACCCTGATTTGCAAGTACGTCGGCCAAGTTTCCGGAAGCGACCCATAGTTCGTTATGCGTTAATCTCCGTCCCCGGTTGTCTACAACGGCCAAATTCTCTCCACGACTGGAAACGATTGTTTCATAACGGTCTTGCAACTGTTCCCCACTCCACCAACCTTGTCGGCGATACTCCTGTTCTCGCGACAATAAATCGTCCGGATAATCCTTGCAGTTCTTTTTACTCATTGTGTTTCTTTGTGGCTTACTAGCAGGATACATTGGGGAATACGAGGTTCTCATAGTACAAGAAATTCTTGAATAATCAAGAGTGATGTCACTTTTTTTATTGCATGATTTTGGTTTTTTTATTATGCTTTGAATTGAGATTGAACGTTCCCTTAAATGACTCCTGATTTATAGCAAACAGTGCAAGCATCATCAAGAAAAGAGAACCAATCGATTTTTCCTCAAATCACCATTTCTCCTCAAACTATAAAGGGACAACGGACCCGCAGCAATATTCTCAACTGCGCCCGCAAAATTTTCGGGCGGGTGGGGTATGTCACTCTAAGGATGTCTGACGTGGCGAAAGAGTCTGGAGTTTCGATGGGAGCGCTTTATCGTTATTTCAAGAACAAGGACGATCTCTTTATCAACTTGATCGGAGACATACACGAGAAAATGTATCTAGCCAGCCGCGCTCAGGGATATGATTTTGCTACTGTCCCTTTCCAAGCGCTATTGGCGGCAAACCGGGGTTACCTGGCACACTATCATGAAAACCGCGACGTGATTCGGGCTTTGATTGAAGCGGGAACGGTTGATACTCGTTTTCGAGATGTGTGGTGGCAAATGCGAACAAGGCATGTGGATCGATTCGTTTTCGCCCTGAAAACTTCACACGGCATTGAATCGGTGGATGGTGTGCCAGCACGCACGGTCGTCGAGTCGATGGCTTCGCTGGTGGAGCAGTGCGCTTACACTTGGTTTGCGCAGGAAGCTTTGAATGCGGAAAAGATTACAGTGGAAACTGCCTCACAAGTGGTAACAAGAATTTGGTATCGTACATTCTTTGATTAAAAATCATCACAAATTACTTTTTCAGAAGAAAGTTGAAATGTCCGATGTGAAACAAACCATTGCCGTAATTGGAGGAACCGGAGGCTTGGGTTCGGCTTTGGCATTCCGATGGGGACAGGCTGGATATAAAATTATTATTGGCTCTCGCAATGCAGAAAAAGCTCTGCTTTCCGCCGCAAAACTCAACGAACGCTTGGGCAGAACATCTGCCTCTGGCTTGAGCAATCGGGATGCCGCAAACGCAGCGGGGATCATTGTGCTAACAGTCCCATTCTCAAACCACAAGGCGATTGTCGAGGAAATTATGGAAGCGGCTCAAGGTAAAATTGTGGTGGATACGACGGTTCCACTTGTGCCTCCGAAGGTGAGTCGAGTACAACTTCCGGAAGGTGGATCTGTCGCTAAACTAGCGCAAGAGAGACTGGGGAAAAATGTGCGTCTGGTTTCCGCTTTCCAAACCGTGGCGGCGGCATCTTTAGCAAAGAACAAACCTCTTGAGGGCGATGTACTGGTTTGTGGTAACAACGTGGAAGCACGAACCAGTGTCATCTCTCTCGTAGAAGCAACAGGACTTAAAGGCTGGCACGCTGGCCCTATCGACAATTCTGTAGTAAGCGAATCTCTCACTCCCGTTCTCATTTTCCTCAACAAGCGTTATGAAATGGGCCACTCCGGCATCCGCATAGTCGGGAATTAACGCATGAACTTACCGGACAATCCCCAACCAGTTTCTCTGACACTGACCGCATTATCCGGAATCCCACTGGTGCGTCCCGGAGACGATCTTGTTGCACTCATCCTCCAGAGTTTGAAACAGACGAAAATGATTTTGATGGAAGGTGATATCCTCGTCATCGCTCAGAAAATCATTTCTAAATCAGAAGGACGTTATGTTCGGATTGCTGAGGTGACACCTTCGGAGCAAGCCTATTCATTGGCCGAGTCTACAGAAAAAGATCCACAAATAGTGGAACTGATTACGTTAGAATCCCGTGAAATCGTGCGGCATCGTACCGGAGTGATTGTGGCGGAAAATCGTCAAGGTGTGGTGTTAGCCAATGCTGGCATCGACCACTCGAATGTAGAAACAGACGGCAATGCAGAACAAGTTCTACTTTTGCCAGTTGATCCAGATGCATCGGCAGCAAACATTCGGAAAGAATTACATCAAAAAACCAAGGTGAATGTGGCAGTAATCATCAACGATAGTCTCGGACGCGCCTGGCGCAACGGAACAATAGGAACCGCACTAGGAGTTTCCGGATTACCCTCGCTATTAGATTTGCGAGGGCAGCCGGATCTTTTTGGCAAACCTTTAAGAGTGACTGAGGAAGCAATTGCCGATGAGTTTTCGTCGGCTGCATCACTACTGCAAGGTCAGGCGGCAGAAGGAAGACCGATTGTTTTAATCCGTGGTTATTCTTTTTCCGCACCACCCACTTTGGCTTCATCATTGATTCGCCCCAAAGAAAAGGATTTGTTTCGATGAACCCTTCGGCACACTCCCCATCCATCCTCGCACTTTCCGGAGGTATAGGAGGAGCCAAGCTAGCGCTTGGGCTGACTCACGCAATGCCTCCGGAAAAGCTTATGATCATCGGAAATATCGGAGACGATTTTGTACATTTGGGCTTAAATATTTCACCGGATTTGGACACGTTGATGTACACACTTTCCGGAAAATCAGACTCGGATAAAGGGTGGGGGTTGGCCAATGAATCATGGACTGTCATGCAAGCCTTGGAAAAAATGGGTGGCGAAACATGGTTTAAGTTGGGAGACATGGATTTAGCAACACATCTGGAGCGTACACACCGGCTCCGCGCAGGCGTCTCCCTCACTGAAATAACTTCCTATTTTTGTCAGCAATTTGGAATTGAGGCTAGGATTATTCCGGTAAGCAACGATCGGGTGCACACGATTGTCGAAACTCCCGACGGAGATATGACCTTCCAGGACTATTTTGTAAGAGAACGTTGCAAACCCACTGTCTCGGGATTAAGTTTTCAGGGAGCAGATAAAGCCTTGCCAAATCCGGAGCTTATAGAAACACTCCAAAACCAATCGCTGCAAGCAGTGGTGATTTGCCCATCAAATCCCTTCCTCAGCATTGACCCAATTCTTGCGGTGAGAGGAGTTCGCGAGGAGTTACGGGCCTGTTCTGCACCCGTGATTGCAGTTTCCCCGATTGTAGGTGGTAATGCAGTCAAAGGCCCAACTAAGAAAAATCTCCAGGAACTCGGACACCCAGTTTCTGCCACTGCCATCGCAAATTATTATCGTGACTTTATCGATGGATTTGTCGTAGACATTCAAGACGAAGCTACCGCTCCGGAAATTCAGAAACTGGACATTGCCGTAAAAGTCAGCAATACTATGATGACCGACCTCACCACAAAAATCGAACTCGCTCAAACAGTATTGAATTTTTCTTCTTGCTGCGGAAAATGTACAAAGCGTTTTAAGGAAAAAGATTCTCCATGTGGGCCGTAATCCCCGTCAAAAACCTGAATGAAGCGAAACACCGCTTGGAGTCAGTACTAAATCCTATTCAACGGCGAAATTTATTTGCTGCGATGTTAGAGGATGTTTTGGCTACGGTAATGGCTGTTCCGGAGTTTGAACAAGTTGCGGTGGCGACGATATGTCCGACGGCTGCTGAAATTGCTCGACGGTATGGCGCTTCAGTTTTGTCTACAGTTCAGGATGAAGGACAAACGAAGGCGGTGGCAAGAATAGCGGCTACTTTGGAAGAAAACGGAATAAAACACATGTTGATGCTTCCAGGAGATGTTCCACTTGTAACGGTAGAAGAAATTCAGACAGTTCTTGAGGTGCATGGAAATGCACCTACAATGACGATCGTTCCGGCACGAGACGAACAAGGTTCGAACTGTATTGCTCTCTCCCCACCGACAGCAGTCCCTTTACGTTTTGGTCCAAACAGCTACTTTCCTCATTTGGAAACAGCAAGGAAAATGGGGCTTACCTTGAACACCACTAAACTAGCCGGAATCGGTTTGGACATTGATACACAGGACGATTTGCAGGAGCTTTGTAAACAACCTTTTCAGACACGAGCACAAGAATACTTGCAGGAGCAAAAAATCATGTGATGACTGGTAAAATAATCAAACATTTAAATAAATTAGATAAGATAACAGGATGAACAGTATTATTGTTAGTGATCAATGGTTGTTAATTCAAACTTTATTAGCCATTCTATCCTTTAACTCTTTCAAAAAAACGCACGATATATGTTCGTACTAGAAACACTGAATGAATGAAACTCCTGTGAATCAATTTCTAAAACGTCGGCCCACTGTTGTGGAAGCACTAGCCCTTGCCGAAGTCGCCGACACGCAAAAACTTTTTCATCTCGCTACCGAACTCCGGGATGAAGGACACAGCAATCTCATCTCGTATTCACGCAAAATTTTCATTCCACTGACCAAACTCTGTCGGGATTTTTGCCACTACTGCACATTCGCTGAAGCTCCAGAAAAACAGCATCGAAATTTCATGACTCCAGACGATGTTTTGGAACTAGTCAAACAAGGAGAAGCATCTGGATGCAAAGAAGCGTTGTTCACTTTGGGAGACAAGCCAGAACTTCGCTATCGTGTGGCACGGGAAGAACTGGCAAGTTTGGGACATAAAACCACGCTTTCTTACTTGGCCGAAATTGCGGAACTTGTCGTTTCAGAAAGCAAGCTATTGCCACACATAAACGCAGGAACGATGTCCGCGGAAGACCTAAGGAAATTACGGGAAGTTTCCGTTTCGCAGGGTTTGATGCTGGAAAGTTCTTCTAAACGGCTCTGTAAAAAAGGGGGACCACATCACGGTTCGCAGGACAAACTTCCGAAAATTCGTTTAGAAACCATCCGGCTTGCGGGAGTTGAAAAAATTCCGTTCACTTCAGGAATTTTGATTGGTATTGGAGAAACCCGCTTGGAGCGGATTGAGTCTTTGCTGGATTTGCGGAAATTAAACGAACAACACGGACACCTTCAGGAAATAATCATTCAGAATTTTCGAGCCAAAGCTGGAACACAAATGGCATATGCTCAGGAACCGAATCTTGATGAACTAGTGTGGACGATTGCGGTGGCAAGGATTATTTTTGGGCCGAAAATAAACCTTCAAGCTCCTCCTAATCTTAGTGCCGGAAACTTGACCGCATTAATCAATGCTGGAATCAATGACTGGGGCGGGGTATCTCCTGTGACTCCCGATCATGTGAATCCGGAAGCTCCGTGGCCGGAATTATTGGAACTGTCCAGGGCCACTTCCCAGTGTGTAGGGAGGTCAGGTGCCAAAAAATTTCTGACGGAACGGTTGGCGATTTATCCGGATTATGCGGTTAAAGGCGATACGTGGTTGGACGAAACACTGCGAACGAAAGTTCTTCATTTGATAGACGGCGAAGGCTTTGCCCGTACCGATTCTTGGGCTCCAGGAAAAGGAATTTTACCTCCAGAAATTATCACGAATCCGTGGCGTATTCAAAAAGCATCAGTGAATACTAAAATTGAGGAAATTCGTGCAAATGTCTCAACTGACGTGGAGTGGTCCGAGCAGGAAATTGAACAACTTCTTTGTTCAAGAGGAGATGATTTTGAAAAAGTTTGCATTGCCGCTAACGATCTTCGCAAACAGACCAATGGAGAAGTTGTCACCTACGCTGTTAATCGAAATATCAACTACACAAACATCTGCACTTTTCGCTGTGGATTTTGCGCTTTTTCCAAAGGAAAAATGTCGGAAAATTTGCGTGGTAAACCTTATGATTTAAAATTGGAGGAAATCGTGCGGCGCACAAAAGAAGCTTGGAAGCGTGGAGCAACAGAGGTTTGCTTGCAAGGCGGAATTCATCCCAATTACACAGGCAAAACGTACCTCGACATCTGTAAGGCGATCAAAGCAAGCGTTCCCGAGATGCACATCCACGCCTTTTCTCCATTAGAAGTTTGGCAAGGAGCAAAGACACTTGGCCTAACTGTTAAGGAGTTTTTATTACTGTTGCGTGATGCCGGGCTAGATACATTGCCTGGAACCGCCGCAGAGGTTTTGGATGACGAGGTCCGAGCAATTATTTGCCCGGACAAACTGAGCACCGAGCAGTGGCTTTCCGTCATGCAAGATGCCCACGAAGTAGGTTTCCGTACCACCGCCACTTTGATGTACGGGCATGTTGAAAGGCCTCGGCATGTGGCACGGCATTTTCTACGTCTGCGCGAACTCCAGGGACAAACATGCGGGTTCACTGAATTTGTTCCTTTACCTTTCGTTCACATGGAAACCCCACTTTTTCTCAAAGGCAAAGCTCGAAAAGGCCCAACCTTCCGGGAATCGGTTTTAGTGCACGCGGTTGCTCGTTTGGTTTTGCATCCATGCTTCACCAACATCCAAACTTCGTGGGTCAAAATGGGTCCAGAAGGAGTGAAAGCCTGTCTCAATGCAGGAGTCAACGATTTGGGAGGAACTCTGATGGACGAAAGCATCACCCGTGCAGCCGGAGCCATTCACGGACAAGAAATGCCTCCGGAACGGATGGTGGCATTAATCAAAAGCGTCAACCGCATTCCACAACAGCGAACCACACTTTATACAACTCCAGTGGAGAAAAAATTCAAAAAATCCTACGGCTTTTTAGGCGTTCAACAAGACCGTTTAGTTCAAGCTATCTAAGCTCACATTTAAACAATTTCTTTGGAAAAGATGTCTACATCCGCACCCGCTCACTCTTTGGATCGTAAAACGCCTGTAAGGAAGCACGTGCAGGATGTCGTTCTCCAGCGACTTCTATTTCAAAAACACTCGAATGAAGTAAATCCCTTGTCACTCCGTCCTCATAGCTAACATAACCCATACCAAGACTCGTTCTGAGTGTGTGGCCGTACATTCCGGAAGTCAGATCACCAACTATTCTGCCGTCGCACCAAATCGGTTCATTATGATAAAGCAGCGGTTCTGGATCTTCCAATGCAAACTGTACCAAACGTTTTTTCAAAACTCCGTTTTTTACATCGGACAAACCCTCTTTTTGACGCAAAAGTGCTTCCCGTCCAATGAAACCTCCAGGTTTGTCAAACTTGACCGCAAATCCTAGTCCGGCCTCCAAGGGCGTGTCTTCGTCGGATATATCGTGTCCCCAGTGCCGAAAAGCTTTTTCCAAACGCAATGAATTGAGGGCGTGCATCCCTGCGAGTTGCATACCGTGGTCGGTTCCGGCTGCAAGGATTTTATCGTAAATGTCTTGAGCAAATTCGGTCGGAGTATAAATTTCCCAACCCAATTCTCCAACATAAGTCATACGCAAAGCCAAGGCTTTGCCATAGCCAATTTCGATGTCCTTTCCTGTGCCAAAGGGAAACGCTTCATTAGACAAATCTGTCGGTGTAAGTTTGGCCAACAAATTCCGTGATTCCGGCCCCATCACGCTCAACACGGCATATCCGGAAGTCACGTCAGTGACGTTCACATGCGCCTCGTCTGGTATGTTTTTTAGCAGCCAAGCTAAATCGCGTATTTGACTCGCGCCCGCCGTTACAACCAAAAAAACATCTTTCTGCAAACGTGTTACCGTCAAGTCGGATTCGATGCCTCCTTGTTCGTTGAGCCATGTGGTATAAATCACTTTTCCGGAAGCTACATCGACATCATTAGCACAAATCCGGTTCAACACTTTTTCTGCTTCCTGGCCCTGCACCATGAATTTTGCGAAGGACGACATATCAAACAGCGCCACTTTCTCCCGTGCCGCGTGATGTTCGATGGCAGAAGCATCGAACCAGTTTTGACGAGCATAGCTGTATTCGTAACGCGCTTTCATGCCCTCCGGAGCAAACCAGTTTGCGCGTTCCCATCCGCACATTTCACCAAAACACGCACCAGCTTTTTCCAGACGGTCATGCAGAACCGATTTTCGCACACCCCGGCTGCTTTCAGGTTGACGAAAAGGCCAGTGCATTGCGTAAAGCAAACCCAAAGTTTCTTCGGTACGTTCCTCCAAATAACACGCATTGGCTTGAAATGGATGAAAGCGACGGATGTCCACGTCCCACAAATCCAAAGGTGGAAAACCGTTGACAATCCACTCGGAAAGGACTTTGCCCGCACCTCCACCTGATTGAATGCCAATCGAGTTGAATCCCGCTGCAACATAGAAGTTTTTGAGTTCCGGAGCCTCACCCAAAATATACCGATCGTCCGGAGTAAAACTTTCTGGTCCGTTGAAAAAAGTATGGATTCCGGCATCTTCCAATTTTGGAATACGGTGAATGGCGTTGAGCATAGCTGGTTCAAAGTGATCCCAGTCTTCAGGAAATTGACCAAACGAAAAATCCTCTGGAATGGTGTTTAACGGACGTGGTTTAGACTTGGGTTCAAAACAACCAACCAGCATTTTACCTGCGTCTTCCTTGGCGTAAATCCAACTGCTTGGATCCCGCAAGACTGGAAGATTCGGTGGCAACCCGATGTCATCCGTTACAATATAAAAATGCTCTGCCGCATAAAGCGGTACTTGGACTCCTGCCATCAATCCGACTTGACGTCCCCAAAGTCCAGCACAGTTTACAACTATTTCTGCGAGAATGTCTCCCTGCTCGGTTTTCACTCCGGTAGCACATCCGTCCTTGATTTGGATTCCTGAAACTCTCACATTTTCAAGTATTTTCGCACCACGCATTTTCGCGCCTTTAGCCATGGCCTGGGTTACATCAATCGGATTTGTCTGACCATCTTTGGGCAAAAAAACGGCTCCCACAAGATCGTCGATATTCAGTAGCGGATACATTTCCAGGGCCTCACTCGGCGAAATCACCTCAACTTCCAAGCCAAAACATTTGGCCATCGAGGCACCGCGTTTAAGTTCCTCAAAACGCCCTGCATCCGGAGCGACACTAATGGAGCCGTTTTGCTTGAAACCGGTGGCCTGTCCAGTTTCTTCTTCTAAAGTTGCGTAAAGTTCGCTCGTGTATTGCGCCAGCATCGTCATATTTTTTGTGGCCCGTAATTGCCCGACGAGTCCAGCGGCATGCCAGGTTGTGCCGCTGGTAAGTTCCTTGCGCTCCAACAAAACCACGTCCGTCCAACCCAGTTTTGTCAAATGATAAGCCAAACTACAGCCTATCACTCCGCCACCGATGATGACTACTTGCGCTTGATTTGGTAATGGTTTCATAGAGTTGTCCCAGCAAATAAATTAGATTAATATGGGTAAGAATATGAGCGGATGAATTAGTTTTACAACTTTGAGCGGGTATGGTCAACCATATATTTGATTGACCTAAAAGTATTTACACCGTACTAATTCTGTTTTGGTTCTGTGTTAATTCCGTCTTGTCGCTCTAAAAAAATCCTGCCATACTGAGCACCAATATAACTACCCAAATTTTAACTCCACTACAGCATCCCAAAGTACCCTGTTCACCTCCATGTCCCAAGAAAAAACAGAGCAAATTGTCGTAATTGGCGCAACTGAACACAATCTGAAAAATGTCAGTCTCAAAATTCCTCGTGACACTCTTACTGTATTTACCGGAGTCAGCGGTTCTGGAAAATCATCTCTGGCATTTGATACAATATTCAAAGAGGGCCAACGCCGTTTTGTGGAATCACTTTCCGCGTATGCCCGTCAATTCCTGGGGCAAACTGACAAACCTAAAGTTGAACACGTTGAAGGACTGAGTCCGACAATTTCCGTAGATCAAAAAACGGTCAATCGTAATCCTCGCTCCACTGTCGGCACAATCACGGAAATTTACGATCACTACCGCCTTCTCTTTGCACGTTTGGGCAAACCACATTGTCCAGAATGTGGAACACGCATCACCTCTCAATCTCCAGAACAAATCACCGATTATGCGTATGTGGACGCAATGAATGAAGCATGCCTTATCCTTGCGCCAATGGTGCAGGAGCGCAAAGGTGAATACCGCAAAGAACTCGAAGAATGGGCAGAGGAAGGCTACGTTCGAGCTAGAATTAACGGAGAGGTCCGCAGGCTTGATGAGGAAATCCGACTTGCCCGCTACGAAAAACATTCTATTGAACTGGTGGTGGATCGACTAAAAATAACTGCCAATGAAAAAAGCAGGTTCACTGAAGGTGTGGAAAAAGCACTTTTGCTTGGTAATGGTTTAGTTATTTTACATTACGGGAAAAAAAATGCTGACAATACCCCTGAAAATCCTCTTGAACAAAGTCAGCAAAAAGATCATTTATTCAGTCAGTTAATGGCTTGTCCAAGTTGCCAAATTGCATTACCGGAAATGGAGCCGCGCTTATTTTCTTTTAATGCCCCCCAAGGAGCGTGCACCATCTGCAACGGCATCGGTTACACAAGTACTTTTACTGAAGAAAAGCTTTGTGATCCTGAACGCTCCATTAGTGAAGGTTCAATCCAATGTTTTACTGAAAAGGGGAATTTACTCTACACCAAAATCGATCAGCGGCACGTTAACAGTTTGCTGAAAATATTTGAGATTAACGACAAGATTTTGTGGAAGGACTTATCCGTGGAGCAGCGTCAACTGATATTATACGGTAACACAAAAATGAAGCTCGGTGTCTCCAATATTTTTCGCTTTCCGGCGCAGTTTCTCAAGAAGTTGGAAAAACAGCAATGGGCCGGTTTTATTCCCATTTTGCAATTTGTCTATCGATTCGTCAAGGGGCCACTCGAAAAATTTCAGCATACTTCAGTCTGCCCAGAGTGCTCGGGTAAGCGCCTTAACAAAATGGCTCTTGCGGTGCGTCTGCACGGCCACAATATCAGTAGTCTCGCCGGCGAATCGATAGAAGCTTCAGTCAAATTTTTTGGGAATATCAAGCTCACTGAAACTGAGAAAAAAATCGGACGGGATATTTTCCGCGAAATTATGGATCGACTCAATTTCCTTAATGATGTCGGTGTGGGCTACCTCACTCTTGAACGTTCTGCGGCAACTTTATCCGGAGGTGAAGGACAGCGCATTCGGCTTGCTTCACAGCTTGGATCGGGCTTGCAGGGCGTGCTTTATGTGCTCGATGAACCTTCAATCGGTTTACACCAGAGCGACAACAAAAAACTGATCCACACTTTAAAAAAATTGCGTGATCGCGGAAATTCTGTGCTGGTTGTTGAACATGACGAAGAAACCATCGCATCAGCAGATCATTTAGTGGACATAGGCCCCGTTGCCGGACAAGATGGCGGACACATCACAGCGCAAGGTTCACTATTAAATATAATCGAAGCGCCTGAATCCATCACCGGACAATTCCTTTTGGGAACAGAGGAAATCAAGATTCCAGAAACCCGTCGTCAACCAACCGGGGAAAAAATAACAATTTACGGTGCAAATTTCAATAATCTGCAAAATATAAACTGTGATATCCCACTTGGAATTTTTGTCGCTGTAGCAGGAGTGTCTGGTTCAGGGAAATCATCCTTGATCGACGGCATTCTGAAAAAAGCTTTGATACGTCACTTAAACCCCAATAGCAAAGATAAGCCTGGCCCTCACATAAAAATTTCCGGACACGAAAATGTGGATCGAGTGATTAAAATTGATCAAGCACCAATTGGCCGGACGCCACGCAGCAATCCTGCTACTTACACCAAAGTACTTGATCCAATCCGAGATTTATTCGCCATGACGCCTGAAGCAAAAGCGAGAGGTTACAAAAAGGGTCGCTTTTCGTTCAATGTCAAAGGTGGGCGCTGTGAAGACTGTCATGGAGCCGGTTTGAAAACAATAGAAATGCAGTTTCTGAGCGATGTGCAAATTCCTTGTGATACTTGCCGTGGAAGACGCTTTAATACAGAAACTTTGCAAATATTCTATAAAAACCAAACGATACATGATGTGCTGGAAATGACGGTTAAAGAGGCCGAGAAATTCTTTTCTGCATTACCAAAAATTCACATAATTCTGCAAACACTGCTCGACGTTGGTCTCGGCTATGTAAAACTTGGTCAGCCATCTACAACTCTTTCTGGAGGAGAAGCTCAGCGTGTCAAACTCGCCTCTGAATTTAGGAAAAAAGCGACAGGAAATACATTTTACATCCTTGATGAACCCACGACTGGTTTGCATTTCAAGGACATTCGACTGTTGTTGGCTTGCCTTAATCGTTTGGTTGATCAAGGTAACACTGTTTTAGTTATTGAGCACAATTTGGATGTGCTTAAGGTTGCTGATCATCTGATTGAGCTTGGACCTGGCGGAGGGAAATATGGAGGTGAAGTGGTTTGCAAGGGAACTCCTGAAAATTTGTCGGATCGTGAAACACTGACTGGGAAGTTTTTGAAAACAGTTTTGGAAAAAGGCAAAACTGCACATAACGGCAATAGCATCAGGCATGAATTAGTTGAAGAAAATCCTGTTATTTTCAAAAAAAATGGAATCGCAGGTATTCCCGCTCGTGACATTATTATCAAGGGAGCGTCAAAAAATAATTTGCGAAACATTGACGTACGTATTCCGAATAATAAAATGACCGTCATTACGGGTGTTTCTGGTTCAGGAAAAACGAGTTTGGCTTTTGATACGATTTTTGCGGAAGGGCAGGCACGTTATCTGGAGTCACTTTCTACTTATGCTCGTCGCTTTTTGGGACGTATGGACAAGGCCCCAGTGGATTCGATTGATGGACTTTCTCCAGCAATTGCCATAAATCAGAAAGCCACTGGTCGCAATCCCCGCTCGACAGTGGCTACAACAACCGAAATCTATGATTATTTACGTTTACTATTCGCACGCATCGGCAAAGCTCATTGTCCAAAAACTGGAAAGCCCTTGATCGGTTACAGTCCAACCAGTGCCGCAGCCCATTGTGCTGAACATTACGCGGGCCAACGTCTTGAATTCCTTGCTCCACTATTTTTACCCGGGTCCAGTAAAATACTCTTGCTCGACCACCCAAAACACTTGCCGAATGTAATAGACTCATTGGAACAAGAAGGGTTTGTACGACTTTACGTAAATGGTAAACCCATCCGGCTGGATGAATGGGAGGAAATGTCCAGAAAAAATGAGTCCCAGGTTGATTTAAAATTAACTCGCAACACTTCTGTGGATCTGGGAATTGATCGTTTGCGTGTAAATCCCGATGAGCAAAAACGTTTGGCAGAAGGTATTGAAAGTGCTTTTCAACGTGGACATGGTTTGCTAAAAATTTGTTTAACAGATCACGATGGAAAAACTGTATATTTATCTGAAACTCCGGCACATGTGGACAGCGATTTTTTTCAGGTTGAAGAATTGACGCCACGCATGTTTTCTTTCAATTCACATGTAGGAGCATGTCCGACGTGCGATGGTTTGGGTGAGTTACCAAGTTTACATGATCCTCAATGTTTGGATTGTGGTGGTGAACGTTTGAAACCAGAATATCGTGCGGTGACGATAAATGATCGAAACATCAGCCAATTTTGCCGATTTACCATCCCAGAAGCTCGCAGTGAAATTGAAAGCTGGACGCTAACTGAAAATCAACGCACAGTTGCCGAACAAGCATTGGGAGAAATTTTAACACGACTTAAATTTTTGGAAAATGTTGGTCTCGATTATTTGACACTGGATCAAAAAGCTTCCACACTCTCAGGAGGCGAAGCTCAGCGCATCCGGCTTGCCTCGCAAATTGGTTCTGGACTTGTGGGCGTGATGTACATTTTAGATGAACCGACCATTGGATTGCATCCTCGTGATACCGAGCGGCTCATCAGAACTCTCAAGCAATTGAGGGATCGCGGTAACAGCGTTATTTTGGTTGAACACGACCTTGATACAATCCGACAAGCTGACCACCTTATCGATATTGGACCAGGAGCAGGGCATTATGGAGGAAACATTTCCGCATGCGGAAGTCCACAGGAAATCTCTATAAAAAACGAAACTCTCACTGCCCAATACCTTAATGGATACAAAACGATTCCAATTCCTGAAAGATGCCGTCCAATGAATCCGGAGTACTTACTTTCTGTTTCTGGAGCGACCGCAAATAATTTAAAAAAACTGGATGTCAGCTTTCCACTGGGAATTTTTACCGTGGTTACTGGCGTTTCTGGTTCAGGAAAATCGTCGTTGGTTGTCGATGTTTTACAAAAGAGGCTGGAAAAGGAATTAAACGGAAAACAGACCAAGCCAGGAGCGCACAAAAACATTTCCGGAATTGATCAACTTGAGTCAGTAATTGTGATTAATCAGGAAGCTATTGGCCGTACTCCGCGTTCAAATCCCGCAACTTATTCCAAAGTTCTAGAACCGATCCGCAACTTGTTTGCTTCAATGCCGGAAGCTAAACAACGCGGATTTTCCAAACGTCGCTTTTCATTTAACGCAAAAGAAGGGAGGTGTCTGAATTGCGACGGACAAGGGTTTCATTTAATTGAAATGCACTTTTTGTCAGATGTTTGGGTCAAGTGCGATCAGTGCAAAGGGAAACGCTACAATAGGGAAACCTTGGTAATCAAATATAAAGGCCACACAATTGCGGATGTGCTTGAAATGGAAATAAGCAGAGCAGTTGAAGTTTTTGAGGCACAGCCACGTATCAAGCGTATCCTCAAAACCATGGAAGAAGTTGGTATGGGTTACATGAAATTAGGACAAGCCGGAAATACACTTTCCGGAGGAGAAGCCCAACGCTTGAAATTATCAGCAGAACTTGCCCGGCGTTCCCATGGTGCAACTCTCTACATTTTGGACGAGCCAACTACTGGTCTGCACATCGACGACGTGGCAAGATTGCTCAAAGTTTTACACCGCTTGGTGGATGAAGGTCATTCCGTGCTGGTCATTGAACATAATTTGGAGGTAATCAAAACTGCCGATTGGCTGATTGATCTTGGGCCTGAAGGCGGGGACAAAGGCGGTCGAGTTGTGTACGAGGGCATTCCTGAAAAATGCAGCAAGCATCCAACAAGTTATACAGGAAAGTTTTTGGAGTCATCATTTTAACTAGATCCACAAATCAGAATTGTTAAATAATTCAACTGATCGAAATTATTCAATATTATTTAATTCCAAATCTTTTATATTTTATTCCTTTGCTGCGATTGCACAGATTTCAATCTTCCAATCTGGCTGAGCAAGACCAGCAACAAAAACTAATGCTACAGCTGGCCTCGGTCCTCCTTCGCCAGTTCCAAACACCCTTGCACGCCCAGCTCGGTATCCAGGGAGATCATCCTTGTTGATCATGTATGTCCGAGTCTCTACAAGATCTTCTAAGTCCATGCCCTTTTCTCTAAGAACACTCTGAATGTTTTGGAACGCTTGCGCAGTCTGTTCTTCCATGTCTTCCGGTACCGTACCATCTGGTCTTACACCTACCTGGCCAGCTACATATATGGTCCTTGCGCCTGTTGGCACCTCTACACCCTGACTATAAGGAGAAAACGGCGGTGCGATAGAATCTGGATTATAGCGATTAATCATGCCTCACCCATAAGATCACGGCGCCTTTGCTCTATCTTTGTCCGCAGTGGGGGGAAAACTTCATTAGGGTCAATTGCAACTGATAGCAATACGGGATTAGATGAATTTATAGCCCATGCAATCGACTGATCTAAGTCTTTATCATTTTTGACCTTTCGAGATTCAATATCCAAAGCATCTGCAAATTTTGCAAAGTCTATTTTGGCAAGACGAGTAAAATAATCCTTTCCATACATCTCCTCGGCTTGGTGCCGAAGAATTCCAAGAGCTCCATCAACAAAAACAATCCCAACAACTGGCAACCCTTTTTCCTTAGCAACACTCAGTTCACCAAATGTATGAACGAATCCACCATCACCAGAAATCGAAATTATTTTTGTCCCCGGAAGAGCAATCGATGCTCCAATGGCAGCTGGTAGACTAAACCCCATTGCATCGAATTCACAAGATTGGAGGAGACCTTCGGGACGAGTTACATTGAGCTGATCGCAAACCCATAATCTATGGTTACCTATGTCGGCTGAAACTATTGCATCGTCTGGTAAATATGAATTCAGGACCTGAATGAATGTTGCAGCGCTAATACCTCTAACCGGATCATTCTGAGGTTGGATTTTCTTTGGCCGGCGATGAAACCAAGAATTTCGTTTCGCTAAATTCGCTGACAATTTGTTAAGAACAGCACCAACATCAAATGCAATTCCTTGATCCAATTTGTATACCCTATTGAGCTGAGACGCATCAACGTCAACCTGAAGTATCAGCGCATCTTTTTCAAAGATTTCTGATCTCCAACCAAAAGTGGTTTGCTCCCCAAGAGCACATCCTAATACTAAGATTAGATCCGCCTCACTGATTGACTCTCGAGCCGTTTCTGTTCCATAGAATCCAAGCATTCCCACACTCTGAGGATGGGAAGTCGGCAAACTCCCTATTCCTGATCTACTCGTAGCAACTGGTGCTCCTAATTTTTCAGCTACTTCTTGCAAAACTTTACTTGCACCAGCACGCATGACTCCGTGTCCTGATAAAATGGCAGGTCGCTGGCAACTACTCAGTTTTTCTAACAGCTTGTTGATATCACTCTCAGCCGGTTCTCCTGGTTTTAGCTGATCAAATGGAATTATTTTTTTATAAAGGCTTCTTTCAGCCTGAAGATTCTGCGGTAATGCAATGTGTACCGGACCCGGGCGACCTGAGAGGGCAAGTTGTATACTGGTTGCGAGGAGGTTAGGAATTTCATCCAGTGAAGCAGCCTGTATCGAACGCTTACAAAAAGGCTCAAATAACACAACATTATCACAATACTGTAATATATTGCGGTGCAAATATCTTTTATCCACCTGTGCTGTCAGTACAAGAAGTGGTATAGAGTCTGCTTGAGCGTTCGCCACGGAGGTAACCAGATTAGTTGCACCGGGACCTGGAGCTCCGGAAAAAACTACACCCACTCGGCCAGTTGCTAATGCATACCCTGACGCCATATATCCTGCACCCTGTTCATGTCGTGCAGTGACGATGGTAGTCTCTCCGAGGATTCCTATTTCGTTGTAGGTTGGCAGGAAATGACCTCCTGCTACAGTAAAGACCGTTTCAATTCCTACATCCCGAATTGCTTCTGCAATAATTTGGTTTCCCTTTATCATATTTTGTTTTTGCAATCTCTTTCATTAACTTATTTCACATTAGTCCAGTATCTTAAACATTGGACAGAATGAAAATGAGCATATAATTTAATATATTTATTGCAATTATTAATAATTATTTTCAACGCTTATATACACAATCTTACTTATTTTTCAAAAGTGCCCTTAACACTATGCTTGCTATACATAGGCTGACACTTTGTAATCTTATTTTGTTGGAGTATAATTTGAAAAAATCTGTAACCTTTCATAAGGTCAAGACTCAGCACATGGCGTAATCTCATTAAACACTACTGATTTTCGCCACTCTCCGTGATCTTAAAGTGCATTGAGATCCATTTACGCGAACTTCCCCGTCAGTTATTACGAGAGCCACTCCAGGAAACTCGCCCGAAGCTAATGCGTCCATTGCTGATCGCTGAGGCGAGCCAAGTGCTGCATCAATGACGACCAAGTCTGCTGGGGCACCTTCTGTGATTACATGCCCCTCAAGATTGAACGCTCGTGCAGCATTTCCAGAAGCAATAGCCCAAGCAACTTCCGGAGCCAGTCCTGTCATGGAACAGATATCTCCGAGAGTTTTAATGATTCCTAGTGAAGTGACTCCATAACCAGTTGGAGTATCTGTACCGACGAGTAAACGGTCTAGGTCACTGCGATCCATTAATCGTTCCACAACACGCAGCATTGATCTAACCCCACCAGCCTGAACGACTTCTATGAAAGGCGGACCTTCTTTATGATCGCAAACAAGGTCAACATCTTCATCTGAAAGTGAAACAAAAGAATTTGCATGCGAGGCGATGCTAGGACGGACTGTCAAAACATCATCTGCTGAGAAGTATGGGTGTTTCTCTCCCCCTGCTCCACGATCCGAAGTTGCACCGCAATGCATATGTACAACCATACCTAGATCACGAGCGTAGGTGGATAACTCTCCGGCGCGTTTCGGATCTTTAAGCGAACCAATGCCAACCTCACCAATGATCCTGATACCGCCTTCAAAGGCTTGGTCTATATGTTTAATTTCAGTATCTAGCTCAAGAAGAAGTCCCCCGCCATGGACCTTTATACCAAGCGGACCATAGTTCTTAAAAGAAACATGCGCTGCCAACGCAATTGCTAAGGCAGAATCTGCGCCAACTCTTCCAGGAACATGGACTTCACCAGCTGAAACTGCATGTGTCACCGCTCCATGTACCATCCGCTCTAAATAGCCAACAGATTGTTGCTTAGTACCATAATCACCTATGGTGGGATGAACATGTGTATCAACAAGACCCGGAGCGACAACCATTCCTTTGCAGTCAATGCTTAGATGCGGGCTTTTTGAAGGCTCTTTACCAATTGATACGATCCTGCCTTCATCAATAACAAGTGAATCTGCATTAATTTTAGGTGACTCAAACCTGCCTGAAAGCATGTCTCCTATGTTATAAAGTACAGTTTCCATATTCTTTTACAAACATAAATAAAAGGTTTATTGAAGATATTCGACATTTAATAAATTGATTGCAGAGCTATAAATTCGGCCTGATTTCATTTGCAAAAAGCTTTATTTGCACAGGATCTTCGATAAGAGGATTTATTATCAGGTGCTCTATACCAGTTCCTTTAATAGAGCGAATACGTTCGATCATCTCTTCAATTGTCCCAAACAGATAGGCACTTTGAAGATCTTCATCCGACCGTTTCGTGTCCATCACGCCCCTATAAGCCTTCAATTGTTCCTCAATCACTATCTCCCGATTTGTAGATTCCACTATGTGGAGCCACTGAGCATGGGCTACAGTGAAATCCTTTGTGCTACGTTTTTGTTTGATTCGCTCTACAACTGCGTTTACGTCTCGCTTAACAATTTCGGGACTTGTTCCACTAGAACGGCATATCCACCCTTCATGACGAGCAATACGATCCAAGACTGCTGGAACCATAATTGGCAGATCAGGATTATCAACAACATGAACTTGTGATCCTCCTCCAATCCAAATGGGGATTCGTTGCTCCGGCCGTGGGTAAATAGACACTCCTTCTAATGGATAATATTTTCCTTCATGATGAACCTCATCTTCGGACAACAATCTTCGGATAACTTCAAGTGCTTCATCTGTTCTTCGACCGCGTTCTCGTTTTGAAACACCAACAGATTGGAATTCATTCTCATCGTGACCTGTGCCGACACCAAGTATCAAACGACCTCCACCAGAGTAGTGTTCTATGCTAGCTACCTCTTTAGCAGTTAGAACGGGATGTCTCATTGGTGCACACAAAATTGCCGTACCCAAAATAATTCGTTCTGTCACAGCAGCTGCTGCAGCTAGTGTAATCAAAGGATCTTGCCAGGCAACCGAATATACATTTGGAGCTACCAACAGGTGATCAATTACCCACAGTGATTTGAAATCATGCTCCTCTACAGATGTAAAATATTTAACTAATTCTCGCGACTCTGCAGATTTAGTCCATTTACGGGCGTATGAAGGTACGCGCCAACCAATTTCCATAACCTGTAGGCTCCTGTTTATGTTTTAGTATGTTTAATAATTGCTAGGAAAGGCCTTAAGTGATTTATACTGAGAGCCTTGTAGTAGATGAACTGACATCATCAATAGTCTTGCCATAGAGCTTGACAAGAACAATTTTGTATACTAGCCCGTAAAGCCAATCAAGGCACAAGCCGAGTACAGTCAGAATCACGAAAGCAACAAACATCAATTCAGTATCCAGTGTTCCCTGAGATACTATTATCAGTGCCCCCAGACCTTGATTCGCACCAACATATTCAGCAACGACTGCTCCGACTAGACTAAGCATCAACGCAACTCTAAAGCCACTAAATATGGCAGGAACTGCATGAGGGATACGAAGCTTTAATAGTGTGGTAATTCTTGATGCTCGGAGTGCACGAAAAAGTTCGAGTTGAGGCTGAGGTGTTGTCGTGAGCCCCATAAACGTATTCTCAACCAAAGGGAAAAAAGCGATCAAAGCAGCAATAATAACTTTTGGCGCCATTCCAAAGCCAAACCAAATGACTAACATGGGAGCAAGAGCAAACTTTGGCAAAGCCTGAGTTACTATGATGTATGGCATAATTACTTTACGAGCAATATCTGACTCAGAAACAAGAGTACCAAACCCAAGTCCTAAGACGCTTCCTAAAACAAAACCAGCCAAAATTTCTTGTGTTGTCATAAATAAATGTGGCCAGATACGGCCATTTATAAAATACGACACCAGTCTCATGAACACGTCATACGGATTTGGCAAAATAAGAGGGGTAGTTCCGGCAGCAATAAGGTGCCAGATCAAAAGAAACAAAAATGGAGTAACAAGAACAAGAAATTGTCCTAGTAATTTTTGAGAGGAAAAATTTGTAATAAAGCTTCCTTTTGCTTCGGTATCTCCATCAATTCGATTTATTTCAATTGTCATTTGTAGGCCTCCAGTTGTTCCTCAGTGTAAAGCTTCACGAATCCTTTGCCGCATTTTCCAAAAAGCAGGGTCATTCTCTACTTGATCAAATGTCCTAGGTCGTGGACTGTTGACTTCTATAATGTCATGAACTTTTCCTGGTCTGGCAGACATTAATACCACACGATCCGAAAGGAAAAGTGCCTCACCAATATCATGAGTCACAAAGACAATAGTAGTCTTGGCAACTTCCCAAATACGAAGCAGTTCAATGTTCATATCTTCACGAGTTTGAGCATCAAGAGCACCAAAAGGTTCATCCATTAAAAGAATAGATGGCTCTGTAACAAGCGCCCTAGAAACAGAAACTCTCTGCTGCATCCCGCCTGATAGCTCACCTGGTCGGTGATTTGCGTAATCACTGAGGCCAACTATTTCTAACACTTCACTGACCTTATGTTTTTCCTTATCTGTGGGATTTCCTTTAACTTCAAACGGAAGTAAGACATTCTCTTCAACAGTTCTCCAAGGTAGCAAAACTGCCTGCTGAAAGACATAGCCAATTTGAGGATGAGGCTCAGTTACAACCTGACCGGATATTTTAATGGTTCCTGTGGAAGGGGATATAAGACCTCCGATGCATCGAAGCAATGTACTTTTTCCACATCCACTTCGGCCCACCAAAGTAATAAATTCTTGAGGAACTACTTCTAGATTAATACCATCGAGTGCTAAAATATTTCCGGCATCTGAATCAAAACTTTTTGTTATGAAGTCAACCTCAATTTGCCCTCGATCAAATTTTTCTTGGTTTGTAATTGTATTACTTACTCCACTCATCGGGCTTGAAAAAGTTTGACTCGATATGTCGATTGAAAAATTATCAGTATTTAAATGGCTTCCTGAAAATATTTAACTTCTGTTTTCAGGAAGCCGTATTTGAAATTATTTTATGAATCTGTTGGAGATGATTTTTGAAACATTCATCTTCTTATTCAAAATACCATTCTTGAAACTATCATTGGCGAGGTTAGATATCGCATCCACATCACACCAGCCCATACCATTTTCTACTACTCCAGGCCCGCTGTTTTGCATTTTGACACGCATATCAATGACAGCCCTATTCCTCACAAGACTGTCAGCTCCAATGGCGTAGCGCTGTCCAATTTTAGCTGCTTCATCTGGACGTGCTTGTACAAATCTTTTAGATTTTTCTAGTGCACGAATAAATCTCTGAACCAGAACCCTATTCTTGTTCAGCCACTCCGGTTTAGCAAAATAAACATCATTTGGACCTGGAATAATGTCTGCGTATGGCCAGACTTCAAAGTCTGAAACTTGATTTTTTGGAATTCCTCCCGCAACCAACATTCCCCAGTTCATACTCTCCCATGCCGATGCGGCATCTGCTCTACCACTTACTAATGAGGATGCGAAATCCAATCCTGTTGCAACCTCTGTAACGTCACTTTCTGTCATACCATGCCTGCCTAAGAGCACCATCAAGTAATAGCGTGTTGTAGATCCCATTGAATTAATCGCGATGGTTTTACCTCTCAAATCAGCCGGGCTCTTGATCCCCTTAGTTTTATTGACCATAAGCGTCATCCAATTCTTAGTATAAGGACAATAGAAACCTTCTAATTCTGCACCTGCCTGAATTGCAAAAAAGGCTGAAAGAGGATCCGCCATTGCTATATCACCATTGCCGGCAACAATGTTTCTCACTGCGTCACCAGCTCCTGCACCGCGCAACTGTTCTATTTTGATGCCAGCTTCTTTAAAGTAACCATTTTCCTCGCCAACATAAAGATCAATAAAATCTATTAGTTTTGGACCCCAAGGAACTAAACGAATCGTATCTAATGCCGATGCAGATTGAACTGTGTAAAACAAAATAAGTGATGCTAACAAACACTTAACTTTTCCGCTATTGTTCTTAAACATAATGTTCTCCATAAGTTAGTTAAAAATCATTAACGATGTCAACAAAACATCGTTTTATCATTAATGATGCTACCCGACACAGCATAATCAATAGTTCGAAGGGTATTATTCGTAATAAAAAAACTGATGTCAAGTATTTTTTACCTTTAATTAATTTAGTCCATTCTCCCCGCTACTTCCAATATCCTTCCTTGTACACCTCGCTTAATGAGTTAGAAGATTAAAATATCTAATTTATATTTTTTGAATTCTTATAATTAACCGATTTGTTATTACCTAAAGAATAAAAATTACTTCTTTATTCGAGTCCCTCCACGATAAAAACGTCACGTTCAACCCCACCATCAAGTATTTTCATAGAGGCCTGATACTCTTCACTATTGAAACAATCGATCGCATGTTTCATGCTTGGAAATTCTGTCACTGCAACTCGACTTTGATCAAATCCTTCCAAACTAAGAACTTTCCCCGCACCTACTCCACCACGGGCAAGAACAACTCCACCATGTTTAGCGCTAGCCTGTGCTGCTAACTTAGCGTAAGCATTGAGTTTTTCTGGATCTTTTACTGTCATGTGGGCACCAACCCAGTATGCTTTCGGCATTTTACTTTACCTAAGTTTGTTTGGTTTCCTACGACGAAAGGACCGTGTACAACTTCCGTAGATACTTTCTGTCAAAGGTCTAATTGTTTTCAAGTTCAGCATAAGTTAATATACATTGTCGGCAACATTCAATAAAATTGTATATCCATAAATTTAACCGTAAGTGAAGTAATGAGCTTTGAATCAATCGACTACACTTTCATGCTATATTCTCTGTTGTGCATTTTGTTGGGAATATTTGTTTCATGGTTTTACATAAAAAAGACGGTTTCATCTCAATCCTTAGAAATCGAAACTATTCAGAAGTCACTAAATGTTCTTCAGCAAAAGTATGAAACGTTACAAATAGAGAAAATAGAGCTCGACAAGCAATTTGCGGTACTGAAGCAAGAAGCTCAAAGAATTCCGGAAATTGAGGAAGAACTGAGATTTCAGCAAAACAAGTTTTCAGCTCTACAAGTATTAAATGCTACTTTGGAAGAAAGACTGGAATCCAAGGAAAATGAATCCAGAGAAAAAATAAAATTCTTAGAGGAGGCAAAAAAACTAATGGGCACAGAGTTTGAGAATCTCTCAGCCAAGATTTTTGAAACCAAATCTAAACAATTTACAGAGGTAAATAAAAATAGCATCCAGAATCTGCTAAACCCGATTCAGACAAAAATGAAGGAATTTCAAGAAAAAGTAGAAAAGTTCCATCTTGAAGATGAAACCGGACGCGCATCAATCAAAGCAGAGTTCGAGCACTTGAAGGAAGCCAGCACAAATTTGAGCCAGGATGCTCAAAATCTCACATCTGCACTTAAAGGAGACTCAAAACAGCAGGGGGACTGGGGTGAAATGATTCTGGAGAAGTGCCTGCAGAACGCAGGTTTAATAGAAGGTGAGCACTATCAAAAACAAATTCAGATAAAAACTGACGGCGGGATTCAACTACGTCCAGATGTTATCATCAACCTGCCTGACAATCGCATCTTGATTGCCGATTCCAAGGTGTCCCTGAAAGCATACAACACATACATGTCTGCAGAAGATGATGAAAAACGTGACGCTGCAGCCAAAAAACACCTTCAGTCCGTTCGTAATCATATTCAGGGTTTATCTTCAAAAAGTTACCAGGAGGGATTCAAAGATTTTGGTTCTCCAGACTATGTCCTCATGTTTATGCAGATAGAACCGGCTTACTCACTGGCTCAGTCCATTGACAACTCCTTGACAACTGATGCATTTAACAAAAATATAATCATAGTAACTCCAGCTAGTTTAATGATGGCACTCCGCATTGTAAATCAACTATGGCGACAAGAAAAGCAGGTTCAAAATGTGAAAGAAATTTTTGAAAGAGGCGCTAAACTTTATGAAAAAATCTGTGGATTCTTGGAAGAATTTGAGAAAATTGGTGAAAAAATTAAAGGGGCTCATGAATCTTATGAAAATGCATACAACAAACTGAGTGACGGTAAAGGTAACATGATTCGACAGGCTGAGATGCTCAAGAATCTCGGGGTGAAAACTGCCAAGTCTGTTCCCAGAGAATTCAAAAAAGCTCTGGAAGATTCTACTTGATAAAACTTTTGGCCAATTAAAGTAGCGTTCGCTTGATCTCCAGATTGTTCATTCCCTTTCAGTCAAAAATGAGAGTGATGTTTGAATTCTCCGAAAAAAAGTAGTTTGCTTGTAGTTGTGATTTATAAGAAAGGATATGTATTGAGTCTACTTTTTCGCTAAGGGAAAATGAACAAGAATCAAATCACTGAAAATCTGCGTCATACTTTCCGAAAGTATGACACACCGACGAACCTTATCTCACTTGAAATACTTGATTCTAAATTCCAGACAAATACAACAAAGGAGAAGAAGAGGATATGAAATGATTAGAGTGATTATATTATTCTTTCTTATGGTGGCTATGACTACTAGCGCTTTAAGTGAAGAAATAAGTACAAATGAATTACTAAAAAGAATAGAAGCGTTAGAGAAAAAGCAGTCGACCTTTATAGGTCCAGATATTCCAACAGGTTTCTTTGTTAATGGTAATGTAGAAGCCTACTATGATGAAAAAACTTATGATGATAGCTGGGATTCACGGACTGTAATTGTAGTTGGTGTTGAACAAGATATTGACAATGATTATATTAATTGGGTAGGAGGTTCTACTAAATGGGATTCTCATTATTCATTTAATACAGCCTTGAACAACACGCTAGTGGAAAAACAAATTGGATTTGGTAATGATACTTGTCGATTATACCTAGGTGAAACAGATGTCCAAAGATTAGGTTATGCAAAGACACCTAAAATATCAGTACCTTTAATTTACACGCAAAATAACTATAGAATAGACCACAACGAAAAATCAGTTTTAGCTTGTGGTGGTTATCAATGGGATAATCAATTTGATTTTGATTCTCATAGACTGAAAAGAGAACGACCTTTTGGATTGAATATAGGTTATGATAGAAAACAAGATACTTGGTATTACACAGGTACAACTAGCGTATTTGGATTAGCAGAAATTTCCTATATGCGAATTGATTCACCAAGTAGAGCACCTGGATATACAGAAGACAAAACACAAGAAGGTTATGCTATTGGTGGTACTTTACATAGATTTAATGTCCCTTTAATTTGGGGTGTTGAATTGTGGGACGATAAAGATACAGGACTTGCCAAAGATGACCGTTTGGATTTTGGAGGTTTGTATACTATCAATAATAATTTATATACAACTTTCCACCGTACAGTTAATGACGACCTAGGATATACTGGGAATTATTATGGACTTGTTTACAACATTTATACAGATACCAATGTTCATAAGAGAGCTGATAAAAGAGATGGTTTAGAATTTGGCATTTACTACTTACATGATAAAGAGCAAACTAATGTTTATACTGCTTCTCATACAGATTATGATGACCAAATCATTGCTTCTATTAGGTGGAAGTTTTAATTGTGTATTCAAAAATTTTAGATAAACAAATAATAATTACTGAATCTTATAGTTGTAGTTGTCATGTTATTCCAAAATAAAGAAAAATTATCAAAACAAGTAAAAACAAAAAAACTATCTTCCTAAAGAAGCTTGTTTATAAAATCTTAGACATTAAGATAACTAGGATAGAGTGCAAAATTATCAGCGCCAAGCATATGTCAAAATGATTGTGGCCTGGAATAGCTTGAAAAGCTATCTCGAATACGTCTTGATTAGTCAATAATAATATATTTTTTTCTTGACTATTAGATGTTTGTTGATATGTTTCTATGAAGCATTCGTATTCAAAGTGAAATGGAATGTTTTGTCACCAACTCTTTCATCAGGAGAGAATATGAAAACAATTAATTGCAAATCGTTCTTTGGCGGTAATTGGCTAAAGCTCATTTTTAGCCTGCTAATTAACAGTTTAATTGCCATAACTTTGACTACAGCAGTCAACGCGAAGACCCTAAATATGGCTTATGACGCGGATCCGGTTTCGATGGATCCGCATGAACAGTTGTCCGGTGGTACACTTCAGCTTTCTCACATGATCTTTGATCCCCTGCTCCGATGGAATCGGGATCTCGGATTCGACGCGCGACTCGCTGAGAGGTGGGAAAGGGTAGATGAAAAAACGGTTCGTTTTCATCTACGCAAGGGAGTCAAGTTTCATTCCGGTAATGAGATGACGGCCCTCGATGTCCGCTGGACCTTCGACCGGCTGAAGAGAAGCCCGGATTTCAAGGGCATCTTCGTTCCCTTTGAAGCACTCAACATCGTCGACAAATATACCATCGAACTCGTAACCAAGGAACCCTATCCATTGGTCCTGCACACAGCTACATACATCTTTCCTATGGATCGTAAGTTTTATGACGGTTACGACGGTAAA
>ERZ651768.426-NODE-426-length-31801-cov-15.518283_pt1 | contig 31801 bp, 23 predicted proteins | sample MGYA00514754_ERZ651768 | MGnify/ENA metagenome assembly ERZ651768
AAACATCTTTATACATACCTTCAAGTTCGGAAAAGAAAAAAATTGCTTCCGGAAACAAGGTACGTAATCTGTTCCTGATTTCTCCGCTTCCTGATGTACCAAAAAATATTCTGGTTCTGGGGCAGTTCCGGGGAACTTATATCATTGCCGAAAATGATGCTGGACTGGTGCTCATTGATCAATGCGCTCTTCACCAACGCCTGCTTTACGACACATTTGTTGAAGCAATTCAAAAAAAGGAAGTCCCGGTTGAAACTTTCAAAGCTTCATTATTGTTGGAACTAACTCCTCAGGAATCTGTACTGCTTGAACAACATTTAGAACCTTTGTCACTTTCCGGATTTGCTGTAAGTCCTTTTGGAGGAAGCACCTTTGCAGTCAATTCTATTCCAAAGTTTCTGGTCGAGGATCAAGTTAAAAAAGTGATTAGTGCAATCCTGGATAGATCGGCACTTTTTGGAAAAGGTGGACATGTTGAAGAAATATTAAGGGATATATCTCTGACAGTGGCAGAGTTTGCCTCAATAAAATCAGAGCAGGTACTTGAAATGGCAGAAATGGAATGTTTGCTTGCCCAGTGGGAAGTGTTGGGAAGCCCGTTATCCTCCCTGCAGGATACCCCGTTTTTAGTTGAACTTTCTGTGCAGGAACTTGAAAAAAGGTTAAGGCTTTGAGTATTTAACCTTTCTCAAAAATGTTAATTGACTTGATCATGATTTGCCTCGAAATGTTAGAATGTTTGCGTTGACACTAAATCACTTTTGGCAACGATTTTACTTTAGATGCAGTCTTGCAAAGCGGCTGTATGTTTGCTTAAATCTTCAGTGCTTTGCTTCATAAATACGTAAAATTCTCTTACTGAAAAACGTTATGATTTCATGAGAACACATCGAAACTGCACTTAAAAAATATGTATCCTGAGAATTCTTTGCCTAGGAATTTATGATAAGCTTGAATAAAAAATGCTAGAAAAAAATCAGCATCACAGACTGATTATACTTGGTTCGGGACCTGCCGGGCTGACTGCGGCTATCTATGCCGCAAGAGCAATCTTAAAGCCTGTGGTAGTCTCAGGACGGGAAGCCGGAGGACAGCTGATGATCACAACAGATGTAGAAAATTATCCGGGCTTCCCTGAAGGAATTAAAGGCCCAGAAATGATGGAGCTGCTGAAGGCACAGGCTTCGCGATTTGGGACCAAGTTTTTATCCGGGGATGTGGTTGAGGTTGATTTAAGGCAACGCCCTTTTAAACTGAATTTGGAAAACAAAGACACCCTGACGTGCGATTCGCTGATTATTTCATCCGGTGCTTCCGCACGCTGGCTTGGTTTGGACTCAGAAAAAGAATACAGCGGCAAAGGGGTTTCAGCCTGTGCTACCTGTGATGGTTTTTTCTTCCGTGATCAGCATGTTGGAGTTGTTGGCGGAGGAGATACTGCCTTAGAGGAAGCTCTTTATCTGGCAAATATGTGTAAAAGTGTCACACTGATTCACCGGCGTGATGAATTGCGAGGTAGCAAAATCATGCAGAAACGCGCCATCGATCATGAAAAAATATCGTTTTTTTGGGATACCGTTGTTGAAGAAGTAGTAGGCAACCCCGAAGACGGAATGACTTCACTTAAAGTGAGGAACGTCAAAACTGATGAAGTTTCCGAACATCCATTTACTGGATTGTTCATTGCAATAGGACATACTCCAAATACCAGTTTATTCAAAGATCAGCTGGAACTGGATGAAAACAGTTATATACAAGTGACTCCCGGTACTACTTATACATCGGTCGAAGGAGTTTTTGCATCCGGAGATGTTCAGGACCATGTTTATCGGCAGGCAGTTACAGCTGCCGGTACCGGATGTATGGCTGCAATAGACGCTGAGCGTTGGCTTGCTGAACATTTCGGTTAAACAATATTTTACAGTCTACAATTCAAATTTAAAATAACTTCTATTAAAAAATAATTTTAAAAAACTAATGCAAATTATAAAAAATCATGAACAACAAATCTGTACTTGCGGTCGTTACAGCCCAAACTGCTGTAATTATTGGATTGCTCTATTTAATATGGAATCAGAATTCAAATGAATTAATCTTAAATAAAAACATAATACTCTTAATAGCAATTTTTTCAGTTGCACTACTGTTAGCGGTAATATTACTGCAAACAAAAAATTCGGTTGTCAGCAAAGATAATGTAAGGAAGGACGGCACAGTAAAATGGTTCAGCCCAAGTAAGGGCTTTGGTTTTATTGAACAGGACTTTGGTGATGATCTCTTTGTCCATCAATCCGAAATACGTCAGTCCGGATTTCGTTATCTGAATCTAGGTGATCGAGTTGAGTATGAAGTAGGATCCGGGAAAAAAGGGCCCGTTGCTCTCAAAGTAATCCGGACAAGACCTGCAGACCCGGAAAAATATGAAACTTTTATTGAAGAACCTGAGGAGGACAGGATTAGGCAGGTTTCTTAAAGGCGCATATACCAAGCATGAAAAGAGAAAAACTAGTTTTAGCTTATTCAGGCGGTCTTGATACCTCGGTAATCGTACATTGGCTGAATAAGCAGGGATATGAAGTAATTGCTCTTTGTCTTGATTTAGGACAAAAAGTGGAAGACTTGGATGAAATCCTTGAAAAAGGCAAAAAAGCCGGCGCTGCAAAAGTTCTGGTAGAAAATGTGGAAGAAGAGTTTGTTAAGGATTATGTGTTTAGCTCCATTCACTGGAATGCCTTATATGAAGGTACTTATCTGCTTGGGACTTCCCTGGCTCGTCCACTGATTGCCAAAAAACAGATTGAAATTGCAGAAAAGGAAGGTGCTTCTGCTGTATCCCATGGTGCTACAGGCAAAGGCAATGATCAGGTTCGATTTGAGTTAAGTTATTATGCACTTAAACCTGATATTCGAGTGATTGCTCCCTGGAAAATTCCAGAGTTTTACCAAAAATATCCGGGGCGTTCTGAATTACTGGACTACGCAAAAAAATTTGGCATACCTGTGAAAGCCACCAAAGAAAGCCCATGGAGTTCAGATGAAAACCTGATGCATATCAGTTTTGAATCAGGAATGCTGGAAGATCCATGGCAAGCTCCGCTGCAGGAAATGTTTGAATTATCAAAGTCTCCTCAAAAAGCACCTTCTGATCCTCAGGAAATTCTAATTGAATTTAAAAATGGGAGCCCAACAGCAATTGACGGTAAAAAGTACTCTCCTGCAAAATTGCTGAGGCAGCTCAATGAAGTAGGCGGAATGCATGGAATTGGCAGAGTCGATATGGTGGAATCACGATTTGTAGGTATGAAAAATCGCGGTGTCTATGAAACTCCTGGTGGAACAATATTGCATATCGCACATCGGGCAATTGAGTCAATTACATTAAACCGCGGAGTGATCAATTTGAAAGATTCGCTAATGCCACGATTCGCACAATTGACCTACGATGGTTTCTGGTTTTCTCCTGAAATGGAAATATTACTTGATATGGTTAAGAAAACTCAGGAACCAGTGAATGGCACTGTTCGTCTGGAACTTTACAAGGGGAATTGTATGGTTACAGGACGCAAATCACCCAATAGCTTATACGTTGAGGACATGGCAACAATGGAAGCAGATCACGGTGCTTATGATCCAAAAGATGCTGTTGGCTTCATCAAGCTTCATGCACTGCCACTCCGAATTCATGCAGGCCTGAAAGCAAACTCTAAACACTAGAGGAAGGCTTTTCAAAATCATCTTTCTTAACCATGAAAGAAGTATGAAGCTGTACAAACTGTTTCAACTGCTAACGGTGGTATTTTTCCTTTCCACCTGCTATCTGGTTTATCTCCTTTACATTTCACCGGAAAAAAATCTTCCTGCTCCCCAAACTGCCAAAATGGAAGTAAGTGTTGTTCCCGGGCCTGCGGAACAGCCGCCTGCAAATCCACAAATTTCAGAAGAGGAAATCCAGCGACTACTTGATGTTGAAAATGAACAGAAAGAACTTATTCTGCTTTTTGAGCGAGTTTCAGCAGATCTGAAAGATACCAAAAGATCAAAACAAATACTGGATCAGCTTTTATTGGGAAGATCCATATTGAGTGATTTTGGCAAGAGTTTTTTAAACCACAAACTGTTCAGAAAGGCAGGCGGGTTTTTGAGCTATATGCGTAAAAAAACAAAAACCTATTTGAGTGATGGGAAACTGGTTATTAATCCTGCAGGAATCAAGAAAAAAGATTTGGATATTTTCCGGAAAGAAATGACAAGCTGGCTCCTGGCTCGAAAAGACGCAGAAATAGAGGCCGTTGCTAGATTTTTGAGTTTTTTCTTTGCAGAAACACTGTATGACATTCCCATGACTATGCTGGCCTCTCGTATGACTCCTGAACTGGAGGAAATTGATTACAGTAGTCCTGTACTGTTGAAAAACGTTCTCACCACCGCAAGCCGTGATTCCAACGGAGAAATGAATGAAAAAGATCCCGCCAGTATTGAAAAATATACAATGTCACAGCAATTCTTTTTTCGCAGAGGTCCACAAATTACCGGAAAAGCCATTGTATTTTTGAAAGCTTACCTGAGCTACACCGATATTTAACAATTCTTAACATCACAGGCAGAGCAGACTCCACCCTTTAAGCTTGGTTCCGGAATACAGAGGGACTCAAAGATTCGATCTTAATTAAAATGTTAAAAAAAAATGGAAATACGAATTCTCAGCTCAGATGATGTCCGTAAGGCCCTTCCGATGAAGGAAGCAATTTCCGGGATGAATCGAGCATTCAGCCGCTTATCTTCCGGACAAGTGGAAATGCCTCTACGCAGCCGCGTGCCTGTTACTGACCAGGATGGTGTACTGCTTACTATGCCTGCTGCACTTCCCGAAGACGGGGAGCTGGCAGTAAAGCTTGTAACTGTTTTTGGTAAAAATCCCGGACGAGGATTCCCTCTGATTCATGCAGCAGTAATTGCCCTGGATATTAATAATGGACGAATCAAGGCGCTGATGGATGGAGAAGTTTTGACAACTGTTCGAACCGGAGCGGCAGTTGGTGCGGCAACAGATATACTTGCTCGGGAGGATGCTTCCACAGTTGGAATAATAGGCAGCAGCAAGCTAGCACGATCTCAACTGGAAGCAGTTTGCACTGTACGCTGTATTGAACAAGTGCGGGTTTTCAGCCCCAATCCAGAACATGCCCAAACATGTGCAGAGGAAATGTCCGGAAAAGGGCCTGTACCTGATGATGTTCGGGCAGTCCCATCATCAAAAAAAGCTATTAACAATGCGGACATTGTCTGCACAGCTACAACTTCCACTACACCTGTAATAGCCTTTGAAAACCTTAAACAGGGTGTGCATATAAATGCAGTAGGGGCATTTAAACCAGAAATGCAGGAAATTGATGCAGAGACCATTGTCAATGCGCTTGTTGTTGCAGACTCACGTGAGTCTGTTCTTGCAGAAGCAGGTGATTTAGTAATTCCCATCAATCAAGGTTTAATCACACCGGACCATGTTCATGCTGAAATTGGAGAACTGAACAACGGGACAAAAACTGGAAGGACTTCTGCTGAGCAAATTACATTATTTAAGTCATGTGGTGTTGCTGTGCAGGATGCCGTTTCAGCCAGTATTGTCCTCAAAAACGCTGAAAGCGAAAATCTCGGTACTCTAGCCCATATTTAGTCATGACTGTCCCTCCAAAAACAGCCTCCGCAGTAATTATCGGCGGAGGAGTTATGGGAGCAAGTACAGCTTATCATTTGGCAAGCCGTGGTCTTAAAGATGTTTTACTGATTGAACGTGAGCCCTTCTTCGGCACAGGGGCAACTGGCCGCTGCGCAGGAGGTATTCGTTATCAATTCAACACTGGTGTAAATATTCGGCTTTCAAATGCAAGCCTTCCCATGATTGACGCATTTGAAGAAGAAACCGGGCAGTCGGCTCTGGTTCATAAATGCGGATACGTTTTTGTATTAACTTGTGAAAAAGATGTTGAAGTATTTCAAAAATCTCTTGAACTTCAGCATTCTTTAGGTGTCAATACAGAATGGCTTGACAGAGATGAAATTCACAGAATAGCAGATCCTTGCCTGTTCCCGGATGCTTTGGCAGGCACTTTTAATGCTGATGAAGGTTTGGCTGACCCGAACAGCATTGTGATGGGCTATATCAATACAGCACAAAAACAAGGGGCTACCTGTATTACAGATTGCTGCGCAACTGAAATTGTTCTCAAAGGTAACAAAATCAGCAAAGTTAAAACCAGTTCAGGTGAAATTCATACCGAGTGTGTCGTGAATACCTGTGGACCATGGAGTGCTGCTTTAGGAAAAACAATTGGCCTTGAGATACCTGTTTCTCCGCTCCGGCGGCAGTGGTTTGTTACGGACTCACTCCCGGCACTGCCTGCTGAATTTCCTTTTCTGATAGATTTCTCACAAAGCCTTTATTTTCATCGTGAAGGTTCTGGACTGTTAAGCGGCATGTCTAATCCCAAAGAAATAATCGGAGAGGATCAAAGTATAGATTCGAAATGGGAACTGGAACACATAGAAGCTGCTGTGAAACGCATGCCCATGCTGGAAAATACTGGAATTCGGACAAGACAGGCAGGACTATATGAGATGACTCCTGATGCTCATCCCATTATCGGTTCAACACCAGTGGATGGTTTTTACCTGCTCACAGGATTTTCAGGTCATGGGTTTATGCAGGGACCTGTTTGCGGAAAGCTGATGGCTGAAATTCTGATTGACGGGGATGCTTCCACAGTTGATATCAGCATGCTGGATTATAACAGATTTTCAGAAAACCGCCTAATTACTGAATATAACGTTGTTTGAGTTCAGATTCTGGATTGCATCACAACGTATATTGGCTTAGGATGAAAGAAAATATGATTCAAATGTTTTTGTAATCATTCAAAAAAATTTAAAGGAGATTATTTATGCTGTCAGACAACACAGTAAAAAAAATTTTGGAGCACGGACTGAAGCAGGGAGCAGACTTTACTGAAGTATTTGTTGAAGATACCGTTTCATCCTCAATCAATCTGCTAGACCAGAAAATTGACGAAATCAATTCTTCAAATTCGTTTGGAATTGGAGTGCGCCTGCTTTATGGGAACGAAGCATACTATGGTTACAGCAGTGATACGGAAGAAGGGAACCTTTTGAAACTTACGGAAAACCTTGGACAATCCGGTATGGAAGGTCAGTCTGGGGGGCTTCAACCCCTCGAACATCAATCAGTGGAAGACATACATCATGTAGCAATAAATCCGGACACAGTTAGCAAGTCTGAACGCGCTGAACTGTTGCGAAAGCTTGATAAAATAACCCGCAGTCATGGTCAGGATATCTGCCAGGTAAACGCAAACATGGCTGAAAAAAAACGTTCCGTACTAATCGCAAACAGTGAAGGTTTATGGTCCGAAGATACGCGCAGCTATTCCAGAATGAGGCTATCAGCAGTTGCTGAGAAAGGTGACGGTCCCCAATCAGCAGCAGAGAGTCCAGGTGTTTTGGGAGGTTATGAATTTTTTAAGAATCTGGATCTTGAGGAACTGGCGGAAAATGCCGCACAGTCAGCTCTGCGCATGGCAAGTGCAGGATACATAAATGGAGGGATATTGCCTGTGGTTCTGGGTAACGGATTTGGGGGCGTCATTTTTCACGAAGCATGTGGACACCCACTTGAAACAGAAGCAATACGTAAAAATGCTTCTCCTTTTTGTGACAAAATAGGAATGGAAGTGGGTCAGCCTATTCTTACAGCTATAGACGATGGAACAATCCCCAACAAATGGGGCTCATGCAATGTTGATGATGAAGGTACACTTACTCAGAAAACTGTGCTTATTGAAAATGGCATATTGAAAAATTATCTCAGCGACCGTATCGGTGCAGGTCAAGTAGGAATTCCACGCAGTGGTTCAGCTCGTCGCGAGTCATATAAATTTGCTCCTGTTTCCAGAATGCGGAACACCTTCATTGCTCCCGGACCTGACTCTGTAGACAAAATGTTACAATCCATAGATTTTGGCCTCTATGCAAAAAAAATGGGCGGAGGCTCAGTCAATCCCGGCACAGGGGAATTCAACTTTGCTGTGCAGGAAGGATATGCCATTCGCAAAGGAAAAATAGCAGAACCTGTTCGGGGTGCAACTCTTATTGGTAAAGGTTTCGAAGTCCTTCCACAAATATCGATGATTGCCGACGATTTGGATCTTGCCGCAGGAATGTGTGGTGCAGCAAGCGGCTGGGTTCCGACCACAGTGGGTCAGCCGACCTTAAAAATCGACTCTATACTGGTTGGAGGACGATAATCCGATTTTTTATTTTCCATTTACAACTTCAAACCTTCAGGAAACTTTGAATGAGATTTTTCGATCATGCTTTGGAAACAATGTCGCCTAAGGCAATTGAAGCGCTTCAGATCGAAAAGTTCCGCTCAATGTTCAAAAAAATTTACGGGCATAACAGATTCTACACTGAAAAATTTGACTCGGCTGGTATAGATCATGAGGCAATTCAAAATGTCAATGATATGGCCCAAATACCCCTGACGAATAAAGAAGAGTTGATAAAGGCACAACAGGATAAGCCCCCGTTTGGCTCCAATGCAACTTTCCCCGAATCCGCCTACTCACGTTTTCATCAGACATCCGGAACAACAGGAAAACCATTACGTGTTTTAGACACTCCAGAGAGCTGGGACTGGTGGGGCCGATGCTGGGGATTCGTTCTGACAGGAGCCGGACTTACTGAAAATGACCGCTTGTTTGTACCGTTCTCTTTCGGTCCATTCATTGGTTTTTGGGCTGCACTGGAAGGAGCAAGGATAATTAACACCATGATGATTCCCGGCGGAGGACGGGATTCCCTGGAACGGTTGCACTTGATGAAGGAACTTGGTGTGACAGCAATCTGCTGTACACCCACTTATGCATTGCGACTTGCGGAAGTTGCCCAGGAAGCCGAATTTGATTTGAATGAGATTCCCCTGCGAATCTCTATACTCTCCGGAGAGCCAGGAGCAAATGTCCCTGCCACCAAAACCCGGGTTGAATCAGTATGGAATGTTAAATCTTATGACCATGCAGGAGCCTCAGAGGTAGGGGCTCACAGTTTTGAGTGTGAAATTCAACCAAACGGAACGCATGTTAATGAAAGTGAGTTCATTGTTGAAGTGCTGAATCCGGATACGTTAGAGCCAGTTTCTGAAGGAGAACAGGGCGAATTAATTATCACAAATTTGGGACGAATCGGTTTTCCGGTTATACGGTACCGTACAGGAGACCTGGTAAGACTTAACCATGAACCCTGCAAATGCGGACGAACTTTCCCCCGTTTTGAAGGTGGTGTGCTGGGGAGGGTTGATGATATGGTAGTCGTTCGTGGAATTAATGTCTTTCCAAGTGCGATTGAAAATTTGATACGGCGTTCTGATGAGGTAGAAGAATTTCGCATCACCGTTTCAACAGTAAAGCAAATGGGGCATCTTTCAATTGAACTTGACTTGAAAAAATATGCCGACCCTGAAAATGCAAAAAAAGATGTTTACCAGCAAATCCGTAATGAACTCAGTTTGAGCTCAGAAATAAAAGTTGTACCCCACGGCAGTCTTCCACGCTTTGAAATGAAAGCCAGAAGATTTCATGTAAATAACTAATCCATTCCCGAAATCATTATTCGACATTATTTATAAATGAAGACCTGTTTGTTTCTGAATTTAAGAAGTTCCACCTGTTTTTTTATTTGATCAAGGATTTCCTCGAGATAAAACCAGCTTAGTTGTGACTGTAAATTAATTATAATAATTCATTAAATGAAACAGCTTTTGACCCTCAAAATTAATGACGAGAGATACGAATTTTGGGCTTCAATTCACAAAACTCTGCTGGAAGTTCTGCGTGAAGATTTGCACCTCACGGGAACAAAACATGGCTGTGAACTTGGAGAATGTGGTGCCTGTACAGTGCTGATTAATGGAGAGCCGATTCTGTCGTGTCTAATTCTGCCAATAGAAGTTCAAGGGAAGGCGATTATGACAATTGAAGGTTTGTCTCATTCAGAAAAACATGGAACAGATTGTAAACCACATCCATTGCAAACTGCTTTTGCCCAGCAGGGAGCTTCACAGTGTGGATATTGTTCTCCGGGGATGCTGATGACAGCAAAGGCACTGCTTGACAAATATTCAAATCCTGACAGGGAAAGAATCAGAGAGGCAATTTCAGGAAATATATGCCGATGCACCGGCTACGCAAAAATTATTGAGGCAGTGGAGCAAGCTGCTAAATCAAATACAAAATTACCTCAACACACATAATTTCCAAATACATCAACGAGAAAAAATATGCGTAATATTAAGATAATCACTGCGCTGTGTATCATTTTAATGCTTTCTTCATGCTCAATCAGCACATTTGGAAAATTTCAGGCTGCTGAAGGCATCCCTCTCTTCATCCAGGTTGGGGAAACTACAAGAACAGAAGTTTTAGATACTTTGGGAGAACCTCTTGTTCACCGCATAGTGGCGGGCAGAGAAACGCTTATTTACAATCATGAACGAGGTGATTACTTTTTTGTCTATGGTACTTATGAAGGAAATGAGCTGGTTCTTCGTCTGAAAAATCAAATTGTAGTAGAAGCCAGAATAGAAAAAACTGGAAGCGGATGGGGTTTCTTTGCTCCTGCAACTTCAAACAATCCAGGAACAAGAAGAAGTGCGAGATAAGAGCATGTTCAAATCTGTTCTTTTTTTGTGGTTAATCTGTATTTTTATTGTTGTATTTTCTTCGGGTTGCGCCAAATCCAGTACAGGAAAGGTTGACTTATCCAGTCAAACACTCCCGGGATTCCTCAAGACAGGAAACACAACCATAGAGGATGTTCTTGAAAATATTGGAGAACCTTTTGGTTATCGAGAGCAAGGGAATCGCTCGGCAATGATTTACCTCAGTTTTCAGGAGGATTATTTTAATTTATTATTCACTCAAATACGAATGGAAGAATCGCATCGTCTGGATCTGGTATTTAATAAAAATATTTTAGAAAAAGCAGAAATTAAAAAAGAAGGGTGGGGCTTCGGAGCAAATATCGACCCTCAACTAATTCAGTTGCTGGCTCAATAATTCATGTATCCCTGAACAGTACCCTGAAACTTCAAACTACTTATGAGCAAAAGCAGTAAATTTGATTGGATTGGAAAATCGTGGACACAGGTAGGCGGACTTGCAAAAGCCAAAGGTGAAACGGTTTATGCAGATGATCTTTTCCTGCCCAGGATGCTTTATGCCAAAATGCTGGGCAGTCCACACGCTCATGCACTGATCAAAAACATTGATGTAAGCCCCGCCTTGGAAATGCCCGGAGTGATTGCAGCCATAACTGGAAAGGATTTACCAATTCCATACGGAATTTTACCGGTCAGTCAGGATGAAACAGCATTATGTGTAGACAAAGTCCGCATGGTTGGTGATCCTGTGGCGGCAGTTGCAGCCATTGATGAAGAAACTGCGGAAGCAGCATTGGAAGAAATTGCAGTGGAGTATGAACCTTTGCCATCCATCATCTCTATTGAAGATGCACTGTCAGAGGAAAAAGTTCAAATTCACCAATATGCTGCACAGGGTAATGTACATAAGAAAGTTTCTCTGGAATTCGGTGACACTGAATCTGGTTTCAGCCAGGCAGATCATATCAGACAGGAGCTATTCTATTACGAGGGCAGTACACATCTGCCCTTAGAACAGCACGCGGCAGTAGCACAGATGGGTGCAAATAATCGGCTGACTCTGTGGTCTTCAACTCAAACCCCACATTATGTACACCGAACATTGTCAAAAGTTCTGGAAATGCCATCCAGCCAAATAAGGGTAATTGCCACTCCTGTAGGCGGCGGATTTGGAGGAAAAACAGACCCTTTTCAGCATGAGATAGTCGCTTGTAAACTGGCTATGTTAACTGGACGTCCGGTTAAACTGACGCTGACTCGTGAAGAAGTATTTTATACACACAGAGGAAGACATCCGGTGTTAATGTGGGTTAAGGCTGGAATCAAATCAGACGGTTCGATCACTGCTTTACATTTTCGTAATTTTCTTGATGGAGGAGCTTATGGAAGTTATGGAGTAGCCAGCACTTTTTACACAGGGGCCTTGCAGACCGTAACTTATCCAATCGGAAATTACAAATTTGAGGCAATGCGGGTTTTCACCAATAAGGCTCCATGCGGACCGAAACGCGGTCATGGAACACCTCAGCCCCGTTTTGCAATGGAAGTTCTGCTTGACAAATTCGCAGAAGATTTAGGAGTTGATCCGGCAGAACTAAGACTCAGGCATCTTGTACCTGGCAACAGCAGGACAGTAAATCATCTTACCGTGACGACAAACGGTCTGGGAGAATGTATCCGGAAAGCTACTCAAGTATCCGAATTTAATAAAAAGAGAAGAAAATCCCCTCCGGGGAAGGGTGTCGGGCTGGCCTGCAGCACTTACTTGAGCGGGGCTGGACTGCCTATTTACTGGAACAAGATGCCCCACTCCGGAGTACAAATTAAAATTGACCGCGGTGGAGGAGTAACAGTTTTTTGCGGAAGTGTTGACATAGGACAGGGTTCTGACTCTATTCTTGCCGGAATTGTAGCAGAGGAACTGGGAATTCATATTCAAAATATAATAATAGTTACAGCTGATACTGATCTGACACCTGTTGATCTGGGCAGTTATTCCAGTCGTGTCACTTTGATGACAGGAAATGCTGCAATTGCTGCAGTTAAACCATTACGTGAACAAATACTATCAGCAGCCTCCGAAGTTTTGAAGATAGAGGCGGAAGATTTGACAATCAAAAATGAAAAAATTTTGTTGAAGAACGGTTCCCGTGAGCTGGCAGCATTTGTCGAAGCTGTCCAATGGGCAGAATCAAAATTTGGCACACTTGGCTCAGTTGGAAGCTATACCCCGCCACGTCATGGAGGGGATTATAAGGGCTCTGGAGTCGGCCCTTCACCAAATTACAGCTATTCTGCATGTGTAGCAGAGGTCTATTGTGATTCTGAGAGTGGATTTTACAGTGTTGAAAAGATTTGGATAGCACATGATATTGGACAGGCAATTAATGAAAAATTAGTTATTGGGCAGGTGGAAGGAAGTGTATATATGGGTCTTGGTGAAGCAATGATGGAAGAGCAGGTTTATCGGCCGGGGAAAAGCGATATTGGTGGACTGCACAAAAATCCTTCTATGCTAGATTACAAAAGTCCAACCTCGTTAGATATGCCTGAAATTGAAACTATTCTGGTAGAAACAAATGACCCTGAAGGTCCATATGGAGCAAAGGAGGCTGGCCAAGGCCCGCTGCTGCCGGTCATGCCGGCCATCGCAAATGCCATTTACAATGCAGTCGGCGTGAGAGTGGATGAGGTTCCGATAACACCGGACAAAATTTATAAAGGGCTGCAGAATATAAAATCTGCAAAAAAACAAAAACATTGGTTGCCCGGTAGAATCGGACCTACAACATTCCCAAATGTAGAGTTTCCTGAGCCAATTCATGTAGACCCTCCATGCTGAAAACAGATGTTTAAATTATGTCCATAAAATGTCAGAAAGTTTTCCAAAAAATGATTAACTTGCAAAAAAACAACTACAATAGAAATTTTTTTAAAAGTTTTCCTAAAATTTCATAACAAGATTTCAAAAGAATTCTTTCAACATTTGCAGATAAATCAATGTTACGCTTACCCCCCTTTGAATACTACACGCCGCAAAAAATTACAGAAGCAGTATCATTGAAAGCCAGATTTGGGGAAGATGCAATGTACTCTGCTGGAGGAACAGATCTATATCCAAATATGAAGCGCAAACAGTGCACACCAAAAACCTTGATTGGTTTACAAGAACTGAAAGAACTCGGCTTGATCAATTTTGATGATGATGGAATGTCCCTTGGTTCTGGAATTTCACTGAATGAGGTGGCAAATCATCCGGAAATTCAGAAACTTTATCCTGCGCTGTCAAAAGCGGCATCATTAGTTTCAGCTCCTCAGTTAAGAAATATGGGTACAATAGGCGGGAATTTATGTCTGGATACACGCTGCACTTACTACAATCAGACATACCCATGGAGAAAAGCGTTAGGTTTTTGCCTGAAAAAAGATGGTGATATTTGCTGGGTAGCAAGGAGCAGCCCTGTCTGCCTGGCTATTTCTTCATCTGACTGTGCGCCTGTCGCAGTAGCTTTGAATACGGAATTTCATCTGACTGGCGAGAATGGTCAAAGAATTATCGCTGCTGAAGATTTTTATCTGAATGACGGAATCAGCTATCTAAATAAGACTCATGATGAGCTGCTGGTGTCGATACGCATACCTTCGCACGAAGGGTGGCTTATGAGCTACAAAAAATTACGCAGACGAGATTCAATTGATTTCCCAGTCCTGTCCGTTGCAACAGCCTTTCACCTGGACAAGGCGGGAGTTTGCATAAATGCACGAATCGTTCTGGGGGCAGTTGCTTCCTGTCCTCTAAGAGCATTGCAAGCAGAAACATTACTGAAAGGGGAAATACCCAATGCAGAACTGATAGAAACATCTGCAATTGCTGCAGCTAAATTAGCAAAACCGATGGACAACACGGATATGACTTTGGGTTACAGGAAAAAAATGGCAGCCAATTTTGTTAAAGAAGCAATTAATGAGGCGCTTGGACGATAAGCAGTAATCTTTTTAGGAGAGGGAGACACCATTCAATGTGGACAGTGTAAGTGTCCTCAGCTTAATTAGTCAGTTGAGTAGGTCCAGCGCATCCAACGGCTTTTTTATTATTGCTTGCGCTCCATTATCTTTCAGCTCTTGTTCAGTACGAAAACCCCAAAGTACTCCTACAGGGTAGCATCCTGCAGCAACAGCAGTTTTCATATCAGTAGCTGTATCACCTAAATAAAGAAATTCTTCAGATGAAACTCTTAACTGCTGGCAAATTTCCAGCATACCGGCAGGGTTAGGTTTTTTAGGCACACCCTCACGCTGTCCCAGTATTACATCAAAATTCCAGTCCCGCAAAAGATGATCAACAGTAAGAACAGTAAATTCTTGGGGTTTGTTGGAGAGAACTGCCAGTTTGAGCTTACGTTTTGTCAGTGCATTTAGCAGTTCAGGTATACCCTGGTACGGAACTGTCTGCCTGTTCCAGCACTCACGGTATACAGTTTCAAAATCTTTTCTGCATTCTTCAATCAGAGTTTCATTCCGAGCTTCTTCGGGCAGGACACGTGTCATCAGCATTTTCGCTCCATCACCTACAAAGTAGCGAAACGCATCCACGTGGTGTATCGGGTATCCGCGTTCAGAGAGGATTTTGTTAGTACAGTATGCTAAGTCGTCTAAAGTATCCAGCAATGTGCCATCTAAATCAAAGCATACTGCCTTAAATCTCATGTAGTGAACGTTTCAGATTTTATTGTTCAATTCATCACGCCAAACTTTAGAGGGATGAAAAGTTACAACTCTTCGTGCGGAAATAACATAATCCCTTTTTGATTTAGGATCCCTGCCTGGTCGGGATTTTTTATCACGCAATTCAAATTTTCCTAAACCTGTGATGAGAACATCTTCACCTTTCTCTAATTTTTCCTTAATCAATTCCAACATATCATTGACCAATTTTTCAGCCTCGCCGAATTGGAGGTCAGTCCCCAGCTGGATTGCCCGCACGATGTCTACTTTTACCATTCGATCCTCCGAAATTTGTCAAATTTTACAGATATTGTAATTTTTAAAATTTTTTAACTCAAATCACCTGCAAGCTTTCTCTAACAAAACTCTCTTAACTATTAGCTGATACTTAAATTTGTAAAGACTGAGAAAACAAGTGAGAGATACTATATCTATGGAAAACGTCTTCTACAATACTTTTTTTAAAAAATCTCAATTAAATCAATTTAAAATAAAAAAATGTGGTTCAAAAAGACTGAATCCAGCTTTAAACAGCTTATGTTTGAGTTTCTTGAAAAGGTTCAATAAGATGGACATTGATTGTAATCTATATTTATATTTAAGAAGCTCAATTCATACTGAAAACTTCCAGAGGAACATAAAAATATGTTTTTCAGACGATACAGAGCTCTTCTAATTCTGGGAATAGTTTTAGCTATCCTGATAGTGCTCATGTTTTTTTTCCAGCAAATTAAGCGTAATGAGCTGAATAATCAATTGACAAAGGTTGAGCTTCAAAATGTAAGGATAGGAGCAGGGATATCTAATGGGGTTCTCGGTACAGCAATTTTTGGGGAGATTTATAATAAGGGAGATAAAATAATAAGTATTGCCGAGATGAATGTTGAATTTATAAACGAGGACGGTGAAGTTGCAAAAGTACACAAATTTTTCCCCGTCAATAAATTTTCTTTTAGGGAATCTCTACCTTTAAAACCTGGACAGTCTAAAGAATTCGGATTCCCAATCGATGATATCGTACCTGAAGACTGGGACGGTACATTCACAGCCAGACTGACAGAACTGATATTCAAATGAAAACATAACATATGCCCACTCCTCTTTGGCAGCCAAGTTCAGAAGAAAAGGGAAATACTCTTCTTACTCATTTCTCTAAGAAAATTCAGGCACAGTATGATCTGCCTGATTCTGAATATTCAACTGTACACCAATGGTCTATTGATTACCCGGAACTTTTCTGGGAAGAAGTTTGGAACGATTGTAAAGTTTTATCTTCTAAATCATGGAGCAAGGTTATGGGTAAGGATTTGTTCAATGTCAGAAATGATTCGGAGAGGTCCGGCTGGTTTGAAGGCGCCCGGCTGAATTATGCAGAAAATCTTTTACTTAGAAATAACGATGAGAACGAGGCTCTGAGTTTTGTTGCAGAAAATGGCACAAAACAATCCATGAGTTATGCAGAGCTAAGAGCTGCGGTTTCCCAATGTGCTTCAGGAATGAAGGACATGGGTGTTTCTGAAATGGACAGGGTCGCAGCAGTGATTCCCAATTGTCCTGAAGCAGTAATTGGTCTGCTCGCTGCATCAAGTATTGGGGCAATCTGGTCTTCCTGTTCTCCTGATTTTGGCATTAAAGGCATTAACGATAGGCTTGGACAAATTTCCCCTAAAATTTTAATTACTGTCAATGCATATCATTACAACGGGAAGGAGCATGACTGCCTGACAAAAATACGTGAAGTAACAAAGCTTATTCCTTCAATTGAGGCGGTATACGTAGTACCTTTTACTGAAACAGAAATAGAATTTCAGGGCAACGAAAAGCCATGGACAGAATTGCTGGATTATTCAGCCAACACAACAATTTTTGCTCAGCTTCCTTTTGATCACCCACTATACATTCTTTATTCATCAGGAACTACAGGATTGCCCAAATCTATAGTTCATGGTGCAGGAGGATGTTTGCTCAAGCATCTCACTGAACACCGATATCATTCTGATATAAATCCCGGTGACCGCGTATTTTACTTCACTACATGCGGATGGATGATGTGGAACTGGCTGGTGAGCTCGCTTGCTTCTGGAGCAACTATTATTTTGTATGACGGGGCACCTACTTTTCCAGACGCAGGAAGAATGTGGAAACTGATTGATGAACAGCAAATTACACATTTTGGGACCAGTCCAAAGTTTCTTGGCGCAGTAAACAAGGCCGGATATTCTCCCAGGAAAAACAATCAGCTAAATTCATTAAAAGCAATTCTGTCAACAGGGTCACCTCTTCCGGGTAATTTATTTTCATGGATTTATGAGGAAGTTGCATATGTCCCGGTTATGTCAATTGCAGGCGGCACTGACCTTGCCGGTTGCTTTATGGGCGGGAATCCTAATTTGCCGGTATACTCCGAGGAACTGCAGTGCAAAAGCCTCGGAATGAACACACTTGCATATGATGCTGCAGGAAAATCAGTAGAGTGTGAAAAAGGTGAGTTAGTCTGTGCAACTCCATTTCCATCCATGCCTATTTATTTCTGGAAAGATTATGACGGGGAAAAATATCATGAAGCATATTTTGAAAAATTTCCTGGTGTTTGGAATCATGGAGATTTTATAGAAATTACTGAACGTGGAGGGGTAATTGTATATGGCAGAAGCGACACTGTTCTTAATCCTGGTGGAGTAAGAATCGGCACTTCTGAAATATATCGGCCGGTAGAAGAAATGAGCGAAATTGTAGACAGTTTAGTAGTTGCCCAGTCCTGGGAAAATGATGTAAGAATTGTACTGTTTGTGGTTTTAAAGAAAGGAATAGAATTTGATGATGAGCTGATCTCCAAAATAAAAGCTACTATACGCAGCGACGCAACCACTCGCCATGTTCCTTCGCGCATTCTGGAAATTCAGGATGTTCCACGTACTATAAGCGGTAAAAAAGTAGAAAAAGCGGTTCTGCAGACCATCAGAGGTGAGAGTGTTGAAAATATTTCAGCACTTGCAAATCCTGAAAGTCTCTCAATTTTTGCTGATCTTCGTGAAGAGCTTAAAAAGTAGCTTTATCCAGTTTCATCCTAATTCAACTCCGTGATACTTCAAAAATACGATTTCTTATTTGCAGGTAGAAATCCTGAAACGGCAAGTCAGGAAAATCAGACCACTGCATGAGTTTCAGCACATACTTTTTCAGCACGTTGCGCGATAATCCGCGCTCCTCCCATCCGGCATGAACTAAAACTATATCAGCAGGCAATGGCTTTCCATCTATATTTTGACGCATAAGAAATCTCAGTGCACTTTCAGGGTATTGCAGAACAAATTTTTCCATCGATGGCACCCTGATAATGTCACTCCCAAACACCACATCTGTGTCATCTGAGCCAGATTGTTGCATACTGTGTACTTTGTCTTCATCAAATTCAATTTCCTCTTCATTCTCAAATTCTGCATCAAAATTTACTGAAATATTCGAATCAGTTATTTTTATTAAATCCTTATCTTCCCCATTGAGTATCTTTTGGTCTACATCTTTGGTTCCACTGCTGTCATCCACTAGCAGCGATTCGCTGGAATTTCCCTCTGTTGTTATTAATTTTTCAACTGGTTCACCACGTAACTTTGCAATATGGCTTAAAAAGCTATTTACTAAAACACGCCCTTCCAAACGTTCACGGATTTGTTTTCTAAACTTTATCAGATCATCAATACTGAAGTGTTTTTTATTATAATTTTGTTCTTTGTCCAGTTTCTGATTTGGGTTTTCTCCACCTAGAACAAGAATGTAATATGCTTCAATATACAAAAGCAAATCACTTAATGGATGCCCTTTTGGTTGGCGTAGACCGTGGGAAATATTGTAAAGAATATTGTAATGATGGTGCGTTCCTTTAGCCAGTTGGTCAAAAGCTTTTTTGATTCTTTGGCAAAGTTTTATTTCAAGCATCTCCGCAGACCATTCGAATCGTTCAAGATATTTCACAAATTCATTAAGGCGTTCGCTGGAGACAAGTTTACGTAGAACCTGATTTTCTTGGTCAAAAAAATTTTTAATTACTGCACCACCAGCTTCTATCTCAGCTGCAGTAGAATCTTCAAAAACAAATCCTGATTTTAATAGTTGGTCGCACAGCTTAAAGAGCAATGATTCCTGATCAGTGAGTAAAGAATCAAAACCAGCTCTTTTATCCTTTTGAATGGTATTACGTTGCATCTGACCATCTATTTATGTCATCAAAACCAATATGAAAAATTAAATTTCTAAATTTATATTGAGCATTTAAAACTGAAAAGTTAATGCAATTAATATGTTTAATCAGTCAATTTATCTGAGCAAATGGAGCCGAGCAGACAATATAATTGCGTTGTGATTAATCAGGATTTTTTCTAAGGTTATCAATAAAGGCTCAAGACTGAAATTTTTTCCTGAATTTATACTCAGTATTAATTTCAGGAACTTTCAAATAATATCACAACAGCATCATCCTGTAATTTGTTTAATTAAATCTTTCGCTCTAATATTATGATCAACCTTACTGATTTAGCCATAAATTTCGGTAATAAATCACTATTTGAAAATTCTTCTCTTACATTCGATCCCGGTAAATGCTATGGGATAGTTGGTGCAAACGGTACAGGGAAATCAACACTTTTGCGACTGATTTCCGGTGATGAAAAACCTGTTTCCGGAACAATTTCAGTTCCAGCAAAGATAAACATTGGAGTTCTCCGTCAAAATCATTTCCAGTTTGAAAATATCACTGTTACTGAAGTTGTTTTGCTCGGTAAGCCTAAGTTGTGTGATGCGATACGTGAAAAAGATAAAATCCTTCAATCTGAAAAGTTTGAAGGCGAAACAGGAATCAGACTGGGACAACTGGAAGAAATAATTGCAGAAGAAGACGGTTATGTTGCGGAACCATTTGCTGCAGAAATTTTATCCGGATTAGGCATTGCTCAGCAATATCACACTGGACCAATGAGTGCGCTTTCAGGAGGATATAAACTGCGTGTGCTTTTAGCACAACTGCTTTTTCAGCAGCCGGATGTGCTTTTACTTGATGAACCAACTAATCATTTGGACATAATTTCAATCCGATGGCTGGAAAACTATTTAAGTTCTCAATTTAAGGGAACACTATTGGTTATTTCTCATGACCGTAATTTTCTAAATGCGGTTGCCAGCCATATTGTCGATATAGATTATGAGGAATTACGACTTTATAGTGGAAACTATGAACAATTTCTTGAATCAAAGATTCTGGCAGAAACTCAAAAACTAAAGGAGTTGGAAACCTTCAAACGTAAAACTGCTGAAATGCAGGCATTTATCGACCGTTTTCGTGCAAAAGCCACTAAAGCCCGTCAAGCCCAGTCTCGTGTAAAACAATTAGACAAAATGGAAGTTCCGGAGGTTAAACAATCCTCCAGAATAGCTCCGAGCTTTTGCTTTGAACAGTCCCGAAACTCTGGAAGAACTGTATTGACTGTAAATAATTTGTGCAAATTGTTTGCTGAAAAAACCGTGCTGAAAAACATTTCTTTTGAGATACAAAGAGGAGAAAAAGTTGCCATCATTGGCCCGAACGGAATCGGCAAATCTACTCTACTGAAAATTATTCTGGGTGAAATTACTGCAGATGAAGGGATTTTTGAATGGGGTTATGAAACAAAAATCTCTTACTTTGCACAGGATCACCATGAACAGTTGGATGGGAAAATAAATTCGTTCGACTGGCTTTACTCTTATGCTCCCCATGAATCAATTGGCACAATTCGGGGTTTACTAGGCAGAGTTCTAATTTCCGGAGACGAGGCCCTTAAGCAGGTTTCTGTATTGAGTGGTGGTGAATCCGCGCGATTGCTTTTCGCACGAATCATGCTGGAAAAAAATAATGTACTGATCCTCGATGAGCCGACAAACCATATGGACCTGGAAGGAGTAGAGGCCCTGGGTGATGCATTAAACAAATTCGACGGAACTGTTGTGCTTGTAAGTCACTATCGACATTTTGTGGAAAAAGTTGCAGACCATATTCTTGAAATGACTTCAGATGGCATAAGGGATTTTTCTGGAAGCTATAATGAATATCTGGAAAAATTTGGTGAAGATCATCTTGGAAGAACGGTCTCAGTATCTTCCAAAAAAAAACACCCCGGAAAGCTTGAGTCGAAACAGAAGAAATTAAGCTTTGAGGAAAGAAAAAATCTTCAGCGTGAAATTTCTAAATTAAATAAACAGTCAGCACAATTTGAATTATTAGTTGAAGAAACTGAGAAAAATATTTCTGAGATTGAATCAAAATTCGGAATAGAAGATTTTTTTCAAATAACTTCTAAAGAGGAAGTTGACAGACTGCAGGCAGAAAAGGGACGACTGAGCCAACAGCTGTCTGGGCACCTCAAACAGTGGGAAATTTCATCACAGAATTTAGAAAACGCAAAAGAACAGTTTGATTTATAATGTTTTGCTAAAGTTTATGAGGTGTTTGCAAACCATTCGAGTTATGAAGACCATTGTTTAGCACAGTCGATCTTAATTTCAGCTCAGAATATTTTTGGTAGTGCATGAAAAAAAAATTATATAAATCGTATTATTGGCAGAAATTTTTGAAAAACTATACAATAGATGACTATCAATTTAATGAAGGGGTCCACATGCGAAAGATAATTTTTCCCATTAAGTTCTTATTATTAGCATTAATCTTTTTTTCACAACTTACACTTCCCATAAGCAACAGAGCTTTCTCCCAGACAACACCTGAAACTGCTGCAGAGCAGTGGAGTCTACGCCAGACAGAAATTGAACAGTTTTATCAGGAAGGAGACCTGCAAGGGGCTTTAAATATTGCTCAGGAAGCAGTCTCACTGGCAGAAACTGCTTTTGGTTCCGCGTCTTTGGAAACAATTTCAAGTTTGCTGCTGCAGGCACAAATTCATTCTGAACTGGATCAACTTGAAGAGGCTAATCAAATTTACCAGACAGCTCTTGAAACCACTGTGTCAGCCTTTGGAGAAAGTGATGCCGCAACGCTTTCAGTGCTTGACAGTTATGGCCAATTTTTAAATTCCATAGATCCGGAAATGGCTGAACCTATTCTGACAGAAGCACTCCGGCTGTCAGATGATGAAGATCCACAACGTGCCGTCAGAATGAAAGCCTTGGGACAGAATTTTCAAGAAATGGGTCGCATCAGTGAAGCAGAGGAAATGCTCAATGAAGCACTGAAAGCATTTCAGACTTTGGTAGGAGAAAAAGATGCTGAAACTCTGTCTGCAATGGCTGTTTTAGCTCAACTGCAAATGTCTCAGGGAAAACTCAAACCTGCTCAGGAATTATTTGAAACAGCCCTGCCTTTAATGCGTGAAGTGCTGGACGAAAAGAGTTTCCTGGCGTTGGAAAGCAAAGAAAATCTTGGAGAAATTTATCGTCAGCAAGGAAGTTTTTCACAAGCTGAAACACTTTTTCAGGAAACCATAAAAGCTGCTGCAGCTGAATATGGTGATGAAGAACCGCTGGTCATCCAGGCGAAAAGTCATTTGGCCCAGCTATATGAAGATACCGGGAAGCTTAAGCAGGCATTGGCTCTTCATCAGCAAGTTTATGAAACAGATCTTGCTATGCTTGGAGAAAATCATCCAAACACTGCGGGTGATCTGAATAATCTGGCAAGTGTACGGCGTCGTCTTGGTGATTACCAAAAAGCGGAAAATCTATTTCGACAATCTTTAGACGTGATGATTTCCGTCCTTGGCGAAGATTCTCCACAGTCTGTTTCTGTGATGAATAACCTGGCATTATTGCTTGAAAACCAAGGTCTTTATGATGAGGCAGAGCCACTATTCAAAAAAGCACACACAATTTCAGGAAAAATCCAGGGTGAACGTCATCCAACAACTCTTGCTTTACTGAATAACCTTGCTTTTCTTTACGAGTCTCAGGGAGATTTTGAGCGTTCTGAACTGAATTATAGAAAAGTTATTCAACTCAACACTGAAGTTTTTGGTGAAGCACATTCAAACACCATCTCAAATCAAAACAATCTGGCCTATCTGTTCCTTAGAGCCGAAAGATTTGATGAAGCCAGGCCCATATTCACAAAAGTACATAACCTTTGGAAAGAACAGCTAGGTGAGAATCACCAAAATACTTTGAAAGCATTGAACAACCTGGGAAGAGTTCATAAATCACTTGGGAATCTGGATGAAGCAGAAAAACTCCTGACTGCTGCCCTGGATGGAAGAACTAAAGTTTTTGGTAAAAGGCATGCGGACACACTTCGAAGCATGAACGATTTCGGAGAGCTTTTAGTTATCCAGGATAAAAAGGAAGATGCTCTTAAAATTTTCAGAGAAACCCTGAAACTTGAAGAAGAAGTGCTGGGTGAAAACCATCCATATACTTTTGAAACGCTTAACAATTTGTCACAGCTGCTGGAAGATCTTGGAAAAACTGAAGAGGCTTATGAAATGTATAAAATAGGTTTTAATCGCCGCAACACTTTCTTTGATCGAGTTCTATGGGTGGCCGGAGACAATACCAGACAATCATATATCAAACTCCACAAACCTGAACAGGATGCCTACATTCGCATTCTTCTCAGTTTGGATGACGAACGCACCGCTCAAGACCTTTTAGAGGTAATTCTGCAACGGAAAGGAATGCTCTTAAAAATAACCAGTGAGACGCAACAGGTGGTAATGCTGTCAGGATCATCGGAACTGCAGGAAATTACTGAAAAACTAACTGAGGTTCGTAAAAAACTGGCTTCACTCACTCTTGCAGGGCCTACTGATGAAAATCGCGATCAATTCGGAAAAATGGTTTATGACCTTGAGGAACAGGTAAACAACTATCAATTGGAGCTTGGAAAACAAAGTGCGAGATTTCGACAATCCACTCGAAAAATTCAGATTGATGATGTACTAGCCGGATTAGATGAAAGCGCGCTGGTTGATTTTTTAACTTATCGCAATAAAGATGATTCTTTAGCACTGCTCGCTGTTGTGGCCAATCAAGAAGGACTAAATGTAATACAATATGAAGATTTAGAGATGATTCAGGCGATAATCATGGAATTGAGGGAAATTATCCAGGATGAAGGTGCTGAAGATGAAGATATAAAAAGCGTAGCTTATGATCTTTGGGAAATTCTCTGGTCCCCGCTCAATGAATATATAGGAGAAACAGAATCAATCTTTATTTCACCGGACAGTGTCCTCAATGTTTTGCCTTTTGATGCATTAACTGATGAAGACGACAGCTATTTGCTGGAAAATTATGACTTGAAGATCATAAGTTCTGCAAGGGATTTGGCTCTTGATCAGTTAACTGCTTCAAAAGGGGAAATGTTGATAATTGCTGGTCCGGACTTTGATTCTGATAAAATAATTAAATCACCAGAAGCCAGAAAAATATCACACAATAGGTCACGCAGTGTATCACAGGGAGCCCGCATGGGGTCAGGATTGCGCGGACTTAATTTCGACCCTCTGCCTGGAGCAGAAAAAGAAGGTGAGGTTATCAAGGAAGTCTCAGACACAAAGGAAAGATCTACCGTAATTTTTTCCCAGCGTATTGCAGAAGAAAATATATTGAGGAAAATGTCCGGACCTCCTGAAGTGCTCCACATTGCCACACATGGATTTTTCCTTAAAGAAGATGAGCGCCTCGCCAAAAGAATACAGGGGCTCAGCAGAGGTTCAAGCTCTCTTCCTCCTCCTGCAGACAATCCCTTATTACGTGCAGGCTTAGCCTTTGCCGGTTTAAATTCAAATGCGCCTTTACTTGGTGAAATAGACACCGACAATGATGGTGTTTTGACTGCGATGGAAGTGCTAAGCATAAATTTGGAAGGCACTCAAATGGTAGTTCTCTCAGCATGTGAAACCGGACTTGGTGAAATACATGAAGGTGAAGGTGTCTATGGACTAAGGCGTTCTTTCCAGGAGGCTGGTGTTAAGAATGTTATCAATTCATTCTGGGAAGTAAGTGATGCAGGAACACAATTACTGATGACAAAGTTTTATGACAAGTTCCTTGCAGGAACAGATGCGCGCCAGGCTCTGCGTGAAGCACGTCTGGAAATGCTGGAAGATGTTCAATGGAGTTCTCCATATTACTGGTCAGCATTTGTAATGGTTGGCCGCAATACCTGAAACATGCTGCAGTTAGTAATTCATGGAGGAGCAGGAAGTCTCGAGGGAAAAACTGCTGAAGCTCAGAGCATCCACCAATCCCTTTCCAGAATCTGGGAAGAAACATTTGAATTGCTAAAAAAAAAGTCTGCCAAAGAAGCAGTAATACATGGCATACGTTTGCTGGAAGATGATCCTGTTTTCAATGCAGGAACAGGTTCAAAACTTCAGGCGGATGGCGAGGTCCGTATGAGTGCTGCCTTGATGGATGGAGTTAAAAACAGGTTTTCCGGTGTAATTAATGTACAAAATATACGTTTTCCAATTGAAGCTGCAGCATTACTATCCAAAGAAAAAAATAAAGTTTTGAGTGCTGATCAGGCCACAGAGTTCTGCAGAAAAAACGGCTTTGATGAACATGATCCGGTAACCCCTGCACGTTTGCAGGAATATGAACAAAAATGCAGTGGTATACATGGAACTGTTGGTATTGTTGCGCTTGACAATAAAGGCAGTATTATTGCCGGCACTTCAACAGGTGGAATCGGCCATGAAATTCCAGGTCGTGTCAGCGACAGTCCCACAGTAGCGGGAACATATGCCTCATCTAAAGCTGCAGTGTCCTGTACAGGGGTTGGTGAACAAATAACTCAGCAGGCAGCAGCTGCAAAGATTGTTACGCGAGTTGAAGATGGAATGTCTCTGCATGAGGCAGTTTCAAAGACCCTGATGGAAAGCAACAATTTCAATTATTCTTTCGGACTGATAAGCCTGGATGCCGATGGTCAGATTGAGGTTGGAAAAACTGCTGCATTGGGCGAAGTATATTATGCTTATCACAATGGAGAAGGCATCGAAACTTTCTACAACTGATCAGTGCATTCAGTTCTGCCTGACTGCATTGATATTTTCTCTCTCACTATCGAGCCAATTTCCTAAAAATAGCTGTTGAGAATCTGGCATTTTGTAACGTTGTTCCAGAATAAAATTTTCCAGGAATGGGCTAGTTTGCATCAGAAACTGATTCCTCCAGATTTCGCTCCTGCTCAATCGAGCATCATAACGCAGTTCACCAATCCCAATTTGACGCTGAAAACTAAAGCGCTGCATGTCATAACCAGATGCAACGAAAGCTAATTCAATTGCTGATGCCTCCAGATCAAAGCTAATTCGGTAATGCCCATTCTCTTCAGGAAAAATTAAACGAGCCTTTGGAGCATAAAGAGGAGACTCGTTTTCAAACTGAATGAATTGAGAATAATATTCAAGAACAACAATGAAACTTTTGGATTTCAAAACTTCCCCGCTATCCTCAAGCACAGTCCCTTCAATAAAACGTGTCCCCCATCCTGGTTTATAATTTAACGACTCCGGATAGCACCCTCCAAAAATAAGTGTTATCAACAGAAACAACTGGTGAAAAGACCGCATAAAAAAATACAAAATTATGAGCAATCCCTGAAGATCAGCAAAACCTTCAGATTTGAAAATTTGATTCCAGCTTAGGCTATGTTTCCCAATCTTTGTATATCTTGACCAGCCACGCTGGTTTTGCTAGACTTGAACTACTGGATTTTAGCGTGAACTAAGGCTGAAATCCAGATAAGAAATTAATGAATACACTGAGCCTCGTCAGGACTGTAAAGTCTTTCCTCAAACCTACTATCCTCACACTGCCTAAATCAGGCTAAATGAAAATATGTGGAAACAAGTTATAAAATTTTTTGGCGACGAAAACACAAAAACGCTTAAGAGTTTCCAGAAACAGGTAGACAAAATTAATGAGCTTGAACCGGCAATGCAGGCTTTGAAGAATGAAGACTTCCCTGTTAAAACGGAGGAATTTAAGAAGCGCATCCAGGACGGTGAATCCATGGACGAACTGATCCCTGAAACATTTGCTCTTGTAAGGGAAGCATCTAAACGGGTTATTGGAGAACGTCATTTTGACGTGCAGCTGCTGGGAGGACTTGCATTGCATTATGGTAATATCGCTGAAATGGCAACAGGTGAAGGAAAAACTCTATCCTCAACTTGTCCTGTTTTTCTCAACGCTTTATCAGGAAATGGCGTGCATATAATCACACCTAATGATTATCTGGCTAAGCGCGACAGTAAATGGATGGGGCAGATTTTTGAATTTCTTGGTTTAAGTGTCGGTTTGATTCAGCACGGATTCCATGATGAGGAACGCCGCAGTGCTTACGCAGCAGATATTACATACGGTACAAACAACGAATTCGGCTTCGACTACCTGCGAGATAACATGAAATTTTCACATGAGGACTATGTCCAGCGTGAATTTAATTTTGGAGTAGTGGATGAGGTAGACAGCATTCTTATTGATGAGGCTCGTACGCCTTTGATCATCAGCGGTCCTACTGAAGATAACGTGGAGAAATATCACCAGATCAATAAATTTGTATACGGTCTCAGTCGGGAAATACGCAAGGAAGAAGTGGGAAAACTTCCACAGAATCAAATGCACAACATTGCCGAGAATCTGGAAGAACTGGAAGATCATGACATTGTTCGTGAAGGTGACTACGCGCTTGATGAGAGGGCACGAAGCATTAACCTGACAGACAAGGGCTCAGTAAAAATAGAAGGTCGTCTACAAGACCTGCTGGTTAAAGACACCAGTCTGTTTGACTATGAAAACATGGAAATTCTGCATCATGTGAATCAGGCACTGAAAGCTCATTATATGTTTAACAATGATGTTGATTATGTTGTTCAGGATGGCCAGGTTATCATTGTTGATGAGTTTACAGGACGTCTGATGCCGGGCAGACGCTTCAGTGACGGTCTGCATCAAGCTTTGGAAGCAAAAGAGGGAGTCACTATCGAGCGAGAAAATCAGACCCTTGCCACAATAACTTTTCAAAATTACTTCCGTCTCTATAAAAAGTTATCTGGTATGACAGGTACTGCGGAAACAGAAAAAAATGAATTTAAGAAAATATACAATCTTGGTGTTGTTGTAGCCCCCACAAATAAACCTCTTGCTCGTAAGGATCTGTCGGATGTTGTATTTAAAACTGTTGGTGCAAAGTATCGTGCTACCATACAGCGTATATCTGAACTTCATGAAAAGGGACAGCCTGTCTTAGTTGGTACGGTTTCCATTGAAGTATCTGAAGCTATCAGTAAATTGCTGAATAAAGAAGGAATTAATCATGAGGTCCTTAATGCAAAACACCATGAACGCGAAGCTGAGATTATTGCGAATGCAGGTCAGTTTGGCGCTGTAACCATTGCCACAAACATGGCAGGACGCGGAACTGACATCAAGCCATCCCCGGAAACACTGGAAGTTGGAGGATTGTTTGTTCTTGCAACAGGGCGGCACGACAGCCGCAGAATAGACAATCAATTCCGTGGACGTTCCGGAAGACAAGGGGACCCTGGTGCCTCACAGTTTTTACTTTCTCTTGAAGACGATCTGCTCCGGATTTTTGGTGGTGAACGTATCTCGAACCTGATGGACAAGCTTAATATTGAAGAAGACGAACCCATTGAACATGTGTTTATTACTAAGGCCATTGGGAATGCACAGAAGAAGGTTGAAGGATATCACTTTGATATTCGGAAGCATGTCCTTGAATATGATGACGTTATGGAAAAGCAGCGTTCCATCATTTATGGCCGGCGCAGGGATATTCTTGGAGATGATGTACAGAACCTGATTCTTGAAATGAGTGATGGTGTGGTGGATCAGCTAATGGATCAATTCTGCCAGGATAAATATGCCGATCAATGGGATGTTCAGGGATTTAACCGGTCTTTTGAAAGTACCTTTGGCAGAATACCAAATGAAAAATGGTATGAAGAAGAACTTAAACCAGATGAGTATGCAGAAGTATTTTATGGTTGGGTAGAAACACTTTACAAAGAAAAAATTGAGTTTTTCAGTAAAGTTGCAGAGCTGAATTTTGAAGCTGATGTTTATGAAAAAGAACGCAAGGAACTGTTAGGCAAAATGATTCTTGACCTGGAAAGGCAGGTATTGCTGAAAGTAAATGATAATTTTTGGAAAGACCACCTGCTTTCAATGGACCATCTGCGGGAGGGAATAGGATTGGTTGGTTATGCTCAGAAAAAGCCACTGGACGAATACCGAAGACAGGCATTTGATATGTTTTCTGATTTAATGAACAGAATAGATTTTGAGGCCATCAGTACTTTCTATAAATTGACAATCGCCCACCCCATTGCAGAGCCTGAACCAACTCCGCTGACACAGGATATGGAATTCATTCATGGAGAAGTCGAGGAACCAGCCGAAGCCAGAGTTCAAAAGAAAAAACCACAACCTATACGCGCTCAACCTTCTATTGGAAGAAACGCCCCCTGTCCATGCGGCAGCGGTAAGAAATATAAAAAATGTTGTGGCCTTGCCAAAAAAATTGCCTGATCAATTTTACCAGTCTGGTAAATATCTGACGTTTTTTCTGCCATTTCGATCTTAGTGTTGAAACTAAGCGAGTACTTAAATTAAGGCTTCCCTGTATCATGCCAGCCGTAAAATATATATCGGTTTTCAAAGTAGTGGATTTCCAATTTTCATCATGTTACATTGACACATTTTTTCCTTATTTGCAGATTTTCAATATTCATACACATTTTCATAATTTAGCCAATGTAAAATGACCTCATTAGCCAAAACCTACGAACCTAAAGGGTTTGAAAAAATAATTACTGAACTTTGGGAGTCTGCAGGTGCCTTCCGTGCTGACGCTTTTTCAGACAAACCTGCTTTCACCATTTCCATGCCTCCACCGAATGCCACAGGTCAATTGCATGTAGGTCATGCAGTCATGCTGGTACTGGAAGATATCTTTATTCGCTGGCACAGAATGATGGGTCACGAAGCTCTTTGGCTTCCCGGAACTGATCATGCGGCAATTGCTACTGAAAATGTCGTTTTGCAACAGATAAAAGAACAGGAAGGAATTGCAGACCCCCGAACAGAACTGGGCAGAGATGAAATTTTGAAGCGAATTGCAGATTATGTTAAAAATTCTCAGGGAACTATACGCAGCCAGGTTAAGGCAATGGGTTCAAGCTGTGATTGGAGCCGCGAACGCTACACAATGGACCATCAACTGAACCGATGCGTCAATGAAACATTTATGAGGATGTACAATAATGGTTTAATTTATCGAGGGCCACGTATTGTAAATTGGGATCCTCATCTAAAAACAAATGTTTCGGATGATGAAGTTGAAAGAAGAAGCACTAAGTCTCCTTTTTACACATTTCAGTATGGCCCCTTCCAGATAGGTACAGTTCGACCGGAAACAAAATTTGGAGATAAATATGTTGTCATGCATCCAGATGACAAGCGTTACAGCCAGTATAAACACGGTGATACATTTGAATGTGAATGGATAAATGGGATGGTCACAGCAACTATTGTAAAAGATAATGTGGTTGATCCTGAATTTGGTACAGGTGTGATGACGATCACACCTTGGCATGATCATGTGGATTTCGGTATCGCGGAAAGGAACGGTTTAGACAAAGAACCGATTATCGATTTTGAAGGAAAACTGCTTCCAATAGCAAACGAATTTGCCGGAATGGGGATTGAAGAAGCACGTCCAAAAATTGTGGAAAAGCTCCGGAAGAAAGGACTGCTGGTAGATACTGATTCCGAATACACCCACAGTAAATCCTTTAACAGCCGGGGAGGCGGTGCTATTGAGCCCCAGATTAGGGAACAGTGGTTTATAGACGTTAACAAGCCTGCTGTTCAGTGGAAAGGGAAAAAGCAAAGTCTGAAAGAAGTACTGATTGATGTGGTGCGTTCCGGAGATATACAGCTTGTTCCGGAACGTTTTAATTCAACATATTTTCATTGGGTTGAAAATTTACAGGACTGGTGCATTTCTCGCCAAATATGGTGGGGTCACCGCATACCGGTTTATTATCGTGAGAATGAAACAAGAGTAAGTCTGCAAAAACCTGAACCCTTCAAAGGGTGGGAACAGGATCCGGACACACTGGACACCTGGTTTTCATCAGCGCTCTGGACATGGAGTACGTTAATTGATCCGGAATTGGCAAAAAATTATTCACTCTCGCTTGAAGATGTTTTGGAACGCAGCCCTGATTTTCAGAAATTTCATCCAACTAAAATCATGGAAACCGGTTACGATATACTGTTTTTCTGGGTAGCGAGGATGATTTTGATGACTACATATATGCTTCA
>ERZ651768.427-NODE-427-length-31731-cov-8.357490_pt1 | contig 31731 bp, 26 predicted proteins | sample MGYA00514754_ERZ651768 | MGnify/ENA metagenome assembly ERZ651768
CACATCATAGGAAAACACTGCACCTGCGACCAGGGGTAAAAAAGAGAAGCGCTTTGCCCCCAGTTCTATGTGATAAGGATTGGTATTGGATAAAAGCCATATAGGAATATGTTTTGAACATGATCGAAGAACAGGGGAAACGCTTGTTTCCTCTCCCAGAAGCATCCCCCAGGCTTCCCAAAAATCAGGTTCACATAGAGAGTCAGTTTTGGGAAGAGCCTGCTTAATAGATTGATAATACTCTTGGTTATTTATCTCACCTTTTTCATACTTGTTATGAATTTCATGAGAGAATGCAGTTTTAATAATTTCTTTTGAAATTCCGGTGCAGTTATTCAGGTGTTGAATTGTTCTCTCGGGATGAATATTGAGCAACACACCTCCAATATCAAAGAAGATCCCGGTTATTTCCTTTTGCAATTCAGAATTATAAAATTAGTTAAAAGAGTGTTTGTGGGGTGCTTTAATTGCCTATTTATATTGACTTTAAGGGGAAAGAACTGATTTATCAAAGCCAAACATAAATTTTATGATTCAATCAAAGAATTACTAATTCTTTCGTTGTCTGGTTTAATATCTCGCTGTTCTCTTTCCCGATAATAAGATCATCTTCTATTCGTACTCCGCCCCATTCTGGGAGATAAATTCCAGGTTCAATTGTTACCACATTATTTTCTTGTAAGATTTGTTTGCTAAGATGACTTAGCCGTGGTTCAGTATGAATTTCTAACCCCAAACCATGTCCAGTACCGTGATTATAATATTTTCCATATCCCCTTTTTGTTATATAATCACGAGTAATTTTATCTATTTCAATACACGGTACCCCTGCATGGGCTGCATCACAACCGGATTGCTGGGAGCCTTTTACAATAGTATAGATTTCGTGATGTTTATCATCAGCTGAACCCATCACTGAGGTGCGGGTCATATCAGCATGATAACCTGCATACTTGGCTGCGGCATCAATGAGGATAAAGTCGCCTTTTTGAAAAACTCTATTAGAGGGGATAGCATGAGGTAAAGCACTGTTCGGTCCACCGGCAACAATGGGATGATATGCCTCACCATCGCTTTCCTGCCTATATCTGAGGACTAAATGATTGGCAATCTCCTTCTCGGTAACCCCAACACGAAGCATGGGAAGGATTTCTGTGTAAATAGCATCTGTAATTTTCACTGCCGTACGGATAGCTTCCAGCTCAGTATCATCTTTGACAGCCTGCATCTGCTCTAGGATCATAGATGTGGATTCCCAATGGACATTCGGGAAACTTTCTGATAACTTTTTATAAGAATTCGCAGATATATGATCACCTTCAAAGGCCACTTTTAATCCATTTTGGATAAGGTTGTTATCTTTAATAATTTTTAAATGAGAACCAAAATCAATAAACCGTTTTAACCCTTTTACTTGTTGTTTCGATTGAATTTCATAGCGGCCATCAGAAATAAAATACGCCTCATCCGGTGTAATTAAACAGGAGGCTGCTGAACCTGTAAAACCACAGAGATAGCGTATATTAGTCAAATTGGAACTAAGCATACCATCCAAGTTTTGTTCACTAAGTTTTTGTTTTAGTGAGTCCTGTCTGCGAAGGAAAATCTGTTCACTCATTATCTTTATTATTGATTATTATATTTGATTAAATTAATCTTTATGGTGTGGAAGACGATTTTGTATTCTAATTTTTTCCAGTGTAATTCGCTTGGTATTTTTTCCTTTTTTTTCAAGGATATTCAGAACGTCTAACGCTTGATAAAACAGTCCCTGATCTTCTAGGACTTTAACCAAAGTAAAGGTTGCAAGCTTGGGGCTGATTGATAAGGATTCTAGATCTTCCGCTTTCATGGGCCTTGGCGTACCCAATGATTTTTTTCGGGTATTTTTTTTCTTGGTTTTATTCCCACTTTTAGATTTTTTTTTCAGCTTTTGAAGATATTCCAGCCCTTCTGAATGATGAGGATCAATTTTCAGGACTTCTTTCCAGCTAGATTCTATAGTATTTACACCTCGTTTCAACTTTTGCTGAATACCAGCGAGCATAATGTACCCCTGGAGGTGAATTGATCCTGTATTCAGGAGAGTTATTAAAACTTTTTCTGCCCCTTTAAGATTCCCTTCTGCCAGATGTACTCTGGCAAATGTATAGAGACCCTCTGCATGTTTAGGGTTGTAGCCCAATCCAATTTCACATACTTTTTTTGCGCGGATTAGATCATCTTCCTTTAGGTAAATATCTGCAAGAACAGGAAATAAAACGGTGTCGAAATGATCGGCAAAATAAAATTCAAGGGCTGTTTTGTTTTTTAAATCAATCATCTGCGGTTTTCTTTCACCCAATTTTCAATGTAATCAATTGTGTCTTGGACAGGTGTACCTGGCCCGAACAATTTTCCTGACCCTAAATCCTGGAGAGCCTCCATATCTTTCCCCGGAATAATTCCTCCCCCGGTAAGCAGAACATCATCTATTCCATTTTTTTTCATTAATTTCAGCACTTTGGGGAAAATTGTCATGTGAGCATTATTAAGACTGGACAGAGCGATTACATCTGCATCTTCCTGAAGCGCAGCGGAGACGATCATCTCTGGGGTTTGCCGGAGGCCCAGATAAATCACTTCCATCCCCGAATCACGGTAGGCAGAAGCAAGAATTTTAATTCCCCTGTCGTGACCATCAAGGCCAGGTTTTGCCATGACAATTCTGATTTTGCGCATTGTATTTTGATATGTTTTACTAAGGGAAGTTACAAATAAGAAATAAATAGGGTTACATCTTCTTGCTATCCAGAACAAACGTAACTGGCCCGTCATTTATAAGGTTTACCTTCATCATAGCGCCGAATCTCCCCGATTTTACTAGGAGTCCATTCGCCGTGAGCCTCTCCATAAAATCTATGTACAACTGTTCTCCTTTTTCCGGGGAAGCAGCATTGATGAAGCTGGGCCGGCGTCCTTTTCTCCAATTACTGCACAGGGTGAACTGGCTAATCACCAGGGCTGATCCGCCTGCGTCTTTAACTGACAGGTTCATTTTATGGTCTTTATCGTTGAAAATTCTAAAATCAGCAATTTTGTCTGCTAGAAAATCCCCATCTTTTTTTTCATCTGTATTCATAACACCTAAGAAAATAACCAATCCATGGTTAATTGCACCGACTACCTTATTTTTAATGGTGACACGCCCTCGAGTAACCCGCTGTAAAACTGCAATCATTCAATCCAAACGTTTTGTTTCCCGTACAGCTTTCGAAGGGTATCACAAAACTTTTTATTTGGAGCCACCTTAATATTATGGGCAAGGATTCTCTGGGTTTTTCCATTCATCGGATAATGAAACACCAGCCCACAGTTTCCTTGGTGTTGCTGGGCCATTTCATAGAGTTTGTTAATATCTTCAGATGTCACTGAAGAAGGATCAAGCTTTATATTTATATGTTTTGAAAAATATTTCCTTGCCTCTTCCAGCTTAACAATTCTCTCTGCGATGAGCTTAAGATCACTAAAGTCTTCGCTGTCTGTAGGTTTACCAACAATAAATACTACCTCACCGTCATTAATGAGATTATTGAATCTGGCGAATGTATCACTGAACGCCAGGATTTCTGCCTTCCCACCAAGACATTCCAAATCGAAGAAAGCCATTTGATTATTTTTTCGGTCAAAGTGGTGTTTGATATTATTGATGGTGCCTCCAATGCGAAGAGACGTTTTAACTGTACTTTTAGATTCTTCTGAAAAATCAAACGTACTGAACTCCTCCAGTTCGTCTGCAAATTCAAACAATGGATGACCAGAAAGGTATAACCCTAGAACTTCCTTTTCTTTTTGGAGGGAATCTTTTTTATCCCATTCAGAGGTTTCCAATAGGTTTGGCTCATAAAAAAGTCTGTTTTCCGATGATAAACCGGTAAACATATCCACTTGATTTTGATTATGACCGTTCTGGGTTTTCTGACCATAATTGATTGCAAGATCCACAGATTCAAACATTTGAGCCCGTGTTCCCTCCAGAGAATCCATTGCACCGGCCATAACCAGGCTTTCCAGTACTTTTTTATTAACTGTACGCTGATCTACTCTTGAACAAAGGTCAAAAATAGTTTTAAATGGACCACTCTTGTTCCGTTCTTCCGTTATTTTTTCCAGTGCCTTCGCTCCTACGTTCTTGATTGCATTTAATCCATATGAAATTGTTTTTTTATCAACTGGATGAAATTGTACCGCAGACACATTGATGTCGGGTGAATCCACTTTGATTTCCAGTTTTCGGCATTCATTAATTAAAATAACTATTCTGTTGATATTGGACATCTCACTTGTAAGATTAGCAGACATAAACTCAGCAGGATAATTGGTTTTCAGCAAGCCGGTTTTGTAGGCTAGATAGGCATAAGCAGTTGAATGACTTTTATTAAACCCGTATTGTGCAAATTTTTCGATCAAAGAAAAAATCTCTTTGGCAACATAGTTTTTAATTCCGTTAGTCTTGGCTCCTTCAAGAAACTTTTCTGAAATATCATCCATGAGTTTTTTTTGCTTTTTCCCCATGGCACGCCGCATAAGGTCCGCTTCAGCAAGACTAAAGCCAGCAATTTTATTCGCAATCTCCATGACCTGTTCTTGGTAAACAATGATCCCGTGAGTTTCTTCAAGAATGGATTTCAGGTTAGGGTGAATATATCTGGTTTTCTTTTTCCCATGTTTTCGACTGATAAATTCGTTGATATTTTTCATTGGACCCGGTCGATAGAGTGCATTCATGGCGATCAGGTCATCGATTGACGTAGGTTTGAGCTTTTTTAGAAATTCCCGCATTCCGGAAGATTCAAACTGGAAAATACCTACGGTGAGTCCCTTTGTAAACATTTTATAGACTTTAGGATCATCAAGTTGTATATCCTCTATATCAATTGTAATACCTTGTTTCTGGATAAGTTTGATAGTTCGATCAATTACGGTGAGATTCCGCAATCCAAGGAAATCCATTTTTAAGAGGCCCAGATCTTCCAGTCCTTTCATATCATATTGACTGGTCACATCACCTTGTGAAGATTTATACAATGGTGAAAAATTGGTTAGTTTCCCGGGGGTGATCACAACCCCTGCAGCGTGGGTAGAAGCATGCCGGTTTACTCCTTCCAGGATCAAAGAGAATTCCATTAACTCATTATAAGGTCCGTCCGCCATTTTTTTGAGATCGGGACTTTTTTGAAGAGCAGATTCAAGAGTAATGTTCAATTCATTTGGGATTGCTTTGGCGATTTTATCGACCTCTCCAAAAGAATATCCCATAACTCTGCCAACATCGCGTATAACCTGTTTTGCTTTCATTTTTCCAAAAGTAATTATCTGCGTAACGGATTTTTCTCCGTATTTCTCCCTGATGTAATCAATAACCTCCCCGCGGCGTTCAATGCAGAAGTCAATATCAATGTCCGGCAGGCTGATCCGTTCCGGATTAAGAAAGCGTTCGAAAAGGAGGTTATGTTTTATGGGATCAATGGTTGTAATCCCAAGGGCATAGGATACTAAACTGCCCGCAGCAGAACCTCGGCCAGGACCGACAGGAATATTTTGACTTTTAGCATAATTCACAAAATCAGATGTAATTAAAAAATATCCTGCGAACCCCATTTGTTCAATAATCTCTAACTCATGATCTAAACGTTGCTGAAGTTCAGAAGTGATTTTATCATAGAGCTTAATAAGTCCTTTTTCACAGAGGTTTCGAAGGAAATTATCTGAATTTTTTTCTGGATAAGTATCTGGGATGGTAAAAGAAGGAAGATGATATTTACCAAAAATGAGATCCAGGCTGCATCGATCAGCAATTTCCATAGTTGCATCACAAGCTTCTGGGATATCACTGAAAAGAGATCTCATTTCTTCAGGAGACCTAAGATAAAATTCTTTTGGTTTGTATCGCATGCGGTTGGGGTCATCCCGATTCTGGCTACCATTAAGACAGATTAAAATATCATGTGCTTCCCAGTGATCTTTTTCGGTGTAATGAACATCGTTTGTTGCCACGTAGGAAATATCCATCTTCTGGGCGAGAATTAGATTCTTTTCATATGCGTGATCTTGTTCCATCCCATGACGCTGGATCTCAAAAAAGAAATTTTTCTCTCCAAAAATATCAACATATTCTTCGGCAGCCTTTTGCGCTTCGTCATCCATTCCCTGTAGGTGGAGGTTTGTGATTTCTCCACCAAAGCAAGCGGACAGACCAATGAGCCCCTCAGAATATTTTCTCAGTATTTCTTTGTCCATCCGAGGACGGTAATAAAACCCCTCCAAATAAGAAAGAGTGGATAATTTCATGAGATTCTTGTAGCCTTGAATATTTTTTGAAAGGAGAACAATGTGATATACTTTATTTTCAATCCCGCTGACCTTTTCCCTGTTCAGGCGGCTTCCCCTCCCAATGATATAAGCTTCCATCCCGATTATGGGTTTTATTCCTTCTTTTTTACAGTAGGAATAAAATTCCATGGCGCCGAACAAGTTACCATGGTCTGTCAGGGCAATTGATTGCATGCCAAGAGCTTTGACTTTTTGAACCATTGGCTTAATTTTTTGTGCACCATCCAGCAGACTGTAATCGGAATGGTTATGTAGATGTACGAAGTCTTTAGACATAAGTAGAACCGCAATAAATTGCAATAATTCCTAATATGGTACTTATTTTGAGTGTTTTTGAGGCAAGGGAAAAGTTTAATTTTTCAGGTGATTTCATAAACAAAACTACAAGCGTAACCAATGGAGTTTCAACTCCCAAAACAAGAAATGCGAGATACCAGAAAGAATAGATACCCATCATATATGGAGCGAGTGCACCAACTCCAATAATCACAGCAAATAAGGCAGTAAGTTTTCCCGCACGATTAAAACCGGCAATTATTGGAAATGTGGTTAATCCGGCCAGGCGGTCTCCTTCCATATCCTCAATATCTTTTACAAGTTCACGAACCAAAGTAAGTCCAAATGCAAGGAAGCATGGAATAATCATAGGCTTTATATTTCCAAATACTGCACCGGAAAAAACAAATGTCAACCCAAGAATAAGAGCAATAACTATGTTTCCTACTAGTGGTAATTGTTTTAGCTTCAAATTGTATGAAATGATAAGTGGAAGTACAATCAGTATTGCTATCATGGCAGCCAGTTTAGAGAGAAACAATGCAGTAACACTTCCCCCAATGAAAAGAAGGACTGAAAAAATAAGAGCCGTATTCCGTTTTACTAAACCGGCTGTCAAGGGTCGGTCTGGACGGTTTACCTGATCAATCTTGAAATCAATAAAATCATTTAAAGAGTTTGCTGCTGCATTGTAGCCTACAACTGTAAGGACTGCAAAGGTTAGTTCCGAAGTCTGGTAAAGGGATCGAAGAATAGCAGAACTGACATATACAGCGAATGCACCAGTGAGAAGGTTTAAGGGTCGAAAAAGTCTAATATGAGCTATAATAGTTTTCACACAGACTGTACCTTTAATACACGGTCATCCCCGTTGTAATCCTGGATAAGTTTGTTGGATGCGAAAGCATTATTCTTAAACAATTTCAATGCTTTTTGGGGATGGTTGCCCTGTCCTACTTCCATTATAAGGTATCCATTAGAATGAAGGATTTTTGAAGCAACTGAAGCTAACCTATGGTAAAATGTTAATCCGTCTGCACCGTCCGTCAAAGCAATATGAGGTTCAAAATCTTTAATATTTTTTTCTAGATCTGATATTTCGTTTAAAGGAATGTAGGGAGGATTAGATACGATTAGATTGTACGATTCTTTTGGAATTTCTTTTTGAATATCCATCTGTTTAAAAATTATATTGTTTATTTTATGCAGATCAGCATTCTTTTGAGCTAATTTCAGCATATTTGGATCAATATCAATTCCCGTAACAGATGCCTCTGGGAGTTCGTTGGCAAGAGCAATTGCAATACATCCTGAACCAGTGCCCACATCAAGAATTTTTGGGGATATGACGGTTTTCAGTATCTGAAGTGCTATATCAACAACCCGCTCTGTCTCTGGCCTGGGAATGAATACGGCGGGAGTGATCATTAATTCCAAGCCATAAAATTCAATGGTCCCTGTGATATATTGGAGGGGTTCGTTCTTGATAAGTCTTTGTATCCAGGAATGGAAAGTCTTAATTGTATCTTGGGTTAACTGTTTTTCAGAGCCAAAATAGAGCTCAACGCGTTTACAATCGAGGAGATGCTGGAGTAGTATTTCTCCTATATTTCTACCATTTTCCAATCCCTTTGACAGAAAATATTTTTCCGTCCATCCAATCAGATCGATAACCCTGCAGTTATTTTCAGAAGTGCGGGCTAAAGTTTGCATTTACTCTGTTTTCAGCTTCTCTTGCTGGTCTGCTAGCTGAAGTTGTTCGATAATCTCTCCCAAACCGCCATCCAGGACAAAATCTAACTGGTGGCATGTATAGTTAATTCGATGATCAGTAATCCGTCCTTGAGGATAATTATACGTACGTATTTTTGCGGATCGATCTCCAGTTGAGACAAGAGATTTTCTCTCTATTGCTCGTTCTTTAGCAATACGTTCCTGTTCCATGGAAAGGAGTCGCGAACGAAGGACTTTCATGGCAGAAGCACGATTTTTATGCTGGGATGATTCATCTTGGCAGGTTACAACGAGGTCAGTAGGGATATGTGTGATTCGGATTGCAGATTCTGTTTTGTTCACATGCTGACCGCCTGCACCACTGGCACGATATGTATCAATTTTTAGATCTGCTTCTTTCAATTCAATGTCTGCTTCTTCTGCTTCCGGCATAATAGCTACTGTTGCAGCAGAAGTGTGAATTCTGCCACTGGTTTCTGTTTTTGGTACCCGCTGTACTCGGTGAACGCCACTTTCATACTTTAGTTTTCCATAGGCGCCTTCCCCTTCAATTGAAAATATAACTTCCTTAAAGCCACCGATTCCTGTCACGTTCATATTCATTAATTCATACTTCCAACCTGAACGCTCTGCATATTTGCTGTACATTCGGTATAAATTAGCGGCAAAAAGTGCTGCTTCTTCCCCTCCAGTTCCGGCACGAACTTCAACAATTGTATTTTTTTCATCATTTGGATCATGAGGAAGCATGAGTATTTTTAGTTCTTCTTCCAAAGTTTTCCGCTGGGATTCAAGTATTGGGAACTCTTCTTTGACTATATTTTTCAGATCCTCATCGCTTTCTGAAAGGATATTTTGACCTTCTTCTATCTGATGGTTAACAGATAATAGTTTTTTCCCCTTTAGAACAATGGGTTCAAGCTGTCTGCGTTCTCTGGCTATTTTCTTGATCTGATTCTGATTTTTTACTACGTCAGGATCTATTAGAAGTTTATCTAATTCTTCAAACCGCTCTATTATTGATTTGAGTTTGTCTTTCATTCGATTGTCTCTGCCATATATTCACTTCCAGAAACCTCTTCATATCTATCACCAAAAGCAGACTTTAAAGCTGTAATTGCGACTTCCACCATACTGTCTTCCGGAGGTTTTGTCGTGATATTTTGCAGCCAAAGCCCCGGTTTTTGTAACCATTGGAACAAAGCGTTATTACTTCGTGTTGTCAGTTTGATAATTTCATAAGCAATCCCTGCCACAAGGGGAAGCAATGGAAGATGGAACATGAGCCGCATCCAGAGGTTAATCTGTCCTGCAATCCCCATTATTATCGTATCAATAAATGCAAAAACAAGAATTGTGGAAAGTAATACAATGAACATAAAACTGGTTCCACACCTGGGGTGTTGAGTTGGAAACAATTGTGCATTTTTAATGGTTACGTCTTTCCCAGATTCAAAATTATAGACAACTCGGTGTTCGGCACCATGATATTGAAAAAGTTTCTTTACATCATTCAGCATGGAAATGGCCATCAAATAAAGAAGAAAGAAAGTGATTCGCATCAACCCGGCTGTGAGATTGAAAAGCATTGCTTTTTTTTCAATCTCGAATAAGTGAGTTATTATCCAGTAAGGACAGACCATAAACAATACAACAGAAAGAACTATTGCAAAGGTGGTTGTAAGCCAATTCAGGAGTTTATTCTCTTCTTTAGCTTCCTTTTCTGGTATAGAAATATCCGCAGACCATTGGAGGGTTTTTATTCCTATTTTCATTGATTCGAATAAAGATACCATACCCCTCAATATTGGGATTTTCCAAAAAGATGAGTTCTCTGTGAGCGAAACAAATTCATGGCGCTCTGTCTTGATGAGTTTATCTGGATCTCGAACTGCAGTGGAATATGCCCCAGGGACACGCATCATTACGCCATCAATGACAGCCTGACCACCCACCAAAATGGATGGTTTCATTAATGTCAATAAAATTGAATTATTCATGTAAAATAATAATAGCTCCAAAGGAATTTTGTTTCCCCAAGGAGCTATCAAGAAAGGATTTATAGCTACTGAGTGGTTTTTTTGCTGTATTTTTTCTGGAACTTCTCGATACGTCCAGCAGTATCTACAAGTTTTTGCTGTCCAGAATAGAACGGATGGCATTGGTTGCAGATCTCAATTCGTTGGTCGCCTATTGTACTGTAAACTTGAAATTCGTTTCCACAGGCACAATGTACTTTACCAAGAGTATAGTTTGGATGTATTTTTGTTTTCATCCCATGAGCTCCTGTTTGATTCTCAAATTGATTCTCGATAACATAAATAATAATATAGTACGTTTCAAAGCTGGGAAATATATTTAATTATAGTAGATAAATCCTTTAGTTATTTTTAATTAATTGGTATGAGTATCCGGACATCAAAATTTATGTTGTTTTTTATGATATTCAGGGCTGTTAAATTTTGATTCATCAATAACTTCTTCTTGTTTATTAGGTTTGGGAACATTAGTCAGGTTTGATTTGTTTTTATTTTCTTTTTTTGGTACTCTTACGGGGCCTGCTTTTTTTCTTTTCCCCTGCTTTTTAGGAGTAAATCTATTATTGGTTTTTTGTATTTGATCAATATCAATGGTTGCTAAATCCGGGTCTGTTTTCTTTATTTCCACTGGTTTTGAATTTTGAGTTTCCTTCAGAAAGGTTTTATCATCAAAGTTAAATTCATCGAGATTATAAAGTCCGTAGATTGTGCCGTACCCCCGGGTAATTCCATTGCCGAGACCAATGTAATTAGGTAAGATAAAGTTTGTTTGAAATCCCCCATAAAATGCACCCAAGCCATTATCATCTAAAGGTTTTGGGAACAGTGAATTCAGTAATAATTTTGTATATGTTTTTTGGTTGATAGAAACACCCATTTCTCGTGCTATAAAAATTATGTTTTGTCCAAGAAGCCGATTTAAATGATTTTTTCGTTCTGCATTATTTAATGAGTGATAATTGTTTCCCGTGGTTTGATTTAATGCAATCCAAGGAGTAATGAAACGGTATCGAAGCAGTCGATCAATTATTTTGAATTGTTTTGTATAGTGTTCAGTTTCTATATCCAGTACTTGGAAAGTGATATTCCCAAAGTTCAAAGATTGGATCTTTTTTGAAAAAGCAAGGACAATATCTGCTGCTTTGTCGATTCCTATTATGTATATCTGTTCATTAAGTATTTTTACTTGGACTCGTGGATAGAGAAAATGCTTTCGGTACCGACCATCCAAAAGGGGAGTAATTTCTTCCTTAGGATAATGCTTTATAAAAACGCCTTTCACTTGGTATGGCGTTTTTTTCACCGGTTTATCAGTTATTAACCTGACGATAACTGATGCCGGCTCACCAGTTTTTATAAAATATTCTGAATTTTTCATATAAATAACAGATTATCAATTAAAAGAAAAAAAGTTTAGTGACTCATTGTATCCATAAATTCTTCATTATTTTTTGTTCGCTTCATACGATCCCGAAGAAACTCCATTGCTTCAATCACTTTCATTTCATTTAGAAGTTTTCTGAGGATCCAGATTCTCCCAAGATGTTTTTTAGACAGGAGTAATTCTTCTTTTCGCGTACCGGACCTGATTATATCAAAAGATGGGTAAATTCTCCGGTCACTCAGTCGTCTATCTAGGACCAATTCCATGTTTCCAGTTCCTTTAAATTCTTCGAATATAACATCGTCCATACGACTTCCTGTATCAACCAATGCTGTAGCAATAATTGTGAAGCTTCCTCCTTCTTCAATATTCCTGGCAGAGCCAAAAAACTGTTTTGGTTTTTTTAGAGCGTTGGAGTCTACTCCTCCGGAAAGAATTTTTCCACTATGAGGGATTACGGCATTATGAGCACGAGCTAAGCGGGTAAGGCTGTCGAGAAGAATGACTACATCTTCTCCAAATTCCACAAGACGGCGCGCTTTTTGAAGTGCCATATCTGCAACGGAAACATGCCGTTCAGGTGGCTCATCAAAAGTGGAACTGACCACCTCCGCATCTACACTTCTTTTCATATCAGTAACTTCTTCCGGACGTTCATCAATCAGAAGAATAATCATATGGGTTTTGGGATGGTTTTGACGAATTGCATTCGCAATCTCTTGTAGAAGGATTGTTTTCCCTGTTTTAGGTTGGGCGACAATGAGACCTCGCTGCCCTTTTCCAATTGGAGATATCAAGTCCATAATTCTTGTCGAAAGATTTTTTCCATCTGTTTCAAGATTGAATTTTTCTTCTGGGTGTAGAGGGGTAAGGTTATCAAATAAAATTGATTGTTTGACATCATCTGGTGGTTTTTCATTAACCATATCAACCTTGAGAAGTGCATAGAAACGTTCCTTCGCCTTGGGAGGACGAATCTTACCTGATACTTGGTGCCCGGTGCGAAGACCAAATCTTTTTATTTGTGATGGACTTACATATATATCATCAGGACCGGGAAGGTAATTGAAATCTGGACTTCGTAAAAATCCGTATCCGTCGCCCATCACCTCAAGGATACCCCGGGAATACAAAACACCATCATTTTTTGCCTCTGCCTCCAGGAGAGTTACGATCAATTCCTGTTTCTTCAACCCTGCAAAGTTTTGAACATTCATTTCTTGGGCGAGTTTTGTCAACTCCTTGATTTTTAGGGATTGTAGTTCAGCAGTATCCATTAAGGATTTTCCTTATGATTCTAGTGATTTTTTTGGTAAAAGAGAAATCTATAGATAAAAGTCCAAACGGTATAAATAGCTACCGACAAAGGAAATTACACTAAATGACACCATTGTCAAAGGAAAAAGAAAAAAATTCAAATATTGCATTTGCAATGTAATGACTTCCAAAAATCAATCCAGGCGTATCATTGTTAACATTTTCGTTTAATGTAGTTAGAGCTATGTTCACGTCATTAATCATTGTACATGGGATTCCCTCCCTTTTTAATGTTTTCCATAATGTTTCTGCTGGTAAAATTCCTACATTAGGAAGGGACGTTACGATCAGCTCAGAAAAGGAATCTTTTAATATAGGTGTAATTAGATTGATATTTTTTTCAGATTTCAAAACCAGTACTCCAAGCGGTTTTTTATTCCACCAAGATCGAAATATATTCAAAACAGTGTGAATCCCATGTGCATTATGAGCCACATCGTAATAAATGGGTTTGATTGGATCCATTTGCTGGAGTCTACCGGGCCAGGACACATTAGACAATCCTTTTTGGATGGTTTCTGTAGATATTTCAGGATCGAAATGATTGATAGATAAGACAGATATTGCTGCGTTCATACCCTGATGATATCCCTTAAGTGGAGTGCAGAAGGAAATGCCATTGATATGGAACCTAGTTAATGCATTAATATTTTCAGTTGTTTCTATGGAGGAATTATTTAAAGTGAATACAGATGATTTTTTTTGTTTCGCTCTGTTTTGTAATATGTTTTTTACGGTTGGTTCTTGATTGGCTAGAATTAGTGGAGTCCCATTCTTAATTATACCCCCTTTTTCGAAAGCAATTTCGTCAATAGTTTTTCCTAGTATTTCGGAATGATCAACAGCTATGGACGTAATAATTGTTTGAATTGGAGTTAGAACATTGGTTGAATCCAGGCGCCCTCCCAGTCCGGTTTCTACGATAGCAACATCTACATTTTTTTCCCTAAAATACCAAAAGGCCATAGCTGTAGTTGCTTCAAAAAAAGTGGTTTTAATTTCTTCCAAGTATGGTCTGACCTGTGAAATAAATTTCAAAACATTATCATCAGAAATTGGTAGTCCGTTTACTCGAATTCGCTCATTAAAATGTACCAAATGAGGAGAGGTATATAACCCGACAGTGTAGTTCGCATTTTTTAGAATCGAAGCAAGGTTTGCACAAGTAGAACCCTTGCCATTGGTTCCGGCCACATGAATGGATTTGAAGGACTGCTGTGGATTTCCAATCTGATCCAGCAATTGATAAGTATGCTCTAGCCCAACCTTGATACCTCTACGTTCTAAACTGTAGAGGTATTCTAAATGATCTACAATTTTGTTCATTTTTCTAAAGTTTTATTTACAGAGAATGGAGATAATTTTAAAAGAGTGTTTCCTGCTGAATGTTCTTATAGATCTAAAGAAGATCTACCGTTGTTACATCCGCAATAGGGCCTTCTAAAAACCGTTCTGCAATTGTTTTAAATTGGGAGAAAACATCACTTATATAGCAGGACAGCGTACCGTTTTTATGACTATTGGACTGAAGTTCAGAAGTTTTTAACAAATCAAATATTTTTTCAGCAACGGGCTCCGCTGAGTCCACCAAAACAATTTTCTGGTTTGTTTGAGATATAAGTAACGGTTTTAAAAGAGGGTAATGAGTGCAGCCGAGGACAAGAGTGTCAATGTTTTCTGTTTTAAATGGTTCAAGGTAAATATTTGCGATTGCTTTCGTAATTGATCCATCTAACCATCCTTCTTCAACTAAAGGTACAAACAAAGGGCAGGGTTGGCTTATGACCGTCATAGTATGGTCCGTTGCTTTAATTCTATTTTCGTATTCCTTTGAACGAATTGTAGCAACGGTCCCAATTATACCGATGTGCTTATTACGAGTAGCATGTATGGCTGCCTTAACTCCAGGATCAATCACACCAACGACGGGAACCGCTACATGTTTTTGGACTTCATTTAATGCAAGTGCAGACGCCGTGTTGCATGCTATCACGATTATTTTAGCACCTTTTGATATAAGGAAGTCAGCAATTTGAAGAGAGTATTTTTTAATTATTTTAGGGCTCTTATTTCCATAAGGTAATCGTGCTGTATCGCCGAAATATATAACAGATTCATGTGGAAGAAGCTTTTGGATCGCCTTGGCAACTGTGAGCCCGCCCAGGCCAGAATCGAAGATGCCGATTGGATTTATATTCATCATCATACGGAAATGTACCAGGAGGTAATTTCCTTGTCTTTCATACTTAGCCTTCTGCTAAAAGTTTCTCTTTTGTTTTCTTAAACAAAAAAATCGCACCATAAATTGCCTCAGCAATTTGCTGTCGGTAAGAAGCTTTTTTTAGTTTTTTTTCTTCAGTTGGATTAGAGAGAAATCCGACTTCAATTAATACATTTGGCATACTTGCTCCGATCAAGACATAAAAGCCTGCTTGTTTCACCCCTCTGTTTTTTGAATTGGTCCTTGAAGCAAGTTCATTCTGAATTATTCCAGCAAATTCCTCACTTTCTTTCATATATGCATTTTGAGCCATCGTAGACATTATCAAATTTTCTCCGGTGTATATATTTTTTTGTTGATCTTCTAACTTAATTACAGCATTTTCTCTGGATGCAACTTCGATGGCATCGTTTGTTTTTCCTTGTCGCAAAAAATAGGTTTCAAATCCTCGGATATTCCGGTTTGGATTTGCATTTGCGTGTATGCTAATAAATAATTTCCCGTTAGTTTTGTTAGCAATTTTTGTTCGTTTCCATAGAGGGATCCAGATATCTTCTTCGCGGGTGTGAACAACCTTAATATGTGTGTTTTTTTCAACCAGCTTTCCAATTCTTTTCGCTAGATCAAGGGTAATATTTTTTTCTTTTGTTCCATATTTTCCTACAGTCCCCCCATCCTTACCACCATGGCCAGCATCCAGAACAATTGTATCTAACCTCCAACGGTTTTTTACTTCCTTGATACGAGCCGCACTTTTAGAGAGAGGAGTTCGGAGAGTTACTACAATTTCTTTTGGTTCACTGCTTTGATAAAACTCAAATCCTTCAATATCTGATCGTAACTGAAATGCTAACTGCACAGATTCATCAAACTGATCTGCTACTACTTTGTGAACCACTCCCCTGGTGTCAGTTCGTTTCACTTCAACCGAATCGATTATTCCATCTTTTATCGTAAGGTAAAACCATCCATTATTATGTTTGAAGGCGCTGATATTTCCATTGCTAAAGTGCTCCCGAGTCTTGATTCGTAAAATAGTTCCATTTGCTTTTTCTTCAATGTTAAGTCCGGTGATATTAAAGTCGACGATATTAATACCTAACAATTGTTTTTTTGAGTTATAGGTTATCCCGGGCAAAACAGTCATCTGCAGAATAGAAAAGAATGATTCAGCGGGGAGATAAATATCTTCTTCAACCCCAATTGTAAACTGTGACATTTGATATATCCGTTCATTAACAATTATAAAACTTGTCTCCGATGAAAGTTTTATCCGGTGTTCTCTTAGGTAAAGGACAATTTTCTGTCTGTCGTTATTTACATAGAGTTTTGAAGAAAGTACTCTTGCCAAATCATGAGCAGAAATGAATGTTTCGGTAACACCGGCAAGCATTTTTAGGTTATCTTTTTCTCCTGTTTCCTGGTGAAATACTTGAACAGACGTACACATTCCCCAAGACTGAATGATTAAAAAAAGAAGAAAGAGGAATTTGGGTGAATTCATGATAGGAAATTTATCGTATATAGTAATTCCGTTGCAATATGCTTAGGCTAAGGTTACAAATTGATATCAAAAATCAGTGCACTTTCAATTTTTGGTACACCTCTTAAATCTATTGTTTTATATACTGAACAATCCAACAGCCAATTCGGAAATTTAAACAATTAAAGTATAGAATTCAGGATAAAATCGAATGCTGAAATGAAATACAAACGCCCCGGAAAACCAGGGCGTTTGCTTAGATAATCGAGTTACTTTTTCGTTACTTTTTTTGATACCAAGTTACTAAAATAGCCAGGGCAACGAGACCCGCAAAGCCGCCTTCGCCAAATTGCGTCATTACTGCACCAACATTTGGTATCATATTTAAGGCACTATTTGGAAATAATACCCCAATAATAATTCCTAGTAATACTAGGTTGACGGCAACTGTTGTGAGTATGCCTAACCATTCATTAACTATATCGAATGCTTGTTTCATATTTGCCTCCAGTTAGGAAGGATACAATTTCCCAATTGTACGGGTGTTTAGTCAGTATCCTGTCTTGTTAACCTATAATAATGAAACAAGTACAAGCAGTGCAAGTAATCCTGCGAAGCCTCCATCAACAAAAGCACTCACAAGATCTATTATCCCGCCTACTGGATCAAATCCAGTTGAATACAGGATATTAACGAAGACAAAGAGAACAATTAATCCCTTTATCAAACTGACTATACTACTGACGACACCATTTACGGTTGAACTTACATCAGCCATTATGTACCTCCTTGGTTATGTGGATAAGAAAAATGGGGACAACTATCCCCATTTGCGAAGTCTTAAAAAGAAGTTTAATTAGTGTTTCCAGTTGATTCCTCAATAATTAGGGGAATTTACAAATTTTTTTAAATAGTGCAACAAAATTATCTTTTTTTGTTTTTTCTTGGTTCTAGGAAATCTTTTTAGGCAAACAGAAGTAAAATAGATATTAAGAAAATAATTTCCTCTTAGGTATTATTTCTATGATTTTTTCATAAATTATCTTTGGTTTTATTGATGCAAGACATCGAGAGCAAAGCCGCCAATTTTTACGCTTATGGGTACAGGGTAGTTTAGGTTGTACTATGTGGCCATGGGGTTCGCAGGGACGGGTTAAGTTTGGATTTTGCGAACCAAAAATCGAAAGAGCAGGCACATTCAATGCAACAGCAAGGTGCACTGCCATGGAATCTGGGCCGACAAGCAGTTTCTGATTTTGGAGCCAACAGGAAAATTCCAAAAGGGTCCCTTTAAAGGTCTCCAACCCGGGACAACCAAGAAGGATTTTCTCTGTATCTTGAATGAGATCTTTGGTGCAAACGAGCACTATTTTGTGTGTTTGCCTGAGGTTTTGGATAAGTTTCACCCAACTGGTTACAGGCCATTTACGCTCAGGATGGTTAGCACCAGGGTGAATTACAATTTGATTGCATCGCGAATCTTTGGATTTGGGTAAAGAAAGGGGTTTAGTAGGTCCGGAATAAGATATCCCAAGTTTATTCAAAAGGGATAAGGCACGGTTGCTCTGATGGAGTTGAAAAGGAAAATTAAACGGGTGGGTAAGAAGAAACTTACCCCCAGAGGCAGTAAACCCGGCCCGGAAGGAGGGTTTAATTTTCCACAGAAAATACAGGTTTCTGAGATCACCCTTAAAATCGATTCCAAGATCATAGGATTTCTGTTGAAGATTTATAGCCAAAGAGTGGGCATTTTTCCATAGTTCCCATTTTCTTTTACCCCGAGCCCAGGGTGCCTGGAAGGAGATTACCTCATGGGCAATTTTCATTTCTTCTGCCAGTTCCCGAATGTCTGGATTTGTTACCAGAGTCAGTTCAGCACCGGGGAAGGATTTTTTCAGGACCTTCAATGCAGGAATAATGAGAACCACATCACCGATGCAGTGATATTCCCCTATAATAATTTTTTTTATTTTACTTTTGTCAAAAGTAGAAAAATATTTTGTGTGTGAAAAAAGAAGCCAAAGGGGATGCAATAAGCCGCTCAAAAGTTTTGATAGAAAAAGCCAAGTAGGGTGATAAATCTCCTGTTTCAATTGACAATTCCATCTTTTTGGTAGTATTCATAAAGTTTTTCCCCAACATTGGTGTAGTGATGCTTTTGCACTACCCATTCTTTCCCCTTATTTCCGTGGATTTTGATTTGCTCAGGATTATTGATAAGGAAAAGCAGTTTGTTTTCCAGATTTGTTTCATCAACATTGACAAATGGATGATTGGGGATAAAATTCTGGTATGTTTCATTCATTGTTGCAAGAGTACATATTCCCATTGAGAGGGACTCAACAGAGTTCATTCCGTATCCCCACCCTCCTTTGTCTCCGATTTGATCGATAAAAATATCTGCTGCCAATTTTCTGTTTAGGGCTTCTTGATGAGGTAAATTTTCTATGAGGTCAAATACGATGATTCCATCACTTACCAATTTTTTACAGATAGCAATGATTGCAGCTGATCCTTTGTAATATCTATTGGTGGGTGCGTGGCATACGCGAATGGGATTGTTAAGTTTTTGTTTCGTTGTGAAGCTGTCTGTATCAAATGGAAGGAATAGGTAATTTATATTGGGATGTTTTCCCAACAAGTCCACCTCGCTTGTGAGATTTAAATCACTGACAGCATCAAGTTCTGGCATCACGCCCCGTGTGCGTAAATCTTCTCCATGATAATGGCAAATAATTTTCTTACCCCGTTTTTTGATTTTTTGAGCAAATGATGAGTCCTTAAAAAAATCCATACCGGACTCAAAATGATACACATCGAAATTCAATAAATCAAAATTACCAATAGCTTTTTCGACTTTCCTTTTCCATGTTGCATCCTTCATTATAAAAAAAAGTTTGTCTATCTTTCCCTCTGGAGTCCAAACAGGGGGGTATCCTCTTTTTTCAGTATAATAGCCTGTCTTCCCTCTGTAAATTTTGTAAAACTGATGTCTCCAGTTTTCCAGTCGTTTCTTGGTGAAATCAAATGGCAGGTTTAGGCAAATATCATCACCGTAGTTTTTGGGTGAAGGGAAAAATGTTACATAACGGCAATTATGACCATTTTGTTCGTGAATGTGTTTCCATAGGTTAAGAGTTCCCACTGTATTTTCCGGGGAGATATAGAGAATATTGAGACAGTGATTTTTTACCAAGGGAACTCCAAGGGCTCCCAAGGAATAGAAACAGAAAATTTCCCAATTTCATCTAGGGAGTTTGTTGCTACCATTAATTCATGATCTTTAAAAAATACTTTTGTTTTTTGAGGTTCTTCACAATAAAAGGTAATTCCCTGTAAATCCTTTTTTGTTATCCTTTTTTCCCCTACAGGTGTTTCAATTGTTCCAGGAATAATTATTTGATTTCTTTTCTCATCCTTTATCGTAGAACATTTTAGATAGGATGACACCTCTTTAAACTTTAATAGGCGGGATGTTGTTGTCACAAATAGTTTGCCTTCAATCTGCTGTTGTTGAATATATTTAAGGTTTTCCAATAGTCCACTTGGCAAACCGTTTGTAATTGACACATTTTCATTAAAATGTGTATAGATTATCATAAATCCACTATTATGTATGAGAGTTTGAATAACCCCTTTTGAGATTTGTTGTGCAAAATCATTCACATCTAGAACTGTTTCTTTCCCCCATGCATTAATCCAGCGCTGGAATTCCCAAGCTGTTCTACTATCTTGAAATTTAATAGGTAAAAGCAAGGAGTTTAAATCATCATAAAGAGGACGTTTTTCATTGCGGAATCGCGTTTTTTTCATCAATAACTGAATCCATTCTTTACCTTTTACTGATAGAGTGGGTTCCCCATCTTGACCAATGACGTGAGTATTCTTTCCCATCCAAAAGTACTCTAATCCAATATTATCTGCCAAATCCATATGATACTCTTTTGTACCGGGGATAGCGCCTAACATGTGGTCGTAATTTCCCACACTTTGAGTATTCGGAAAGATGCCGTGATTAACCCAAACGGGGATTGCCACATTATTTTTTTTCAACTCGTTTACAGCAATTTCTGCATATTTTCGTTGGAATTCGCCACAATCAAAATTGCCGTATGAATGCAGTACATCTAAGTGACCAGAAGACCAGAGCTCACGGCAGTACGGAGCAAACTCCGATTCTTTTGATGTAAGTCTGTTAAAATAAGACAACTGCTTTTTTCCGGAATTATTAAAGAACCAGAAACTGTTTCCAACTTCTAACCCCAGTCCATGTCCTAACTTATTTATCTTATTACCATTTAATAATATCATAATCTCGACAAACGATTCTAAGGATGAGGCATTATCAATATCGCTGGAGATTGCTAATGCAGCCTGATATGGATATGGAAATTTTCTAATTGAAATCAAGATTATTATTAAAATAATTAGTTATGTGATGATTATCTAAATCTGTGAAAATTTAGAGGAATAAAGGTTCTTTTATATTTGTTAATGATTACAACCATCTTCGATAAAGGAATAATTTATTAACCTTCAATTGAGTAACTGTTCATAAAGAGTAATTAGACGGTGCCTAATTAATTCCCAGTTATATTTCTCTCTGACAAGATTTCTATTTTCTTCTATCCATGAAGATTGATTTAATGAATGAAATGCTTCTATTATATTTCCTGCAATCGAAGATATATCGCCAGGTGTTGACCAATGAACAGTAGCTGGTACAAAATTACGTATTGGCGGGAGATCTGAAGCAACAATACGACAACCAGCAGCCATCATTTCAAATAGTTTTGTTGGAGTATTATGCTTTGTTAAAGGATTATCTCTAAATGGAATTATACCCACTGCATGATTATTTAATATCGCCCATATACTCTCATGCGGTATCTGATCATTGACATGCACTTGATCATAAAGTTTATTTTCCGAGATAAACCTTTTTAACTGGCTTTCAAAACCAGCAGTACGAAACGAACCTAATAAGGTTAAATATGCATCTGGTATTTCTGAAATCACTGCAGGCAGGGCTGCCACCAAATCTCCAATGCCTCTTTCTGGAGCAAGATTCCCGTGATAAATTATTGAAGATCCACGATTTCCATCATTAGCAACATTGGATATATATTTATTTTCTGGAAAATTTTCCAATACAATTGGTTGAAACTCCTGTGAATTATAAACAGTGGTTTCCAAGGGCTGATTTGCTAAAACAACACGATCAACAAATCTAAGGTGTCGCTTTTCATTTGCATTTCTCAGAAAAATTGCAGTTTCTTTTACAGGCTTAGATCGTTGTGAAAAAGTACGATACATAGCATCCAAATTTTCATGAACATCGTAAATAATTCTGGCATTAAACCTTTGCTTTACAGATTTTGCTAAGGGCAAGAGCTCTGGTTCATGAATATGAAAAAACAAAGGAGCTTCAGGTTCCTGTAATTGTTGGAGGACTTGCTTTGAATAAGACCTTATGGAAAGATTGATAGATAAATTTATATGTTTTAATCCTGCCTCTGACAAATCTAGGTCAGATTTGGAGCGTGAAAAATATGTTATAGAATATCCATTACTCAATAGTGTTTTTATTTGACGATGATAGATACGTTCATCATCAGGAGTAGGATGACAGGAGGCAACAACAATCATGAAATAAAGCTATTTAAAGCAGCCCTTTCTTCATCATTGATCACAAAAAGGAACCATGCAGCGGGGTAGGAAAAAGTTATTGTCAATCGGATCCAAACATTATCGCCTGTGATAGAAACAATTACCATAAAAATTACAGGATAGAGCCATGCAAACCAGTTGTAAGGTACTGGATAGATTTTATGGCACCGGACAAAAACTGACAAGCTCATGAACAAACAGGCGAATACTGTTGCCCATGCTGATCCTATTACTCCATATCTGGGAATCAAAAAAATGTTCAGTGCAATATTTACTATTGCTCCTATTGCACGAAATATAGGAACCCAATTCGTTAGCTCTCTCATAAAAATCCCAGGTAATTGTATTACATAGGTGCCATAAAAGAAATAGGAAAACAAAATACAGGATACAACTTTTTCAGCAGACCAAAATTGTTCTCCGATCAAGGTTCGTGAACCTATTGGGAAGCGCATTATTTCAGGAACCCACAGGCTTACCGCTACGGTAACAAAGCCGAGCAACCCCAGAAAAAGTGTTGCCGCTTGTGAAAAATCCTCTCTGGCACCATCTTCCTTGCCCCGTTTTAGAAAATAGGGTGTCCAGCCCATGTTGAATCCCATCACTACAATTAAACCCAAAATACCCAGTTTATATCCTGCTGAATAAAGTCCTACTTCTTGTGTACCAGCCATCCAGTACAGTAAATAACGATTTGCCAGTTCCATGATCATTGTAAAAATCCCGGCAGGTAAAAAAGGGATCGCAAACTTAAACACGATTTTAAGTGTTACCGGCTGAATGGTGCTGAAGCTGACACGCTTCATAATGATTGGTAATGAGAGTATAAACACAATACTGGACGCAGCCAAATTTGCAAAAAGAACCCCCAAAATACCCATTTTGAGGATGGCTACAAAAAAGATATTAAATCCCATCGTAGAGAGAACGTTTGTTAAATTAAAGACAATAAACGACACTGGTTTCTCTTCTGTACGAAGCAGCAACACTGGCAGGTTCCAAAGTGCATCCAGCAGTAACACTCCCGAGAGCAAAGCGATCCATTCGGGTTTATCAACACCTAAAACGATTTTTGCAATAATGTTTCTGGAAAAGAAAAGTATACAAGAAAAAACCACACTGCTGATTACCTGTAAACCATAAATCGTAGAAATATATTCGCCCCTTTCCTGACCTTCTTTTTGTACCGCATATTTCATGAGAGCTGAATCCATACCATAACGGTAAAGAATCAAGGCGAATCCCATAAAAGCATAGGCCAGGGAAACCACCCCGTACTCTTCCAGTGTAAACATATGTGTATAAAGCGGAAGAAGAAAAAATGTAACCAGACGGGTCAGAATGTGCCCGAATCCATAGATCAGCGATTGTTTTCCAAGTGTTTGAAGAGACATCTATTGAGTCAAATGCAGTTCCAGTGTATCCCGAAAAATTCCACTGGCACCAAAATTTTCCTTAAAACGAGCCAAGCCGAAGTTTGGTTCCTCCTTTACTGTGAATATACCGAAATCAAAAGCATGAACGCCCTTTTGTATCGCCCATTCAAAAATGGAGGAGAACAGTAAATTCAGGGGACGGGATTCTTGAAAGTCTTCATCATGTGAGATGTAAAAAGCGAGGATAATTTTAGGATTGACGATAAAGTTTACCACCCCGGCAATCATTTTATTATCCAGAATAGCGCTATGAAGGACAACCTGGTCAGGAAACAGCTCATTCAAGAGACAAAGTTCTTCGAGTGTGTGGGTAGGTTCTACTCCGTGCCTTATTTTTAGATTTTTTTTCAGCATTCTATAGAAGTTTGCGAAATCATCTGATTCTCTTATCTGAATACCGTAACGTTGGGCTTTACGAACAGCCTGACGGTGGGATGGACGGAAACGGGCTAACGTTTTATCAATTGATTTTTCCAGCAAAAGGATGCTGGAAATTTCCCTTCGGTAGTAAGTGAATCCATTTTTTAACAAGGAAAAATCCAAATAGTTTGAGGGTTGATATCTGTAAATCGCAGGAGGGAGGGTTGTCCGGACGCCATTGAAATCATGTTCAGATGCATAGGATTTTAGTGTTTTTACTAATTCCATGGTATTACGGAAAGAAATATTTTCTGAGGTTACAAAACTGCCAAAGGATGCTCCAGGATGGGAAACAAGCATCTTTCTGTTATGATTTGTAATTTCTGCGGCAGGGAAAAGAGCAACCATTTTCCCCTTTTCAAAAAACATTAAACTGTGGTCCTTAAAACGTCCTTCTGGGTGATAATTAAGGAACCGCCGTGTATGAAAAAGAGTCCCCTTATTATTTTGTGATACGAAGAGTTCCCAAGTTTTTGTATCTGTTTTTTTAAAGTGTTTAACTTCCATTGATCGTCAATTTCTTACTGTAAATTACCGGATAAATGTACATCGTTCAAACTGGATTAGAAACATCGTTGTCTAACGTTGTACCCCAGTTTTAATTTGAAGAAAAGATTTACAGGGAAAGAGATGAAAGAAGCAGCTATTACCCGAGTTCAAGCCAGGGAAATACTTGATTCCCGAGGGAACCCAACCGTAGAAGTGGATGTTTATTTGAGTGATGAAAGTTTTGGAAGGGCGGCGGTTCCTTCCGGAGCTTCCACGGGCGAACATGAGGCAGTGGAACTGAGAGATGGGGATCAAAACCGATTCTTGGGTAAGGGAGCACTCAATGCAGTTAGGAACGTAAATCAACAGATTGCTCCGATAGTAAAAGGTTATAACGCCCTCGATCAAAAAACCTTGGACAAATGTATGATTGACTTGGATGGAACACCGAACAAATCAAATCTTGGTGCGAACGCGATATTAGGTGTTTCCATGGCTGTGTCCCGGGCGGCAGCAGCAAGTCAGAATCTCCCCCTGTACCGGCACTTGAATTCTGACGCCCGTCTTCTTCCTGTCCCTATGCTGAATATTATCAATGGAGGGAGTCATGCTGACAACAATGTGGACATCCAGGAATTCATGATTTTTCCCATTGGGGCAGACTCTTTTTCACATGCTCTACGCATGGGCGCGGAAATATTTCATTATTTGAAAAAGGTGCTCAGCAGTAAAGGATTGAATACTTCTGTGGGTGATGAAGGCGGTTTTGCTCCAAATCTGAGTTCCAACGAGGAAGCAATTGAAATTATTTTAGAAGCAGTGGAAAAATCTGACTATTCCATTGGAAAGGACATTTCCCTAGCTTTGGACGCAGCCGCCAGCGAATTTTATATTGATGGAGCTTATCGCCTGGAATCGGAAAACCGGACGCTCACTTCCGATGAAATGGTGGAATATTTCGAAGGTTTAACGAATAAGTACCCCATTGTATCCATCGAAGACGGGTTGGCAGAAAATGATTGGGAAGGCTGGGAGGTTTTAAATAGTGAACTAGGATCAAAAATTCAAATTGTCGGCGATGACTTGACTGTAACAAATATTCCAAGACTTCAACGTGCAATTGATGAACAATCCATGAATGCCATCCTTATAAAACTGAACCAGATTGGTACGGTTACAGAAACCGTGGAAGCGGTGGAACTAGCACGAGAAACCGGATTTGGTGTTGTTATTTCCCATCGCTCCGGTGAGACAGAAGACACTTTTATCGCGGACTTTGCAGTTGCAATGGGAATGGGACAGATCAAAACCGGCTCTGCCTCGCGCACGGACCGGATATGTAAATACAATCAACTTCTTAGAATTGAAGAAGAATTAGGCACGTCTGCTAAATTCCCTGGTAGAAAAGTACTGGGTCAGTTGTGAGTCTTTTTCGGTCAAAACAGCGCCATCGAAAACCAAAACGGATTTATAAAAATTCGCGTAATGTTCAGAGGAGAGTAATTCGCTGGTTGCTTTTGCTCATAGCAAGTGTTTTGCTTATTATTTTTATCTTTGGAGACCATGGTATGTACCAGCTTTATCGTCTGAGAGCAGAGAGATCAGCAAACCAGGCACTTATTACAGAATTGCGAAAGGAACGGGGAAAACTTGAAGAGGAAAATTTTCGCTTGAAGACAGATATGGAATATATAGAACGTATAGCACGGGAACGGTACAGAATGGTTAAGAAAGGTGAAAAAGTCTTTAAAGTAATCCCGAAAGAAAACTAAGTATATTTTAAAATCCTAAATTATAAAATACACGGTCCCCGCTCAGCTTACCGGTGCAGATTAATTCGACCTTTTTGGGTTTAGATCCCCTTTGTTTTTCCCTTTGCCGATAATTTTGATTAGAGCCATAGATAAAAAATTAAGGTTTATTTAATTATTTCTGTTTCCTGTGAAAAGAGTAAAACCGGTATGGTCCAAAAGATTAATCGCATCATGGGGATAATCCCTTACTGTGTTATTACATTGGTTTTGAGAAAAGCGTCAAGGTAAATTTCTACTCGTCTGTTTTTAGAATTAGCATCTTTGATTGCAAGAAGATTTTGGCTAACGGTATCCATTGCAACTACTGGTCGAAATTCGCCATAACCCATCGCTGAAAATTCTTTTTCAGGAATTTGAGATTTATCGCTTATATATTTGACAATATTAAGAGCCCTGGCGGTGGACAGATCCCAGTTGCTGTCATATTTCGAGTTTGGTGGTACTTGCTCACCATCGGTATGTCCTTCACATCTGATTTCAACATTTAGATCTTTTCCAAAGCTCCTGATCCTTTCTCTAAAATTATTATATTTTTGATCTTCGTCTAGGCGCAGGAGTTTTGAAACTCGAATAATAGCTCCAATTTGATCAAGCAATGGAAGTGCTGAGGCCTGGACTTCTGCTTCCATCGACTTAAAAAGTCGTCCGCTACTCACAGTAAGCTTTACCCCTTTGGTTTCCCGCGTTACTTTCAAATATTGGGATTCGACTTTCTTTAGTTCTGAATAAGTTTCATTCAGTAACATATTGATTATTCGGTCTATTTGTTTTTCTTCTTCATTAAGAATAACCAGCAAAAGAACAAAAAAGGTAAGAAGGAGAGTGACCAAATCTGCATAGGTTATTGCCCAGGAAGAATTTTTTGCCCTGGCCTCCTCAACAGAAATTCCTTTGTCTTTCATAGACATTTTTAGTCTTTATTAGGTCTTTTGCTCTCTTGAACAAAAGTCATCAATTTTTCGTGAATTAAAATTGGATGCTCTTTGGCGTGGATGCTCATTATACCTTCCACGATAATATTTCTCACCATGATTTCATCTTGAGATTTGCGCTTTAATTTTCCTCCAATAGGAAGAAATACGAGGTTAGAAAGCAAGACTCCGTAAAAAGTTGTAATTAAGGCCAAGCCCATCCCTTGTAATAATCCTGCGAATTTCTCAGCAATATTAAAATTTATTGCATCTATTTGCATGCCAATTTGTGCTCCGCCGAAGTTTTCCATCATGATAATTAGCCCCATAATTGTTCCGAGCATGCCGAAGGCAGGTGCATAGGCTCCCATGTAGAAGAAAATTTCTTGGCCACTGGCATGTCTTCGTTCAATGTTGTCTATTTCCAGGGCTAGAAATGTTCTGAGGCGTTTTGAATCACGCTCATTAATGGCCAGCTCGATCCCATTTCTAAGAAAATTATCATCAATCGTATTTAGTTCCTTCTCTAAAGAAACAACACCGCTTTTCCTGGCTATTTTTGCTTTTTTTACTATTTCTTCGATAACTAATTGGTATTCGTAGGATTCATGTGTAAAAACATTTTTTAATACTGGATAAAGACCAAGTAAACTTTTCATAGAATAATTTACCAGGGTTGCTGATAAAGTTCCCCCCAAAACAACTAAAAGAGAAATGCCATTTACAAACCAATAAAGTTCCCCGCTGTTTCCGACAATTCCGATTGAAATTATAATGATTCCCGCAACTAAACCTACAGCAGTGCTCAAATCTATTTTCATATGTGCTCCTTAAAGATTTTTTTGCTTATTAGCAAGTTAAGTTAATTTGGTATTTTCTAACAACACGAACAATCTAACAGAGCAAAAGTGATTATTAATCGGAAAATTGGATGAAGGATTGATTAACTATTGTGCAGGGGATTTTTTGTCCATACATTACAATCCTCAACACCTTCAAGCTTTTGAAGGGATATGGTTCCATGAGGAAATCCCAATCCTTTTTTGATTTATCTAAAACGGTGTGAATGGTTGGAAAAGAATCCATCCAGGAAAAACTGGGATGGTGTTTGGACCCTTACGGAAAAATAACTAATTATTTATGAAAGAATAAATGATGAAGAAAATAGCAACTGTACTATTAGGATTAGTCGTAACGGTATGTGCACAGGCACCACTGACCTGGCAGTGGACCGGCCGGACCCATGGAGAACTGGACTGGACTACTATCGAAACAGAACATTACCGTATTCACCATCACCAGGGAATCGAGGAAATTGCCCGGGAAGGAGCATCAATAGCGGAGCAAGTGCGGCCGGTTTTACTGCAACAGATGAACCTGGAAGACATCCCTGTAATTGACATCATTTTCACAACTGAAGATGAAATTATGAATGGGTTCGCACTGTGGACCAATACCACATTTATATGGGTAGACCAAAACGATGCTGCCATTTGGCTGGAAGATGAAAAATGGCTTTACCAGGTTTTGTCCCATGAACTGCAGCATATTGTCTTTTTCAATAGAGTAAAAACCTGGCTGCCGGAACCGTGGTCCTATCTACTTTCCAAGGTCCCGGGGTGGGTGGTAGAAGGTTTGGCAGAATATGAAACCGAACGTTGGCGTCCCTACCGGGCAGATATAAGTCACAAATATCATGTCCTCAAAAATAAAATGGATAAGATGGATCCCCACCACGACGGTTATTCCAAACTTCTTTACTGGTCCGAACGCTTTGGCGATTCCACCATCGTAAAAACGCTCTCTGATCGGAACAATTTTGGTTTGTTCAATTTTGAAGAAGCCTTTAAGAAAAACACTGGGATCACGGTGGGCCAGTTTAACGAGGACTGGCGTCGGCATATGAATACCTATTATTACGGCTACCGGTCCCAGAAAGAAGCCATTGAAGAGATTGGAAAAGTGGTGACCTTGCCCATTGAAAAGCTTAGCGGGTTTTCGTTTTATACTGACAGTACCCAGATCGCTATAACCGGTTTGGGCGATAAGGGACAGGGTGACATGTCATTATACATCTTGGAGCGTGATACAACCAAGGAACGGGAAGCGCGGGAGGAACGCAAAAAGGATAAAGAAGAACCAGAAAAAGAAGCTGACAAGGAGCCGGGCTTTTTTGCTAAGTTATTTGGCAAGGATAAAAAAGAAGGCGAAGAACAGGAAAAAAAGCTTAAACCCATCATCATCTGGGAAAAAAAGGAAGTAGATTTTGGTTTTTTTCACAAGTATATGAACTGGTCATATGATGGTCGCAAACTGGTGTACGCAAAATACCATTTTGGTAACCATCAATCTATGGTCTATGATATCAAGGTCTATGATCTTGATGAAAAATCGTCTGATTGGCTCACTCAATCTGAACGATCAGCCTATCCTGATTGGTCACCGGACGGGAAAAAAATCATATATGTATCTCATGAAAACAGTGTGACAAACCTGTTTACGATGAACTCAGATGGCTCTGATAAAAAACAGATCACAAACTATGTGTATGATACCCAGATTCTGAATCCCCATTACAGTCCTGACGGCAACTCTATTGTTTTTGCCATGGCGGATAAGGAAGCCAACCTGGATCTGTTTATTCTAGAGCTTACCAGCGGTGATGTTCGCCGGGTAACGGACGATCCCGCTGCCGATTATGATCCGGTATGGCATCCCGATGGTGATTTTGTGTCCTATACGTCCCACTCCGGTTCCACACCAAACATTCATACAGTAAACCTTGCCACAGGCGAAAGCAAGCAGGTTTCGGATGTGGGTGACGCTGTTTGGGCTGTCCAGTGGTCGCCGGGAGACACCACCATCATGGCTACTACATTGCCAGATGTGGATACAGTCCGAATTGTGAATGTGGATCCCCATCGTGACGTTACAACGCAAGCGCTTGCTATCAGAGACCATTACACTGATTGGCGCAGTGCCGGACCGGACATTCTGCTGACCGGTGTTGACCCGAAAAAGGAAGTCAATATTTTAACATCACATGACTATACACCTACAATTGGTATAAAGCATATGATGACACTAGCATTACCGCTCGGTTATGAGATCTTTGGTTTGACACAATGGTCAGATGCTATGGGCCGGCATTTATTCACAGGTATTGGACTGGCAGATTTTTCAGAAAAGGCCACGCATAGATTTTTACTGGAATATATCAATGCCATGGGCGGCCCCATGTGGGGAATTGTTGCTACGTCTTTACTGGATATCAAAGCAAAACCTTACGATGGCAGAGCTTTGCTTGAGGAGAACAATAGCATTACATTGTGGGCTACGATGCCTTACAACGCCGGTAACAATATGTCCAGCAATCATACCTTTGGCGGCAGTTTGGAATTCACAAACCGTAATGCGAATATCATCAAAGATATAGATGAAGAGACGGGTGAATTTATTTATCTGGATTCAATTCCCCATTTAGAACTACCCGTTTCTGGGAACGAAGGACTGGTTAGCCTAATTTATATGTGGATAGACCGCCGACCCCATAAACAAAATGGAATGAATCCCAGGCAGGGGCATGGTCTTAATATGCAGATCGATCATGCCAATTCAAGTTTATTTGGTGACTTTGATTACACGCGTATTACCACGGATATGTTTATCAATTTTTTACCGCACAAGAAAAGTCCGGTGGTTATTTTTGGACGCATTAAATCGGTTGCCATGCTCGGGGATAACCCCCCGCTTCAGGATATGCCGGCCATAACAAATGACACACCAATTTATTTGGCGGGTAGTAATATACTGGGCGCAGATGAAGTGTTTCACCTCCGGGGCTGGGATAACTGGCGGTTAGGCGATCGCCTTGTCATCGGTACAATTGAGTCACGCATGGGAGGTTCAAAGGCTTCGCTGGTAGCCTTTCTTGATTTTGGGAATGCCTGGTATGCCGATGGAGAAATGGACGACTGGCTTTCCACTGGCGGTGCTGAATTACGTGTGAATTTGTCTTTGTTTGTTCTGGCCTATGGCACTGCTCAAGATTTCAATCGCTGGCGGGATAAGGAAGTGCCGACAAACTACTTACGGCTGTCCCTTATTAATCCGTTCTAATTTAAATCATCGGCACAAACCGTACGGGCAGGGATTGTTTTGTCTT
>ERZ651768.428-NODE-428-length-31716-cov-4.801890_pt1 | contig 31716 bp, 21 predicted proteins | sample MGYA00514754_ERZ651768 | MGnify/ENA metagenome assembly ERZ651768
TGGAATGTTTCTAATAAAAAAATTTAAACCAGATATTATTATTTTAGATGACGGATTTCAACATAGGGCACTGCATCGAGATCTCGATATTGTTCTAATTAACTCAAAAGATACCGTCCGAGATCAAAAGCTTTTGCCTTATGGGTTGTTGCGTGAACCTTGGCACCATTTATCAAGATCTGATATTTTGATTTTGACTAAAACAAATATTTATAAACCACAAACTTTTCTGATACGCAAAATAAAAGAAACTCGATTGCCTATGATCAAAAACACCACAAAATTGGATAAAACACTTCGGTCTATCACAAATAACAAGATTCCTTTAAAAAGTATAAAGAATTGTAAGGTCTATATTTTTTCAGCTATTGGTGATCCCGAAGGATTTATAATCTCTTTAAACCAAACAGGGATGATCATCTGTGGTAACCAGATATTCCCAGATCATCATACTTACAACCAAATGGACATCAAAAAACTAGAAATCAATGCAAAAAGAAATGGGGCAGAATACCTAATAACCACTGAAAAAGATTTAATTAAATTAGGTGGTTTCAATACAGATATTCCGGTATATGCAGTAAAAATTAGGTTGAAGTTTTACCCAGAATCAAAATTAGAACGATATCTACAACCTTTCATATAACGTTTATATTTGACCTGCACCCCAAGCAAAAACAACGCCTACAAATGTCAGCATTAATGGCCACCCGGTATTTACTAGCTGTTTAGCACTTGGATCATAAAACACATGTACTTGAAAATCGTGGGTAGTGGTGGCACCATGTTCATCAACTGCCATCAAAATAAAATCATTGGCTCCATCTTGATTTTTTCGAGGTGTCCACTCTAATAAACTTTTCCGACGATCAAACTTGGCGTATTTTGGCAATCGTACCGCACGATAAGTAACTTTATCTCCATTCAAATCTTCCGTAGTCATTTTATAACGCCAAGTATGTCCAGTTAATCCTACTGGTTTCGGAGTGGAAATAATCATGGGAGGATTATTAATAAAAATTCGGCTAGATTGAGAATCTGTACCGTATCCATCCGTTACGGTTACCTCGAAGTTATTATAATTGATTTGTGCTGCTTTCGGTACCCAAAGAATCTTTCCATTCTTATCCATTTGCATACCATGAGGACCCTTTATCATTGTGTATTTAAGGTTTGAATTTTCATTTAAATCCTCAACGCGTACCTGATACTTAAATAATTCTCCAACCAATGCCATTCTTGGCGGGTTGGATACAATAGTTGGCAAATGGTTTGTGTAAACTTCAAAGGCTTGTTCATCTTTTGTATATCCATCAGAAACCACAACTGAAATTCGGTGAGTGTCTATTTGTTTCTTTTTTGGGGTCCAACGGATCGTTCCAGATGATTCATCCACTTCCATGCCATTCGGAAATTCGGTCATTGTGAAACGTACTGGACTAATTCGTTCCACAATAATTCGGGGCGGTTTCCCTTTATTGCCTTGAAAAAATTCCCACAAGAAATCTTTTATTTTAATTGTGCGGCCATTTAATGTGGATAATAGGACCCATAGCCGCTCATCTTCAAAAAAGACAGAATGCACATATCGCTTCATATTAAGTCGAGAAACAAGAGTATCAGCGGGGTATTTGGGGTTTACATAGTAAACAGCCTCAGCATTATACCAATCACCCAAATAGCGATCAATATTTTGTATGGCAATATCATCTGAAATATTGATCGAATAAATCTTAGTGTTGCTTACATTATCAACTTTTACAACTTTCTTAAAAGGAAGAAGCGAACCATTGTTTCGATCCACTGTGATAAGTTTATAAATATATTCATCCCCGACAGTCGCGGTCATAGTTGGTACCGATACAATTTTAATTGGCGCATTAACAAAGAATTCTGATTCAATAAACTGGCTTAAATATCCATCAGATATTTCTATCTTAAGTTTATGAAAATCAACTTGAGCAATCGTTGGCTCCCAGTGCAAACGGCCTGTATAAGGATCCATGCGCATGCCATCAGGTAAAACATGAGCAGTAAAAATCAATTTATCATTCTTATTGGGATCTTGTGCCTGTAGATCAAAACCCCAAATACCTCCAACATTTATCTTTGTAATCGGTGGTGGGGCTTTTTGTATGATAGGAGGATGATTCACAAATACGTTTACAAATTGAGTGTCTGACGCTACTCCATGGATTGTTACAACCGCATATTTTACTGTGTCTATCTGCGTAGGAGAAGGAATCCAAGACAAAATGCCTTTTTTATCGATGGTCATTTCACTTGGCCCATAAAATAATTTATATTTGGCCGCTTCGCTTGTGCGCTGACGCCAGATTTTTACATCATATAGATATTTCTCTCCAACCGTGGCCATGGTTGGAGCCTTAGACAGTATTTTTATTCCGGTTCTGGCAGATAGCTGAAATTCTTGGATATCGCGGTCAAACCCATCTGAGACAACCAATCGCACATCATATGTTTCAGCACTAATACTATCCGATTTCCAACTTAATACACCATTATCAATAGTCATTCCAGGTGGCCCCACTTCAAGAGAAAACTGTATTGATGCATCGCGGTTTCGATCTCTAACAATGGGCTCATAACGAAAAGTACCTCCTGCAACGAACTCTGTTCCCAGGGGTTGGGTCAAAAATCGAGGGGAATCGTTAACATATACCCAAACACTTTCATCTCTGCTTTCTAAAACTGGAACAGTTTTATATTCTTGCTGGGTCTCAGCAGATGCTGATATTGGTTGCATTATTTCATCTACCTTAATTCGCACAAAATAGGTTAATGGAAATGCGTCTAGTTGTTGTTCGGTAGGCACCCAACGAATTGTTCTGGTTTCATAATGAAAAAACATACCTTTTGGTGGCGATGTCTGCCAACGAAAACTATGAAATTTTTCAGTGCTGTCTCTCAGAATTAAATACTCAAATTGTTGATTAAGTGTTAAAACATATCGCGGAAGAACATGTTTGGGTAAACGTTGTCCAAGTGTTTCCTTTTGTTTTGGTTTTTTAGGGGTTTCTAAAGTGCGATATATTTTTTTGGGAGGTGTTGATTTTGGTTGTTCTTTTAATACCCTTCCTTCAGATATAGTTGGTTCTAGCGCTTTCGGTACTTGTTTATCGGATTGTTTTCCTATTTCAATAATAATTTCCTTTTCGGGTTGTGGGGCTTGGGGTACCTGGTCAGGAATAATCTCGACATAAATCTCAGGAATTTCCGGTTTTACTTCCTTCACGTTTGAAAGTAAATCAGGTAACTGTTCAGCAATAAACTCAGAGCTTAATAGAAATCCTTGATCATAGTGTGCTGATTTTTCACCAAGATCAAGTACATAAATTGAGTTTTCCCTGCCATTCCACCCAGATACTAGTACATTGCCGGTATACTGCCCCATTTTTGTTAACGGAATCATTGCAAACACTTGAATATCCGCGGGGACTTTGGACATCGCATTCCGTACACCTTCAACACCTCCGTCTTTCCCCGAGACCAGGGTTAAAGCATTAATATCCGCGGAAAGCATTAACAGATCACGAAATGTGTCCTGGTTAAAATCAGCTACTTCTATCTGGGTTAGTGGCCCAGGCTGCACAGGAACCCGATCCACAACTAATGTAGCGGGGGTCAGTGTGAAAGCAATAATATCACCAGAGCTAAACGGCGCTAACACGTCTTTAAACCCATCTGCGTCCCAATCCGTAAGCTGAAATGAATGGGGCAAAATTCCATTAATACCATCAAATTTTTTACGAATTAAATGTCCAGAATCAAATACCCCTCCAATATTATAAAATGGCTGCGCTTTAATTACATTTCCTTCAGGGCTAATCACTAGTAAATCTTCATACCCATCATTATCATAATCCAAAACAGTGGTATATAAAAGTCCTGAACCAACAAGAAGATCATCTGGCCGAATCTTTTTAATCATTACCAATTGCCCTTGCGAATTCACATCCACAAAAGCAAAACCACGAAATGGGCTTCCCAAAGATAAAACCAACTCTTGATCACCATCATTATCCTGATCCAATAAAGCAAAATTATTGCATCTCAAAGAACGATCCTGTTTACCCACATCCAACGTCGCGGATGGTAGTTCCGAGAACGATTCATCATCCCACTGATAGACAGCAATAAAAACATGTGGAGTAGCATTAGTCCCAAACCGGGAAAGATTCATGACAACTACTAGGTCTGGAACACCGTTTCCATCTAAATCTCCTATTTGAGCATCTACAAAATGCCCTTCTAGTTCAATTGGTGTCTCAAACTCCCATATAAGCGATTGGTAACTATCTGAGTCAATTTCATAATAACGGACAGATGTGGGAAAAACATCGATCTCAGGATTTAATTCCAATGCTATAAATTCCAGCATGTTGTCACCATCCAAATCGTACGCACCATTCATATGTACAATTTTCTGGGACCATATTGGGCAGACCACAATCAATGGTATGAGTATTAATCTGAAAATGGAATAATAAAACTTCACACTCAAATCATGAATTAATTGTTGTTACCGGGATCGACAGTATCGGGGACGGTAGGATGAGTACTTTCTATCAGTGATTCTTTGGGAGGTGTCTTCCCAATTTTATCAGATGGAATAGATTTAGCATTTTCAAGCTTTAATGTGTCGGATGGCATATCAGTTGTTGATGTTTCTCCAATAGGGGGTTCAGGAAACGCTGGTTCTTCAGATGGATCCTGGGGCTGAGGAACCGGATGTTCTACCGGGGCTTTTGCTTTAGTCGTCACTCCTTGCCCTTCCGGAAAAATACCTTTCAAAGGCTCAACTGGAATGGAAGGATTTTCCTGATCAAACTGGGCATTAGGTAATCTTCGTTCATGAATTACCCTTGGTAATTTTCCATCCGGTCCAAACAGGGGTTCTTCCAATGATCCACCTTGTAACAGACGCGTCTTCAAAGAGTCAGGAAAATCCTCTTGAATTAACCTCGAAAACATCACCTTTGGTTCAACGAAACCAGAAATATCAAATTCTGTAGTTATTTTCTTTGACCCATTTTCCCGGACCTTTACTTCCCCACGAATTGCCTGCAATGTCCCTTCATCTAAAAACACAGCTAGAGATTGAGCTGGTATTGAGGGCGTGGTTGCAGATAAATAAATACCTTGATAAAGAGAACTGTCGATCTGATCATTGAAAGAGAATCGTATTAACTTATCAGTGAAATCCATTCCTAGGCTTGTAGGAAAACCTTCAAAGAAATAATCGGGAAATTCAAAAAGCTTGGGATCAAAAGCTTCTGGTTGGTAGGATTGAGATAAAGAATCCTGAATAGGAGAAATAGATAGAAACACAATATTAGTTTGCATATCGTGGACCATAATCAGCGTTGTAACACTATCGACAATATTCTCTTTCAGCGTGTATGCAAAATCATATTCATTGCCGTGGCGAAGATGGGCTAGGTTTGCAGAAACGCTATGTTGAAAGTGTGTTGGCGCCCCCATGGATGGCACTTGGTTCACGGCCACACCAAAAGGCGCTTCACCATCAAAGATAAACCGATCTTTTGTTTCTGTTGCAGGTGTCATTACTAAGACATAATAAAGATCAATTGGAAAACTTTCATTTTTAGCTTCATTTTGTTGAATTGCTTTAGATGGTTTTGGGACCAAGGCTTTTCTGACTGTTTCTGAAAAAGCTAGTATTTCATCATCAGTATCTGGTACAGTCACTATTTTTAAAGAATCAATAGTATCATTCATTACTAGGTTTGATTCAATTTTTTCGATCTTAACGCCAGCCTCAGCTGCCCAATCTGCACTATGCATACCATCACTAACTTTTGGGATATCAATCTTTTCCTTTGAAACTGATCTTTCCCCCACACCTACTTCATTCAAATAGTCAGCCAATGTCGGACCACTAACAATTTTAGGTTTAGGAATTAGATTTGCTTCTCTAACCCCTCTTAAATAATCTGTGGGGGTTTGAATAACATGATAATATCCAGATTGTACTCGAGTATTAACAAGATTTACTAATTCAGATTCAGATGGGTTAATTAATTTGGGGAACAGATTCTTACCAGAAAATTCGGAATCTGAAAGCACTAATTTATCTTCAATTACCTTTAATATTTTAACATCACCAGTTGTAAACGGTATTAATAACCCTGATTCCTTTGTGCGGGAATTATTATTATAGGATTGGATTTCTTGTGCAATAACCCCACGGGCATCACCCAATTGTAATACTTCAGTTGTAATATTCTGATAATCTTTATCTACGTCAAACACTGAAATTTTAAGAGTGTTTAATTCCGTGGAAAACTGAGCCAAATAATGTCTCCCGCCCGAAGAGAAACCACCCGAATACATATGCCCAAAGCCATTTTGGATTAATGGATTAGAAATTATTCGGCCCTTGTCAACATAGATCTCTGTATCGGTAATCTCTGGATGTAGAACTAAAGTTTTACGAACAGGTGTCCCAAAAGAAATGGATAAAAAACCTGGTGCACCTTCAACCCTAGATAGATTTATTGGTCGAAGATTATTAATATTCAATCCCTTATCATTTACTACAAGTGGTTTGTTTTCGAACCCTGTATTTGTACCGGGGAACACAAACAACCAGGTCCTGTCTTCGTTATTGGGTTGAAGTCGAGCAGTAGCAACAAGATCTGGTTGACCATTCCCGTTAATATCCACCACTATGGCATCAGTAAACCATCTATCATCGGGGAAGGAATAGGACCAAAGGGTGTCACCAATTGATGTATTGGTGACTTCGACCAGTATGGCTTCAGGTTCTTCTGATTGTAATATCAAAATTTCCCGGATACCATTGTTGTCCAAGTCATAAAGTCCTTTAATATGCGACTGATTACCAAAAACTGGTATTGTCAACCACATGACTCCGACCAATAAGCATTTAAATTGACCGCTAATTTCCATTATAGATGTACGAAACATCATGCATTTTACCCCAAAAGGGCGCATAGATTCGAAGGAGATTACCGAAATAGGCTCCCTTACCTCGTTTACTTTACAAAAAAATATAGGTTAACGGGGGTTCTTTTCCAAGTAAAAGCCCGTGCAGTAACTTTTGCGGTGAATACCTAAATTATGGAGTATATTTCCTTTCGAAATTCACTGATGCTACATAAATTAGAAAAAATCTCAAATGCGGAGAGCCCTAATATCGTGAAAAAAACACTTTTAACCTTAGTGGTTTGCATATCGGTCATGCAGGCTCAGTTTGATTTATATCCTGTAGAAGATTTCTTTGGAGGAGGTATCGGCTATAGCCCGATGTATATCACTATGGATTCCATTCCAGCCAAAACCAATTTGGAAGGACTCGGTTTAGATACCAAAGGTTTCGATAATCCATTTGTACTGCATGGTGGTGAAGGTTTTGCCCACATGACGGGGAAATGGCGGATTGGAGGCTATGCTGGTGTTGGATCATCAACCATTTCTGCTGTTCCAAAAGTTTTCATTTATGATACCACCAGTACTACTGATACTATTGCCCTTCCCAATCCTGAATTTGGCCCTTCTATTGAAGGGAAAATAACTATTTCTATGGGAGCGGCTACTGTCGAACACGTAATGCCTATATTTCAAGATTTAGAAATAGCAGCGGGCGCTCTTTTAGGCCTAGGCCGAATAAGCGTTAGTGTTGATCAGCGAATTGGAACTGCTGTCTGGGATAATACATTTACAAGTGCTTACGGGGCTGTTGAAACTGTCGATGGTGAATTAGCATGGTTATATCATGTTGATGATGTTGATGATGACTTTTCACAGTTTTCGGTTAAAGGAATACCGGGAGTATTAAGTGACCTTAGTGGTACATTTTTTAATTTTCAACCTTATATTGCTATAAAATGGCAGTTGTTAGATAGGATTGGGCTCCGAATAAGTGTTGGTTTTAATAAGGGAACGATTCGTCAGGGCCGTTGGATTCTAAATGGGCGTACCCAAGTTGCTGATTCACAACCTTATTCTCTCCAAGGGGTTTCTTTTCGAACTATGCTTTATCTCGGATTATAATTAATTCTTTTTTTTATAATTTTCTCTTTTTAAACAATGACTAAACCACAAATTCGCCGAGTATGGCCGTTGGTGTTCTCGACAGTTGGAGGGTTTTTATTAGCAGTTTTTTTATTTATTCCTCAACTTTACTCTGGCAATCAGAATATATATAGAGTATTGAAGGATAAAATCAATGTTCTGCAACAAATTATTTCCTATATAAATCTTTATTATTTTGACTCAGTAGATATGGAGAAAATCATGGATGGGGCCTTTCATGGATTGATGGAAGGACTAGATCCCCATTCAACATACATTCCCGCCAAGGAGCAGGAAAATATTGACGAGTTATTTCGCGGAAAATTTCAGGGGATCGGGATTGAATTTGATATTCTTCATGGCTATATCACTGTTATTTCACCTATCCCAGATAGTCCGTCCGATCGCGTCGGTTTGCAACCTGGCGACAAAATTATCGCTATCAATGGAAATGATGCTTATAAAATCACTAAGTCTCAAGTAATGAAAAAATTGAGAGGTCGTAGGAATTCTGCTGTGGATGTAACCATCCAGCGTATTGGACTAATCGATCCATTTGATGTTACTATCATTCGGGATGATATACCCATCCACAGTGTCGGCGCAGTAACAATGATCAATGATAAAACTGGATATATTTCTTTAAGACGTTTCTCAGCCACAACTGAAGATGAGGTCAGAACCGCCTTAAACAAGTTAGATAAGCGTGGTTTTAAACGTCTAGTATTTGACCTACGAGGTAATAGTGGGGGGTTTCTCAACCAAGCCGCAGCGATAGCCAATCTTTTCATTACTACAAAAGATACACTTGTTTACACCAGAGGAAAAATCTCCGAAGCAAACCAAGTATTTATCGCTGATCCCACTAAAGGCCGTGATGATTTTTCACTCATTATACTCATAAATCGGGGGTCCGCCAGTGCCAGTGAAATAGTGTCTGGTGCAGTGCAAGACCTCGACCGCGGTCTTACAGTTGGAGAAACAAGTTTTGGGAAAGGATTAGTCCAGCGCCAGTTACCGCTTGTTGGGGGTTCCGCAGTTCGGGTAACAATGGCACGTTACTATACACCAACCGGACGTCTCATTCAGCGACCTTATGAAAACGGTAATGATATGGACTATTATAAAGCGCTTTATAGTAAAAATCGTGAAACAATAATAGATAGTTTAAAAGAACTCCGTCCAAAATATATAACACGTGGAGGAAGGATTGTTTATGGTGGTGGTGGGATAACTCCCGATATATATATTCCCTACAAAAACAGAACAACCCTTCCAACTGGAAATATAATACGGCACCCTAAACGACCTATTTTCAATTTCGCTTCTATATACGTAAATAAGCATTTATCAGATTTTGATAATTTTGACTTGTTTCAAGAATATTGGCAGAAAGCCGAATCCGTTTTTCCAGATTTTCTTACCTATCTCGATAAAGATTCGATTAGTTATAATGTGGATTCTCTTTCAGTCGACAGGTCATTCTTAAATAACCAAATAAAAAGTGAAATCGCTGGAGCTATATGGGGTAAGAATGAGGCGGCTAGTATCCGATTGGTTACTGATAATCAAATTGTAGAGGCATTGAATTACTTTAATGAAGCGGATGCTTTATTAGGGACCGTTCATTAAATTCTGAACCTTTTATCAGAAAATACAGTAGTTTAAGTTTATTGATAAATATTTAAATGGAGGAAAATAATGGTTGATTATTTTTATCAGGGTGGTGGTTTCATGTGGCCAATTCTTGGTGCTTTATTGTTTGGACTAGGATTTGCTGGTGAAAGATTCTACTCTCTACTCATATCTGGGATAGATACACAACAATTCTTTGATGATATAAAATCTATAATAAATAAAAGCGGGCCTGATGGTGCTTTAAAGCTTTGTGAAACCACAGAAGGTCCTGTATCTGCTATCTTCCACGCTGGGTTGTCACGTATGCATCGTGGCATAGAAGAAGTAGAAAAAGCAGTCCAAAATGCCGGGGGACTAGAAATGGCATTTTTAGAAAAGAACATGATCTGGCTGAATGCTGTAATTACGATTGCACCAATGCTTGGATTCACGGGGACAGTGGTAGGTATGATCCGCGCATTTGACTCAATTAAGGCTGCTAATGATATTTCCCCTGCAGTTGTAGCTGGAGGTATCTCTGAGGCTTTATTGACCACTGCATTTGGATTGATTGTTGCTATGATCATTCAAGTCCTACAGAATATTTTCGTATCTAGAATTGACAAATTAGTTCTAGACATGGAAGAACAATCGGTTAAAATCGTAGATTATCTCTACGAAGTAGAAACAAAAAACTAATTTTTTTATAAATGGCCAAAAAGCGGCGATTTAAGGGCGGGGAAATACCCACCTCGTCAATGGCAGATATTGCATTTTTATTACTGATTTTTTTCCTAGTTACTACAACGATTGATACTGATAAGGGATTGGGGATTGTGCTACCTCCTGCTGGAGATGTAGAGATCGAGATCAAAAAGAAAAATATTCTTAATTGTCTAATTAACTCACAGGGCAAAGTTTTATTGGATGAAGAACCCACCCCAGTTGATCAAATTCATAAGGTTGTAGGAAGGAAACTACGGGAGAACGATAAACTTATTGTATCAGTCAAGTCTCATCCCAAAACAGACTATACAGATTATATAAGCGTCATTGATCAGTTAAAACAGGCCAATGCTAAAAGGATTTCAATCGCAAATACTAACTAATGAAATTTTCACGTAAAACTAAGCTCTCCACTGAAATTCCTACGGCATCCATGCCGGATATTATCTTCATGTTATTAATTTTTTTCATGGTTACAACTGTGCTTAGAGAATATTCCGGGTTGCCAGTAACCCTACCAAAGGCAAAGCGAATAGAAAAACTCAAATCAAAGCGTCATACATCCCATATCTGGGTCTCAAAGGATGGTCTCATTTCAATTGATGATCGTCTTTTTTCTATAGATGACGTAGCTAAGATTATGTATGATAAACGATCGGCTGACCCTCAAGTTGTTGTCTCCCTCAAAGCAGATGAAGAAGCAAAAATGGAATTGGTATCAGGCATTCATGAAAAATTACGTGATGCTGATGCACTAAAATTGAATTATTCCACCAAAACATTGGCTAATTAATGCAACTTGATACCAATCCGCTAAAAACCCAGTATCCAATCATTGTACGTATTGCTGGTTTGTCTGGGATTGGAATTGTTATAATCATGTTTCTTATTTTCCCTCGGTTTCTCGCGGAAACAGGGTTTGAAACTGTTGATCAAATTGTTATTGAAAATATTGATATTCCTCAAACACAACAGATAGATAATATACCCCCACCAGCTCGACCATCAATACCGGTGCCGACAGATGATGAAGATATTGCCGATGATTTAACCCTTGATGATCTTGATTTTGATGATTTTGAAGCCTGGGACGCACCACCACAGCCAACAGGCCCAAAAGTAAAATTTATTCCATATGATGACCCTCCAAAGCCCATTACACCAATTAAACCATTATATCCTGAGATTGCTCAAGAAGCAGGAATTGAAGGTGTGGTAGTTGTGCAAGCCTTTATAGATAAAAAAGGACGTGTCAAAGAAACAATCATCTTAAAAGGTATCCCAAATACAGGGTTGGATGAAGCTGCGATGGAAGCTATCCGGAAAACACGATTTAATCCCGCAAAACAACGGGAGCGTCCGGTGGGTGTTTGGATTTCTATTCCGGTAAATTTTAAACTGAAATAATAATTTTTGTACTTTTTCAGTTAGTAATTTTTAATTCATTCTAATTTGTAGATAACATCAGTTTTTTTCCCCAAATAACTTCCGCCACAACCAAATAAGCGGATCATAATAGCGGTCAATAACTCTTTCTTTTAATGGAATGATCCCATTGTCGGTGATTTGGATATGCTCTGGACAAACATCAGTGCAACAACGAGTTATATTACAAAAGCCCGATCCAAAATCTTCTTTTATTGCAGAAATCCGGTCATCCGTATCCAAAGGATGCATCTCCAAACCAGCTAAGCGAATCATAAATCTTGGCCCAACAAAACGATTCTTTCTTTCGTGATCACGAAGCACATGACAGACATTCTGGCACAAGTAGCATTCAATACATTTCCGAAATTCCTGAACACGGTTTACATCCTCCTGCATCATGTGATAATTCCCTTTATCATCTTTTTGTGACGGATCTGGTTTGAAAGATGGTATGCGCTTATTCTGTTCATAATTCCATTCAACATTCGTAACTAAATCTTTTATCGCTGGAAATGTCCTGATGGGACGAACCGATACTGTTTCATTCTTTTCATATTCATTCATGCGTGTCATACAGGCAAGTTTCGGTTTGCCATTAATCTCTACACTACAGGAACCACATTTGCCTGCTTTACAATTCCACCGGACAGCCAGATCATTCGCCTTCAAAGCCTGAATGCTATGTATGGCATCTAATACGACCATTCCTTTATCAACATCTATTTGATAATCGACCATTTGGCCATCTGTTTCATTACCGCGGTAAAGCTTAAAATTTCTCAATGCCATTATTACTTAACCTTCTGCAGCTACTTCTTTTTCCAATTCATCGATAGATAGGTTTGCTATACGAACCAGTTCTGGATCAGGAGTATCTCTTTTATTGCGCTTAGCTAACATTGATCCATTATCTCCCTTGAAAATAATGACATTATAATCTAACCATTCATCTTGTTCCCCCGGAAAATCCACTCGGGTATGTGCACCTCTGCTTTCTTCCCGCATGAAGGCTGACCTAGCTACAGACTCAGCTGTAATAATCAGATTTCGTAACGCAAGAGCCTCATGCCAGCCGGGGTTATACTGGGATGCGCCATCTGCTTTTACTTTTTTATATGTGTTTTTAATTCGTTCTAGTTCCTCAATGCCATCTCTCAATAATTTTTTTGTCCGTACTATCCCCACATTATTTTGCATACTGTTTTGTAATTCTTCACGAAGAAGATAGGGGTTGTTTCCTGATTCCCGGTTAAGAATATCAGTCGCGCCACGAATGATCGCGATGACCTGTTCATCATTAATGTTTGGAATATTGGAGATGCCTCTAATATAATTATCGGCACCATCCCCAGACAATTTTCCAAAAACCAACAGATCAGATAATGAATTACCACCAAGACGATTAGCACCATGCATACCACCAGAACATTCCCCACAGGAAAATAACCCTGGAACACGAGACATTTGTGTATTCGCATCTACTTTTATTCCACCCATACAATAGTGTAGTGTTGGTCCAACTTCCATGGAATCGGTCGTAATATCTAATTCTGCCAGTATTTTAAATTGATGGTACATGGATGGTAGTTTGCGTTTAATATCTTCTGCGCTCCGGCGAGTGGCTATATCAAGAAAAGTTCCACCATGAGGAGAACCCCGACCTGCTTTCACTTCTTTGCGAATGGCTCTCGCCACCACATCCCTGGTAAGTAGTTCTGGTGGACGACGAGCATTTTTATCCCCCACCAGCCAGCGTGCTGCCTCTTCTTCAGTATCTGCTGTTTCATCTGCAAATCGTTCAGGAATATTATCGAACATAAAACGATCACCTTCACTGTTCACCAGAATACCTCCTTCACCACGAACACCTTCTGTTACTAGCGTACCTCTGACTGATGGTGGCCAGACCATTCCCGTGGGATGAAATTGGGTAAATTCCATATCTATTAGTTCAGCACCTGCTTCATAAGCCATAGCGTGACCATCTCCTGTGTATTCCCATGAATTAGATGTGATTTTCCATCCTCTTCCACCACCCCCCGTAGCCAGTATTACTGCTTTTGCTTTAAAGATTACAAAACGACCCGTTTCACGCCACATGGCCACCATGCCAGATATACGATCTCCATCCTTCAACAAATCAAGTCCTGAGCACTCCATATACACTTCAATTCCTTGATGGACACCATGATCCTGAAGCGTGCGGATAATTTCCAATCCTGTTCTATCTCCCACGTGGGCTAGCCGAGGATAACGGTGTCCACCAAAATTTCGTTGATTGATAAGTCCTTTTTTCGTTCTATCAAAAACCGCCCCCCATTCTTCCAGTTCTCGAACACGGTCCGGAGCTTGTTTTGCGTGAAGTTCAGCCATGCGCCATACATTCAAAAACTTTCCCCCTCGCATTGTATCCCTAAAATGAATTTTCCAGTGGTCGCGATTATCAACATTTCCAAGTGCTGCTGCGACACCACCTTCAGCCATAACTGTATGTGCTTTCCCTAAAAGAGTTTTGCAAACTAGCCCCGTGCTCAGACCTTTTCCCGAACATTCAATAGCGGCTCTTAGTCCGGCGCCTCCTGCGCCGACAACAATAACATCATGTTCTATGGTTTGAATCTCTGAAATATCAAGCATCATAAACCCCATGTACTATAATCTACCCAATGACCGGTTGAAACCATCCGCACATAATAATCGGTAAATGCAACCCAAATCATGCTCGTCCAGGCCCAGAACATGTGCCGACCATTAAGCCAAGACACACTTTTCCAGAGTTTATATCTTATTTTTTTCTGACCGCTTGGGCAGGAAAAACAATCTAATTTTCCACCAGTTAAATGGCGGAAGGCATGACAACCAAACACATACCCCGCCAAAAGTATCGGGTTAATGAGCAGGATAACCGAACCAACCCCAATTCCAAATTCACCCCCGCGGAAAAAAGCCATTATACCATCATACGATAGTATCAAGACAAATACTAGAGCGATATACAAAGTATAGCGGTGTAGATTTTGAAAAACCAGCAGGGTGGTTTCACCCTTATATTTTTTTTGTGGAGCACCATTCACAGCACAGGCAGGAGGTGAAAAAAAATAGGCACGGTAATAGAACTTTCGATAATAGTAACATGTCATCCGGAAAGATAGTGGTCCTGCAAGAATCAGGATGGCTGGTGTTGCTGGAACTAGATTTGGCCACCATTCAGGCCATGACCCAAACAGTGCATGTCCTAACGGGGCAGCACCTTCTACACTCTCTTTTATAAATAAAAGAGGTGAATAAAAAGGTGATAGGTAGCCGCCAAATCCACCCTGGTTTGCGCTCCACCAGTAGTGATTGCCCTGGAACATGGCCCAAGTGGTATAAATAACAAATCCAAGAAACCCCAATCCTGTCCACAATGGTTCCAACCACCATTGATCCGTGCGCTCAGTAGAGATAAAAGATTTTGATTGTCTATCTAAGCGGTCATCCATTTATGTATCTGATGGAATTTATCTTACTGTTTTAAATAATCTGTAGTTATGTTGGAGTAAAAATAATCCACTATTAAATAACAACTTCTTAGAATTGTTTTTACGATGGTTAATGGATTAATATTATTGAAACATTTGCCAAAAACCGTGGACGGAAATTAAACTGAACCGCGCTGGTGAATAAAGACACAATTCCCTTTAAGGCTAATTAATCTGCCTAGACGCCCAAAGACTAAGCAAAAAAAGCGCAGTGACACCATAAATACCATATAAAAATGGTGTTGTGGGGATAAAACGAAAAATCATTAGGTAGACGCCCGATAATACAATAAAAATAGCGATGAGTATAGCATTTCTTGCTATGTGAGTGCCCATACGTGTAACGTAAACATACGTTACCACAAGCAAGCCAATTGAAACAACCCACCAGCCAAAGAATCTGTAGATCATTTTTAAATAATCTGGAAGATGTGTATTGATATTAGCGGCAAATAATTCTTTGAAAGATATCTTTAAAATAATTTCATTGGGGATGCGGTCTAAAACCCATGGTTCTGGATAGAATAACCATCCCAATCCTAAAATAATAGTAAGTAGGCCAATAAAAAAAATTGGCATCCAAACCAAATTATGCAGAGTTTTATTGTTCATAAATATAATCTTCCAATGTTATTTCTCTCTCTACAAAGTCGCTTTGCGTCTGTAAACTAAATGGTCCTTCAGAGATTACCGATTTAAAAAGGGGCTCGAAAAACAATTCTTCATCTTTTTCTCTTTCGGCCAACCCTTCCAAGGCTAGTTCTCCAGCCCATTTATTCCAATAGTCAAATGTTTTCCCGTTTGGTCCGATTTGAGATGAATCCAAATTCAAAGCTGCTTTGTTCCAGGAAGCGCGATCTATTTCCGACCATTGTTTAACCACGTTGAGAGCCTTTTCCCGTGTTTTCTCAGCCACGAGCAGGCCCGTCCAAAACGCAACCGGTGCTAATTCATGACCTAACGGTGGTCGATCTGCCCCTCGGACCTCTACAAGATGTTTTAATCTCACATTAGTAAATATTTGATGGAGAGCTATCTGAATATCGGAATCACGGATTTTCCCATTAACATTCAAATTTATTAGTTGATCTCCCAGTGTCCCATCAGTGGCTTCAAAAATATTCTCAGAGTTAAGCTGAAAAATCCCCGGAACAAGCATCATATAATCAATATAGTTTTGGATAAGATTATCAGGTGAATTAATACCATGATCAATCAAGTTTCGACAACGATGATTATCTGTATGTTCCCAAATCATATTACGGATGTTTTCTGTGCCAGTTGGTTCATTTTTACGAAACGGGCTATTAGCAAAAAGATAAGCACAAACGGGATGTAAACAATCGGCCAAAAAAACCATTTTCTCTGCATCTTGTTTATTCGTGATATCAAAGTTCACTTGAATGCTAGCGGTATTGCGCATCATCCATTTCCCCAGTGTGTTAACTTTTCCCATATGATCACTCATGAGTTGATACTTAAGCTGATCAATCAAATCAATATCATTAGGGCTAAATCTTGGTTCGAGTCCCCAATTCAGTACAATTAAATTATGATGATCTGTAACATCATTCAGCAATCTGCGATGGTTTAGCTGTGCCAAAGATAAATCACTCAAATTTTCGTATGGTAGGCTGGACCATTCGAGCTGTCCACCAGGTTCTAGGGAATATATTCCATTCTTATCTGTGAGTTGATTCATTTCATTCATTAAATCAGTTGCAGAATACTGTTCGGCAGGGTTAACCAGTAGTCGATTAAGATCTTCTGTATAAATGATACACTCCTCTTCCATACCCACCTTACGATGTTGATGGGTCACGGGTTGAGATAAAATAAAAGAAGTGATTTTTTCGTCGATGTCCATACTCAAACCATATTCATTACTTTTTAATGAATAATATTATTTTAAGAAATGGTTAATCCTAGAAATAAAGATAAATTACAAAAAAGTAAGTAAGTCAATTATTTAATAAAGTGCGCTCAATTCACTGATAAATTATGTTGCTCCCCAAGCTAAAAGCTGAAAGAACAATACAACAATTGGAAAACCCACGAGCCATCCGCCATTCTTCCTTTTGATAGGCAAAGATGGTCCTACGTAATCAAATCTCATTTCCGATCTCGCTATCTTTCCAGATTCTACATAAACAGTCTCTGTCCCAAACATTTGGTTGTGGAGCATTGGGTCATTATCTACATAAGAGATCGTGCCTGTATTAAGGTACATCAAATATTGGGGCGAAAATCCGCTTACCTGGTGCCAGCCTGGTTCAACTCGAATAGCATTTGATAGCGGTGTGTGCCCCACATATCGCCCATCAATATAAATAGGTACCCCATCAATATTTGTGTCCACTCTAATCGCAGATTGACCAACGAGAAGATATCTATCATCCCATTTTTTATTCCTTCCTGATATATTGTTTTCTGTTTTGGATAAAAAGGGAAGTCTTTGCCACCAAGATGATTTTTGAGACTGTACTACGGGTCCTTTTATTTCATCTCTTCCTAAAGAGTGTTCATTCAATTCAGCCATCAATTCATCTACAGAATATTGGTCATCTTGTTGATCAGAAAAATTTTTCCATTCTACAAGTTCTTCGCCGGATTCATCATCAATAAAATATTCATCTGGTTGCCGTTCCAGACCACTACCAGATTCAGGTGGTTGAAATGATAGTCCATCATCCCATTCAGCTTCACCGTCTTCTTTGTAAGCTACGGCATAACGGTCAAAATAATCAGTGAGTGATTCTGTCTTCTCTTGGAGGCCTGAGATTAATTCCCCAGTCGTCTCATTAGGATGATTTGTATGATACAGTTTCCCTTTATATTTAAACAGGGCATTGGGTCCTAGTTCCATGCGAGCTTTTTCAAAGGCACTCTTAAAATTTGTGTTATAAGCAGGAAATCCTTGCCGTGGAACGCGAGAGAAAACAGATTCTCCATCTTGGTCTAGATGCCGTTTGATATTTGCAATTTGGGATTTATTTAATTCAGTATGTATAAAAACAATAGAAGATGCGGAACTTTGTGAATTGACAATATCATACCAGTGGATTGGTTTTCCCATTAAGACAGCAATCTGCACTGATTCATCAAAATCATCTATAACGATTTCTTTGATATGTCCGTTAAAAACTAGTTTTGGCACTTGGGTTGCTGGTGGTTTAACACCTAGAAGAGTTAAATAGAGCCAGTTGCGGTCAGACTTCCAGCCAATAATATTATCATCTGGGATTGGACGCGTATAATCCAAGCTCAACATTATACCGTTGCTCTTAACATCGTATTTGACATCTTTAAGCACTGACTCCGATGCCAACAGGGTTAGCAGGGGCACAAATAGCAACAGATGTAGTATTTTACCTCTCATTATGGGCTCCGCTTTAGTTAACCGGCAGATGCCGATCGATAGATATTATAACATTATTCTTTTTAATGTCAACATTAAAATAATAATGTCTATCTCTCTATATTTTAGATAGTTAAAGAATTTAGCATAGATTCATCTTTTACTTCATATAGTACATTTTGATTATAATTAGTTTAATATATTAATTTGATTATTGTTTATTTTTTATTCATTATGCTAAATCATAATGAAATTAATTTTATTAAAACAAATAAGTTATTTACCTGTTTATCAGGTGTTTATCCAAACTCATGTATGTGTAATTGTCTGTTTGAATTAAATCGGGAGGCGGCTAAACTATTAGGATGAAGCATTTTAGAATTATTTCTCTTTCTTTCATTCCGTGTTTAATAATGGCACTAACAGGTGTTCGTACCATGACGGTTAAAACTTATTCAATCACTCAAAATTTTGGGACAGAAACAAGAGAACTGGAACACTCAACGGTTGTCAGATATAACAGTAATGACCGAATTCTCGATAGTACATTATATGCGCACAATATTCCTCTAAATAGTAAATATGCCTATGTTAGCGGGCCTCGAGACGGGGTTCGATTATTACGAACACATAACCGAGACCTTTTAATGCAATTCAAATATGAATATGATTTAAATGGACAACTTGTTAGCAGAGCATTACACACACAGAAAGATTCATTAAAATGGAAAGAGTTCTATAAATTCGATGAGCTAATGCGAATTCAGAAAAGAATACGATTTGATCCATCAAGAGCTATCAATAACAAAAAGGGCCAATCAGCGAAGGACCCGGGACACCTGGTTTGGGGAGAGATTTTTTCCTATGATTCAACCGGCCTAGTACTAGAACACAAGGAGCTATATGATGGTTTTGTTATTGAAATAACCACTTATAGAATCGATAGTCTGGGAAATTCAAATAAAAACCAGGAATATTTTGACCCGTCCTTGATGTTTAGAACTACCTACAAATATAATCCATCCGGATCATTGAAAGATGAAATCAGCGTAGGACGATTTGGGCGAGCTTTTAAGTCTAAGAACTACGAATATGATCTCTACGGACGTAATATAAAAGTTAATACTTTCCAATCTGATGGTATATTAATAGAAACTCTCAATCGTGTTTATCATGATACAGAATCACGCATAACCGAAATTCAAGTGGACTCTTCCAAAAAACTTATCTCTCGTAGAGAGATCCATTTGAATAGGTATCAGCGCCCTGTCGTTGAAGAACATTTTGATGATAAAAGTCGACTAATCCAAAGAAGAAATATGTCTTATGATTCAAAGGGCTGGTTAATTCAAATTCATGATTACAATATGTTGCGTCCCGGAAAAGATGATGAAATAATTCCGATCAGCATAATAACTTACGAATATGAGTAAATTCATTGTTTATTATCTCAATGACAGTAAACACCTGGAGGTCTTATGAAAGTCATTGATATCAAGAGCATAATAATTGGCATACTGGTCACTCTGCTTATCTTAGCTATTTATGGGTTCAGAACAGAGGCCGATGAGTTTGGGCATCTTGTGGTGAAAAGCATCACTGTTGAAGATGACCGAGGGGTAATTATGGGATATCTGGGCAACGGTTATATGCAGACATATAATCAGTTCGGCGAACCTACTTTATTCGTAGGAACAGGAAAAGATGGTGGTGGATATCTTAGAGCTTATAATGGCAACGGCGATGAATCAGCTTATGTTGGAACAGGTCGCATGGGAGGAGGATACATTCGCACTTATAATAATAATGGAAAGGAAACATCTTATCTTGGTACGGGTTCTGACAATTCTGGCCAGCTACGAATATATGATAAAGAAGGTGAAACACGTTCTTACCTAGGAGACGGATATATACAATCATATAACCAATTCGGCGAACGTACTATTTTTCTAGGAACGGGGACTAGTGGCGGTGGGTATTTACGAACCTATAATTTCAACGGACAAGAAAGTGTGTATATAGGTACCGGTGCAGACAGCTCAGGGCAATTACGCATTTATGACGTAACTGGCGAAACAGGAACGTTTTTAGGTAGTGGCTATCTACGTACTTATAACCAGTTCGGAAAAATGACCACTTATATCGGAAACGGAAAAGATGGTGGTGGCTACCTGAGAACCAACAATAAATTTGAGACAGAAACAACCTTTTTAGGCACAAATAATGCCAATGAAGGATTAATTAACTTAAATGATAAATTCGGGCAAAGCTTTTGGCTTCGCCTTAACAAGAAAAATTAATATTTTCGCATTTTTTTGACTTTATGCCCTGTTTGTCTTAACTTTAGGAGACAGAAGGTATCCGAGGGGGATGAATCTCAGTTCATCCTACACACCCATGTCTAAAAATATGTTTGTAAAATTACGTAAACATCTTGTTTTCGCTATTATGCTCTTATCTCTGGGAATGGCCCAGAATGATGGGCTAGTGATAACAAAATATCTTAACGGATCGAAAGAGACAGATGGAAACTACACCAAGGGTGTTCGGGAAGGGCGCTGGACCTATTGGTACGAGGGTGAAGTATTCCTTGATGATGGTGATGACCAAGAACCAAACACGGGTGATGAAGGTGAGGGTAATGGTGTTTGGGATTCCACAGAAACAGTGACTGTTGACCTGGATGGTGACACTTTTTATGATCCACCACAGATTAAGATGAATGGCACCTACATTGCCGGAAACCGAGATGGTACTTGGACATCTTGGTATTCTAATGGTAACCGGAAAGAAGAACTTAATTATACGCTTGGAAAACTAAATGGTTCTCAAATCCATTGGTACGAAAATGGTAATAAAAAGGATGGGGGCAGTTACACAATGGGGAAACAGGAAGGATTGTGGATCTGGTATTATGAAACCGGTATTAATAAAGAACAAACCTACTTTCTTGATGGGCAGCAGAATGGGCTTTGGATAGAGTGGCACAGTGATGGATCAAAGAAAAAAGAGCGAAAATTTATTAATGGCGAGCGGGATAGCATTTGGACATCTTGGTATCCAAACGGCAATAAAAAACTACAGTCTGCATATGCAAGAGGGAAACTGAACGGGCCTTTTACATCCTGGTACGAAAATGGTATTATAAAAGAAAAGACTGGGGAATATATTAATAACAAACTACATGGTAAATGGACATATTGGGCGGATGACGGTCGTAAAACAGAAGAAACAACCTATGATAGGGGCTTACAGCATGGTCCACATGTCAAATGGAACACCGAAAACATAAAGGTGATAGAAACTGAATATGCCCAGGACAAACCACATGGGAAGTGGACCTTTTGGTATGATAACGGTATTACTCAACGTCATGAAGAATATAACCAGGGGACAAAGGATGGTCATTGGGCCTGGTGGCGTCGGGATGGGTTAGAAGATAAAGAAGGACACTACAAAAATGATGCTAGACACGGTGTTTGGACCCAGTGGAACCAATTTGATGGAGATAAACACAATAAAAAACTTGAAGAAACCTATGTCAATAACGAAATAAATGGAAATATTATTGAGTGGTATGATAACGGGAAAAAAAGTAGAGAAGGAATCTTTCGCCGCAACGAAACTGAGGGTGTTTGGACCTACTGGGAACCCGATGGAAGAAGGTGGTTAAAATTTGATTTTGGTAGCGGATTGGAGCGTGTCGGCATAGCAGATATAGAGGAGCGGGATGGTATTTTCTATAAAGTTGGACAACATGCTCCCTACAGTGGTGTTGTAGAAGAAAACGGAGGGGTGCGGGGTTTGCTTCTCCTGGGTCGTTTCTTATCTGGAAAGCGAGATGGTCAATGGGTACAATGGCACCGAAATGGCCAAATGGAGATCGATGGGCAATACTACCGCGGGAAAAAGCACGGTGAGTGGACTTTCTGGTATGATAGTGGTTATCGTAAAGAGCAGGGGACATTTGATTTTGGGAAAGTTGATGGTCTCTACAAATACTGGTACGAAAATGGACATTTGCATCGGGAAGAACACCACCAAAAGGGTGTTCCCCATGGAAAATGGACCTATTGGTATGAAAATGACCGGAATCTAGAGTTTACCAATGGTAACTGGAGTTATCGAGGTGGCACCTATAAGGCTGATGATGATGATGAACTATGGAATTGGTGGTGGTATCTCAATGATAACAAAGAAAAAGAAGGCTACTATATAAATGGTTCTAAGGGTGGTGCTTGGACATATTGGTTTGACACAGGAATTAAATTTTCTGAAGGAGCATGGGATCAAGGCGAAATGAATGGGCTTTGGCTCTGGTATAATCCAGATGGTTCTGTGGTAGAAGAAAAGACATATCATGCGGGTAAGCTAAACGGTCGCTCTACTAAATGGCTAACTACTGAGACAAAAGATTGGGAACATTTTTATAAAAACGGCATGCTAGATGGGCCAACTACTATATGGGAAAACAGCTATCGTGCCAGAATGACTACTTACAAGGCAGATGTGCCGGAGGGCCCTTGGGTTATTTGGTACGCTAATAGTGATCAGATTAAAGAACAGGGGTTCCACCAAAAAGGCATGCGGGACGGATTAACCACCCATTATTACGAGAATGGGGAAAAGATGAAAGAAGGATATCTTACATTGGGCAAACCAGATGGTGTTTGGACCTATTGGAATACACAGGGCAAAGAGGATTTTAATTTTGACTATGGTAGAGATCTAGAACATGTGGGGTGGTCTAGGTTAAAAACTGTGGAAGATTTATATTTTAAAATAGATGATGATTTGCCTTTTACTGGCGTTATCGCTGATGAAAATGAGGATGAGGGGTACCTGTTTCTCGGGCGGACTTTACACGGTAAAAAGGATGGGCCATGGATAAGGTGGTATATGGGTAAGGATGTGCCAGAAGTGGTGTTGGTTGATGTTCCAGATCCTGAGCCGGATCTGCCGTGGAGCGGTGGCAAAGAAGAGCAGGGCACCTGGAAAAACGGTAAAAAACATGGTTTTTGGACATTTTGGTACGACAATCAGCGGATAAAATCACAGGGAACTTATGAGAACGGCATCATGAGCGGTCAGTGGGTGTTTTATTATGAAAATGGTGCCAAAGAAAAAGAGGGTGTATTAGTAGATGGAAATGCTGATGGAGAGTGGATATTCTATGATGAAATGGCTAATAAAATACAGGAAGGCACTTTCAGTTTAGGGATAAAAGAGGGAAAATGGACAGCTTATTTCAGTGACGGACGAGTCACAGACGGACACTATAAAAATGGTAAAAAGGATGACGCTTGGACTAGTTGGTGGGATACGAACCGAACTCGGAAGGAAATGCAGGGTACTTACAGAAATGGAAAAATGGTCGATAAATGGTATTTTTATAACAACAAAGGAAATTTAAAGGAAATTCGTTACTTCTCTCCCGTTTTTTAAATTATCCTTCCTTATTAAATTCCAAAGTAGCAGATTAAACACTGCTGTTGGACATCTATTCTAAAATTATTTTACTGGTGCCTATAACAAGGATAAGCTCGCTGTACTACAATTTGTTGATATTGATATCTCTCTCCTGTATCTGTATTAATCAATCAAGTTGCGGTGGGGGAAATGATAAAATAAAACCAGTAAATAAAACATTTATTACCAAGAAAAAGACTTTCCTTTATGAAGATGTGAATGTCAAAAATGTCGTGATGGAAATTCCAGAATTCACCACCCTAAGGGCCGAACAAAAGAGAACAAAAAAAAGATCTGCTGGAATGGTGATGGTTTATTATAAAGTAGAATTCAACAAACAACATGGATGGGTTCAGGCCATATATTTAGCTGAAGTTCCAGATGATGAACAAAAGAAAGATTCCGGGAAAAGAAAATCACCAATAAATGTGTCAGGGATGGAATCTATAACTTCACGAACAGATAATATTAAATCAAAGACCAGAAAAAGAATCAAAAATATCGTAAAACCTTCACAAGAAACGGATGTCAGCTATAAATCAATACCAGAAAAACAGATAATACCTGCAAAAAGCCAACACTTTATTACAGATGAAATAACTTCTATATCAAATGTAAACGAATTATTCAGTGTACAAGTAGGTTCTTTTAAGGACAAGGTTTATGCCCTGGATCTTGCAAAAAATATCAGGCTATTGGGGTTTGAAGCTTACTTGGATGAATTCTACGGGAACAGTGGTTTATGGTTAAGGGTTCGGGTCGGCAAATATAGTTCTAAAGAAAAAGCTCATCAAACAGCCAACGTTATAAGAAATGCCTATCCGCTAGAGCCCTGGATTGTGTCCATAATAGATACCCCCCCACCAACAAAACAAAATCAGGGTGTTTCACCAAATGAAACAGGAATAAAAACCGAATATTACACAATCCAAATAAGTTCTGTTAAAAACAAAACTGCTGCAAATCTCCTTGCTAAGAAGCTGGGGGACGGTGGTTATCCATCAATTGTTTCACGCGTTATTATTAAGGGTGAAATATGGTATCGGGTTCGACACGGAAAATATAAAATGATAACCGTGGCAAAACGGGTAGCAAATGAACTTAAAAACAAATTTAAATTAAGTCCTTGGATCTCAAATATTTATAAATAAGCTATTACAGATCTAGATTAAATTGATTGCTTCATTACGCCGCAATTAACCTCCAGTTGGAATAATAATTATGAAATATGTTTATTCGTTCGGTGACGGACAGGCTGAAGGCCGGGCCAGCATGAAAAATCTTCTAGGAGGCAAGGGTGCCAACCTTGCAGAAATGAACCACTTGGGAATTCCGGTTCCCCCGGGTTTTACGGTCACTACTGATGTTTGCAAATATTATTATAACCATGATCTAAATTTTCCTACAGAATTTGAAGCGCAGGTTGCTAAAGCCTTAGAATGTATTGAAACTATTATGGGTTCTGGCTTCGGGGATACAAAAAACCCCTTATTGGTTTCTGCACGTTCCGGAGCAAGACAGTCGATGCCGGGAATGATGGAAACTGTATTAAATATTGGACTCTCTAGTTTCACCATTCCAGGACTAATCGACAAAACAGAAAACCCTCGTTTTGTTTATGACGCATATAGACGTCTTATCAGTATGTATGCTGATGTGGTCATGGAAAAAGCCGGTGGCATCGACCCCCCCGATGGCCAAGGTATCCGACAGAAATTGGAGCGCATCCTGGACATATTTAAAGAAAATAATGGACTAAAGAATGACACGGACCTCACCGCGGAACAGTGGCAACAAATCTCGGAATCCTATAAAGCAGAAATTGAAAACACCCTGGGATCAAAATTTCCTGATGATTCCCACACACAACTCCGTGGTAGTATTGAAGCCGTATTCAAAAGCTGGAATGGTGCACGAGCTGTCAGCTATCGCAACATTGAAAATATCCCGGATGAATGGGGAACAGCTGTAAATATCCAATCTATGGTTTTTGGCAATATGGGTGAAAACTCTGCTACAGGCGTAGCCTTCACCCGAAATCCAAGTACGGGGGAGAACCATTTCTACGGCGAGTGGTTACCTAACGCACAGGGGGAAGATGTTGTAGCGGGCCTGCGTACACCTAACCCTCTTAACGAGCTGACCAAGACACCAGACACACAGAATCTTCCATCTTTAGAATCATGCATGCCCGACCCCTACAGACAGCTGTCTAAAATCCGCACCGATCTTGAAACACATTACACTGATATGCAGGATATTGAGTTTACTATTCAGGATGGACGATTATGGATGCTTCAAACCCGGGTGGGTAAACGTAATGGTGCAGCTGCAATAAAAATGGCTGTGGATATGGCTAATGAAGGTTTAATAGATAGAACAACAGCATTGTTACGTATAAAGCCTGAACAACTGGATGAGTTACTACATCCCATACTGGATACAAAAATTGAAAAAACCGCGACTCTTTTAGGGAAAGGGTTGCCAGCGGGACCTGGTAGTGCAACTGGTCGCTTAGTGTTCACAGCAGATGATGCTGAAACGTGGTTCCGCCAGGGTGAGAAAGTAGTTCTGTTACGGGAAGAAACATCCCCCGAAGATATCCATGGTATGCACGTGGCAACTGCAGTTTTAACTGCAAGGGGGGGCATGACTTCCCATGCAGCGCTTGTCGCCAGAGGTTGGGGGAAATGCTGTATAGTTGGCTGTGGCGATTTGCACATAAACGAGACACTAAAAGAAGTCCAAATCGGAAATACGGTTCTAAAAGAAGGTGATTGGATCACCATGAACGGTACCATAGGGAAAATTTATAGAGGTCAATTAGACTTAATTCCGGCAGACCCGGAAACACATGAAGAATACAAGCAATTAATGGCCTGGGCTGATGGGGTTCGTAAGCTGAATATTAGGACCAATGCAGAAACATCGACTGATGCTTATCAGGCAATCCAGTTCGGAGCCGAGGGAATTGGTCTCTGCCGTACAGAACATATGTTTTTTGATGACACACGTATCATGGCTATGAGAAAAATGATCTTAGCCGAAAACCCCAAAGAAAGAAGATCTGCAGTAATGGCGTTGCTTCCCTACCAAAAAAACGATTTTAAAGAGATTTTTAAGATTATGGATGGCTTTCCAGTGACCATCCGTTTATTGGACCCCCCATTGCATGAATTCATGACCCTAACGGAAAATCAAATTCAAGACCTAGCAGTCCAAGTTAAGGTAGAAAAATCTCAGGTTAAAAAGCGAATAGTCAATCTTCATGAATTAAACCCGATGCTAGGCCATCGTGGCTGTCGTCTGGGAATTGTTTACCCTGAAATTACGGAAATGCAGGCTAGGGCAATTTTGGAAGCAACGACAGAATTAACCAAAGAAGGTATAACTGTCTTACCTGAAATCATGATCCCTCTTGTGGGTACTGTAAAAGAATTCACGAATCAGGAAACAATTGTTCGCAATGTAGCAACCAAGATTCAGGAAGAGTCAGGGATAAATATAGATTATCTTGTTGGTACAATGATTGAACTTCCACGGGCTTGTCTCACCGCTGATGAGATAGCCAAGCACGCAGAGTTTTTTAGCTTTGGCACCAATGATCTAACCCAGACTACTTACGGTTTTAGCCGGGATGATATCGGCTCCTTTCTACCTGATTACCTTGACCGTAATATCCTACCACAAGATCCTTTCCAGAGTCTCGATATAGATGGTGTTGGGAAATTGATGTCTTTAGCGGTGGAGTCTGGACGTAAGGCTAGGTCAACTCTTAAAATCGGAATTTGCGGTGAACATGGTGGTGATCCCGCTTCTATTCATTTTTGCAAGGATAACGGGCTGGATTATGTGAGCTGTTCACCTTTTCGTGTGCCCATCGCGCGTTTGGCTGCGGCACATGCAGAACTATAAAAAAAGTCCTAAAACGGGACTCTTTTTATTCAGTTATTTTATAAATTGATTATTATTCGATCATATCGCCACCACCCAGCATATCTGCTAAGTTAAAAGCTCCATCCTTTTCCATCTGTTTTGCCTGTCCAACAATTTTTTTACGGGCTTCATCCACTTCACGCTTCGCAACCGCTCCTTCTACAGGTTCGAACATTGCTTGCTTTTTCTGTGGAAGATTACTAATAATTCTATCTACTTGTTCTTGTTCGACTCCTTTGACAGCCATAGCAATAGCATCCAATTCAACAGAGTTCATCAAATCGCGCAGGGTACCATCGGGGAAAACCGCTAAAATATCTTCGAAGGTAAGAAAATACATTTTTACTTCTTTAAAAAGCTCTGGATCTTCATTTTGTAATGTTTGCATATAACGTTCGGCTTCATCCGTACCCATTTCTCCAATAAGATCGGCAATTTCTTTAGCACCACCTCGAGAGAACTCTACCGACTTGGGTAAATATGACGCTTTTTCTTTTAGTTTACCAGCAACTTCAACTATTGCTTCTAAAGGAACATCTTGCAAACTTCCTAATTCAATCAGAACGGCTCCTTTTTGGTCAGGTTTCATGCGATCCAATACCATCATTCGCTTTTCTGCGGGTAGCTGTGCCATAGCTATGGCTATGACTGGAACATCTTCATTTGCCAACAAAGCGACAACTTGTTCATCATTCAGCTCTGTTAAGTATTCAAACGGTTTGATGGGACCTTCTTCTTTTTCGGGATCCTGAAATTGTTCGCTCAGAAAACCAAAATAAAATTCTTCCATGACCCTTCTTTTCACAGAAAAAGACACTGTACCCATTTCTCGAATTGTGGCACGAATTTTTCTAACTTCTGTCCTCGAAAGCCCCCTAACCAAAGACATGGCCAAGCTTTCGCCCAAAACAGAGAAAAGTATAGCCACCTTATGTAGCCCCGACAAACGATTATAATCAGTAATCATGGCTATTCCTACTTTTTGTCTTTTTTATCGGCCGCATCTTCATCATCTCCGCTTGATGTTTCTTCCGATGACGTTTCAGGTTCTGGAGGCGCAGGTTGCTCAAGCCATTCTTTTACAATAGTTGTGGTCCGTTCTGGCTGACCAACACTCATTGACACTACAGATTTGCGGATATCATCAATCTCGCTCCGTACCACATCGGGATCATCGTCGCTTGGGGGTGGCGGACCTGTCTCTTGCTCTTCAGGAATTGATGAAGAATCTTCCGGAATAGCTTCGTCTTTCGTATCCGTTGGGCTGGATTCTGTAACAACAGCAGATTCCTTAGGTTCTTCTTTGGGCTCTTCTTTTTTTGCTTTTTCTTCCTTAGCGGGTTTTTTCCTACCGCGTGGTTTCCTGGGTGGTGGAGGATACATCCAGGGCGGAGTCGGCGGCTGTTTAGATCCCCGGCCCATAACAATGATCAATACGAGCAAAAGAATGACAGCAACCGAGCCAAGCCCTATTAAAATCATGGCTTTATTATCCATTCCTTTTTCCATATCCTCCTGAAGCCTATCTAGCTCGGCTTGTACATTATCCAAATCTTTTATCTTTGCTGCAATTTCTGCATCACGCTCTGCCTTTTCACGTTCACGGATATTAATTTCCTCGTGAATTTTTGCTTCGGCTTCTTTTTCCTCTTCTTCAGATTCCTTTGCCACTGCATCCTGGAGAGATTTTGCTAGATTATCTAAATCACCGCTGAGATTTTCATAACGTAGGGAGTCCAATATTGCTTGTTTATTGATTGTTTCCAGGCTGTCTCTACGTTCCGCAGATTCAAGCATCGCTCGTAAGGCAAGAATTTCATTATTCAATTTGTTTAATTTAAGGGAATCGCGCATGAGCATTTCTTTCTTCTCCTGTTCATACGCTCTTTCTTTTGCCTGTTGTTCCAGTTGACTGATCTGTCCTTCAAAGAATCGACGATCTTCTTCACGCCGAATAGTTTCTTCTTCGCGATACCGGGTCAGGCCCTTTTCCCAGTTTGCATCCTGATGTCTTTCTTCCGAAACGCGTTTTTCTTCTAAAAGCTCAATTTTCTCAGCAATGTTCTTAAGCATTATCTGTTCAGCAGATCGTTGGTCGCGTTTCTCTTTAAAACTTGCAGTCATGATTGTGAGTTTATCGCCACGATTTCGGTCAAACTTGGATGCGGCCATGGTTAACTGACGAATATTTTCGATCAGTTCTGGAGCAGCGCCTTCTTGGAGAATCAGACTGATATACATTTTTTTTATCTCAGCCCTAGATGGACGTGTACTACGATAGACCTTATCTACGCGAGGTTGCGCAGGATCTGTATCCCTAGGGGTTATTTCAATGGGTTCTTTTGTGTCTACTGATACAACTGGTGGTTCCGGTTCTTTTGCTCTCTTCCGATTCTTTTCAGATTCAGTAAACTCCATTTCAAATCCAGGAATAGGCAAACCAATAGAGTAGGTTGATTTCTCAGATTTTGTTTCACCTTTTATACTTTCCTGAAGGTCTGTTACTCCCTTTTCCGCTTGTGAGCTGGGCGAAGGCGGGCGTGGCGGTGGCTCCTTTTTTTCACGTGGGGCTAACATTGTAATCTGTTCTTCCACTTCATCGCTTATCTCAAGATTTATATCCACATTGATAACATATTTATTATTATCAACGATCTTGGAGAGGGCGTCCTGGACCCGCTGACGAATATTGTTCTCCACCATAAGTTTCTGCGCCAAATATCCAGAACCCTGACCAAGCAGAAAACCTAACAGCGATAGGATCACAATTTGTTTTATAAGTTTCTGAAACCCTGTTTTCATGTGAAACTCCTCGGTATGTTATTACTCCGCATTTTAAAATTTACTTTCATCATTCTTCGTAACTGGTAGACTTGCCAGCCTTAGAACCCTTGCCATGGTGCGGCGGCTGTATAAACGTAATTTGAATTCTTCTATTTAGAGATTTCATTTTATTGGTAGCATTTAAGGACAACACTGTTGGCATTTCTGCTCCCTTGCTAATGACCGGTTCACCCCAGGTAAGGGTAAGCGGGTTCCACATTGGGTTTGCCTTTCTTACGCTATCGATACCTTTTGGAGCCCATGGTCCATAACCAGCAGCAAGCAGCCTGGGGGCAGGAATCCCTTTTTCAATCATATATCGGACAACACTAGCACCGCGCGCGGCAGACAGTTCCCAGTTGGTTGCAAAGTTTTTTCGCCATTTCTTAGGCATGGGATCAGAGTCCGAGTGTCCCGCAACTTCAACCTGGAATACGCTGAGCTGAATCTTAGGAATAATTTCTTCATCAAGAAGCGTCATAAGTTCTGGCTTCATTTTTGCTTTCCCTATAGGAAATGCATAGTCACCCTTAATATTAATGATTAAACCCTTTGCACTTGTCTGTATATCTATGGGAGGATCTCCTTTTGGGTTCTCCTTTTTCATTTCTTCAATGGTCTCTTCTATTTCTTTCTTCATTGCTGCCAGATTTTTTATAGGCTCAAACTCTCCTTCTAGTTCAGCTTTCCCACTGGCTTTTATTTTACTCCCAAGTGATTTTCCTTCAGAGTTAGCCATTTCCTGTAGTTTCACGG
>ERZ651768.431-NODE-431-length-31530-cov-14.345309_pt1 | contig 31530 bp, 33 predicted proteins | sample MGYA00514754_ERZ651768 | MGnify/ENA metagenome assembly ERZ651768
TGCCAAAAACTACCGTACCCGAAGTGGTAGATAGCAGTAACACCGTAGGTACCCGCTCCTCCAACCTTAACATCGGACCGCCACTTTACCGACGCCTCGCACTTAAACCGGGGCATGCGGTGAACCTCATCGACCTACCACCCGAATATTTTGCTGTGCAGTTGTTTGCTGTCTCCAACAAAGAGGCCCTAGAAAAATTCGTACGCGATAAGAACATTCCGGGCCTATCTGCTACGCGGATTGCCTACGGCGACCAACTATTTTTCGTGTTACTGCTTGGTATTTACTCGGACGAAAGCACTGCGCGTCTAGCCGCCGCCAATATGCCCACTGCCCTCAACGACTTGACACCTTGGGTTCGGCGGCTTGGTTCTCTACAAGACGCCATGCGCCTTGGCGATGACCTCGCCGGTACACCAGCCATTTAGATGACTCAATTCACTCCCGACAATGCTTATATTCCGATCTCAGCGTCGTCGTCGACGGGAATAAAGAGACATGTTCTCGACTTGCCATCCACCGCCGCACTCTTGTGACCTCGGCCTGACGTGTCCTCGGCGAGCAGAATCTCGCCAGGACCGAGTCGGCGTACGGTGCCATCTCCAACCGTGATATCCACCGATCCGGTAAGGTTCACGACAAACTGGCGCCGCGGCGCATTGTGGAAATCAAGGTCGTAGGTCGCATCGACTTCCCGAAACATGACCCCACTACCTCGAATTAACCTCGAAATTCGACCACCCAAGCCTCGATCTTCGAGACCAATCGCTACATCTTCAAAATGCGACTCGCCATCGTCTCCCGTATACACACGGACTACATACACAATGCATGCTCCTGTTCACGTTGATTTTTCTACCGCAACCAGCGGGTTTACGTCGGCGCAATCTCGTCATGGCTTCAACACGATCGCCAGAATTAAAGGGCCTCGAGGATCGCCTCCGCTTTACTGACTTCAAATTGACCGGGATCCTCGACGGACAAATTCGAGACAACGCCGTCGTCAACAATCATGGCGTAGCGCTGGGATCGGGTCCCAAGACCAAAGCCACTACCATCCATCTCAAGACCAAGAGCTTTAGTAAAATCCCCGTTGCCGTCGCCTACCATGGCGATGGCTTCGGCGTTCCGATCGTCACCCCAAGCCCCCATGACGAAGGCATCGTTAACGGAGATACAGACGATGTCATCAACGCCCTTCGACCGAATCGCATCCGCATTGACCACGTATCCCGGGAGGTGTGACTGTGAACACGTCGGAGTAAACGCGCCCGGAACCGCAAAAACGACCACCTTCTTACCGTCAAATAATTCGGCCGTCGTGACCGGCGTCGGTCTTCCATCCCGCATTGTATGCATCGTTACGTCGGGGAGCTTATCCCCTTCCTCAATCGCCATATCACTTCCTATCAAACTTGAGTCAATCCAATTAAGTGTGCGGCGTTCGGCGCCTCCGTTCAACCAATAGCGACACCCCGGTTCAAAGAACCGGCTCGCCACAACGCCAGCCATCACGCAGATGGGATGCTCAGCCAAATTCAGATAGTGTGACGAAGTGGTGCGTTCCCGAGAAACACAGGCAATTCTTTTCGGCTTGGCCGCGGTTGCTCTGTGGTCCACTGTGGCAACTGTTTTCAAACTCGGCCTCGCGTTCCTTACACCGATTCAAATGCTATGGCTTGGCAGCGTATTTTCCCTAGCGTTCTTCGCCCTCTCGAAACTCGTTATCGCACCGACGCCGATCACGAGATCCGTCTACTTTCGAGCCGGGCTGTTGGGATTAGTGAACCCACTGGCGTATTACTTGATTCTGTTCGAAGCGTACGACAGGCTGCCCGCGCAGATAGCGCAACCGCTGAACTACACGTGGGCGATAACGCTAGCCATTCTCGCCATCCCTTTACTCAAGCAGCGGCTATCGTCAAAGGCGTTGATCGGAATCGGCGTTAGCTACGTTGGCGTGGTTATTCTCGTGACCCGGGGCGCGAGTGTCGGATTTGACACGTTCGACATGGGAGGTATCACGCTCGCGCTCCTCAGCACGTTGTTGTGGTCACTGTACTGGCTCGCCACCATCCGGCTCGAATGTCATCCTGCATCACTCATGCTGATCGGGTTTGCGGTCGCCACACCAATCATCGGGTTACTTTGTTGGTCCACCGATGGCTTCCCGCCCTTGACCCCTCGAACGCTGTCGGTTGGAGTTTGGGTTGGTCTCTTCGAAATGGGGGTTACCTTTCTTCTATGGCAGCAAGCGCTATCTCGTACTCGACAAGTCGCAAAGATTAGTCAGCTCATTTTTCTCTCGCCATTTATTTCACTGTTTTTGATTGATCAAATATTGGGGGAAAGCGTTCACCCTAGTGCAGTCATTGCGCTTGGCCTAATAGTCCTCGGAGTCGTATTAGTGAACAAACCGACCGTTGTACGCTGACCATTCAGGGATTCTTCGTGGCACTGATCTACGTCAAACCGTTCAGTTGGTTCAAATTACGGAACCGGTTAGGGTCAAGGTCTCTATCGACCAAGGCCGGGTGATCGACAGGATACCGATGCGCTCGATAGATGCTGACGGTGGCCTCTCCTCGTGAGTTGTTGTTTACAAAGGGGTTGATCCACTCCCAAACAACCTCACGCGCACGATTCACTTCAAACAATCGCCCGCTGGTGCCCTCACAAACCAAAACGTTTCCTGATCCTAGGCGGGTCGCACCAGAGATATGTCCGCTGAAGAATTGATCGGACGGGATCCCACGGTAATCCCATACGACCTCCGACTTACTTGGGTCAATTTCAATAATGCGCGAACTGGAGTCACCGTTATCGAACACCTGAATATTGCCATCCTTGACCCATGTCGCATGGTGCTGACCATGCGTTTCAGTGTACTTGAAGCTAATTTCTTCCGATTTGCTGTCGATCACGCAGACTCGATCGTTGTGGCGCGCAGAGAATACGATGTCACCTTCTAGGTTCACATCAATCGAGTTAATGTGCGTCCATTCCCATCGTCGGACCGTAGCGAAAATAGGATCTCGGACAGGATCAAGCAGTTTCCAGGTTTGTATTCGGCGCACCTCATTTTGATCCTGATCAATTTCAACTAAATCGTCGCCAAGCAGCCGCGGCAGCCGCTCCCTAGGCATTTTTCGCCCACCTCGGACTCCGCGATGGAATTCTTCAGGCAATTCCACCCACACGGGAACCATCGTGTTGCCATTCGCGAATCGAAAAAAGTCGTGGTGTTGAAATTTGTTGATGTACTCCCAAACGACGTTGCCATCCCAGTCAACCTCAACCAGCGTCGTGTGGTAGCCACCCAGGCGGGTGACATGGTGTTCAAGCGGAGGCGGTGCTTTCGTCGGTTCATCTTTCGGCGGTTTGGGCGTGTTGATGTCCGAACCGGTCATCAGCAGATTGCCGTTTTCGAGCAAGCGCCCGTAGCCAGGCTTGATATGGCTAAAGACCCAGCGATGGACTATGCGTCCATCAATATCGATAAGGTACGTAGCCGCATCGCCGTGAGGTGTCAGTAACGTATAACCTTTCGTCGAAAGTCCGTGCCGATGAAAGGTCAGACCGGTCGGGCGGTTGACAGACCACCCCATGGTTAACGATCGCTAGGGTAAATCATCGGTTACGCCAAGATCGGCCATGGTTTTCTTGAACCACTCAATGACTTCGGGATGGTATGGAATACCTTCGGCGCGGCGCTCAAGCTCCGCTTCGTGCTCGGGGATGCCGGGATAGACCACGCGTGATTCACCTGGCGCAGGCTTGCAGTCGAGTAATGCTCGCAAGTACTCGTCCATGTCTTTTTTAAAAGTCGCGACGTCGCAGAACGCACCGACGTCGTAGGCCATAAAATAGTGCGCCGTACCTTGCCGTCGAAACGGTCCGCCGCCTGTGCCTGTCAAGACGCCACAGAGAATTTCGACCAACATCGCCAACCCAAAACCTTTATGGGAGCCGATCTCACGGGTACCACCGAGTGGAAGCATCATGAACCCTTCGAGTACGGGGGACTCTTCCATCACGGGGGCACCTTCAGCATCGCTAATCCATCCCGGTGCAACGTTGCCATCGACCCGTCGCAACAATTGAATTTTATTCGCGGCAACCGAACTCATGGAGGCATCGAATATAAACGGTACTTCCGCGTCGGAAGGCGCCGCGATTCCTATCGGATTAAGGCCCAAAAGTCGCTCCGCACCCTGCGTTGGCGTGACCAATAAACCGCCCGTGGTCATGGAGATCCCAATCATGTCGTGGGCCAACGCCAGGTGTGCGTAGTACGCTGACGGGCCGTAATGTTGTCCGTTGTACGCCGTAACCACCGCGACTCCGGTGTTTTTGGCCCGTTCGCAGGCTTCCTCCATAAACACCCGACTTTGTGCTATTCCCAGTCCGTTGTCGCAGTCGTATGAAATCGCACTCAAGGTATCGCGTTCACGACGAGCCAAGGGCGCTGGATTAATTTGTGCGGCGCGAAAGCCCGCGACGTATGCTCGCATCATGTTGGAAACGCCGTGGGAATCAATACCTCGTATATCGGCATACAGCAAGACGTCGGCCGAGGCCTCGGCTTCCGCCTCCGGCATATCAAACGCTTTGAAAATATCTTCGACCGCTTGGCGCATGACGGCTTGATCCACCCGGACAGCAATATCGTCCGGTACTTTGAAGCGCTCCAGCATAACTACCTCTCCTGTTCGATCGAACAAGGTAACAGATCGTAAAACTAGACGCGCATAATCAGCCCCTGCGGCGAACTTTAATTGGTTGTGCCGAACCGAAACGGGGACACGTCAATGCACCTGGATTCGATAAACGAGGCATGGTTGCTGGGACGCAAGCCCCCGGAGGGCTGGCCCGCAGACGGCGACTTTAAATGGGTCACGCAAGAGCAGTACGTTCCTCGCCGCGGGCAAGCGCTGACGCGGACCCTCTACCTCTCGATGGATCCGTACCAGTGGGGACGCCGCCGAAGTGGCGCTGAGACACCCGGGGATGTATGTCATGGTCGCACCGTCTCCGAGGTTATCGCCAGCCGCTCAGCTGAATACGGCGAGGGTGACATCATCTTCAATACCAACGGCTGGCAACAATTTGGCCTTGTTGGGGCAGAAATAGACGTATTCGGATACATGTTCCCCCGAATTCTAGATGCTAACGCGGCGCCGATATCTACCGCCGTAGGTATTCTGGGCATGCTCGGTCTGACGGCGTATTCAGGAATCTATTTGCAATGCCGGCCAAGACCAGGCGAAACGGTCGTGGTTTCAGCCGCGTCCGGTGGCGTTGGGCAAGCCGCCGGCCAGATCGCCCGAATCATGGGTTGTCGCGTGGTCGGTATCGCGGGTCGTGAATCCAAGTGCCAATTCGTTACCGAAAAGCTGGGTTTCGATGCATGTGTTTCCCACCTTTCTCCGAGTTATACCGAAGATCTTCGGAAGGCGTGCCCCGACGGCATCGACGCGTACTTCGAAAATGTTGGCGGCAGCGTTTACGAAGGCGTACTACCCCTGCTCAATTCGGGGTCACGCATTACTCTGTGCGGCATGATCTCCCAATACGGTGACGCCAAACCTGAACGTGCGTCCGAACGGTGGCAAGCAACAGGTGCGCCGTTCTTTCAAAAGCAAAACGTCACCGTCCATCCTCTCTTCGTGCGAAATTTTGTCGACCAGCACCAAGCCGCTTTCCTCGAGGCTATGTCGGGCTGGATTCAAGATGGCTTAGTGCGTTATCGGGAAGACCTATGGGTCGGCCTCGAAAACGCGCCCGAGGCATTCGAGGCCATGTTGAAGGGCAAGAACTTTGGGAAAACGTTGGTCAGGGTTGCTCCCGACCCTACGTCCGACGATCGGCTTGAAGCCGGACGTTCAAACGGCAATGTACTCGTGGTCTAAACCAACAAAACTGCCTACAAACTTTCGAGCCAGGCGTTGATCGCTGTACCAATTTCCGTCGGCGAATCTTCCTGGATGAAATGACTGCCACGAACGGTGACTTCGTGCTGATTCGGCCAACGTCGACAAAATTCTCGCTGCGCGCCAGTCAGCAGCGCCCCAGGTTCGGCATTGATAAATAATTTCGGAATTTGCGACTTCTCGAGCCACTCGGCGTACGTTTCAACGATGTCCGTGACGTCTGCTGGCTCGCCGTCAATCGGAATCTGCCGCGGCCAGGTGAGAGTCGGTCGACGGCCCTCGCCCGGCTCGGTGAAGGGACGCCGATACACCGACATCTCTTCCTCAGAAAGCTCTCGTAATACCGATCCCGGCAACACCCGCTCTACAAAGAGATTGTTCTCCAACACCATCCCTTCACCCGCTTCTGAACGAAACCCTTGGAAAATGCCCCGTGATCTGTCTGGAAATTCGTCCCATGCAAGCGGGCGGACAATTGCCTCCATGTAACATATTCCCCGGACGGATTGCGGATGGCGTTGCGCCCAGTCAAACCCAAGCGCCGACCCCCAATCATGGACAATCAGTACCACGTCATCGCGCACACCGAGCCCGGCCAGTGCGTTATCGAAATATCGCCGTTGCTCTGCGTAGGTATATGAATCGGGACCTGAATTAATGAGCTTGTCAGAATCACCCATGCCGATAAGGTCCAACGCAATACATCGACCGCGGTGTGCCAACATCGGCATCACATTCCGCCACAGATAACTCGACGTCGGATTCCCATGTTGAAAGACGATGGGCGACCCTTCACCCATTTCGACGTACGCCATACGCCGCCCGTCGACTTGAATAAAACGCTTCGCATGTTCCTCGGCTGATGCCATCTCAATTCCTCATATACGCTCTTGAGTCGGCCTAGGTTATACCCATCGAAATAACAACAAGACGGAGAGCACAACTGTAGTCGCGGCGATGCAGATTCTGTAACCAAAATACACCACCGTTCTTTACCTTGCGCCTGAGCCCTATGGATGCATGAATACGTTATTGGTTGGTTGGGAGAATTGACGATGGCGAAACGAACAGTACTTGTGACAGGAGCGGCTCGCGGAATCGGTAAAGGGATCGCGGACGCATTTCTACGTGCCGGGCACCGAGTCATGATCGCTGATTTGGGTACAAGCCCTGATTGGAACTACGATTTGGGCAGCGATCACGCCCTGAAAGAAACCCTCGATGACCTTTCGCCTCTTGGAGAAGTGGACAGCGTGGACGTCGACGTGACCCAGGTGACTTCGTGTCAACGAGCGATCCAAAAGACAATAGATACTTTCGGACAACTCGATGTGCTCGTAAACAACGCTGGCATTGTCGATAGTGGTCCAATCGAAAGTTTCAGTGAAGCTACGTGGGATCGGATCTTCGCCGTTAACGTCAAAGGGATTTTTCTCATGTCGAAAACGGCATTGCCCCAACTAAAAGCATCACCCGATGCGGCGATCGTGAGCACCGCGTCTATCGCGGGTAAACGCGGCTCAGCAAATCTCGCTGCGTATTGTGCTTCTAAATTTGCGGCGGTGGGACTAACGCAATCGATGGCTCAGGAGTTCGCTCCATTCGGCATTCGCGTCAACGCGATTTGTCCGGGTGTGGTCGGAACCGCGATGTGGCTTGACCACCTCATGGCCAATCAGGGCGCGGCGGCCTTCGACAATCGCATGGCTGACATGATACCTCTCGGTCGACCGCAAACCGCCGCCGACATGGGTCAGGCAGCCGTATACCTAGCAACCGCTCCAAACGTAACGGGCATCTCGCTCAACGTGGCCGGCGGTTTCGAGATGAATTAAGGCTTACTAACGACCATGCGTTTCGTCCGCGACCCACTGTTTGTGTTTATCGTTATCGGCGTCCTGTTGTTCGCTGTTGACTCACTGCGTCAACCAGGGTCGTCCGACCGGAATATCGTCGTCAGCAAAAATGATATTCAGCGACTACACGATCAATGGCTATCGCAGATGGGCTCCGAGCCCACGCCCGCCCAACTCGAAGGCTTAATCGACGGCCACGTTCGCGAAGAAATGTTCGTCCGCGAGGCACGCAAACTCGGACTGGAACACGACGACGTTATTATTCGTCGGCGCCTGGCGCAAAAACTGCAGTTCGTCGTGGAAGATCGCGCGCTATTTGAACCGCCGAGCGATACGACATTACGCAGTTATTTCGACCGTCATCAGGAACGCTACCAAGTAGCCGAACGATTGACCTTTTCTCACGTATTTTTCAGCCCCGAACGTCGAGATAGCGCTGCTCAAGATGCAATAAATCTGCTTGAGTCAATCGATGACGGAAACTGGCGCCAACTCGGCGATAGCTTCATGTTGCGACGTACCTATACTCAAGCAACTCCTACGGAAATCCGTCGTGATTTTGGATCACGTTTTATGACTTCACTGTCGTCGCTTTCGATCGGAACCTGGCAGGGACCGGTCGTATCCGGCTATGGCCATCATCTAGTGAAGCTCACGCAGCGTTACGCTGCGCGCGAATCTACGTTCGACGAGGCGATCGACAGAGTCCGAAACGATTTCAACCTCGATCGCCGTACCGAGGCAAATGCCACGGAGTTACACGCCATGCGCGAAAACTACCGTATTCGAATCGAACGATGAATCGCCTCATCCTGATCGCGTTTTGCGTCTGCACCGGATCGATCCTGGCACACGAAGTACGACCCGCGTACCTCGAAATAAATGCTACCGGCGAGAACGAGTATTCGGTGATTTGGAAACAACCTTTACTTAATGGGCGGCCTTTGTCATTGCAACCCGACTTCCCTAGTGACTGTGCCCGCTCGTCTACACGAATTGAAGCATTGGGAACAGAAGCTCTTATCGAACGCATTGAACTTCAATGTGCATCGTCGCTGAAGGGCCGGATAGTCGGAGTCTCCGGACTAACGAAAACACTCACCGACGTCCTGGTTCGCGCGCAACTTGGCAACGGCGTCACGACGACTCTGCTCCGCCCGGAATCACCAACCACGAAACTTGGCACCGGCCGATCTGCACCGTTAGCAAGCTACTTGCGGCTCGGTATCGAACATCTCTTGTTCGGTATTGATCATGTGCTCTTCGTAATTGGATTGATGTTTTTCTTGGATCGAATTGGCCCACTGGTTAAAACCATCACCTCCTTTACCGTGGCTCATAGTCTGACACTCGGGATCTCGGCGATCGGACTCGTCCGCATCCCCCAAGCGCCGATCGAGGCCGTCATTGCCCTCTCCATTCTGTTTTTAGCAACCGAAAAGCTCCGTGGTACCACCGACACGCTGGTAGCGCGGCGTACCTGGTTGATCGCGTTCATCTTTGGCCTATTGCACGGCTTCGGCTTTGCGGGGGCGCTCAACGATATCGGGCTGCCGCGCGAAAACCTCCTGCTCGCGCTGCTCCTATTCAATCTTGGTGTGGAGCTTGGGCAACTGGTGGTAGTCGGTGCGGCGTTGTTGGTCGCACATGCGACGTCGCGTTGGTTCAGTCCAACCCCACGAATGGTATGGCAAGCGCCCGTCTACGGAATGGGTGCGATCGCATCGTTTTGGTTCGTTTCAAGGACAGCAAGTATTGTCTTTGCCTAACGTCGGTTATTCACCCAGCTGTTGCAGCTAGACCCGGCGTTCCGTATGCCTTCGATATCCAACCGGGCCGCCCCGACGTTTCCAATATGACGGTTCGTCTTGAATTACAAACCCCGCGATGATGATGCCGGAAATCGGTCGCAGTTTGGTCCATGTCGAAGGTCACGACCCGTTCTCGGCATGGATTACGGCTATGGGCAGCGAATGCGAAACCACTCAAGTCCGGCTCTAGTGGCCAAGCACATGTTACTTATCCACTCGCGCACAAACCGGTAAACGGGTCGCTTGCCGAGTTTTCAAAACCTCTTCAAGCAATTAGTGCGATTCGGCCGGCGAATTAGCCCCTTCGTCCGAAGAACCAACTGGAGCGGGGACTTCCCCAATCCTTCGCTTTGACGGGTTACGATGCCCATCGAAAACAACGTAGAGCCCCTCAACATGAGCTTCGCCATCTCACGCGTTCGCGCGAACGACCGAAATTTCAACGCGGCCCACACCGAAATCTCAAATAATTCAAACGCTTCACTTCAGCCCGCATCACTTTGGGGCGCATTTCACGGATTATTTGGCCTCGCATCCAATGAACTGGTCGTCGTCAGTGTCGGCGCAACAGAAAAGGTCCATACAAATTTATTGGCCCTCGATAGCGTTGCTCATTGCGAGTCTCTCCAACTGGAAGCTACCGTTCGACCGGTCACCGAACAACCCGTCTCGCGGGAAGGACTCTACGTATTTCGGTTCTTTGATGTTGCTCATAAGGATGTCGAGGAAATCGCCGACCTTTCCCGAGTCGCTTGGCAGAGTTTTGAGCATGTCGACGCATACTCAGCCGAACCGCAAGGGCTTTTTTGTCAAACAGACCGCTCCCAAGACCGTGGTCGGATGCTTCTCGTTACCTGGTACGACAGTCTCAATTCCTGGCAAACATCGAGAAATCCCGCGCCGGAAGCGCGAGAAAATTTCCAACGGCGGCACCAACTCACCAACGGGACGGTGGCCTACGCCACACGCCTCATCACATCGTGAAAACCGAAGAGGCTCTCTTCGCAAACGACACCTTCTATCTCACATTCACGAGCAAGAATTTCGAAGCAATGGATCGGCTGTGGGCGACCGAGCATCCGACCCTCTGCATCCATCCCGGCTGGCCAGCCCTTACCGAACGCGAAGATGTCTTGGAGAGTTGGAAACGGATCCTTGAGAATCCCGGTCAACCAGGAATGGACTTCTATAACGCCCGCGCGCTTGTGGTCGGTGACATTGTTCTCGTGATCTGCTACGAGGAGTTATCTGGCAGCATCATGGTTGCGACCAACGGGTTTGTTGAAGAACGCGGGGTAATCAAACTCTTTCACCATCATGCGGGTCCATGCGCGCAACCGCCTCGCCCGACGAGTGCGGAGTCTGACCGCGCGGTGTGATAATCTCACCGGCGTTTTCCCGGACACTGACTGCACAGAACGCGATGGTAGATCCATTACTCGACGTACCCATCGTCTGCCCAACCATGCAAGTTGAAAACGCATGGATCGACCACAACGGCCACATGAATATGGCCTATTACCTGCTCATTTTCGATCAGTGCCTGGACTTCGTATACGACCACCTCAACATTGGCGTCGCATACGTCGAAGCATCGGGCGGCTCATGTTTCTCGCGTGAAGTACAAGTTAACTACCTCCAGGAATTGGTGGCTGGGGATCCCGTAAGGGTGACGTTTCAGCTCATGGACTGCGATGAAAAACGTCTGCACTTCTTTCAACACATGTACCACGACGATGACGATTATCTTGCCGCGACCTCCGAACAGCTCGCTCTTCACGTCGATATGAATCAGCGTCGTACCACCCCGCTACCCAAAACGGTGCAACAGCAACTCAACGAGCTAATGCGAACGCACAAAACACTTCCCAGACCACTGCATGCGGGTGGCCAGATTGGTATCCGTCGGAGCCGATGACAGAATTACAGCAATCACGCTTGCAGCCATCCAGCAAAATCTGGGAAATTAAGCTCTGCAACGAACAAGCGAGGACCGTGAGATGGCGTACGAACAAATAGTTACAGAAATCGTGGATCGAGTTGGTGTGCTCCGTCTCAATCGTCCCGAAAAACTCAATGCGTGGACAAGTCAAATGGCAGCCGAGATCCAGGATCAGATTACCGTCTGGAACAACGACTCTGGTATCGGTGCGATTCTGGTAACGGGAGAAGGTCGAGCGTTCTGCGCAGGGGCAGACATTGGCGTGTTCTCAGAACGGGTCGAAACGAACCGGGACGGCCAAGGTGAACAACTTGGGCGGGGTGGTTACAGTTTCCCTGACTTTATTCGCGAATCGAAACCGACGGTGGCCGCAATCAATGGCTATGCGGTGGGTGTCGGGCTCACAATGATCCTCCCTTTCGACATTCGCATCGCGTCAACCAGCGCGCTATTAAGTATTCGGTTCATCAAGATGGGTTTAATGCCTGAACTTGGATCAACCCGTCTTCTCGCGGAGCTCGTGGGCCTAGGCAACGCCACCGACATGTGCCTGACGGGCAGAATGGTTTCGGCGGACGAAGCGGCCAACATGGGGCTTGTAAGCGCAGTAACGGAACCAGACGAACTTTTCAATACCGCGCTCGCGAAGGCTACCGAAATTGCCAATAATTCAACGCCCGCGGTGATGATGATCAAGGAACTATTACGCAAGAACCCCATGGACCGTGACCTCGAAGCGGTCATGGAGCGCGAGAGCCTCCGTGATCAAATCGCACGCCGTCTTCCCGATCACGCCGAAGCGGTGAGTGCATTCATTGCGAAACGCGACCCGGAGTTCAACAAGAAAGACTGAACAACTTATCAGTCTCGTGATCTCACGAAATTGGTCTAGTATCCTTCAAGATCCCCGTAACGATTGCGGTGAAAATTCACGTCGCCCAATGTCTGCTCCGTCACCGCGGCGCGTTTGATGAAAAAGCCGATATCGAATTCATCTGTCATTCCAATGCCACCGTGCATCTGAATACCTTCTCGCGACACGGTGTGAAAAGTCTCACCGACTTTAGCCTTCGTCAGGCTTGCTAGCTTCGCGATTTCACTCGCGTCTCGCTCTTCGTCCAACGCGGTCAACGCTTCCAAAACAACCGACTTCGAGAGCTCAACCTCGCAGAACATGTTGGCTGCCCGATGTTTGAGCGCCTGAAAGGAGCCAATGGGAACACCAAATTGCTCTCGATCCTTCAGGTACTGAACGGTTCGTTCGAAGCATTCCTGAGTACTGCCCAACATTTCCGCGGCGATCCCGATCCGTCCGATATCTAACGTCGGATCAAGAATATCCGCACCTTTACCTTCGTCACCAATTCGAGCTTCACTCGTGACTGCCACGTTGTTGAAATCAATATTGGCAGCATTACGGCTGTCAACCATCCTCGTCCGTGTCACTGACACTCCTTCGGCTTCTCGTTCGACGAGAAAAAGCGTCAACCCCTCACGTTCGCCCGGCGAACCCGCCGTTCTCGCCACGACGATCAGCTGATCCGCGACATGCCCGTCCAATACAAATTTCTTGGACCCTGAAATCGTATAGCCATCACCCGACGCCGATGCTGAAGTAGCAATCCCATAAGGATCATGTCGATGCGACTCCTCCAAAGCCAGGGCGAGCAGAAGTTCACCCGCCACAACTTTTGGAAGAATCTCAGTTTTCTGATCAACCGAACCGCCAATGTTCACCGCCGTACCACCGAGCCACACGCTGGCAAAGAGCGGGCTCGCCGACAGGGTTCGTCCTGTTTCTTCCGTGATGACACCGAGTCCCTTGTACCCGAAGCCAATCCCACCGTGCTCCTCGGGGAAGGGTGCTCCTGCAAATCCGAGTTCGGTCATCGCCGACCATGTTTCTCGATCAAAACCGTCCGCATTGTCTTCGTCCCGAAGCCGACGGAGTTGATCAATCGGCGCCTTATCCGTACAGAAGGACTTTGCCATGTCTTTAAGCTGGTTTTGTTCTTCATTGAGAATCATCGGCATCTTATTTCCCCTCGTATCATTTTGACCGCCGTGCTCCACGTGCGGCTCTGTATCATATTCAACTGTGTTCGCGAATTGCACCTTCGTCGATCGATGACTCGACCAGGCCAACACGTGCGCCAGGCCGTGATTTCGACCCGGCAATTTGCATACCCTTCCCCAATGCCCAAAATGCTTGGTCTGGTAATGGAATCAGACTCTTGCAGCGGCGGTCAACCGCCCCACCACGTTTATGCGTCTTCTGTTAACGAGCGGACTTCCACCTGACTTTTGATAACGTGCTCTTGCGTTTCGTGCTAATGCAATAATCACACTAACGATGTCGCTGGCCGAATCACAATCCCGGTTGGGCGCTACGTTACCCGACGGCTGCATCGAGGCGGTCAGCGTTCCAGGTTATCAAGCCATCAAGCTCGCCCCCATCAACGGAGATTTCCCGATCGGCCCGCTTCCCAAGGCCGTAATGAACGCCATTACAAAAGATCCAGCTTACTGGACTTTTTGCTAGGGCAGCGGAATCGCACTGACGCCTCCTATGTCTATACGACTCTATCCAAGGAATTTGCACTTTAGACCTTGCGCGGTTTGACTCGACTGGCGGCAATCGGTTTCGAACCGAAACCAAGTAATCGATGGTTTCGACATTAACTCGAATCAAGTTACTCTTTCGACGTGATCTTTGACTCGAATCCTGGAGGTAGTCGTGAGCCTATATAAAGAAATTCTCTACGAAATAAGCGGTTCAGTGGCAGTTTTGACGATGAACCGACCCGATACATTAAATGCCTTGACCGATCTGACGCAGGCAGAAATCAGGCATGCGCTTGGGGAATCGGAAAAGAACGCCGACGTTATCGGCACGGTGCTTACCGGTGCCGGTCGTGGGTTTTGCTCCGGCGTCGACATGAACGCACTAGGTGCAATGAGCGAAGCGGGCCAACGCCTCGGGAACGTCCATGAGCACCTTGCGTCGGATCCGGGCAATCCAGACGATGATCCCAATTTCAAAGTCGCGACCGCCTATTTTCTCGGATTACGCAAACCGTTGATTGCTGCGATCAACGGTGCCTGTGCTGGTCTGGGTTTCAGTTATGCGACTTTTTGTGACCTCCGTTTCGTCGATCGAACCGCGCGATTAACAACGTCATTCGCGCAGCGAGGATTAATCGCAGAACATGGCACCAGCTGGATGTTGCCTCGGATAATCGGTCCTGCACACGCTTTGGATCTTCTCTGGAGCTCGCGAAAATTCGAAGGCGACGAAGCGTACCGTATAGGTTACGCCAACCGACTCTGTGAACCTGGGGAGTGCGTTCAGGAAGCGACCGAGTTTCTCGAGCAAATCGCCGCGTCATCAGCACCCATGTCCTTAATGATGATGAAGAAACAAATTTACAGACATCTAAACCAAGAGTTGGGATCCGCGATGGTTGAATCTAACCAATGGATGGACGAAAGCCTTGGCCGAGGTGATTTTAAAGAAGGCGTCAGTTCCTTCGTCGAAAAACGACCCCCGGATTTCCAACGAATCATGATCGATTGACCGAGGAGCCAGGACTATGAGCGTTATCGCTACGGATCACACGAACGTTGACTGGAATCAGATTGTCACCGATCTGAATCGGTTCCTACGACTGAGAACCACTCCCATCGGTATGAAAATGTTCGAAAACAAAACAGATATGGAAGCGATCCCGAGAATACGTCGACCTTCGGACGTCCACACGACAGATCAGATCGTCGGACAGGCATGTCGTAACGGTTGGACCGTCGGTATAACTGCCGACGACCTCGTGGGTGCTCAATGTCAGGCGGTCATTGGCCTCGCGCCCCGCAGCGACGAGTGGTTGTCCGGCAACAACATGGCTGGCGTTTGGTACGAAACGAAGGAAGAATCGTCCAAACACCAGCATGCAATGGACGTTGTTCCATACGGCGCTTTCGAAGCCATGGCCGTAAGCCCACTCGCAAGTGGCCGACTATCTCCTCCAGATATCTGTCTTATCTACGCGACACCAGCGCAAATGATCTTGTTCATTAACGGCTTGCAGTGGACGGGATACAAGAAACTGGAGTGGGGTTGCGTAGGCGAAAGTGCCTGCGCCGACAGTTGGGGCCGCGCACTAGCAACGGGAGAACCAAGCCTTTCGATCCCGTGTTTTGCGGAAAGACGTTACGGAGGGGTGATGGAAGATGAGTTGCTGATGGCTATTCCACCCCATTTCTTGCCCAAAGTGATCGACGGACTTGACCACTTATCTCGCAACGGGTTGCGCTACCCTATCCCTCAATACGGGATCAACAACGATGTTAGAGCTGGGATGGGCGTCAGTTACCAGTGAGCGAGGCTTCACTCCGTCCGCTGATATACGCGCCAAAAGCGGCGGTGTGAGTCGAGTGTGTGGACACGCAGTATGTCGACGCCACGACTCGCTAATCTCGCCGACACAGCTAACGTTTCTGGATCGCGTTCGTTTGGCGGGACCCTCGTCATCGGCTCAAGATAAGACTTTCGACTATGACCAAACATCACCCGACAGTCGAGTTCCATCAATTCTCGTGCTCGACCGATGATTTCTAGTGACTGCGTCGCAGTCTTGCCAAAACCAATGCCCGGATCGATGATCACGCGCTCGAGCGCTATGCCGGCTCTTCCGAGTGTTTCAAGATGTTCGGCAAACCAACTGCATAGAGCAGCTAACGGATCACATTCAAGCGGTAGCACATTAGTGGGATCGGCGGGCACCGATAAACTATGCATTAATACGATATCGCATCGACTACCAGCAAGAACTTCAATCATCGCGGGATCAGCGAGACCACTCACGTCATTAACGATTGAAGCGCCAGCTTCGATCGCCCGAGAAGCCGTCGTTGCGGATCTTGTGTCAATGCTTATTTTCGGTCGGAGCAGCCGCCCCGAAAACTGTTGATCGAGATGCTCTAGCACCGGCGCAACCCGGCGCCACTCCGTTTCAGGATCGACATCGACGGCCCCGGGGCGCGTCGATTCGCCACCAACATCAATGTAATTGCCGCCGAGAAATTCAGGTTGCACCGTGGTTGGCTCATCGCGCTTCAACCAGCGTCCACCGTCTGAAAACGAGTCAGGTGTAACGTTGATTACACTCATCCATGCGGGTAGTGACACGTTGGTACGACGCTTGAGTTGCAGAATGTTCTCCTTCGTACCCGGGAGACGGCGGGATGGAACGATTTCTGCCAACGGGGCCAACACGAAGGCGCGTTCGCTCACTCCAACGTGAGGAATAACGAGGTCAGGCGTGACGATTGACTCATCGTCGTACGCCAGCATATCAACGTCGATAATCCTCGGAGCCCAGCGCTCCGCATCGACCCGACCGAGGCGCCTCTCAATTTCTTGGGTTGCTGCCAAAAGCCCGTGCGGCTTCAGGGGCGTTGAAAGTTCTACAGCTACGTTCAGGAACGGTTTATCCCACGTCGGCGGTGATTCTGGTGCAAGTAGCGCTTCACTCTCATACACCGTAGACCATCGAAGCAGCGAGGTTCCTGATAGCGCTGCCAACGCCCCCATCGCTTTTTCCAAATTAGCGCATCGGTCTCCAAGGTTTGACCCGAGACCAAGCAAGACGGTCATCGACGCATCCGCATGATGAATGCCGTTCCACCCTTAAGATCTGGGATGGGGGGGTTGCACTTACGTACCTCGAGCGTTAGCTCAGAACCAGATTCCGTCAACATCTCGCTTAATTCGTCTAAGCAACATCCGGCAAGATGCTCAATCGTCCGAAACGCGCGGGAGCCGACAAGCGCGATAACGCGTCGGCACATAACACCGTAGTCTATTGTTCCATCGATCTCGTCGGTACTGCACGCTTCGGGCACGTCCGGAAACGTGACGTTTATAGAAATCGACACTTCCTGAGGATTCTCACGTTCACTATCGGGTACGCCAAGATGGACGGCTGCGCGGAGGTCGTCTACCCGCAATTCTGGTCGCCCTCGCGGTCGCGTTGAAACGGGGTTGCACGCTACCGCGTGAGCTACGAGCGAGCCAGCTTCGCCCTCCCACTGAGACCAAAGCTCGACAAACGTTCTTCCAACTACGGGGTGAACGCGATCCGGTTCTAATTCGGACAATGGCTTTAAGTAGTACGCAGCCGTCAAAGTTTCCGGGCGAGGTAGGACTAGGCGGTCATTCTCAATAATCAAGTTCCCGAACAATAGTAAATCAAGATCGATGGTTTTCGATGCCAATCGCGGTGCCGACAAATCTTTGCCACCCCGGATTTCGATTTCATGGAGGATACCAAGCACCTCCGACAACGGAATCATCGTTCGAAAACGAACCACCAGATTAATAAAGTCATCGCCCTCAAACCCGATGGCCGGATTTTGATACGCGGTGGACAGCTCGATCGCCCCAAATCGTTCGCGCAATTCCGTCAGCGCCGCGCCGATACGCACATCCGGTTCGATGTTGCTACCAACCCCGACGAAAACGTCAATCATCGTACTCAGGCTGAAGCGTTCTTCAGCCAGCGGCGACCATGAAATCGCCATCTGCCAACGCTTCAAATCGCGCCAGTACGCGTTCACCATCATCGTGCTTAAGGATGCGTTCTTTAATAACGTTGTATTGTTGTTCAGCGGCGATATGAGGCTGTTTTCCCGTCGCCCAGGCAAGGAGTTGTTCCCAAAACGGATCTAGCACGTCGCTTCCTAACGCGGTCCCGCCACCCTCTGTTTTGAAATGTAACGACCGTAATTCACCAATGTATAGGCGCAGAGATTCGACATGGATACGTTCGTCCGTCCGAATTCTTTCAACTATTTCCGCTGCCAACTCTGCTTCCGCACGTTTATCGGTAAACAAATCATCAGTTCGAAACGTTTCCTGTGTATTGGCAAACCCTATTTCAGCGCGAAATTCGATCACTAACAAATTCATCAAAAAACTAAGTGCCAACTCGTACGGCTGTGGAATTTGCGGCATCCACCGTCGACCTACCTCTGCACGACTTATACCTTGAGGCGGCTCAATGTCGGGGAACGCTTCGGGACCAAAAACCAAATCGCGGGCAACGAACCACATTACATCGTGGCCCCCAATACCTTTTTCCGGTTGACCACCCTCATCAATTCCGTGGGCTTCTAGCAGGCCCTTCTTTAGATGCCCGATCGCCATTTCACTAATGTCTTCAACCACCAACTCTTGCATGTCCGGGAACGGCATGTCGGCGATCATCCGACCACGGCCTTCGATCTTTCCCGTAATCGTCAGGGTATTCCAAAAGGTTTGCCCAAGGCCTTCACGGATCAGCAAGCGCTGTTGCTCTGAATTCGGTACGCGAGGTCCACGCAAAAGAGACGCATCTGCGTCTAAAAGATCTCCACCACGAGCACGTAAAGCGTCGGCCCAGCTGGCGATTGCAACACCTCTTATTTCGGAGCGCGGGGGCAGGTAATCGCCGTCGGAACTGAAACCGCCATGCAATACTTGACCTTCGACAACGTGCCCCGAAGCAAAATTATGATCCGTCATTAGCTCGTCGCGCGTGAATAGAAGCTTCGACATACGGGCATTCCTGGTGATCCAAGCTCTGCGATTCTAACCCAAGTTAACAATCACGGTAGGCGCTGTTAGAACACAGCGTCAGGAAACTCAGTCGGTAGCGAAAGACCGCACCAGGTCAACCATAAATGCTGTCCCTTTTGTCAGTGTCTCCACCGAAACGCGTTCGTCATTCCCATGAACGCCGACGCCTTCGTTTTCCGCCAGTACGGTCGGCGAAAATCCATAGCTTTGGATCCCTACATCTCGAAAGAAGTGGCTGTCGGTGAACCCCGTCGATACCCCTGGAATCGCCATCGATCCGGGAAACCACTCACTGGTCTTGGTCTTAATTAATCGATACAGAGACGTATCCATGGAACTACTCGCAGGCGTGAAACTCATAATGCGTTCGATACTCACATCTCCGTCATTCACTATGGTCGTCACTTCCGCAATAAATTCGTCTACGTCTTGATCGGGTACCAATCGACAGTCGAGCTCAAGTACTGCCTCGGGCGGTACCACATTAATTTTCTTACTACCCTGTAAGGTCGTCAGCGAACATGTATTTCGTAGCAGAGCGTGATACCCAGGCGCGGTCATTTGTAACGTCTGCATGAACGCTGCATCGCCTACGTGGGCGCTTATGTCTTCGAATGCACTTTTGAGTTCGGATCGCTGAAATGGTGCTACCCCTTGCAATAGGTTAGCAACTGGCGCAATAACCCGCGGTTCGAAGTGGGTGTCTGCAAGGCGTTGTCCCGCGCGCAAAATGCGCGTAATCGCAGTCTGCGGTAGAGGTACAGAGCCATGCCCCGGACGACCCCTCGCCGTTAGTCGCAACCAAACTGGTACTTTCTGCGTGACTTCCACAAAAAAAACCGTGTCCGCACCAAATTGTCGACCGCCGCCGCCTTCATTAAGTAGGTAGCCGACGCCTTCAAAGATCTCCGGACGGTTTTCTAACAACCAACCAGCACCCAAGAAACCTCCGGCCTCTTCATCCGCCGTTGCTATGTAGAGAACATCTCGACTTAATTTACTGTCGGACGCGTGTAGAGCCAAAAATGCCTGCAGCTGCATAACTCCAAGTGCTTTCATGTCGAGCGCACCTCGACCGTATAGGTACCCATCTTTGGTAACGCCCGCGTAGGGATCGACGCTCCAATACGAAGCATTAGCCGGAACCACGTCAATGTGATGTAGAAGGACCAATCCAGGCTTACCATTGCCTCGCAATCGTGCCCATAGGTTCCCACGTCCTGGTGCGGATTCAGCCGTATCGTATGCAATGCCCGCTTGTTGCAATATCGCCCCTAGAAATTCGACACCGCGGGTTTCGTTTCCCGGCGGATTAGTCGTATCAGCTCTTATATATGCCGCCAATCTTTGCGGCGCGATGTCGACGAACGGATCTCCAGCACTGGAAACAAAAGCCAATAAGACTAGAACAGTTAAAGGGCGCAAGTGCGAACTCCGGTTTGCAGTTTAGTAATCGCGCTGCCAACATGAATGGCCGCCTGGGAGGGACCATACCGATGAAATTTGGAATTTTCTACGAACACCAATTGCCACGTGACTGGAACGTCGAAAGCGAACACCAACTCTTAAAACAGTCTCTTTCCCAAATCGAGCTCGCCGACGAGCTGGGTTTCGACTACGCATGGGAAGTTGAGCATCATTTTCTCGAAGAATACTCGCACTCATCGGCGCCCGAGGTTTTTCTTGCGGCCGCTAGTCAGCGTACTAAGAACATCCGACTCGGACACGGCATCGTGCAGATGACCACCAATCATCCCGCCCGAGTCGCAGAAAAGGTGGCGACGCTCGATCTCGTTTCCGACGGCCGCGTCGAATTAGGTCTGGGTGAAGGCGCTTCTGTCACCGAATTGCATCCTTTCAACCTGCGTTTTCGTGACAAGCGCGACGTTTGGGAAGACGCTGTCCGCTGCACTTTACCCATGTTCTGGAACCACGGCTGGGAATACGACGGCGAATTCTTCAAGTTCCCTTTACGTGCCGTCGTTCCAAAACCTCTCCAAAAACCACACCCGCCGCTATGGGTCGCTTGCTCCCAACTCGACACCATTAAATATTCCGCACACAGAGGTATGGGATCGCTTTGTTTCAAGTTCGTCAGTCTTGACGCCGCAAAAGCGTGGGTTCATGCCTACTACAACACGTTTATACATAACCTCGAAAAACTCGCTGACTACCAGACCAACCCAAACATCGCGGTTGTTGCAGGTTTCATGTGTGCCGAGACAGATGAAGAAGCTTGGGAAAAAGCGGACGGGTGGACATTTTTCCAATTCGCGCTACAGCTGTACAACAAAGAAGGCCCATTTGAACCTGGGACTATGAACTTTTGGGAGCGATACCAAGAATGGAAGAAAACGCCAGAAGGCCAAAAACGAACCGGTAGCGAGCTTATCGGCTCGCCGGACACAATTCGCGAACGCCTCCTCGAACTCGAAAACTCGCACGTTGATCAAGTGATTCTCCTCAACCAAGCGGGCAAGAATACTCACGAGGACATCTGCTCTAGCCTCGAACTATTTGCCCGCGAAGTGATGCCCGAATTTAAAGAAAGACACGGTGAGCAAGAAGAGTGGAAACGGGCAGTCCTCGCGGAAGAGATCGAACTCGAGGACATCGATACCGAACCTTTCAACTTTGCCGCGCGGTTGAAACCAAGCCAACCCTCAACACGAGACGCAAAGGATATGATTTCTGGGGTCGCTGGCCGACCGCAGGCTGAGTCTATTCAACGATAATCGACGAACCCTTTTTAGGGTCCCCGATTAAGCGCGCGCCATACCCGCTCTGATGTGAGCGGCATATCGATGGTGGAAACGCCGCTACGAGCCAGCGCATTGAGTACCGCATGAACGATGGCGGGCGGCGCGCCACACGCGCCTCCCTCTCCGATCCCTTTGACACCTAATTCGTTGGACGGTTCGAGAACTTCATTAAAACTGACATCAATCCACGGAACGTGCGTGGCCCGAGGCATTGCATAATCCATGAACGAACCGGTAAGGAGTTGCCCCATGTCGTCATACACAACATGTTCGAGCATCGCTTGCCCCATGCCCTGGACAACACCTCCTTGTACTTGGCCTTCTGCTAATAATGGATTAATTACGCGGCCGCAATCGTCTACAGCTGTGTAACGAACAACTTCTACCACGCCAGTATCTCGGTCGATTTCAACCTCGGCAACATGACAACCGTTCGGAAACGTATAACCCTCTCCTCGGTTGTAGCGATAGGTATGGGTTAATTTGCCACCAAACTGAGGCTGCAGCGCTGCCTTAGCAACTTCTTCCAGCGTGACGGTCTGATCATCAATGCGATAAAGGCCACCTTTAAACAAGACCGCTTCTTCATCCCCTTGGAGAAGCTCAGCGGCGATGGGCTTACCGCGTTCTATAACTCCTTCAGCGGCGCGCAACACGGCGATACCTCCCATCTGCGACGATCTCGAGCCGCCGGTACCTCCACCGAAACGTACCTCGCGCGTATCCCCCTGGATCAAACGGATGCAGTCAATGTTAACGCCAAGCTTCTCATGAGCGATCTGTGCAAAAGCCGTCGCATGGCCTTGACCATGCGAATACGTACCAACAGTGATCTCAACGTTACCGTCCCCAGCAATTGAAACGCGAGCCTCTTCCTCGGGACCGCCACCCGACGATTCAACGTAACACCCAAACCCGATTCCACGAAGTTTGTCCCGCACTACAGACGCCTGACGACGTACGTCAAAGGTTTCCCACTCGGCCCGAGCCAACGCTAAATCCATCGTTTCAGCGAACGCACCGCTCCGAATGGGTATCCCCGCTAAGTTCATGTAAGGGAGATCTTCTTCGCGAATAAAGTTTCGGCGGCGTAATTCTCGGCTTTCGATACCAGTCTCCTCGGCAGCCCGTTCCATCAAACGTTCCATTAGATAGGCCGCTTCCGGTCGACCCGCGCCCCGGTACGCGGCTACAGGCATGGTATTGGTAAATACACAGCGGACGCTGTGATAGATATGGGGCGATCGATAAACAGTTCCAACGACTCGGCCACCGCCCATGGTGGGGACAAACGGTCCGACCGCAGAGCAAAAAGCACCCAGATTTGCGATGGTCTCGATCTTGAGCGCAAGCATGATGCCGTCCGTATCAAGCGCTACCGTTGCCGTACTAATGTTGTCCCGTCCGTGGGAATCAGCCAAAAACATTTCCGAACGATCCCCACACCACTTCACTGGGCGTTGGAGTTCTCGTGCCGCGTAAAGGCATACAACTGTCTCGGGGTGTACTTCGCCCCGTACCCCGAACCCTCCACCCGTATCACCCGAAATAACCCTTATGTCCTCGGGCTCAATGTTAAATATCGAACGCGACAAAACTCCCTGTTGCGCAACTGCGCCCTGGCTTGGGTTGTAGAGTGTGAACTTTCCCTCGCTATACGACGCGACCGAAACGCGCGGTTCCAGCGGCGTCGGTACAACACGGTTATTAATCACACTGATGTTTACGATATGAGCCGCTCCACCCATCGCGTTCGACACTGCTTCCGCGTCACCGCGCTCAAAATGGACGCAGACGTTGTGACCTAGTTCTTCATGCAATATCGGCGCGGTGTCAGCAACCGAAGACTCAAGCGAAACCAAAGGTTGCAATGGTTCAAAATCAACATCGATCAGCTCCATGGCGTCACGGGCCGCCTGCCGGGATTCGGCTACGACGGCTACGATCGCCTGACCCACGAACTGGACTTTGTCTTCCGCCAACGCTGGCCGACGCGGGATAAAACACGGATCACCACGGGCGTCCGTCAGTTGCGCTCGACACGGCAACGCGCCAAGCGAGACGAGCTCGGCCCCCGTATAAACCGCAATCACATCTGGCGACGCACGGGCTGCCTCGAGATGGATCGACTTTAATCGTGCATGCGCATACGGGGAACGGTAGAACGCCGCATACAATTGGTCTTCCAGGTTTACATCATCAGTAAAAACACCAGCGCCCGTCACTAGGCGCGGGTCTTCAGTGCGACGAACGCTCTGGCCTACGCCAAACTTCACCCAACAATCACTTGATTCCTGAGAACGCCGATAGGTCTCACTTCGACCTCAATCACGTCGCCTTCGTCCATGAACACAGGGGGAGTCCGCGCAGCGCCCACGCCGCCGGGTGTCCCGGTCACGATGACATCCCCTGCAACCAATTCGGTGAATGTGGAGCAATACGCAATGAGTTCTGCAAACCCAAATACTAGCTGATCTGACTTCGCATTCTGCATCACTTCACCGTTTAAGCGGGTGGTGATCTCCATATCATCTAGATCGCCAACCTCATCCGTAGTCATCATCCAAGGCCCAAACCCACCCGTGCCCGAAAAGTTCTTTCCAGGCGTGAATTGGCTGGTATGACGTTGATAATCACGCACGCTGCCATCGTTATAACAGGCAAATCCTGCGACATGGTCAAGCCAGGACTCCTTCGCGATTCGTCGACCGGGTTTGCCAACAATCATTGCGATTTCGCCTTCGAAGTCGAGTGCGTGGGACTCTCTGGGCCGCACCATGGCGGCTCCGTGACCAATCTGAGCGGCCGCAAACCGAACAAAAATGGTTGGATTTTCTTCTCCCCCCCGTCCCGTTTCTTCTTGGTGATCCTTGTAATTAAGTCCCACACAGAGAATCTTGTCGGGCGCGGTGATGGTCGGTAGATAGATGATTTCGCTGAGACTATGATCCGGGTTCTCGCCGATACCCGCAGACAATTCTGGCAACGCGCCGTCGGCAATCGCTTCTTTCAAGCTATTGAAGTCGGACCGGGCTCCGACATCGGTAACTCCATCACCGATCACACAACCAAATGTTTCGCGGTCGTTTGCCGCGTAAGTCAACCACTTCACGACAAGTTGTTAGTTATCAAAAACGATGACACTACGTGCAACTTCGCCGGTCTCGAGAGCGAGAAGCGCATCGGTTACGTCTTCCAGGTTGATACGACTAGATACCATGTCGTCCAGGTGTAAACGACCTTGCAGATAAAAGTCGACAAACCGCGGCATATCCACGCGGAAACGATTGGAGCCCATCATAGACCCCTGAATGGTCTTTTCTTGCAGAAATTCAACACCGTGCAGGGTCACCATATCGCCAGGTGGAATCATGCCTATCACCGTCGCCGTGCCGCCCCGCCGCAACATCTGAAACGCCTGTTCCGCCGTGACTTTGAGACCAATGGCTTCGAACGAATAATGCACACCGCCACCGGTGAGTGCCTGAACTTGTGCTACTGCATCGCCGCCGCTGGCATCGACCACATCAGTAGCCCCAAACTTCCGCGCGAGTTCGAGTTTGGACGCTACCATGTCAACAGCAATAACGCGGCTGGCACCGGCAAGCGCCGCTCCATTGATGCATGACAAACCAACGCCCCCGCAACCAATCACTGCGACCGTCGCTCCGGGTTCTACGGCCGCCGTGTGAATGACAGCGCCTACACCGGTCGTCACCCCACAACCAATAAGCGCTGCCCGATCGAGCGGCATATCCTCTCGAATCTTAACCACGGCATGCTCGTGGACGAGCATCATCTCCGCGAACGACCCCAAGTTCGCGAACTGGTGGAGGAGATCACCGCCGGAACTCAACCGCGGATCTTCGGTCGGCCCACGTCGAACTTCCGGTTCCTGACAAAGTGACATGTGGCCGGAAAGGCAGTATTCGCAATGTCCGCAAAAGACTGACAAACAGGTGATCACGTGGTCACCCGGTTTCACGTAACTGACATCACTTCCAACTTGGTCGACGATCCCGGCTGATTCGTGACCGAGCACAATCGGCAATTGCCCGGGATACGTCCCGTTGAAGAAGTGCATGTCGGAATGGCAAACACCCGCCGCCGCGGTTCGGATCAGGATCTCGCGAGGGCCGGGTTTCGATACCTCGATCTCCTCAACTTCCATTGGTTTGTTTACTTCTCTGAATACCGCAGCTTTCATGTCATCACCCCTGTCTGATACTTCAATCGAGTGTGCCAGACCGTCCAACCGCCCGCCACATGCGCAGAAATCTATCGGCGTTTCATTGACTCGTCTCTCTCTAGGCTACCGCGTTAAGCGTCGTTCGACAGAGCCCCTTGCGCTAGCGTCACCGCCGCGTCGAGTGCAGCCGTTGTACCGCGGCTGTCCGCGACACCGCGTCCGGCAATGTCAAAAGCGGTGCCGTGGTCGACGGAGGTACGGACAAACGGTATTCCCAACGTGGCCGTCACGCTTTCGTGGAAATTGTGCACTTTAATAGCGATGTGTCCCTGATCGTGGTACATCGCAAGGACGACATCGAATTCGCCTTCGATTGCTCGATTGAACACCGAATCAGCGGGTAACGGTCCGCGAGCATCAATACCTCGTTCCTTCGCAGCCTCGACCGCTGGCTCAATCGCATCGATTTCCTCTCGACCCAGCAAGCCACCCTCTCCTCCGTGCGGGTTAAGTGCCGCGACGGCAATCTTGATGCGTTGGAGACCCCAGCCACTAAGAGTGCGGTGACAGAGATCAATCTTCTCCAACACATTGTCTCGGGTCACATACTGGCCCGCTTCGATCAACGATTTGTGCGTCGACAAATGGACTACGCGCAGACCCGGGGTCATCAGCATGGTCGCGGTCGCGTCCACGTCGGCTAGTCGAGCCAGAATCTCTTGATGCCCGATATCACTATAACCGGCGGCATGAATGGCTTCTTTGTTGAGCGGGCACGTCATCATCGCGTCGATCTGTCCAGACAGCGCGTCTGCTGCTGCTGCTTCAACGGATTCAACGGCTATTCGGCCACATACAGGAGAAACTACCCCCAATTCGAAATCCGCGGGCTTATCTATTCCAACGTCCACGAATTTGTAGCGCGCGTTTGGCGACACTCCGGCAATCTTCGCACCTAACTCAAGCGCCCATCGCGTCCCATACACTACGATTTTGCACTTCGTCGACGCATCATCTAGGACTCGGGCGAAGACTTCGGGACCAATGCCAGCAGGGTCGCCAAGCGTGACACCGATGATTGAGTTTCCCTTCATGTGTTCAACGTAGTACTGTATATATATACAGTACTATGCCCAACACGATCGACGATCTGCATATGGCGTTCGAACTTTTTGGCGTGTGCACGACATGTCATCGAACCGAACTACTCGATCTCGATATGCTGCACGAACGCTTCGGTCCCGACTGCCCAATCGCCAAAGTCCGCGACCATGTGAGGTGTAATCAATGCGGCACTTTTACCCGTGACATACGAATTGTCTACGTGGGTCGATGTGGCGTAGCTCGCGGATTCCATTATCGATCCTAGCTTAATTAGCCCGTCAGGAGCTCAGTTGCGTCCACTTCCAGCCCAAATCCATCGAGCCCAACGAAGTCCATCTCTCGCCCCGCAAGCACGCGAATGTGTTGGGCACCTAAATCGCGCAAAATTTGGGCCCCCACACCGATCTCTAGCCATTCGTGTCTACGCTCTGTCTCACGGCTCGTGAGCTCGCCCGGGTCGTTTGAATCAAGATGGTCCAGCGGAACGCCGACAAAACCACTACGAAGATAAATGAGAATGCCCCCTCCCAATTCACCGATGCGCTGTAGGGAGACATCGAGCAAATTGTTCTCATGCTCACTCTGGGGTCCAAACACATCTTCGATCAGCTTCTCCCGATGAATTCTAACTACCACCCCCTCGCTCGCGACAACGTTGCCGAAGACCAGGGCAAGATGTTCGGCATCTTCGAACTTGGTCCGATAAGCGTAGGCACGCGCCCTACCAATCCGTGTATTTACGTGAAATTCTCTGCTTCTAACCACCAATTGCTCGCGTCGTTGCCGGTACGCAATGAGGTCCGCGATGGAAATCATTTTGAGGGCATGTTCCGCCGCGAACTCAACGAGATTGGGTAACCGTTTAACGGACCCGTCGTCGTTTACGATCTCCGCAAGCAATCCCACGGGCCCGCACCCGGCCGCTTCCGACAGATCGATCGCCGCTTCCGTGTGTCCCGATCGAACCATCACCCCTCCCGTTCTTCCAACGAGCGGGAAAATATGGCCAGGACGAACGAAATCCTCGGCTTGCGTGTTGTTACTTGAAAGCGCTGTTACGGTGTTTGCACGCTCTTCGGCAGAAATACCGGTGGTTAGCCCTTTACGGTAGTCAATGCTCACCGTGAATGCAGTCGACAGTGGTGCGTCGTTGCGGGCAACCATTGGCTCCAAATGAAGCCGCTTGGCATGCTCTTCGTTAATCGGAGTACACAAAATGCCACTGGTATGGCGAATCATAAACGCGACTTTGTCCGTGGTTGCCTTTGACCCGGCCATTATCAAATCGCCCTCGTTCTCTCGATCGTCGTCATCGACGACGACCACGAGTTCGCCCGCTGCGATCGCAGATATTGCGTCTTCCACCCGGTCAAATATCGTAGCCATGCACTACCCTGACTGCTAAGTTTGCGCGCTTGCAAGAGTATCACGCGGCCCCAGATTACCGTGAAATCCGCACACTTAGCGCTGCATATACATATTTTCTGATCGATACAGTCGACGACCGAATCTTCGGCGGTTTTCTCGAACACATGGGTCGGTCGATCTAGGAGGGCGTCTAGGATCCAGATTCCATGCATGCCCACGAAGATGGCATGCGAACTGACATTCTAGAAGCACTGCACCAACTTGAAATGCCCGTCGTACGCTTAGATCGCTTCGGTCTTGCGCAATTCGTCAATTTGCTCGGGGCTGAGATGCAATAAATCGCCATACACAGAGTCGTTGTCCGCACCCACCCCTCGCGGAAGCTTCACCTCGGGCGGTTCTACGTCGTTGAATCGGAGCGCCGAACTGGGCAGCGTTACGGTTCCGTATTTCGGATGCGAAACTTTAGCTAGCGCGCCGCGTTCCAAAAGATGCGGATCGTTAACGACATCGTCTAACGATTGGACCGGCGCACAGATGACATCGTGTGACTGACAAATACGAAAAACGTCTTCCTTTGACCGTGTCTGGGTCCATTCTTCAACCACTGCGTCGGTGGCGTCCATGTTGGCCGAGCGAGTCGCCATGTCCGCGAATCTCGGGTCATTTTCTAGATCGTTGCGCTCCATTGCTTCCAGTAATCGCAGCCAGTGATTTTCACGGATGCAGATAATGGCTACGTGTCCATCGTTGGTGGCATATACGTTGTACGGAGCGACCGCGCGCGCTTGATGGTGATTGCCTGTCCGGGGCGGATTACCACCCGCCAGGTAATACGCGCCAAGTGCCGAACATAACGTCGGAAACACTGCGTCCTGCATCGCGACATCGAGAATCGCGCCTCGACCGGTATGTTCGCGACGATATAACGCCGTGGTAATTGCTCCGTATAGATGCACCCCACCGAGGATGTCGCAAAGAGCGGGCCCGGACTTCAGCGGCGGTTCGCCCTCGTTGCCGGTGATGGCAATCACGCCGGTCATGGCTTGGACCGTTACGTCCATCGCCAGATAATCCCGATGCGGTCCGCCTTGCCCATAACCCGTTGCGGCCGCGTATATAAGCCCTGGATTCAGCGCCGTCAGCGTTTCGCTGCCGACCAAGTTGCGTTCCATCGTTCCAGGCGCAAAATTCTCGATAAGCACGTCCGCGTGAGCCGCAAGTTCTTTCAATAAGTCGCGTCCACGATCCGATTTTAGATTCAGTGTGATGGTCTCTTTGTTGCCGTTCAGCATGCAGAAGGGGTAGCTCGAACTCACATCGCTGGAGCGACCGCGCATTCCTTCACCTCCAGGTGCCTCAATCTTAATGACTCGTGCACCCGACATCGCTAACAAATAGCCACAGTAAGGTCCGTTGTATATTTGCCCCATGTCGAGAACCACGACATCCTTTAGCGGTAGGTCAGTCACTTCTTACTTCCTTGCGCGATCATGATCAGCAACCACCTTACCAAAACTCCATCCCCATCCAGCTATACTTCGAATCACTGCGCCCGTAGCTCAACTGGATAGAGCACCAGGCTTCGAACCTGGGGGTTCGGGGTTCGAGTCCCTGCGGGCGCGCCATTTGTTTCTTTGACTTGTCTCGGCAACGAAAAAAACCCTTGTACGCTGTATGGGTATACAGCTCATGTGGCCATTGGTGTTAAAGTGCCTCCCGCTTATCAATACCAGAAGGCATTCAATTGAACTCAACAAGAATGTTCCTAGGTTTGACGGTTGCGTCGATGTTGTTGTTATCGAGCTGTGGGTTGGTGCAACAATCGACTCAGCGACCCTCAATAAGTGCTGAAGACACGAGACTGATTATCAATGCGCTGATTGAAGATCTACCGTTACCGCCGAACTCAGAGATTCGTAATCGCGAATCTGTAATTCTTGGAAGCGGTATCGGCTGGGGCGGCCGTATAGGAATCGACGATCCTCTAAGCCCAGCAGAAACATTACTATTTTTTCGCGAAGCGATACCCGCAAGTGGATGGAATCTGAGCAGTTCTACGGTCGGGCAATCGATCATAATGGTCTTCGAAAAACCAGACCGAATTGCGACCGTAGAAATATTCAAGGGTCAACGGTTTGGCGCTGAAACAGACGTCACAATCTCTGTGGTCCCCCGCATGTTGATGGGAAATTGATGCCGTGATAGCAAGCAACGGATTTTTTCAGATTAAGCGAGCCTGCTGGTTAGCGCTGGTTACTTTGACAATTGGGATAGCCACTTCCACCCGCGCGGAACCCATCTCTTTAGAGTGTAGATACGTGAACGAGGACCGCAGCCCCGATTGGATAGCTCTCGTGCAATTCGACTCGGAAACCGGCGACGCTTCGTTAACGGGATACCCGATTACCTACGCCAATCAAGCAAGCTTCCATCGAGTCATTGATCGATTACCTGTGGACAGAACCCCGGGAGAAGTTAGGGTGCGGCGCGCCGATTCCGAAAAAACTTACCATATCGACCGACGAACCCTCGAAAGCCGGACCGTAAGAAAACGAGTCTCGGAAGTCGGCACGACCGAAACACTCACCCAATTTGGGAAATGCAGGATATTGAACAATGAAGTAGGCAATCGCCGCTTCTAATCTCGTATTCAAGGCCGTCCTCTGGATAGGCGTCTCCACAGTCGAAGAAACGAAGACGGCCGGTCTATTTCACCGCATTTTGCCTACACCGATCTCTCGTCTTGATACGCCGCAAGGCTGGAAATAGAAACCCGCGAAGAACGGAACATCCAGCGCTCGAAAAATCTCGCTCGATCCACTGAATGACCGGCTAACTTCCATGTGCCTATTCGAAGATGGGACTTCGCGAGCAACCAAGCTTATGGTGAAACGTTCCCTTCCGATTCTAGGAGCGCTTGCGCCTCTTTCTCCACGCGGGTCCCCTC
>ERZ651768.434-NODE-434-length-31442-cov-11.251076_pt1 | contig 31442 bp, 26 predicted proteins | sample MGYA00514754_ERZ651768 | MGnify/ENA metagenome assembly ERZ651768
CTCCACGTTTGGCATGGGCTTATATCTCCACGATCCTGGTACCTTTATTAATGTTGGTTCTGCAGATGGTTTAGATACCGGTGGGATGATATATGATCTGGCTGCAAATAATGGTAATGTGTTTATTGCCACAGGCAATGGGTTGTACACCTATAAAAACGGCAGGATCACAGATCATTACACTACGGCAGATGGGTTGCCATCTAATAAAGTATTGGATATGGATATGGATTCTAGGGGAACGCTTTGGCTAGCTACAGCCAAAGGATTATCCCAGTTCACCGGTTCGGGGTTTAAGAACTACAGCAGGAAAGATGGATTGCCTTCCAGCTTAGTAACAGCAGTGCATATTGATCGCAATGATAATTCACGCATATGGACGGGTTCCACAAGTTCCGGATTAACCCGGTTTGATGCTAAAGGATTTTTTACGTTTGCGGTCCAGGACGGGTTGCCGTCAAATAATATCCAGGATATAACCCAGGTTGATAATGGGGACCTGGTGATTGCCTGCTATAATGCAGGTGTGGTCACTTATAATGGTAAAGATTTTAAGTTGTTTGATGACAATTTAGATGATAAGCGTGTGATTTCAATTGCTCAGGGTCCTGCAAATGAAATCTGGGCTGGAACAGAATCAGCAGGAATAGGCGTGCTGGAAGGCAATAGTTTCAGGATGATCCGTGATTCTGATGGGCTTGGCCATAATGAATTATTCTCACTTTATAATGATGGGAGTAGGATGTGGGCAGGAACGTTTGGTGGCGGTGTCAGCTGTTTTGCGGAAGGCACCTGGTTTACCATGAATGAATCGGATGGACTGAACAGTAATTCTATAGGTGCCATTGTTGCCATTAATTCAAATCAAGTTGTCATAGGTGGGAAAAAAGGAATCTCAATTTTTACAATCGATAATACACCATTTACATTGAATATAGATAATATTGTAACACCGAAGGCTGATCTTTCATTAAAAGATGTAATAGATAACCCGGTTGCAGGAATCACACGGGACAGGTTCTATATACATGCCAATCCAATGATGTATAAACCTGCAGGGACCGAAATCAAATACAGGACACGGATAGGGAAGACTGGCGAAGATGAAATAGATCAGTGGTCTGCGCTGCAGTCTTCACCACAAATCTCTTATACAGCTGAGAACGTGGGATCTTACAAGTTAGAAATACAAGCAGTTGATAATCGTGTTTCATTTTCAGACATTGTTACTATACCATTTAAGATCAGCCGTGTATGGTATCTGGATCCAAAAACTGCCTTGCCTTTCTGGGGAAGTATTATTCTCTTAATCGGATTTTCATCCGTTACTTACATCAACTATCGTAAAAAGAGCAAGGAAGCCCAGGAACTCAGGGATGCGGAAATTGCACGGCAGCAGGCAGAGATGGAAGAAGCCCGCGAGTTTCAGCAGGCTATGCTGCCAAAAGAAATGCCTTCAACAGATGACTATGAAATGGTGGGCTTTCAACAGACAGCTACAGAAGTTGGGGGTGACTTTTATGATTTTATACAAAAAGAGGATGGCAAATGGATAGCAATCTGCGGTGATGCTACAGGTCACGGCCTTACATCAGGAAATGTTGTCTCCATCACCAAGACCGCCATGAGCACCCTGGTGGAAGAAGAACCAGTCGAAACGCTGGATTCACTGAATAAGACCTTGTTAAAAATGAATATTGGATTAAACAGGATGTGCCTGAATATTGCTAATATAGGAAAAGATTCAATCCAATTTTCATCAGCAGGGATGCCGCCAGCATATTATTATTCCGTAGAAAAGGGTGAGCTGGAAGAAGTATTAGTTGGTGCCCTACCTTTAGGTTCTTTCCCGAGTGCCATACATATGATGCAGGAGATTCCTTTTAAGAACAAAGGAGATATACTGGTAATGATGTCTGATGGTTTACCGGAAGCGGAAAATATAAATGATGAAATGGTAGGCTATGAACAAACCGAAGAATGTATCAGATCAATGGTATCTAAATCTGCAGAAGAGATAAAAGATGGTCTTGTGGAACTGTGTGATACCTGGCTGGCTGGCTTTGCAGAACTAAAAGATGATATGACATTTGTCATCATTAAGAAAAAATAGATATTCTATCTTTCTCTTGACTACGATGGGCTGATTAAATAGAATTCATGACTTTATCGTAAATAGGTACCATAGCTTTCCAGTCAAATTGAAAAGCTATAGCACCTAAATTAGTTTTTCTTATCTTTTTATAATTCTGTATTGCCCAAATAATTTTTTCATAGAGGTCACTTTTATCTACATAAAGGTGTTTTTTATGACTTTTTTTTGGAATCAACTCGGGATATGTTAAGCGAGCGGGCAAAATAGGCCAGGTATTGCAATAGATCGCTTCCATAACACTAGCACCGAAAAATTCCTGATGGGACGTTACAGGCAAAATATCAGCCTTCCATAGCCATTCTGCGTATTCATGAAAGGATCCTGTATAACCCCATTGGACAATTTCATCTTTGAATATATTCTTAGCCTGTTCAAAGACTATAGGCGATTGACTGAAATTTTCACCCAGGGCTGCCAATACAAAATTATAGCCATCGTTCTTGACCTTTCTTAAAACGGAGAAAAATAATTCTGGATTCTTATCATACTCCCAGCGATGGTTCCATAAGATTAGAGGCTTTCCTTCTTTTTGAACTTTGTAGCTATCAAATCGGTTTAGATCCATACCCAGATGAAGAACGCTAGATTTATTACGAATGTTGTTAACGGATTCCAGTTCATTATGGTCAGGGAAATGTTTTAAAAAGGGGTGAAGCGCATCCAAAAAAGAATTCATATGAAACTCAGAATTGAAAAATACCCGGTCTGCCGCTAAAGCTGAAGCATAGTTAATGAATCCATAATGATTATCTCTATTTTTTTGAATATCTCTATCTTCAGGCGACCAGGGATAGGAGAGTTGGTTCTCGTGAAAATAGATTGCTGTTGGTATCCCATGTGATTTTTCCCGTGTTAGGGCAAGAAACGTGGTTAGGTCCAACATATCCGTTGCCAGGATTAGATCCGGATCCCAATCCATTCTGTTGAATTCTCGTGCAAGCGTCACAGCACCACCATGCATGCGCCATTTCCAGAACTGGCCTTTCATAGATAGAATTTTGATTTCATGAAGACTGTACTTTTTATACCCATCTGCCCATTGCTTGTGGGATCCAGTGTAATAAGGTTCTATCAAAAGCATTTTCATATTCAAATTTAGACTTTGGATTCAATAAAAAAGCCGACAAATATCGGCTTTAATGTGCCCGAGACTGGAGTCGAACCAGCACGTCTGTTAGGACACACGGACCTGAACCGTGCGCGTCTACCAATTCCGCCACCCGGGCAATATCACATTATCAAAAAGAGCCTGAATAAAGGCCGGGAATTTTATCTTATCCCGACGCCAAGTCGCAAGGAATAAACTTGTGATGGCGTCACTCAACCTTGTATTTTAGATTGCTTTTATTGTATGGAAAACACCGTCGTTGCCACTAACCGAAAAGCGTTCCACGAATATCATATTCTTGAAACATTCGAAGCCGGAGTCCAGCTCAAGGGCAGTGAAGTGAAGAGTATCCGTGAAGGGAAGGCCAGTTTAAAGCAGGGATATATTTTAATACGCAAGGGAGAAGCCTGGCTCAAAGGATCCCACATCGCCAGCTATAGCCACACAGGGTCTGAAGGCCATGAACCGGTCAGGAACCGTAAATTATTGCTTCATAAAAAAGAGATCCAAAGAATCGGTTCTAAATTGGCAGAAAAAGGGTTAACAGCCGTTCCAACAAAATTGTATTTTAAAGGCGGCCTTATCAAACTTGAATTTGGCCTTGCCAAGGGTAAAAAACTCTATGATAAGCGGGAAACAAAAAAGAAACGTGATGTTGAAAGAGATATTCAAAGGGCATTAAGTACCGAATGAGCTATTTAACCGTTAATGAGCAGATGGACCTCATCCGTCGGGGTACGGAAGAGATTATACCGGAAGATGACCTTGTAAAGAAACTGGAACGGTCTACATCAACAGGGAACCCACTTATTGTAAAACTGGGCTGTGATCCCAGCAGGCCCGATCTTCATATCGGTCATGGGGTAGTTCTCAGGAAACTCCGGCACTTCCAGGACCTGGGGCACACTGCTGTATTGGTGATCGGCGATTTTACTGCCATGATCGGAGATCCTTCAGGCCGGAACAAAACCCGCCCACAACTGACCCTGGACGAAGCAAAAGCAAATGCTGAGAGTTATGTGGAGCAGGCTAAAGCAATACTTGATATTAGAAGTGTTATTATCAAATATAATTCAGATTGGCTTAATAAAATGAATTTTAATGATGTTGTAGAATTAGCCAGTTCTTATACCGTTGCACGGATGCTGGAGCGGGATGATTTTACAAAACGATTCCAGGCAGAAGTACCCATTTCCATCCACGAATTTCTATACCCATTGGCCCAGGCACAGGACTCAGTGGAGCTGAGAGCAGATGTAGAATTGGGCGGGACGGACCAGAAATTTAATCTTCTCGTTGGACGTGATCTGCAGAAGGACCATGGACAGGAACCGCAATGTATTATAACCACACCTCTTTTGGAAGGAACAGATGGTGTAGAGAAAATGTCTAAATCGTATGGGAATCATATTGGGCTCCAGGATACACCTGAAGATATGTATGGGAAAACACTCTCTATTTCTGATGATATGATCCTAAAATGGTTTACTCTTGCGGCTGATGCTGACGAGTCCGTCACCAAGTCTGTGAAAAAGCGTTTGGTTGATCCAGCAGTGAACCCTATGGATGTTAAGCGAGAGTTAGCACGTGCGGTTGTTGCTCTTTATTATGATGATGAAACAGCAACAAAAGCTGAAGATCATTTTAATACCGTTGTTGTGGGGAAAGGTATTCCAGATGATATGCCTGAATACACTTTAAAAGGAGAAGATTTGATTGTGAATGTTCTTTTTGATGCCGGGCTTTTAAAAAGTAAGGGGGAAGCTCGCAGGATGGTTAAACAGGGTGCTGTAAAACTGGATGGTAAGCCAGTAGAAGATATTCAAAAAACCCTTACTCCTAATGGCGATCAAATCTTGAAAGTTGGGAAACGACGATTTTTGAAGGTTACTGGATGATAAGAAAATATCTGGGGCTGTTCTGTACTGCAGCCTTTGTTTCTTTTTTCTGTACAGCATCCCCACCCGCAACTCCAAAACTGGTCATTACGCTGGTTGTGGACCAGATGAGGCCTGATCTATTGACGAGATTTGATAATCTCTATACGGGCGGTTTTCGATGGTTGATGGATCATGGTATCTGGTTTACAAATACCCACCATGAACATAGTTATACTGCAACGGGTCCCGGGCACACTGCCATTGGATTTGGCCAATACCCAGGTAAAATCGGGATGCTTGGGAACAGTTGGTATGACAGAAATCTTAAAAAAAATGTAAACTGTGTCGAAGACCCAAATGCAAAAGTAGTTGGATCAACTGAAGGTAAAGCCAGGTCTTTTGCACGGTATAATACATTTGGACTTGGTGATTGGCTGAAAACTGAATACCCCAGTTCTAAGGTAATATCAATCGGCGGAAAGGATCGGGCAGCATGCTTATTGGGTGGAAAACAGCCCAATCTCCCACTGTATTACAATAGGGCAGGGAAATTTATATCATCTGACCATTATGTAGATGAACTCCCGGATTGGGCTACCCTGTTCAATCAGAATCTGAAAGCAGGGTCGTATAAGGATTCTGTTTGGGTTAAATCACTCTCCGATAATTTATATTTAGAGTATGCGCGTGAAGATCATTACCCGGGAGAGGTGGATGGTTATTTAATGGAAAAATATTCACCTGTTTTTCCCATTGGGATCGATGCCAGTGTTGATCCAACTGCAGCGTTCATGGGCTTTCCATGGTTTGAACGGGAAGTACTGAACCTGGCAAAGGAAGCCATTAATGGAGAAGCCTTAGGTAAGGGTGACCATCCGGATTTATTATTCATTGGTTTCTCAGCCATGGATTGGATGATCCATGATTATGGACCTCACTCTCAAGAAGTAATGGATGCATGTATAAAACTGGATCGTTATATGGGAAATTTTATGGAGTTCGTGGATAAAACTCTAGGGCTTGAGAATGTTATGTTTGTCCTTACAGCAGACCACGGAGGGTTACCTCTGCCTGAGTATTTGGTTGAAAAAGGCGGCTCGGGAGGACGTATCAATCAAAAACATCTGGCAGAAGCAATTGAATGGATCGATGAAGAATGTGAAGAACGATTTGGAAAGAAGTTATACCACCGTGAAGGTGGCAATTTCTATTTGAACCATGAGAGATTGAAAAAGGCCAACCTGAAACCCGAGCGTATTTATGAAATAGTTGAGAAATATCTTACCAATGTTGATGGGGTGGAAAAAGTCATTATCAAAGATGATGTATTAAACAGTACGCAACAAGACAAGATGACGCTTCGCATAAAAAAAATGATCCACCCTGAAAAAAGTCCAGAAATTTTTCCTCTTGTAACCCCTGGTTTTCTATACAGAAATCCCTACGGCACATCGCACGGTTCACCCTATGATTACGATACACACGTGCCCCTTATTTTTGCCCGCAGCCATTTTAAATCCCAAGAAGACACATCCCCAAGGGCGACCGTAGATATTGCCCCCACAATCGCAAAATATTTGGACGTGAATATCCCGGAATATTGCGATGGCAGTCCCATTGATCTGTAACGTGTTATCCTTAGAGAACCTGACCAAACAATACGAAGGTGTCCGTGCCGTGGATGGTGTTTCATTCAGGGTAGAGCAGGGCGATATTTATGGTTTTTTAGGGCCGAATGGTGCGGGAAAAACAACCACCATTCGAATGATCATGGGTATTATTCATCCAGATTCCGGGGTTATAAACCTTAATGGAAGTGATATTAATGAATTCGGCAGAGAGAATCTGGGGTATTTACCGGAAGACCGGGGTCTGTACCAGAAACAGAAGCTGGAAGAGACCATACACTATTTTGGGATTCTCCGAGGACTGGATAAAGAAGAAGCACGGTCCCGGGCTTCCATGTGGCTGGAGCGTTTCAGCCTGATCGACCAGGGCAACCGAAAGATTGAAGAACTTTCTAAAGGAAATCAGCAAAAAATCCAGTTCATCCTGGCTCTTTTACACGACCCGGGATTGCTGATCCTGGATGAACCGTTCACTGGACTGGATCCCTTGAACCAGTTGCTTCTCAAAGAAATCATCCAAGAAAAACGGGATGAAGGGAAAACCATTGTTTTTTCCACCCACCAGATGGAACAGGTGGAGCGACTGTGTACCAATATCTGCCTGATCAATAAGGGTAAAATTGTTGTTGAAGGAGTCCTGGATGATATTCGAAAAACACATACCAGCGATGCAGTTGAAGTTCGCTATTCTGGCACACTGGACAATGATAAGGTACGGTCGTTTTTCACTGAAGTTGAAATAAAGGAAACCACCCTATCCGGTATATTAAAGCAGAAACCGGATAGATTTTTAAGCTGGGTGAATAGCCAGGTGACTGTGGAGTCTTTCCAGGTAAAGGTGCCGTCCCTGGAACAGATTTTTATTGAAGAAGTGAAAAAAACGTCATGAACCAGATCTGGAAAATCATGAAATGGGAGTTCATGAACCGGGTGAAAACAAAATTATTTTTGATCACCACATTTGCCCTGCCATTTTTTATGGCCGGCATCATGTATCTACCCACCATTCTCATGGATATGGAACCGGAAGATGTCACGGAGATTGGCTTGGTCTATGATGATGGACTGAATGACCTTTTGGAGCGATTTCAAACCCAGGTCAATGGTGCCTTTAGGCTCCAGGATGGGAACTCCCAGTTCCAGTTCAGCCGTTTTGATGAAGAACAGGAAGCGCTGGACAGCGTCCTCAGTAAAGGCATCGGAGGATACATCTTTATCCCGAGTTCTGTTTTGGATACGGGACAGGTCAGTTATTATAGCCTTTCCTTAAGCAATATAAAGATATACTCCAATTTAAGAAGAACATTGAACCAGGTGGTCATAGAACAGCGTATGCTGGATCAGAACATTGATGTGTCCCTGGTGGGTCAATTGAGCAGAAGAATCGATTTTGAAACTTTTGAGCTGGATGAAATGGGTGAAGCATCGGAGGGAGATGGATTATCCAGTTTCCTGGTTCCTTATTTGTTCCTGATGATCTTATTTATGACTGTTTTCATGAGCGGGCAACTGCTGCTGCGTTCGGTCATGGAAGAACGGACCAGTCGAACAATAGAGATCCTTTTATCATCCGTTACACCGGATGAACTGATGCGTGGAAAAATACTTGGACTGGGTGCATTGGGAATGACTCAAATGATATTTTATTTAGCTGTTGGTTTATCTGCTACCTATTATAAAGGATGGGCTGCCATTGAATTTTCACAGATTCCCATTTTTTTAATTTATTTTGTTACAGGATATCTGTTTTATGCAGCTATTTTTGCGGCCATGGGTACCTTCTTTACATCGGAACAGGAGGCCCAGCAATCCAGCGGGGTTATCAGCATCATTGCTGTGCTTCCCATCGCCTTTGCATCTTATTTCATTACCAACCCCGGTTCTGCTTTTACCATTGGAAGTTCTTATATTCCGCCCTTGACGCCCTTCATGATGATTATTCGACTGGGAACCGGTTCTGTCGATTTTCCAGAGATCATTTACACAACTCTTTTGATGGTTCTATCCTGCTGGGTGCTGTTGAAATTATCAGGGAAAATATTCCGTACTGCCGTATTATTATACGGGAAAAAAGTAACCGTTAAAGAAGTCATGAAATGGATTCGCGCCTGATTGATTTTTACATAATCTATTTCCTGCTTAAGTTTCATCTTTCATGACAGCACTACTTACGTATTTTCTAATTGCGCTTCTGGTATCATTTCTATGTTCGCTGCTTGAATCTGTGTTATTAAGTATCTCCATTGCTCACGTGTCTGTGATGGAAAAGAAGGGAGGTAGGTCAGGCATAATCTTGGCAGAACTCAAAGAGAATATCAACCGCCCCCTGGCCGCCATATTAACAGTGAATACCCTTGCGAATACAGTAGGCGCAGTCGGTGTAGGGGCACAAACCCATAGGATTTACGGTAATGAGTGGGTGGCCCTGGCTTCAGGTATTCTTACACTTTCAATCCTGATCTTTTCTGAGATCATTCCCAAAACCATCGGTGCAGTATACAGTAAATCGCTGGCTTCATTCGCTGCGTTTACCATCCGGGGGCTCATGGTTGTTGCCTGGCCTTTTGTGATTTTATCTGAAAAAATGTCTGGACTGATGGACAGGGGTGAAAACGGAGGTGAGTCAAAGGCATCCCGTCAAGAATTACTGGCCATGGCGGAGATCAGTGAAGATGAAGGCTCCATTGATGAGCAGGAAGGTGATATCATTGAGAACCTGATTAAACTGGATGATATGCCGGTAGAAGATATCATGACACCTAGATCTGTTGTGTTTGCTCTGAGAAGTAGTGACACTGTAGGTGAAGTGGTAGAAAAACACTCACCCATAGCCTTTTCCAGGATTCCCGTTTTTGAAGCCGATTTGGATCATATTGTAGGTATCGTAAACAGGTATACCCTGGTGAATAAGCAGGCGGAAGACCAGTTTCATATCACAATGAAAGATTTGATGAAGCCCATCCACTTTGTGATAGAAAGAACATCCGTCTCTGATGTGTTAGACCAATTTGTAAAGCGTAGACAGCAAATGTTTTTTGTTACCGATGATTTTGGGACTACAACCGGTTTGATCACACTGGAAGACGCCATCGAAACCTTACTAGGTGTGGAGATCGTTGATGAGCACGACCACGTAGTGGATATGAGGAAACTTGCAACAGCAAAGTTGAAGGAAAAACGCCAAACAAAAAACAAGAATTAGCACTGGTCTTATTCGTTGGGTTTGGAAAATTTGCTTGATAAATTTCCCGGCTCAATTTTCAGGAGAATTATTAAGAAATGGTAAAAAAACAAAAAAGTTTTGCTGACAAAGCCGCAGGGAAAAAAAAGACTGAATCGGTATATGTCAAATATGTGAAAAGCGTACAATCTGAAAAGACAGGGAGCTGGCGTTTTAATGAACAGATGTTACGTTTGAATAAAGGGGAGCAACTGGATGCTGCTTTAAAGCGTATGGATGAAGTTGCAAACCTCATTGATATTGACCTATCTGAGTTTGTGAAATCCGATGACCCTAAAGAGAATGAAAGCCTAGAAGCTGCAGCAGAAACCATTACGGAGAGTGTAATACCTGAAGCAGGTGAAACTCCTGAAGAAGTCAGTGCTTCAGAAGAACCTGCAGAGCAGGTGGAGACAGCAGATAATAATCCACCTGAGCCTGACGCAGTCGAAGAAAGAACAGATGAAGGATCGCAGGATGTGGTCAAAGAAACAGATACAGATGAACCTGTGGGTGAAGAGAGTGCCGAAGTTCCGGATTTGCCTGAGATGAGTGAGGAAAATGGGAGTTCAGAAGAAGAGTAAATAGAGACCGACTCAAATAATCTTTCCTGGAGAGGTGGCCGAGTGGCTGAAGGCGCACGCTTGGAAAGCGTGTTTACGTTTACGCGTAACGTGGGTTCGAATCCCACTCTCTCCGCAAAATAATTTTCACCCGGAGGGGTGGCAGAGTCTGGCTGAATGCACTGGTCTTGAAAACCAGCAAGGGTTTACGCCCTTCGGGGGTTCGAATCCCTCCCCCTCCGCAATGATGTAACTTTGATATGATATTATTAAAAAAAGCCTCTTGAAGAGGCTTTTTTGCTTTTAGAACGAAAAGTAATTTCAATCCTGCAATTGAAACTATACACTATCTATTTATGAACCCTCGCGTCAGGTTTGCCCCGAGTCCAACCGGCCAGTTGCATCTTGGCGGAGCCAGAACCGCCTTATCCAACTTCTTGTTTGCGAAAAATCAGGGTGGACAATTCCTGGTACGAATTGAAGATACAGATCTGGAACGGTCAAAACAGGAACACACGGACCAGATCTGTGATTCTTTATCCTGGCTTGGGCTGAACTGGGACGATGAATTGGTATACCAGTCTTCTCGAACCGATGTTTATCAAGAATCACTGGCTCTGCTTCTTGATTCTGGGAAGGCCTACCGATGCTTTGCATCTAAAAAAGAATTAGAAAAAGTTCGTGAAGAAACGGGTTCCTATCAGTATACAGGGATCTGGCGCAACAGGAGTAATTCGGAGATTGAAAAAGAACTGGGCAAGGGTACGGCTTTCACAATTCGTTTAAGAACGCCGGACACAGATAATACACGATTTAAAGATATTATTTATGGGGAGATTTCTGTTTCCAATTCTGAAATAGATGATTTTATTGTTGCCCGATCAAATGGAAGCCCGGTCTACAACTTCACAAATGTCGTTGACGACCATGGTATGGGAATTACTCATGTGATCAGGGGAGATGATCATATTTCCAACACACCGAAACAGCTCCTCATATATCAAGCTCTGGGCTGGGACATACCTGAGTTTGCTCACCTGCCTATGATACTGGGACAGGACAAAAAAAGGCTAAGTAAGCGCCATGGAGCAACAGGTGTACAAATATATCGGGATGAGGGCTATCAGCCTGATGCACTTCTGAATTACCTGGCACTCCTTGGCTGGAACCCGGGCACTGAAGAAGAGATCCTGACCCTGGAAGATTTGGTTAAAAAATTTGACCTGTCTCAAGTTCAGAAAAAGGGAGCAGTTTTTGACCAGAAAAAACTGAACTGGATCAGCGGCCAGCATTTGTCGATGCAGGACAATAGAGATATTTTATCTCAAGCACGAGCTATCAATTCTGAATGGGGCATGACCAAGCCAGATGATTTCTGTCTGGCCGTAGCAGAGCTCATGAAACCCCGTTCAAAGTCATTGGTAGATCTGATGGGTCAATCCGGATATTTTTTTCACGATCCATCGGGGTTTGATGAAAGGGATGTGAGAAAGACATGGAAGCATGATACACCTGAGATCATTGAATCCGTAATATCCATCCTGGATTCGATCTCTGGTGAGAAGGCGGCAGAATTGGAAACATCGTTTAAGGATTATATGGAAGCGAACAATCTTGGATTTGCAAAGGTAATGAAACCTGTAAGGCTGGCACTGTGCGGGAATGTAAATGGACCATCCTTGTTTGAGATCATGAGTTTACTTGGAAAGGAAACTACTCTCAGCAGGTTAAGGATGGCCTTAAATAATTTTTAAAGCATGAGTAAAAATACAAGCGATCAGACCAATTTTATTCAAAAGATCATTGATAATGATAATGCATCCGGGAAATGGGATACCCGGGTCCATACCCGCTTTCCCCCAGAACCAAATGGCTACCTGCATATTGGCCACGCAAAGTCTATTTGCCTGAATTTTGGGCTGGCAGAAAAAAATAACGGCAAATGCAATCTCAGGTTCGATGATACCAATCCGGTCAAGGAAGAAGAAGAATTCGTCCAATCCATCATTGAAGATGTTAAATGGCTGGGCTTTGACTGGGAAGACCGCTTATTCTATGCTTCCGATTATTTTAATCAGATGTATGAGTACGCAGTCCAGTTAATCCGGGATGGTAGGGCCTTTGTCTGTGATCAGACAGCAGATGAAATTAAGGACTGCCGCGGTACCCTTACAGAATCAGGTCAGGAAAGCCCTTACCGCAACCGCAGCGTAGATGAGAACCTGGACCTGTTTCAACGCATGAAAGATGGGGAGTTTAATAATGGTGTAAAAACACTGCGGGCCAGGATTGATATGTCCCACTCGAATCTGAACATGCGTGACCCGGTTATTTACCGTATCCTCCATGCACCCCATCATAGAACCGGGGATACCTGGTGCATCTATCCTATGTACGATTGGGCCCACGGCCTGGAAGACTCTATTGAGAGAATTACCCATTCCATCTGCACTCTGGAGTTTGAGGACCACAGACCGCTCTATGACTGGTATCTGGATCAACTGGGTGTCTATCACCCGCAGCAGATCGAGTTTGCACGATTGAATTTAAATTTTACTGTTGTAAGCAAGCGGAAACTGAAGCAACTGGTGGATGAGAATCATGTGGATGGCTGGGACGATCCAAGGATGCCTACTCTCTCAGGGTTACGCCGCAGGGGATACACACCTGAATCAATTCGAAATTTTGCAGAAGACGTGGGCATAACCAAGCGTGATTCTGTCATTGACGTGGTCCGACTTGAAAATTCTCTGCGGGAAGAATTGAATAAGAAAGCACCCCGTGTTTTAGGTGTGCTGAACCCCTTGAAAGTCGTGATCACCAATTACTCTGATGAAAAAACGGAAATGCTGGAAGCGGTCAATAATCCCGAAGATCCCCAGGCAGGTACACGGGAACTGCCCTTCTCCAAAGAACTCTATATTGAGCAGGCGGACTTTATGGAAGATCCTCCCAAAAAATTTTTTCGCCTGGGACCGGGGCGGGAAGTGCGGCTTCGATACGCCTATTTTGTGACCTGTACCCATGTGATCAAGGATGAATCAGGGAACGTGATTGAGATCCACTGTACCTATGACCCGGAAACCAGGGGCGGTAATTCGCCGGATGGAAGAAAGGTAAAAGGAACGCTGCACTGGGTCAGCGTACCACACGCCATTGAAGCGGAAGTACGCCTTTATGACCGTCTGTTCCTTAAAGAATATCCTGAAGATGGGCGCAGTTTTCTTGATGCTTTGAACCCTGATTCATGTAAGATTCATACCAATGCAAAATTGGAGCCCTGCCTGGCCAATCCCGAAAATATTACATACCAATTTGAGCGGATGGGATACTTTAAGAAAGATGAAAAATATTCAACGAATGAGAAAAATGTATTTATCCGGTCTGTATCCCTGCGGGATTCCTGGGCCAGGTTAATGAAACAGGGCGCCAACCAGCAGGGCGTTTAAATTGGGCTGGATTAAACCACTGATTACCCCTAATTTGAGTTTATGAAACCGATCATCCGGATGCGGAAAGTTCTTTTTTCACTCTTCCTTATTTCAGCAGCCTGTGCCAGAGAGCCCTATGCATATGTGTATCTGCTCCCCTTTGATAATATCCAGAATGATCCAGCAGTGGAGTGGATCGCAGCGGGATTGGCCGATATGGTTCAAGAGGAAATAAAGAACATTTATGGAGTAAGGATCAAAACAAAAGAAGATTTAGAAACGATTATGAATGACCGTGCCCTGATGTTAAAACAACCCCGGGGATCCCGCAATCTTCTTGTCCTGGGTAAATACAACAGGCAGCTGGATAAAGTTCATGTCACGATCCAGGTTGTGGATGTGGCAACCTGGGAAGAACTTGGGAAATCCCAGATTACAGAAGTGTACACTCAGGTGACTAAACTCAACAAATCGGTTGGTTCATCGGTCCACCAAATGATTAAACCATTCTTACCCGCACAGCCAGTTGCAAAAATATCCCCTTTTCCAAAATATGCAGAACCTGAGATAAAGAAAGAACGGCACTCTGTATCTATCCAAGCTGAAAAAGTGGCTTCCAACCTGGATCAGCAGATCGCTGAACTGGAAGCATCCATGGATTTTCTTTTGGGTGCCCGTGAGCGGGACAAGGCAAGGCCAAAAAAAGAAGTACCCCGTTTTGATACAGGTGAATGGACCATGGATTTTGATGTGGACCGGAAAATGGGAGATAACCCGGAAAATGCCGGCAATACTCAAATGCTGTCTATGGTGCTGGATCAATTGCTCACCAATCCGTATGAGGTGGAACTGCAGCGTCCGGAATTTGATTATCATGAAGATGATGACCTATATATGACGGTCAGGTTCCCTGTGATCTACCGTCTTAAGGAAAAAATTCTCAAGGATATGCTCTCCAGCCTGCCCTATACAGGTTTGGAGCAGAATGGGACTTTGACCATTTTTTATTTTGACAGGACTAAATTCAATTTTCCAAAGAAACATGTGGATGCCATTAAATCCGGTACCTTTCGGATTGTGCCGGTCATACGAATCTTTGACCAGAACCGGAACACCCTGATCGTGGTAGCGGATACACCGGAAACGTACTGGCACTCCAAGGGAAGCGATAAAGTACTCTATGTGCCCCAGCACCAGTTCTCTCCACTGATTGATTTTTCTATTGGCGGGTGGTCTATACAGGTAGCCATGGAGACGGTGGATATCCAGGCCGTTTACGAATTTATTTTACCCGTAAATGAAGTTGAATCTTTAAGCAATGTCAGCTTAAAATTTGTCAATGAAAAGGACCTGAAATCGTTCCTGGAACCAATCCTATAACGTATGACGATGTATAATGTGAAAAAATTACTCCTAGCCATCTCACTCACGCTTTCTTTTAGTCAAAAGCTGGAGCCTATCGATGTTGCAATGCAGGATCTGGAAACGATTATCCAAACGGCATCCCGGGCAGATCAGCGGGTAATCGTAGAAGATTTTACAGGGCTGCTTTGACCCTACTGTCCTTCCGCGAGTTTCGCGATCTCAGAAATGCTGGACGCTTATCCAGAAACACTGGTCAATATCGAATGGCACAATTCCGGGTTTACACCGAGCAATTCAGACTTTGATATTCCCGAATACAGCAGCAGGGCCAGTATGTATGGCGTAGGCGGGATTCCCCATACCCAGTGGAACGGGGTAGAAGAAACAGTTGGTGGGTATCCCAATGGGAACTGGCAGGCGATCATAGGTACGTTTGAAGCATTGTACGCTAGCATGGTAGGAGATGACACGCCTTATGAAATAGATATTAACGGATATGTTGGCGAACAGGTCAGTTATGACGTGACCGTGTACATGGATGCCGATATGAGCAACTCCAACCAGAAGGTGGATATTTTTGTTGTTGAAGATAATATCTGGTCCTACTGGAGCGGTGCCAGTAGCTATCATAATGCCAGAAATGTTGCCCGTGACTGGTTAGTTACAGAAAATGTATCTATCAGCAGTGCAGGTGAATCAGAAACATTCTCCGGTTCATTTGATCTGGATGAGGACTGGAATGCAGATAGTGTCAAGATTATTGCTCTGGTCCAAAATTATTCTACAAAACAGATCTATCAGGTATCGCAGGTCAATATCAATGATATGAATCCGGACATTGATGATGACGGTGTTTTAAACGCCGAGGATAACTGTATTGATATATTTAACCCTGGGCAGGAAGACAGTGACGGGGACCTGATCGGTGATGTATGCGACCCCTGTGATAATCTCGTTTATGTATTGGGCAACATCAACGGCGATACGGACAGTTCCGGTGAGCCGGTCATTGATCTTATGGATGTGCTTACACTGGTAGATTATCTCTTGCTTGGCGATTCAAATGAATGCCAGGAACCAGTCATGAATATCAATGGGGACGGGTTTATAAATGTTGTGGATGTGATTACTTTGGTGCAAAGCATCATGAATGGAAATAATTAACGAATTGAATATTTATATCTGGACAGCTTTGTGAATACCCTAAGACTAGCTTTTCTATATGGTGTATTTTTTTCCCGGATCCTTTCAGCCGAGAACACGGAACTGGGCAGCACCATCCCTGATCTTAAAATAAAGTTGCTCGATGGGAGCACAACAACAATCCACACATTGGTTGAAGAAGGCCCGTTGATGATTGACTTTTGGGCTACCTGGTGTGTACCCTGCAAAAAAGTAATGAAATATTTGGACCAGTATCACCAGGATTACAACGAACAGGGATTTAAAGTTCTGATGATCAATCAGGATACGCCGCGCTCACTGGCGAAGGTCAAATCTTATGTAAGGGCCCAGGATTATCAATTCTTCGTTGGGTTGGATCCAAGCAAAACAATCGCAAGGAAGTTGAATGGCATGGTGATGCCAACCCTGATCCTTGTAGATAAGGGAGGGAAAGTGAAATGGCGCCACCAGGGATTTATACCTGGAGAAGAGGTTGAGATTAATAATCAAATTAAGCTGCTTTTAGAATAAAAATGAAAAAACCCCGCGATGTAATATGAAAAAAATCTTATTATTTTTTATGGCCTGCTCATTGCTGATGGCCAGTGACCTGGATATGAATGCTGCTATAAATGCCAGCTATGGCAACAGCTATGATTTCTATACCTTTTCAGAGAATCGACTGGATATGAATTTTTTCTATAATGATCTGCAGGGCTGGATTCAGTATGAATACTCAAACCCGCCTGATGTTGGGTTCCCACTTAACGATATAAGAAAGTTCAGGGTTGAGTATATGGCGGATGATTTTATAATCAAACTGGGTGACATTTATGAATTCTGGGGAAGAGGGCTGCTGCTGAATCAGTTCGATGACCAGGTGACAAATTTTGATAATGGAACCCGTGGGCTATACCTTGAATATAACAGGGGCCCGCTATCATTAAGCCATATCAATGGAAATTCCAATATGTGGGGGATGGGTGCAGATCTAAGGGTACCGTATTTCAACAATATCCACAGCATGACAGCAAATCGTTTACACTATGACTGGAACAGTCTGTCATTTGGACTGACCCATTTACAATCAAACGAAGAACACGACAAAATGAGTGGTCCATCTGCAAAGGTGAATCATAAGTTAAAGGGTATCTATGGTTCGTGGATGGCAGGGAATGCAGATCTTTTTGTGGAGTATGTAGATAAGGTATCTACAGAAAAAATCAGTTTCTTTGGTAGTATTCCCAATGATTCATTAAAAACCGGTCACGGGATTTACGGGAACCTGAATCTTTACCTGGGTAAATGGGGCCTTTCTACTGAATATAAACGATATGCGTTTGATACTGCTCATGGCGATCTCACTGCCAATGATTACGGCAACCAGATAGAGTACCAGCAGACGCCTACGCTGGGGAAGGAACATAATTCCACGCTGTTGGGGCGTTTGATCCATAATTATAATTTTAACGATGAACGGGGTGTCCAGGTTGAACTCAACGGCTCCCTGCTCGGATTATCCGTGTCTGCACAATACGCTCACCTGAGCAGAAACGAAAACTGGGAATCGGTTACATCATACGACTGGGAAGAACGGGCTTTTGATAGTTATTTGCCGAGCTCCGATAATTCAGCATTGCCCTACTGGGAAAATTACCAGGAGATCAGCGGGTATACCCTGAATGACAGACTCTATTTCAAGCTGGGGCGCGGTACGAATAAAGAGATATTGAAAACCGTCCGCTATTTTGATGGAACCCAGATGGATAGGAGTATTAATGCATTCTGGGCTTATGATACAACAGATACAGTTTTATTTGGTACTGAGTATCAGATCATTGATTCAGCAGAAGTATTTGATACCAGTTTTTCAGACCCTTATAACGTTGAATCAAAATTGTGGCAGCAGAGCAAGGCATTTACGATTCCCATGGAAGTGAACTACATTTTTGATAATGGATACACGTTTGGTATTGGGTTCCAGTACCAGGAGCGAAAAAAGGTAAATAAAGCCATGGGTAATTCAACAGGATACAGCGCAGGGGACTCTTCCTGGACCATGGTCAACCCCGAAGATTATAGCGAGACATACAATACAACCACGACCCAACTCTCAAACAGCGATGGGAGTGTTGACACTCAATACAATCGACTGGTCTACGTCTCAATCAGTAAGGCGCCTAAATGGTCTTTTACGATCACGCATGATTGGACAAACGCCTACGATGCATCCACACCCATTGATCCCTACTACAATCCGCTGGAAGCATTGATCTATGGTGATCTTAAGTACTTTACAGGCGATCGGGATAATATCGATCCACCATCCTTTATTCAGAACCGCTGGGTGTCTTTTGAGCTTGCCTATAATGTTACATCATCCCAGAGACTATCGGTGATGTACGGTTCGATCCAGGGAGGACTGTTTTGCAGTAATGGTATATGCAGGCTTATTCCTCCATTTAATGATGGGTTGAAAATTTCCTATAGTGCAAGTTTTTAAAATTGAAATAGTGTCCTGAATCACCTTATAATTAGATATCACAAATCAATATCTTAGCATTGTGATAACCGTAGTCAGAGGAACAGCAACCATGAAAAAAATAGCTCTTTTACTTGTTATATCCTTACCATTTGCACAGCGTCTAGATCCTGTAGATAGTGCCATGGATGAACTCAGGCTCGTTGTTGAAACTGCATCCAGGGCATCCCAGCGTGTTTTTGTAGATGATTTTACGGGCCTGCTCTGACCCTACTGTCCTTCCGCGAGTTTCGCGATATCAGAGATGCTAGAAGAATTCCCAGAAACCTTAGTTAATATTGAATGGCATTCTGCTGGGTATACACCTGGTGATTCCGATTTTGCAGATTGTTATTACTATGATAGTTTTGGAGCCTGTTATGGTGTGCGGGCCAGTATGTATGGCGTAGGCGGGATTCCTCATACCCAATGGAACGGGGTAGAAGAAACAGTTGGTGGGTATCCGAATGGGAACTGGGAGGCGATCATAGGTACGTTTGAAGCAATTTACGCTAGCATGGTAGGTGCTGACACACCCTATGATATTATAATCAATGGGCTTAAAGAAGAGCTCCAGGTCACGTATGAAATTACAGTTTCCCTTGATGCTGATATGAGCAACGCTAATAAGAAAGTAGAGATCATTGTTGTGGAAGATAAAATCATGTCTTACTGGGGTGCAGTTGGAATAGATCATAATGCTAGAAATGTTGGGCGGCACTGGTTGGTCACGGAAGATCTAGATGTTATGTATGAAGGGGAATCACAGACGTTCACTGGATCGTTTGAGATTGATGGAGAAGCCTGGAATCAAGACAGTGTGAAAATCATTTCCTTGGTCCAAGACTATGATACTTATGAAATATTCCAGGTACAGCAGTTAAATGTCAATGAATTTGATACGGACCAGGATGGTATTATGAATAATGATGATAACTGTATGACTGACTATAACCCAGGCCAGGAAGACATTGATGGGGATGGAATGGGAGATGCCTGTGATATCTGTGATAATGCAAACATATTTATTCCTGGTAATGTGAATGGCGATCTATGGTGGTATGATACCGGCAACTTAGATCCAACTGTAAGTGTGGATATATTTGACGTATTACGTCTTGCAGATATTGTTACGTCCGGTGATCAAGAAAGCTGCGGGTATCAGGCAGGGGATATGACCGGGGAAGGCGATGTTAATATTATTGATATCATTGCACTTGTATCTATGATTTTGGACGGCACCCTTGGCAATGTTTCTTTGAACCAAGCGGGAGACAGTATACTTTAGATATTAAAGATTCTAATATTATTTTTAAAAAGGCGGTCGTTTTACCGCCTTTTTTTATATATTGAATTCAATATTCATTTTCAACTACTATAAACAGCTATAATTGTAACAATAATTGTGAGGTCGCCATGGTTCAACACTATTTTACCTTAATCTCCAGGGTTTCTATCTTTGCTTTGTTAGGAACGTTTTTATTTGCTCAACGGTTGGATACACAAGATATTGCATACAATGAATTGCGAACGATTGTTGAAACTGCGTCCAGGTCCCAGCAGACAGTCTGGGTGGAAGATTTTACCGGGTGCCTCTGACCCTACTGCCCAGCCGTGAGTTTCGCGCTAGACACACTTTTAAGAGAATTCCCTGAAACCCTGATGACCATCGAGTGGCACAGTCCTAATTATACATCCAGCAGTTCTGATTTTGATCTTCCGGAAGTTTACAGTGCAAGAGGTGAACTGTATGACGTTGGCGGGATACCCCATGGCCAATGGAATGGCGTTTTATCCTTTGTTGGTGGCGCATCTAATTGTGTCTGGGAGTATATGTATATTGACAGGCATGGTACATATGAAGACCTGATTGTTCAGGAAACCCCGTATACAATCGATCTGGAAGGGGAGCTTGTGGATTCTGAGTACAATTACAATGTAATTCTCTCCATGAACGATGATATGAGCTCTGATAATATGTTACTGGAGCTATTTGTCGCTGAAGACAGTATCTGGTCGTACTGGAGCGCTTGTGGTGAGTATCATATGGCCCGTAATGTGGGACGCGCTTATCTAACGATGGGTGAAGAGAACCAGTTACCTATCACGATCAGTTCAACAGGGGAGACACAAGTGTTTAGCGGTTCCTTTGATGTTTCTGATGCCTGGGTTGACTCCCAGGTTAAGCTGACTGCTGTCGTTCAAAATTGGGAGACCTATGAAATTTTCATGTCACGGGCTGATCTTATCCTCGATATCCCCACGGATAGGGATTCTGATGGCATACTCAACCAAGATGATAATTGTCCGGATGATGCCAATCCGGGCCAGGAAGATATTGATGACGACCAGATTGGTGATGCGTGCGACCCGTGCAACGGTCTTGTTTATGTTCTGGGGAATGTGAATGGCGATGCAAATGAAGGGTACCAGCCGATCATTAATGTGATGGATGTATTGGCTCTTTCAGATTACCTCGAAAATCCTGTAGGGAATGAATGCCAGATGCTTGATATGCTGGTTGACGGGGCCATTAATCAGTGGGACCTACTTGTTCTTGTTGATGGCATAATGAATGGGACCCTCTAGAGTTTGATAAAAAAGGCTATTATTTCGCATCTTTTTTTATACATTGAAATAATCAATAAATAATCCCTACATTTCACGTAGGTAAAATCAGGTAAATAATTATGATGAAAAAGTTATGGTTCAGAACAATAGTTTTAATGAATTTTTTAGTAGTGGGTACCCTTTCGGCCCAGCTCCAAGTAGGCGAGACATCACCTGACTGGACTGCTCCTATCTGTATTAATGGAGAAGGAGACTGGAACCTGTATGAACAGGCAAACGGGGCAGTGAATGGAGGAAACTATAAGGTAACCTGGTTGAATCTGTATACATCCTGGTGACCAAGCTGTCAAACGGAGGCTCCGCAAACAGAAACAATTTGGCAGGAATATCTAAATGAAGGTGAAGACCGCCTTAATATAATAGCGGGTGGATTCCAATGGACATCCTACACCTGCGAAGGATGGGCAGATGCGTTTGGAATCACCTATCCAATTTTAGATGTTGACACTTACACTGATGCATGGGATCTTTATGGAGACGGATACATACCCCATAATGTAGTTCTGGACCATAATATGGAAATTCTTCTTACCGATATCGGATATGATGAAGGTGCTATACTGGATGCTATCAACCTAGGACTATCTTATGTCATCAGGGACGTGGATCAGGATGGAATCAATGATGATAGTGATAACTGTATAGAAACCTATAACCCTGATCAGGATGATATTGATGGCGATGGGATGGGAGACGCCTGTGATATCTGCGATAATCTCAATGTCTGGGTTCCCGGGAATACTAACGGAACCGTGGACACAGATGGGAATGTGATCGTTGACATTTTTGATGTACTAACCCTAGTTGATATTGTTCTTACGGGTGACGTTGAAAGCTGCGGCTACGAGGTATCAGATTTTACGTTTGATAACCAGGTTAACGTCATCGACGTGATCGCCCTTGTTCAAATGATTCTCAGTGGCACATTTGATAATACCACTGTTCCCCCGCCTGGAGATGGAATTTTTGAGATTCAACATACAGACCTAGGTGATAAGGCTGTGATTTCGAGTCCTGAAAAAATTAGTGGGTTTCAGTTTGACACACACACCTATGAAATTTCCAGTTCTGATCTTGACAGAATCAGTTTACCGGATGGCTGGGCTATTAATTACCTGGAAAATGGGCAGAGAGTAACAGTACTGGCCTATGATGCATCCGGGGAAAATCCACGGGAACAGATCGAATTGAATTTTCCTTCTATTTCCGCATCTTCGTTTCAGAATACAATTGTCGCTAGCCCAGGTGCCGGTGAAATTGTTGTAACCTTTTCTGAAAAAGAAGGGTTTGCTGAAGGTACCATATTGCCTGATAAACCTCAGATCCAGAGCCTCTACCCGAACCCATTCAACCCCGTACTTTCCGTATCTTTTTCAATCCCAACAGATGCTATAACACGGGTTGCTATTTTCAATACATTGGGAGAAGAAGTGGATGTGATACGCTCTAATGAAATGTTATCAGCAGGACACCATACTTTTTTCTGGAATGCAAGCGACCAGACATCGGGCATGTACCTGGTGCAGATCCAGTCCGGTAAGCATACAGATACCCATAAGGCATTACTGGTAAAGTAATTCATTAGTAGAAATACACCAACCTATTCGATAAATTAGGCGGCGATTAATCGCCGCCTTTTTTTTTAATCTCAATCGAGTGATATGTTTGTAAAAAAGACAATTATTTTTCGAAGTACTATTTGGCTCGCCTTTCTGACTTGTTCTCTTTCGAGCCAATCCGATTTTTCATTTAAAAATATCTCAGTTAAGGATGGACTCGCAGAAAGTACGGTAAAAGTGATCTACGAAGACCATGAAGGGTTTATTTACTTTGGTACCGAAAATGGTTTAGATATTTATAATGGTTATGAGTTTAAGAATTATATAATGAATTCCTTCGATGATGCTTCAATTTTAGGGAATAAGATCTCTTGTATTTATGAAGATTCGAATAATATGATCTGGGTTGGTACTGAATTGGGTGTGAGCAGGTTTGATCCTGTAAGTAGAACATTCTCGAGACCTGTAAAACTTGACGAAGACAGTAAGGCAGTTTTGGCCGATCCGGAAACCATGGTTGAAGATGTGAAGGGCAATATATGGATCAAGCTATTAGAGAGTGGTCTGCTCTTTCGGCATAATCTTAAGGAACAGACAACAGACTGTTTAAATTGTAATACAGGTTCAGCCTTAGAGGGTGAAAAGGTTAATGTGCTGTATAAAGATCAAAATAATATAGTTTGGCTCGGGACAGACTCAGGATTATTCTATTTTAATATTGAATCTGGAACTATAACAGAATTTGATCTGCCAAATGGGTCAAATACCACTTCGGTTACCGATATAGAACAGGGTGGAGCCAGTGATCTATGGGTAGGAACAACTGTTGGACTATTTCGAATCAAAAATGGGATTAACGGTACTATAGATGTTTTTAAGAAAGAAAAAGACCCCTTTTCAATTGTATCAAATTTTGTAAAAGATCTTGACTGGAATGGGGAAAAGAATGAACTGTGGATCGCCACCAATGATGGGATGTCCCGCTATGTTCCTGCGGAAAATAAATTCTATAATATCCAGACGACACCTTTTGCCGACAGTATCATAGAAAATGATATATCTGAAATACTGATCGCGGTGCAGTCAGGGAGACTCTGGTTTACGACTGAGAATTATTCAGGATTGAATTGTTTATCGGTTGTACTTGATCCTTACGAGGGTGATTTGGATACCGTTTTCACTCATTTTGAGCATGATCCCGTTGACCAAAATTCAATAGCTGACAACAATATTACAGATTTTATTGAAGATAGGGCTGGACATATCTGGATTGGCACGGGGCAAAATGGGGTCAGCTTTAATTCATTTGTGAAACCCAAGTTCATTTCTATCAGGTATGACCAGGAGAATGAATGGGGTTTAAAAAGTGATAAGATTTATTCTATTACAACGCAATCCGATGGAATGATGTGGGCGTCAACAGGCTTTGGCATTGAAATGCTCTCATCAGATGGTATCAGGGAATATGAATATGAAAAATCCGCTCTTGGCGTGAATTATGTCTTGGATCTTGAAATATTAAATGATGAATATCTGTGGGTTGCGTCGGATCAGGGTGTGCTCAGGATCAACACTATGACCGATGAAATAATCCGGTTTTCCGATGAGGATAGTTTACCAAATTCACGTCGGCTTTCTGATAAATTGGTCCATGATATTTTGCCGGTGAATGATGGCACATTGTGGATTGGAACTGGTTCAGGAGTTGTCATTATTGATACAACCACACTCAGTACCACGAATTTTAGCTCTGATCTTATTGCCCGGGTCCTTACCCAGGATAGTGAAGGGAATATTTGGCTGGGAACTGAGAAGAATGGTGTCTATAAAATATCATCATCCATACTGAATGATGTAAAAAAGGGGAAAGATTTTGAACTGGAAGGACATGTATTTGATCCAAAACATCCAAGTGGTCTTTCTTCATCCCAAATAACGTGCATAGCCCAGGATCGAGGTGGTTCAATATGGGTTGGGACCAATGGAGGATTAAATAAATATCAAAATGAAACGGATAATTTCATTCATTATTTTGTAGAAGACGGTTTGCCCAGCAATTATATCACGGGCATTGCTGTTGATAAAAACAATGGGCTGTGGATCAGTTCTAAAAAGGGCATTTCATATTACAACCAGGCTGATTCAACGTTTACAAATTACAGCCTGGCAGACGGCATCGGAAATATTGATTTTCACAGGCACAGTTATACCCAGAGCAGTGATGGAAACATATATTTTGGGGGGCCTATGGGAATCACCAAGGTGAATCCAGAAGATTTACAATATAATGATTATCAGCCCCCTTGCATCATTACCCGGATTAAAAAGACATCCTTTGATGATGAAGTATTGGAAATATTTGCGGCTACAAAAAAATCTGTCGCACAAACCGATAGCAATATCCCAATGCTTTCAATCGATCATAGGGTGAAATCGTTTACAATTGATTTTGTTGCCCTGAATTATCATAAAACTGTTAAAAACCAGTACCGGTATAAGCTTGTGCCATTTGACAGGGACTGGGTAGAGTCAAGCGGATTGAGGTTTGCATCTTACAATAACCTGGGAAGAAAGTCTTACACGTTTGTGGTCCAGGGGTCGAATGATGATGGTTTATGGAGTACGCCTGCAAAACTGACAGTAAAATTTATCCCCCATCCTTTATTGAGCTATTGGGCATTTAGTATTTATGCAGTCTTTGCTGTTGTGGGCATATATGTTTTTATGCGCTATCGTATGCATAAACAAAAATATGAACTGGAAGAAGAAAGAAGAATAAAAGAGTTAGATCAAGCCAGAGAATTCCAGATGTCCCTGATACCACAGACGCCTCCAGATCACCCGGATTACGACATTGCGCTGCACATGAAAACTTCAACGGAAGTGGGCGGGGATTATTATGATTTCTTCCCGCAGGAAGATGGTTCCATGTATGTGGTATGCGGTGATGCTACGGGACACGGATTAAATGCGGGGATGATGGTCTCAATCACGAAAGCAGGTCTTTACGGGTCCAACTTTGATACCCCTGCAAGCACCACAACCCGACTGAATCAAACCATAAAGGCAATTGATCTTGGTACAACACGAATGTCTCTGAATATGACAAAATTTAATAACGGCTCCTTTGATTTTACTTCAGCAGGAATGCCACCTGCATATTTATACCAGGACAAAACAGGGAAAGTTGATGAAATACTCGTACCAGGATTGCCTTTAGGATCTATGAAAAAAGCGGACTTTGACCTGCATAGTTTTCCATTAGAATCGAATGATGCCCTGGTTCTTATCTCCGATGGTCTGCCAGAGTGTGTTAACCACGAAGGAGAGATGTTAGATTACGATGCGGTAAAAGAATGCATTGAGTCTAATGGTAATAAGTCAGCAGAAGGTATTATTGATTCTCTTATCGGTCTTGGAGACGAATGGATGTCGGGCTTGATGAATGATGATGATATTACCCTGGTTGTTATTAAGAAAAAGTAAATTATAATTTATACTAATAGGACATACTTAATGAGAAGACTCATTATAGTTTTATTATTTTTATTGTCTATTTTAATTGCCCAGGATAGGGTGCCTAATCTCAGGCTAAAAATGTTAAACGGTAAATATGCTAAACTGCATGATTTCCTTAAGGACGGTCCTATGATAATTGATTTTTGGGCTACCTGGTGCGAACCCTGTAAAAAACAAATGCGATATCTGGATTTGTTTCACCACCACTTTAAGGAATTAGGGTTCAAGGTACTTACTGTGAATACAGATACACCCAAAAGTATGAGCAAGGTTAAACCGTATGTCCGTACTAAGGGTTTTGAATTTCTTGTAGCTGTCGATCCAAATAGTCAGATAAAGAAAAAACTGAAAATACAACAAATGCCGACCACAATAATTATAGATCAGGATGGTACAGTAGTGTATAGACACAAAGGTTATGTCCCGGGTGATGAAGTAGGTATTCTAAAAGCAATTACCCAACTGCTTGATAAAAAAGGTCTAGAATATGATGATTTAGATCTTGAAAGAGTAAAACAAATAAAGAAGGAAGAAAGCCTTAAAGTTGACTTTTAGGTTAATGATAGTAAAATATAAAATGGTACAGTTTATTTTTCTATTAGTCATACATACTTTCATTTTGGCTCAGATTAGTGTTGGGGGAGATGCAGAACTAAGGTTTGGAGAGAGCAAGAACAATTATAATTTTTCTGAAATTTTGCTAAATATGAATATTACAAATGATGATCTCGCAACCTGGTTCCAGTTTGAATATAGTGATCCGCCGGAACTGGGTTTAAATATGAATGGACTGAGAAAGTTTAGAGTGGATTACACAAGCGGTCCCTTAGAATTATCAGTAGGAGATATTTACAAGATATGGGGTCGAGGCTTAATTTTGAATCAGTTCGATGATCAGAATGTGAATCTGGATAATGGGTATAGAGGACTAAGCTTTGGATTGATTGATGACGGATATGCACTAAACTTTATATCAGGTTTATCCAATATAGCCAGGATCAGTACTGATTTTTATAAAAATATTGATCCTGAAGGTCGCAAACCAAACCATTCTGTTAATCATTCTTTATTTGGAGGAGATTTAGAATTTTTTCGAGAACGATTGAATATCGCACTATCATTCCTTCAGAGCCGTGAATCGCATCCAATGAACAATCCGCTGACACTGGAAGTGGATACCTTAAACATTGTGCATAGAACCCATGGACTGCGTGGTGGTTATGAAGGGACATCCATCAGTGGGTATGTTGAGTATGCAAATAAATTGACACTTCTGCCAGAATTAAATATTAATAATATATATCAGGATTACTTTAATCCCCATAACGGGTTTTCTTTATTTGCTAACGTGAACTACTATTTTAGCATGCCTCCATTTGATGGCTGGTCAATGACGATGGAATACAAGAACTATAATACCACAAAGATCAATCCTGATGAGAGGAATAATTTTGTAAAGAATTATGATATGAATCTTATCTATACACAGCCTCCAACCGCAATACGTGAACACAGCAGTGTATTACTCGCAAGGCTGATTCCCCAAGTAAATTTTAGTGATGAGGTAGGGTATCAGCTTTCACTGGTCGGTCCTGTGAGCAACCTTGGATATTTTACTCTCAATTATCAAGCAGCAAGCAGGACGAGCCTTTGGGAAAAAGAATATTCAGATAGCATTAATGCGGTATTATCATCGAAATGGGCCAGCGATAGTTCAGTTACAATGATGCCTTATACCAGTGATGTATCATTCCCCTATAATGAACTCTACATTGAAATGGAAGGGTACATAAAGAATCTACGTTATCAGCTAGGACTGGCCTGGACAAATAATATTACCGAATACCATGCTTTATATAATTCTGGCCAAAATGGCATCTGGGATATTCAAGAACCTTTTACGGATAATAATGACAACGGTGCTTGGGATGATGGAGAGTCCTACACAGATTATTATAGTATTGTGAATGAGAGGTTGGAAAATAAATATCAGAATGCATTTACTATTCCGACAATCCTAACCTATAAATTAAGAGACGGGTGGAGCATTGATTTAAAGTATGAATTTCAGAGTTTGCAGAAAGGAACTAGTTATACTTATTCTCTTTCATCAGATGAAGTATTTACAGACTTGGATGGTGATGGAGTCTGGGATGCGGCTGAAGAGTTTGCAGACCTGGATGGTGATGGAGTCTGGGATGATGCTGAAGAAAACTGGTATTACTGGTGGTTAAACGGATGGATACCGGATGACCAACTATCAAACTATGATACGAATGGAAATGGTGTTTATGATCCTGGTGAACAATTTACAGACTTGGATGATGATGGAGTCTGGGATGATGCTGAAGAGTTTACAGACTTGGATGGTGATGGGGTCTGGGATGATGCTGAAGAGTTTGATGATTTAAACTTGGATGATGTTTGGACAGTCAATGGTGTCTACGTTGATAGCAATAAAACAAGTTTTTATGTCTTAGATAATGAAACTGATCAAAAATTTTCTGAAGAGTTTCAAAATAACCACATGATCACTATGGGTCTTGGGAAATCTCCTTACTGGTCTATTTCACTCACTATTGAATCAAGCTCTGCATATGAATATGGTCCCCAGCTGGTTAGTATCACTAATCCCATGGAGAAGTTCATTGGAAACTTTATCGATTTGGATAATAAGTGGATTGCGCTTGATCTGATGATCAATATTAATGAAAATACACGCTTAGATATTATGTATGGAACGCTAAGAGGAGGAATTATCTGCAGTAATGGGATCTGCAGATATGTGGAACCCTTTGATGATGGATTTAAGCTAAGCCTCACATCTGTATTTTAAATTCTCTATTATTTATAACTATCTTTTTAATTCTTATATTATACACGAGGTTTTAACCGGAATTGAAGGCGCTAAAATGAAAAATAATTTATTAGTTATCTCTCTACTTCTATCAATTTGTTATGGCCAAATAGGCGTTGGTGATACTATCCCAAGTGGCTTTGGCTTGCCCTGGTGTGCTAATAACTCAACCGATAATGATAGTTTATTCCTGGATGATTATAATGGTGCTATCAATGAATATGGGAGTTATTCAGTTATATGGTTGATGACTTTTACTTCATGGTGACCATTTTGTGAAACGGAGGCTCCGATTACACAAGAAATATTAGATATATATGCAGACTCTGGATTAGTCGTTATAGGTATGGGTTCTCAATGGGGGTCACCATATACCTGTGAAACTTGGGCAAGTGAACTAGGGTTAAGCTATCCTATCTTAGATGATGAGAATGATCCAGAAGAGGGTGGTGATGGTATTGCGTGGAACCTCTTTGGCACAGAAGCAATTCCACACGATATTATCATTAATCATGAAATGGAGATCATCTATAGCCAAATGGGATATAATGAATATGCTGTAATGAATGCGATAACAAGTGCCTTAGATAGTTGTGGTACACCTTGTGTTGATATTGATGGCGATGGAATAACTACTTCTGAGGATAATTGTCCAAATGTTGTAAACCCAGATCAATTAGATGTTGACCAAGATGGGATTGGAGATGCTTGTGATGATTGCAATAGTTTGATTTTTGCTCCAGGTAATCCTGATGGTACTGCAATTTCAGACAATGGGCCAACAATGAATGTCCTTGATATTTTATTCATTTCTGATAACATTGAAATGGAAGATGGTACTCTTAGTGATTGTGTATTCAATGCTGCAGATGTTACTGGGGATGGAATTATTAATGTAATCGATGTCTATGCTTTTGCTACCATGCTTACGGATGGTACATTTGATAATTAATTAATTACCATTAATTATTTTTTAGACATCTGTATGCTACGATGATATCTGATGGTACTTTCACTAACTAACAAATATATATATTACCAAATGAAAAGAATAATCCTGATATTACCTTTATTAGTGTCCATTATCTGGGGGCAAGGGAAGGTTCCCAATGTGCGTTTAAAAATGCTGAATGGTAGCCACGCGAAATTATACGATTATTTAAAGGATGGTCCCATGATCGTAGATTTCTGGGCAACCTGGTGCGAACCATGCAAGAAGCAGATGCATCATTTAAACAAGTTTCACCAGCATTTTAAGGGTACAGGGTTTAAGGTGCTTACGGTGAACACAGATACGCCCAAGAGTATGGGAAAAGTAAAGTCTTATATCCGCTCAAAAGAATTCAAGTTTATGGTAGCCGTTGACCCCAATGGCCAGGTTATGAAAAAATTAAAGGCCCAGCTTATGCCCACCACTATTTTTGTGGATAAAGATGGATCTGTGATTTACCGTCACCAGGGATATTATCCTGGTGATGAAGAAAAAATACTGAAGCATATTACTGATTACTTTGACGCAGCCGGTGTAGCCTATAATCCCTATGATGCGGGTAAGACTAAAGACACAATAAAGAAAGAAAAAGTTGAAGTAGACTTTTAATTACAAAATTTTTTACCTATACGTTCTGACCTTTTTTATAAATTTCCTGGATATTATCAATTGATTTCACTGTTTTTGGGGTGTCGTCTAACGGTAGGACACCAGGTTCTGGCCCTGGCGGTTGGGGTTCGAGTCCTTACACCCCAGCTCAGACGTACATAATTTATGCGCCCGTAGCTCAACTGGATAGAGTGTCTGGCTACGGACCAGAAGGTTGGGGGTTCGAATCCTCCCGGGCGTA
>ERZ651768.435-NODE-435-length-31423-cov-3.915811_pt1 | contig 31423 bp, 33 predicted proteins | sample MGYA00514754_ERZ651768 | MGnify/ENA metagenome assembly ERZ651768
GACAGAAGCTGCCTAGTTACGGCCAAACCTAAGTTTTTGTAGCTCCGGCTGTATACACAGCCGGAGCTTTTCATTTAATCCGATGGAGCTGAGGGCAGAACCCAAAAATTCAACAAAATGGTTGGCTATCAAGATTTAAATCCTTGGCGAGGCTAACAGAAAGCCAAATCCGGTTACATCCAGAACTACAATCACCAGAGGTACCCCATTTGCATAGTTTGTGATAAAAAGCACCCACACCTCAAAGGTCTCACAGGATATGTCCGACACCCCATATGGCAACAATGAACAGTGATGGCAGTGTGAATACCGAATTGGTTGTGCCTGAAGTCGTCATCCGTCGACTTCCGCTTTATGTGCGTGTTTTGACGCAGTTTTCAAGTCAAGGAAATTCGGTCATATCCTCCGAACAACTCGGACTGCAGTTACACATGACACCCGCACAAATACGCAAAGACCTTTCATATTTTGGACGATTCGGAAAACAAGGTCGTGGGTACGACGTGAATATGCTCGAACAACAACTACGCTCGATTTTGAGGCTAGATCGAGCGTGGAACGCTGCGGTGATTGGAATGGGCCGACTGGGACGAGCTGTGGTTTCTTATCCTGGATTCGCTCCTGAAGGTTTCAACATCCTTGCTGCATTCGACATAAACAATGACATTGTGGGACAGAACATCTCAGGCTTACGTGTCCAATCGATTTCTCAACTCGCTACCGCCGTAAAAAAACTGGATATCAAAATAGGAATTGTCTCCGTCCCCATCGATCACGCCCAAGAGGTGATTGACGCCTTGGTTGAATCAGGTATCAAATCAATTCTCAACTACGCACCACTGTCTCCCAAAGTTCCAGACAGCGTAAACGTCAATAGCATCGACCCAGTTTTATCTCTCCAATCGATGACTTACTACATGAAGTAGGCTCATGGAGTGACTAAGTTACGACCAAGGCCCAACGGTTAGTTTAGGAGAGTCGACACGGGTGTTCGATACCCCCGTTTCCAGCGGAAACCACAGGTTTAGCTAACCCGTTTGCGGTCCCCCACGGTCCCTACGGCGCCGACCAAGATTTACACGAACCCGTGCACGCCTCAGCGATGACATTGCCCGCTCAAGATCAATGCCCGCGGGATCAGTAGCAATTAGTTCCTCAGCCCGTGCAAGCGCCGATTCCGCACGCTCCAAATCGATAGCATCATCGTGCTCGGCTGCATCAGCCAAAACCGTTACCCGATTATCTGAGACTTCTAAGAACCCACCAGTCAATGCAAGAGAAATTGAATCGCCATTTTGCTCCAGACGGAGAATTCCGGGAGACAAGGTCGTGATGAGACGAGCGTGCGAAGGCAGAACAGTGAACTCACCTACTTCACCAGGAGCGACAATCGCGTCAACCTCACCGGAAAAACTCTCACCCTCCGCGGTTACAACAGCTAATTGCAGTTTGGCCATATCTATTTCAAGTCCTCATAAATCCGAAACTTAGCTGGCGGCTGTGGCCTCTTCTTGCATTTTCTTGCCTTTTTCCACGGCCTCATCAATTGTTCCGACCATGTAGAAAGCTTGTTCAGGAAGATCATCATGTTTACCGTCGATAATTTCCTGGAACCCCCTTACAGTTTCTGCAACAGGTACATATCGCCCGGGCATACCAGTGAACACTTCACCAACAAAGAATGGTTGGGTCAAAAAACGTTGAATCCGACGTGCCCGGCCGACGGTAACCTGATCCTCCTCAGAAAGTTCTTCAATTCCGAGAATAGCGATGACGTCTTGAAGATCTTTATACCTCTGCAGAACTTGACGAACTGATTGTGCTGCATTGTAGTGATCATCACCCACGACCGCAGGCTCAAGGATTCGTGAATTTGAAGCCAGCGGATCAACAGCCGGAAACAGGAACTGTGCAGCTAACGCTCGGTCAAGCGACACGTTGGCATCCAGGTGACCAAAAGTTGTGACAATTCCTGGATCGGTATAGTCATCTGCCGGAACATAAACGGCTTGAAAAGACGTGATAGAGCCATCGTTAGTCGAAGTAATACGCTCTTGCAGGTCACCGATTTCGGTTGAAAGTGTCGGTTGATAACCTACCGCAGATGGCATTCGTCCCAGAAGTGCTGAAACTTCCATTCCTGCAAGAATATACCGATAAATGTTGTCAACAAAAAGAAGTACATCCTGTTTCTGTACATCACGGAAATACTCAGCCATTGTCAGACCCGTCAGGGCAATTCGCGCGCGAGTTCCGGGTGGCTCATTCATCTGCCCAAAAACTAGGGCGGTGGAATCCATAACGCCGTATTCGATCATTTCATGCCAAAGATCGTTACCCTCACGTGAGCGTTCACCCACACCGGCGAACACAGACACACCGGAATGTTCCTGAGCAATGTTGCGTATAAGTTCAGTGATGATGACAGTCTTGCCAACTCCTGCGCCACCGTACGCACCAATCTTGCCCCCTTTGGCAAAGGGGGTAATCAGATCCATCACCTTAATGCCAGTCTCCAGAACCTCAGTGGTGCCAGACTGTTCATCAAAGGCAGGTGGCTTCCGATGAATTGGCCACCTTTCAGCGTCAGCCGGAACGGCCGGTCCGTTGTCGATGGGATCACCAAGCACATTCATGAGTCGACCAAGTGAGGCATCTCCCACAGGGACAGATATAGGTGAACCAGTATCAACCGCCTCTACCCCTCGCGCTAGTCCTTCGGTCGCTCCAAGAGCCAAACAACGAGCCCAGCTGTTACCAACGTGCTGCTCAACCTCAAGCACCAACTTTTCACCGTCATTTTGCAATTCGACGGCCGAATAAATCTCAGGTAATTCGTCAGCAGGGAACTCAACGTCCACAACCGTGCCGATTACCTGTACTACTTTACCTTTGCTACCCTTAGCCATTACTTAGGCTCTCCTGGTCTGTATCTCCGCCCATAGCGGGCAGTATTTTTAGCCTTCCAGGGCGGCTACGCCACCCACGATATCAAGAAGCTCGGCAGTAATAGATTCCTGCCTCGCTTTATTCAAATCAAGAGTCAAACCCTCGACAATCTCCTGCGCATTATCGGTCGCGTTTTGCATAGCGATCATACGAGCCGAATGTTCGCTAGCAAACGCTTCAAGAATCCCGTGATATACCTGCGTTTCTATATATCTGGGGACAAGCGATTGCAGCACCGAAGAAATACTTGGCTCATAGATGTAATCAAGCTGCTGCAATTTTTGCACGTCGCCTTCTCCGCGTTGAGCCGGCTCAACGGGCAACAATTGACGAATGGTTACTTCCTGAACAGCCGTGCTAATGAACTGAGCGTAGATCAAAACAACCCGGTCGACTCGCTCGGATCTGTACTCCTCCACGAGCATCCTCCCAACGGTAACGGTGTCATCCATCACAGGTCGATCCGGTACAGAGAAACCCGCTAAAAGATCTCCCCCAGTTCGAGTGATAAATCGTTCACCCTTTCGCCCAACAGCGATAACTGAGACTTCACCTTCTGTCCCCTGAATAAACTTACCCGCCTCTCGTTGCAAGTTTCCAACCAAAGCGCCAGCTAGTCCTCGATCAGGAGTCACGAGCAACATCAAGGTCTTCTTCACCGGACGAACCTTCAATAGATCTACCGTTTCAGATTCTTCATCTCGCGCTGCAAGCGCCGCGAGATCGCCTAACACATCACGAATACGATCAGCATAAGGTCGGCCATCACGCACCATATTTTGAGCCCGCGTCATTTTGGAAGCGGCAATCATTTGCATCGCTCCCGTTACTTTCGCTGTATTAGAAACCGATTTGATACGGTCTCGGAAATCTTTAGTACTGGGCAATTCTTATTTCTGCTAAATCAGTTATGAAATACTGATCTTCAAAGGGTGACTGTCTGCTTGAATGCGACCACTGCTTCATCGATTTTCGCCTTATCAGCGTCAGATAAATCTCCTGATCCTGCTATTGATTTCAAAACATCCGGCAAGTTAGCCGCCACGTAGTGATGCCATTGCTCCTCAAAACTTCGAACGTTTTCCACAGCCACATCATCCAGGGCTCCTTCATTGGCGATATACAACACAGCAACCTGATTTTCAAAGGATAATGGCGCATTTTCATCTTGCTTCAAAAGCTCGGTTATTCGGGCCCCACGCTCAAGTTGTCTGCGAGTCACAGCGTCAAGGTCATCCGTCCCAAACTGTGCGAAAGTCGCCAGTGCCGCATACTGTGCCATCTCAGACTTCAAGGACCCCGCGACTGATTTCATTCCCTTAAGTTGAGCAGCTGAACCCACACGAGTGACTGAAAGACCTGAATTCACTGCAGGTCGAACACCAGAGTTAAATAAGTCTGGCTCAAGGTATAACTGCCCGTCCGTGATGGAAATAACATTAGTCGGCACGTAAGCCGACACGTCACCTGCCTGTGTCTCAATGATAGGCAGCGCCGTAATGGAACCACTTCCGGCTTCATCGTTCAAGCGAGCCGCCCGTTCTAGCAAACGAGAATGCAGATAAAAGACATCCCCAGGATACGCCTCTCGACCTGGAGGCCGACGAAGCAACAGTGACATCTGTCGGTAGGCCCAAGCATGCTTTGTCAGGTCGTCATAAACGATCAAAACATCTTTACCCTGCGCCATAAAATATTCGGCCATCGCACAGCCAGCATAAGGAGCTAAGTACTGCATAGGTGCCGGATCAGAAGCATTCGCAGTAACAACAACCGTGTTGTCTAACGCGTCATTTTCTTCCAACCGAGTGACGATCTGAGCTACCTTCGATGCCCGCTGCCCAATAGCAACATAAACCCCGACGATACCACTGTCTTTCTGATTTATAAGAGCATCAATGCAGACTGAAGTCTTGCCGGTTGCACGATCGCCAATGACGAGTTCACGTTGTCCTCGACCAACCGGTACCATCGCATCGACGATTTTCAAACCAAACTGTACGGGTTGATCTACCGATTGTCGGGCACCTACACCAGGTGCGATTTTCTCGACCGGGTAAGACTCAGATGTAGATATAGCACCTTTCCCGTCCACTGGACGTCCAAGTGAATCAACAACCCGACCCTTCATAGCTTCGCCGACTGGAACCTCGATAATTCGACCAGTGCTACGAACTTCGTCACCCTCTTTGATCTTGAGATAGTCACCAAGAATCACAGCACCCACGCTATCCTCTTCCAGATTCAGTGCCAGTCCAAAAATATCTCCCGGAAACTGAAGTAACTCGCTGTAGCGCACCCCGGAAAGACCATGCACTCGAGCTACACCATCAGCAGCTTCTACAACAGTGCCAATATCGACCTGGGTTAAATCTCCACCAAATTCTTCTATCTGCCTCTTTATAACAGAGGCTATATCCTGACCTCGTACTGCCATCGAACTCTCTCTCCGGGATAAACCCGTCTTGCTCTAGCCACCTAATTTGGAAAACCGTTTAGTCTTCAATCAACTGGCCGTTCGGCCAATGAATCTCGCATCAACCTTAATTGTGTTCGTGTGCTCCCATCAATCAGATGATCGCCAACTTTTGCCTCGACTCCACCTATTATGTCGGGGTTCACATTTTCTGTAATTTTCACTTCACTGCGCCCCACCAACCTCGCAAGGCCTGTTGCCAATCTATCACGCTGCGCATCGTCCAATGGCACGGCTGTGACCACCTCGGCTCTTGCGATGCCACGGTACTCATCAGCCATTTCACTAAATAAGCGGTACATTTCCACAAATTTATTCACATCATGATTGACCGTCATCAAACTCACCGTATTCCGAACCAGCACATCAATGCTTGGGAGAAGCGTGGCTATACCATCAAGTTTTGCGCTATCGGTAACCTGTGGCGCATCTAAAAAACCCAACACATCTGGATCTAAGAGAACTTCGGATGCTCTCGCCAAACCTTCTTCCCATACATCAAGGGAGTTGTGATCTTTAGCTAACTCAAAAGCTGCCTGTGCGTATCTTCTTCCGGTTGCTGCCATTGCTAATCAAAAACCTTTAACAGGTTCTCTAGTTCTTCCTCTCGTTCAGTCCTTCTTTCAAAACCGCATCTATTAGGCCAGAGTGAGACTTATCGTCAAGTGACCGTTCAACAATCCGTTCTGCGGCTGTTACCGCCAGTCCGGCGAATTCTTTCCGAACCTCTTCAATTGCTGCATCTTTTTCGCGAACAATTTCAGACCTTGCGCGATTAAACATCGTTTCGACCTCTTCTCGTGCACGGTTTTGTTCTTGTTCACGAAGTTTTAAAGCAGCTTCGCGAGTGTCCGCTATTATCTTCTGACCCTCTTGTCGAGCTGCCGAGATTTCTGATTCCACTCGTTCAGCTGATGACACTGCCTCTAATCGTGCAGCCTCAGCAGTTTCTAAACTTTCCTTAATCTTCTGAGCACGACTGTCGAGCATCCCCACAATGGGGGCATACGCCAGTTTATACAGCAAGAAAAAGAGAATGAGGAAGCTGACTAACTGAGTTAGCAGTTGCTGTAGTGTTATTCCAAGCGCTTCCATATCCGTTCCCTTTATAACGTTAACGCGTGCGGCAGTAATTACTATCTGCCAACAACCCGATACATACTCAAGCTACTGCCGTCGTATGAATAGTCGATTGCCTTTAGTTTTTCTAAACGAAAAGTATGATGATCGCGATAACCAAAGCGTAAATTGCTATGGCTTCTGCGAACGCAAGTCCCAAAATCATGTTTTGCTGAACAGGACCTGTGGCCTCAGGATTACGTCCTATGGCCTCCATGGCTTTCCCTGCCAACAAACCAATACCGATACCCGGACCGATGGCACCTACCCCGATACTGATTGCAGCCCCCAAGTACTTTGTAGCTTCTGCGTCCAACTGATTTCTCCTAATAACTTCGATATGTGTGGCGGTGGTTGATCACGACGATATTTTCGCCACCGCACTCCATGTAATTTAGTAAGACCTTTTTTAGTGATCCTCCGCGTGACTGTCGTGATCACCATGACTAGCGACCGCCATTACACCAAATACTAGTGTGAGCATTGCGAATATATACCCTTGAATAAGGCCCACAAACAACTCTAGACCCATGAATGGGATAATTCCGATTAACGGCGACAGGAAAGCCATAGCGATTAGTAATATCTCACCTGCAAACATGTTGCCAAAAAGCCTAAAAGTGAAACTGAGAGTTCGAGTGAGTTCACCAAACCCTTCAAGGATACCTACAAAGGTTGCAATCGGGCCTTGAGAAATCGGATTGACAAAAAACTTGCCACCATATCCACGAACACCCAATGCCCTAATACCCCAAACCTGCACCGTAAACATTGCAACGATCGCGATTGCAAGTGTCGTATTGATATCAGTACTCGCACCTCTAAGGAAAGGGACGATCAGGCCTACGGTTTTTCCTTTGAAATCTTCTTCCCCCCCCTGCACAACACCTTCTTCGATATGTTCATGAATTCTTTTCAGTATCGAATGGCTATCTAAATCATCACCATCATGTATAGCTTCCTCGATCTGATGCAGGTCTGATTCGCTAAAAATAATAATTCTATTGAGAGGAACTCTTTCTTGTTCTCCCCTCCCAAGGGGGACAAACACACCATCAAACGCAACAAATGTATCCTCACCATGCTCTTCTAGGAGGTGAACCAGAGCTGCAGCTTCGGTTTGGGCGGGCGTATATTCCGGGTGTTTTTCCTGAATTTTAGCTTCAACTTTCGGCAGGTGATGGTGCACCCATTCTTGTATTGTTTCAATCCTTCCTACTGACCCCACACCTGGAAGAATTCCGACCCAGTTAATAATCACCACCACAAGGAATATGGTCGAAACCAGAGCAAGAAAGCGCCGTCCGGCTTTCGGAGTACCACCAGCAGCACCATCCACCGTGTTACCGAAAAATTCGTAAATCACTTCAAACAGATTCTGCAAGCCTGATGGTACGTCAGACATTTTTCGGGTGGCCCGCCAAGCAAGAAAGATAAGGATCAAGCCACCGAACCAAAACATCACAGTCGAGTTCAAAAGTGGGTAACTACCAATGTAAGCAACTCGCTCAGCAGGAACTGAAATAAACGGTATTGGACCACCAAGCCATCCAAATCCGAAAGACGCCCCAAGAGCACCTCCAGCTACGGAAATTAGAAGTGCCACCACTCCACCGATGGCGATCGCAAGAAGTTTGGGACTAGAGAAAAGTTTCCCCAACCGGCTTGTACCTATTTCTCTTTCGTTTTCTACTGGCCGTTACCGATCCCGTCGAATCACGCTGAGAAGCCGGACCATGCCAACAGAAGCTGCCAACACACCCAGCGCCAGCCCTAAAACTGTAAGGACAGGTGCCATGCCAAATTGTCTATCGAGCCAATATCCGCCATAAGCGCCTAGGGCAATAGTAATACCAACAAACCAGCCTATTCCACCCACTCTGCCAAGTAACGCAATAGTTGCGAACCAGCCATCTTTTGAGTCTGTGGAGACATTGTGCGTGGAACAGCTTTCTTCGCTATTGGTAGTTAGCGACTCTGGTGTGTCCCGCACAGGTAATCCCCTGCTCTATGTGACCGACTGAGAATGGTATCACGAAGGCATCAAAATCAAAACGAAATTTCCACTTAATCAATCTTTTTTGATGAGTTAATTGATTGATCTTAGTCTCCGGCAACAGGCTCGTCACCCTTAGGTTTAGATTCGCCATCAGAGTCGAGATCCCCAATATCCAACGATTCTATAAAATCTGAAAAAGCTGACAACCTCTCGCGTTCTTCCTCCCCAACAGGACCACCAACTTTCGTTGGAGGATTAGCATCCTCGTCGGTACCGACAACCGCAAGGCCACTGTCTTTATCGAGTCGTACCCCACACTTTTCCATCACTTCAGGAGCGGCGAATATCTGAACATTGGCTCTAACTGCAAGCGCCAGTGCATCGGAAGGGCGGGCATCAATCTCAACAGTTTTGTCACCTAGCCGAACAACTATAGTCGCAAAGTAAGTGTCGTTCTCCATACTAGATACAACTATATGATCTATGGTCCCGCCGAGACTCTTGATGCAGTTGTGCATAAGGTCATGGGTCAACGGTCGGGGGACCGACACTTCTTGAAGTCGAACAGCGATGGCATCGGCCTCTGGCGGACCAATCCAGATCGGAAGATAACGCTCAGAATCTTTTTGTTTAAGAATTACAACGCGTTGATGGTTAAGCAGGCTGACTCGAATGCTATCTATGACTAGCTCCATCATTTTGCAGACCTCCAACTCGAGGAACGATAGACAATTCGTTGTTCCAAGCGACGTTAATAATCGATTCAAATGGTACACCGAACGCTAGCCCCCACCTCAATCAAACGTCACTTATTAGGACGTTATCCGGATTCTGCCTCATCACTAGCACCAACACCATTGATACTAGATTTTTTTTTGCGTTCGGCATCTCGACGTGTAAGCATCATTCTTCGTGAACATTTCAAACACTTCATACCAATATCTGCACCAATTCTGTAAACCTCCCAATCACGACCGCCGCAAGGGTGTAGTTTCTTGAGGGTTATGCGATCTCCAACCTTAAACGAAGTTCCTGACATTCACAAAACCTATCAAATTATTGAGCATTAACCATCCAAGGAAGCAAAATCTATTTCAATTTGCAAGCATCATTTATCTGATCACGCAATAATTCAGCTGCAAGCCGGGCCTCGCTCTCGAAAGACAAAGGATCACTGGACGCATAAATGATCCCACGAGATGAATTAATAAGGAATCCCTTTCCGTGTTCATTCATTCCTGCTCTCGTAGTTTCTTCCACTTCCCCACCCTGAGCCCCTACACCCGGAATAAGAAAATGCAATTCAGGATGCCGTGTTCTTAAGGCCCGTAAATCATCAGGAAAAGTTGCCCCAGCCACGATCCCAACATTCTGGGTTGCCGTCCAGCGATCAGCCATATCTGCTACCCGATCAAACACTTGAGTCTGACCGTTATCATCATCAACCTTTAAATCTTGAATATCGCGTGAACTAGGGTTAGAGGTACGGCAGACGATATACACCCCTCGTCCTGGATAGTTCAGAAATGGCTCGACCGAATCGCTACCCTGATAGGCGTAGATCGTAGCTATGTCGACATCCCATATCTCGTACATCGCAGTCGCGTAGGCGGTTGCAGTAGTCGAAATATCCCCACGCTTTCCATCACCAATGATTATATGATCCGGTGCGACATCTCGGATGTGCTCTATGGTTTTTTCAAGAATCTTAAAACCTTTGATCCCCATAGCTTCATAGTAAGCAAATTGAGGTTTGAAAGCAGAAACAACATCTTTTGTGGCATCGATGATAGCCCGGTTAAAGGCCGCAATATCATCGATCGGAGCGCTCTCAATAGTGGGGTCGAGGCCCACACATACGAAGCTGTTCATTTTAATTGCAGCAGCATCTAGCTTTTCGAACATCGTCTCCAAAGGTGCCTCCAAGCGTTAACATCTCTGCTTAACTTAACGCGGTCAAAGCGAATGCCAATTATCGCACACAGCCAACGTCCAACATTCAAATAACCTCGAGGATTTGCCACACATTGTCCGTTGATCCGACCCGAAACCTCCTGGACCAAATATATAACCGTCTATTGAACAAAAACGGACCACTGAAATGGTGGCCCGTGAAGTTTAACGCGAAGCAAGGATTCGAAATAGTTACTGGTGCGATTCTTGTACAGAACACAACTTGGAGAAATGCCGAAATAGCGCTTGCGAATATGCACGCAGAAGGCATATGGGGCTATAAAGCCGTTCAAAAAACAATGGAATCCAAACTCGCAGCTACAATCCGCTCATCGGGGTATCACAATGTCAAAGCCAAAAAACTCAAAGCATTTGCCAAAACAATAACCTGTAAATACAACAATGATGACGAGATATTATTCTCCCATCCACTACCTGAGCTACGTAGACAACTTCTGAGCATTTATGGAATCGGAAACGAAACGGCTGATGACATAATTTTATATGCTGCAAAAAAACCAAGCTTCATCATAGATACTTACACACGCCGGATAGTCGACAGACTCGGGTGGAAGGTCAGTGGGAACACTTACCAAGATTACCAGCGATTATTCAGCAACAACCTCGAAGCAGACGTGAAGGTCTGGGGCGAGTTCCACGCGCAACTAGACATCCATGCAGCGCAAGTTTGCCTTAAAGTCAAACCGCTTTGCGGGGAGTGTGTACTCGCAGACATATGCCCTACCAGCCGACAATAACTGAACTAACCATCATCAAGTTGGTTTCATATGTCACTCAGGTGGGCCCGGTATAGGTACTACTTGGGCAGCAAAAAATGAAACGTCTTTGTGCTCACTGCCAGGTGGGAATTCGATAACCACGGATGTGGGGAATCCAAATACTGAGTCAAAACCAAGGGACACCCTAGACGGATCGCTATCGAGGGCCTCCCCGATGACCTTGAATAACCCATCTATACTGTGGTATTGATCAGGGTTTGGTGTATCTGGAACCACGAAGCCCGGGGGCTCAGATCCATCTGTAGTAATAGCGTTTTCAGCCCACGCTACAGCGTCAATTTCATTCTTTAGTACACGCACTTCAACATTAGCTTTTTCATAAGCGAAATCACCGACATTCCACTGGAATCCAAATTTGTAATTATTACTCGGTCGAGTAGCCCAGAGTTGACGATGAAGATCCATACCCAACAACATTGCCGTTTCACGATCAATTTCAGCATCAGCCGGCATAATAGGTTGCGCATCCTCAGCCAATTTAACGACAACCCGTGTCGCAGGAATAGATGTGGCCGTAGGAGATGAATCTGATGAACAGGCAACAAGACTTATAAAGAGCACCAGTAAAACTAGGGAACAATTTTTTTTCATATATTCCGTTCGGGGGCTCACGCGTCGAATACACCGACACTGCTTGATTTGAATACTAAAAATACGTCGTAACCGATACGTATTCCAAGGTCTTTCAATGCATTTTCCGTCAACTCAACAATAAATTTCGGACCAGCATCGACATGAATGAATACTTTTCCAAGGTTAGACCAAGTTTCAATGACTTTACCTTTCAGGATATTACGAGCCGAAATATTTACTGGTCGATCCGCTGCCAAAATAATTTGATTTGCACTCAGCGAAACTATTACGCGCTCACCCGACTTTTGATTTTGACGTCCTGTCGATATTTCGATTCCCCCAACCTCGATGGTGGTTAAATAATCTGTAGAACGACCGATCACTCCATCAAATATATTCTCGAAATTATCAATAGCCCCAAAGGCGTTGACATAAGGTAAAAGTGCGGTGGGGCGATCGAATCCGACTACTTTTCCGGCTTCCAGCATCATCGCATTAGAAGCGATCGATACAACTTCTGAAATAGAGTGAGATACATAAACCATCGGGATATTAAACTCCCCATGCACACGTTTCAGATAATTAAGTATCGACCCACGCCTAGCAGTGTCAAGCGACGCAAGCGGTTCGTCCAAAAGAAGCAAATTCGGCATCGTAGCGAGTGCCCGCGCTATCGCTACGCGCTGGCGTTCTCCTCCAGAGAGCGCAGACGGTTTTCGGTTCAGCAAACTCGACAATCCCAAAAAGTCGGCAAGGTCAAGAGGGTCAATCTGACGCTTTTGTTCAGGAATCAATTTCCACCCAAATTCAATGTTGCTCTTAACATCGAGGTGGGGAAACAAAGCTCCATCTTGATAAACAGTTCCAACACGGCGGTTCTCAGGTGTGACCCAGACCCTATCAAGACTTGAATACCAGGTCGTTTTCTTCATTTGAACGTAGCCACTATCGGGACGGAGAGAGCCACCGATGCAATCCAGTAAACTCGACTTTCCAGCACCTGAGGAACCAAATACGGCGGTGATTCCGGCGCCAAACTCTCCAGTCACATCCAAGTGGAAACCCGATCGTTCTATCTGGATATCAAATGAAATCATAATGGATGGCCACCCAATCGCGTAGACCCAGACCCTATAGACGATCGAGGCCGATTCAGCAACCAGTTGTGAACTCCAAGAGCGATAACACCTAACACCAGTGAAACGATAGCAAGGCGCCAGGCCGAATTAGTGTCACCTGAAGAAATTCTGGTGAATATCGCCGTAGGCACGGTTTGGGTGCGCCCAGGAATATTGCCGGCAACAATAATGGTCGCGCCAAATTCTGACAAAGCCCTTACAAAGCCAAGTAATACCCCCGCTATCACACCCCTTTGAGCTAGCGGCAAGGTTACGGTCAAAAAAGTACGTAAAGACCCTGCGCCGAGACCTTTTGCTGCCACTTCTAATCTAGGGTCAACCCCAGCCAGAGCCACTGTGAACGATCTAACAACAAGCGGAAAAGACACCACTGACGAAGCCAGCACCGCCGCAAACCAAGTGAACGCAAGAGTTGAACCGAATAGCCAGTGACTTAATTGCCCGACCCAACCGTGTGTACCAACAATCCATAACAACACATACCCCACAACAACCGGAGGCAAAGCTAGTGGAAGGGAGACAAGAACATCAAGGGCAAACTTACCCCGAAAATCTTTCCTTACCAACAACCACGCCGTTATCAGTCCAATGGGCAACGTCACACCAGTCGCCACGAAAGCAACCTGCAGTGAAAATGCGACTATTGGAATATCTAACGTCATTGAAAAAAAGTCCTAGAAAATAGGCCGTTCATTGGTTATTTGCTGCAGGAGACACAAAATTGAATCCAGCCGTCCCAAATAGATTACGGGTTTTCTGGGAGGAAGCAATAAACGTAAAAAAATCAGCGGCAGCATCCGATTGGGAGGCATTGGCAATCTTCCAGCCAACATACTCGATACGTGGGTATGATTCTTGGATTTCATAAACAATTGATACGGCATCTGAGCTAATCGCATCAGTTTTGTAGACAATCCCGTAATCAGCATTACCTGACTGAACGGCTGCCATGGCAGCTCGAGCGTCTAACGCAAATATGGCATCTCTAGAAACATCATCCCATAGATCGACTGATTCAAAAGCTTTCTGAGTAAATATGCCAACTGGAGCCAAGCCAGGGTCCCCAAGTGCTACGCGAGGTGCCTCAGCGACAAGTTCTTCCAATGACGTTACAGATCTGTGATCTGAAGGAGCTATTGCAACAAGTTTGTTAACAAGCCCAATTGCTGAATTATTATCGGAATACATTCCCGCTTTTCTAAGAATTAAGACTGGATTGTCTCCAACAAAAAAAAATCCATCTGCCGGTGCACCAAGCTCTGCGATCTGATTCGCCAGCATAATCGAACCACCGAAACTGAATTCAACGCTATTCCCGGTCTCCGTCTCATATAGGTCAGCAGCCTTTTCCACCACATCTGATAACGAAGCAGCAGCAAATATCAGCGGCACGTCACCTTTTCCACTCCCATTGCAGGCAACCACCGATGCAATACAGATCACGAGCAAAATAATTCGAAAAAGGCGTATTTCAGACAATGCTTTAAGTTACTGGTGTAGAGAAAATTAGCTCTGATAGAATTCGCATGTTGCATCTAATCAGTGCAACAGATTTGAATCTACGGATTATATTCAGCGCTGCGGATGCAGCAATTTATGAGGCAAGAAATTGGACACTGCGAGCGAAGAATACACCTTCACGAGCTTTTCCTACCTCCCCTTTTACACCCAGGTCAATGTACGTTTGCTTGATCTTGCAGAAGTTGGCAAACAACGAACCATCGTCGACTTGGGGTGTGGCACCGGAGGAGTCACAAAATTAATTTTAGAACGACTTCAATCCGCCAAAGACACCGTTATTTACGCTGTAGATCACTCAACTACTGCACTAAAAGCAGCGGCAGAAGAAATTGGTGAGCGCAAAGACCTAGTCGTTAACTACGTACATTCAGAAGCTCAAAATTTAACAGACGCGGTTAAAGACCGTGTAGACGCTATCGTTTACTGTAATTCAATTCACTATGTGCCAGACAAAGCAAAACTTGTAAAACAAATCAAAGAAAAACTAGTTACCCGAGGTATATTTGCATTCAATACCTCATTCTTCGAGGGTGCCCATCCGGAAGATAGCCACGAGTTCTTCCGAAAATGGATGATGCGTTCACTGCGAATACTAAAACGTGAGCATGGCCTTTCACCAAAAAAAACTTCAAAGGTCGAATCACGCGTGCAGCTAACAGCCAACCAATATATCGATATTGTAGAAGGCGCTGGACTCAAAATATTAGTAAATGACCTAAACCGCGTCGAAGTTCCCCACGAAGGATGGCACCAAATTTCTGGATTCTCCGATTGGATTGAAGGTGTAATGCCAGGTGTGCCACTAGATAAAGGACGCGAGTCACTGCAAAAAGGACTCGCACAGATATGGACAGAAATGGAACTGAAAACCGTCCCGAGGGTGTGGTTGTCAGTAAGCGCTTCGAAAGTTTAACTTTCTCGAGTATAACCAGAAGATAACCGGTCTACGTGTCACCAAAATACTCAGCCAAAGTCTTCACGCTATAGCCTTGACTCTCCATATCATCGGCCGTTGCACCCTCTGACTCAATAGCGCAGCGAGCCGTGTCTATAGATGTGAAACATGGAATATGTTGCATAACTGCTGCTCTACGGATATGAAATCCATCCTGCAATGTAGATCGGTCACCAGTGACTGTGTTAACCACAGCACTCACAGTTCCATCTTCGATAATATCAACAACTGTTCGACCTTTCCCTCCCTGCAAGCGTTTTTCGACCTCAGTAACATCTACTCCCATTAAACGGATCATATTAGCCGTACCGTTTGTTGCATAAATTTTATGACCTCCTTGTTCAAGTATGCGAACAAGACCAGCAGAATCAGACTTGTCAGGATCAGCAATGCTCAACAGTACCGCTCCTCCTTCTGGAACGTTAAGTCCCGAACCAAGTAATGCCTTAGTTATCGCTCCTTCGAACGTTTGGTCAATGCCCATCACTTCACCCGTAGACTTCATTTCTGGACCTAAGAAGGTATCAACTCCGGCCAATTTGGACATCGAAAACACGGGAGCTTTTACTGCAATCAAATTCTGCTCTTCGGCCAGCCCAGCTGTGTAACCTTGCTCCTTAATGGTTCTTCCTTGCATGACGTCCGTGGCTATCCGAACCATAGGTATACGAGTGACTTTGGATATAAACGGTATAGTCCTCGATGATCTGGGATTAACCTCAATAATGTAAACCTCAGCATCTCCTGATTCATCTCTGTAATCATCACCATTAAACCCACGGTATGTACCGCCTCCGGTGATAATAAATTGAATGTTCATTAAACCAATGATGCCCAGCGCAAGTCCGATCCTCCGGGTGTAATCAACAATTTTTTCGACCTCAGCCTCGGTCAATGATTGTGCTGGATATACAGCCATAGAATCACCGGAGTGAACTCCCGCCCGCTCTATGTGTTGCATGATTCCTGGAATCAATACATCTTTACCATCGCACACAGCATCAACTTCAACTTCAAGCCCAGTCAAATAATGATCGATCAAAATGTTCTGGTCAGGAAATTCCCTCAAAGCCGTTTTGAAATAGCGTTGAAGTTCAGATGGAGTTTGAACAATTTCCATTGCTCGGCCACCTAGCACGTAACTTGGTCTAACTAACACCGGATATCCGACATTGTTTGCTATTTGAAGAGCAATTTCCACATCCGACGCCATCCCGCCGGGTGGTTGAGGTAACCCATAACGAGCAGTTAGCATTTCAAACCGACCACGATCGGATGCCAAGTCGATTACGTCAGGGCTCGATCCAAGAATGGGAAGTCCAGCAACACCCAATGATTGAGAGAGATTGATAGCCGTCTGGCCACCAAATTGCACCATCGATGCAGGAATTGAATGCCCTTCGCCTTCATTCTCAATGATGTCTCGAACGCTCTCTTCGTCGAGTGGCTCAAAATACAAACGGTCAGATATATCGAAATCAGTCGAAACGGTTTCAGGATTTGAATTGACCATGACAGCCTTTATGCCTGACGCCTGCAAGGCTAATGCAGCGTGAACAGAACAATAATCAAATTCAATACCTTGGCCTATTCTTATCGGGCCGCTTCCCAAGACGACAGCAACGGCGTCATCCGATGAAACAGCTTCGTTCTCTTGCTCATATGTTGAATAAAAATATGGAGTAACTGCTTCAAACTCACCGGCACAAGTGTCTACCATTTTGTAGACAGGTTTTAATCCCCACTCCTTCCGCATTGACCTGACCTGCTCCGGAAGATAATCCGCAAGCGATCCGATTTGAGCATCCGAAAAACCCATTCGTTTCGCGTTTCGCATGAGATCAGGCGTCAGTTCTTCCGCCAGCAGCTGGCGTTCCATCCCAATAATTCTCGAAAGAGCATGGGAGAACCAAGGATCTATACCTGTCTCCAGCGTCACTGACTCGACAGAACGTCCACTGCGTATCGCAGCTGCCAATTTCCACAATCGATCATCATCCGCAAGAAGTTGTGAAGGTTCGCCAGCTGTCCAATTAGGATCTTCCCACAAAAGCGAACCACGACCATTCTCAAGAGATCGGATTGCCTTCTGCAATGCAGCCTCAAATGTACGGTCGATTGCCATGACTTCGCCGGTAGCTTTCATTTGAGTTCCAAGAGAACGATCACCCATAGGAAATTTATCGAACGGCCATCGCGGAATTTTCACCACACAATAATCCAGAGCAGGCTCAAATGCAGCTGTCGTTTTCTCAGTTACAGCATTTGATATCTCTGCAAGCGTCTTACCGAGAGCAATTTTTGCGGCAACCCGTGCAATGGGGTAGCCGGTCGCCTTTGAGGCCAGGGCAGAAGATCGACTCACGCGAGGATTAACTTCAATGACGTAATACATGGAGCCATCTTCGTCATAGCCTGACCCTTCACCAATCGTCGCAGCAACCATTTTGGAGGGACGATATGCCAGTTGAACATTGCAACCACCTTTAATATCAAGGCCCGTAATAATATTCAGAGATGCCGTACGAAGCCGCTGATAGTCCTTGTCATTGAGCGTCTGGCTAGGTGCAACAACGATGGAATCGCCAGTATGTACGCCCATAGGATCTAGGTTTTCCATATTGCAAATCGTGATGACATTTCCCTCACCATCTCGCATCACTTCGTACTCAATCTCTTTCCAACCAAGAAGAGAGCGCTCGATGAGTACCTGGCCAACTTTGCTGGCCGCAATTCCACCACTTGCAATATCGCGAAGTTCATCTTCATTATGTGCGATTCCACCCCCTGTGCCACCGAGCGTATACGCGGGTCGCACAACTGCGGGGTAACCGATCTCAGATCCAGCAACGATAGCTTCCTCTATTGACTCAACTGCATACGATGGAAGTACCGGCTCACCAATCCGTTCAAGAAGATCGCGAAATTTTTCGCGATCCTCAGCCATTTCAACGGAAGCCACGGAGGTACCCAGTGTTTTGACGCTGTACTTCTCGAGAATCCCCATCTCCTCTAGATCCACCAAAAGATTAAGACCGGTCTGCCCACCAAGAGTTCCTAACACACCATCCGGACGCTCTCTCGCAATAATTCTTTCAAGCACAGGAACAGTTAATGGTTCGATATAGATACGATCAGCCATATCTTCATCCGTCATGATCGTTGCTGGATTAGAGTTGACCAAAACGACTTCTACTCCCTCCTCACGAAGAGAACGACAGGCCTGAGTACCCGCGTAGTCGAATTCAGCGGCCTGCCCAATGATGATTGGACCTGAGCCAATTACAAGTACTTTTTTAGGCATATCGTTGGGCGGATTGTTGCCCAGCACTCTCGTCAATCAAGTCTCCTTTTCACACAGTGACAGTGTTATTCAATCTAACCGGCGCAAATATGAAATTCCTAATACTTTGTAGCGACTCCAATTTGAATCATTTTCAAAAACCGATCAAAGAGATACTCGCTATCATGGGGGCCTGGGGAAGCTTCAGAGTGATATTGAATAGTCATAATCGGCAGATCTCTATGCCGAAGACCTTCAACCGTATTGTCATTCAGATTAACGTGACTGATTTCCAGCGCCGCAGGAAGACCGTCTGGGTCCACTGCGTAACCATGATTTTGTGCGGTAACGTAAACACGACCAGATTCAAGGTCCTTAACCGGTTGATTTGCTCCTCGATGCCCAAAATGCAATTTAAAAGTATCTGCTCCAAATGATCGAGCAATCACCTGATGCCCCAAACAAATCCCCATAATCGGAACCTTGCCTACCAGTCCTCTGGCAGTTTCCACGGAACGATCAAGCAATTCAGGATCGCCCGGACCTGGCGAAAGCATCACACCATCAGGTTTCTGTTTTAAAATTTCCCCCGCGGATACATCATCAGGGACGACAACGACCTCACAGCCTCGGGCGCGTAATGATCGGAGGATATTCAATTTGACTCCGTAGTCATTAACCACAATCTTGATCAGATTATCCTCGATGCCTCGTTCATCTACTGTTGCCTTAACCCCACGCCCCATTCCTCCTTGACGAGCCCTCGCCCGCAGATCACGGTAAGCGCGAGAGCGTTCTCCGGCGTCTCCTTCCCAGGCATAGATGTTATTAGTGGAGACATCTCTTACAACGTCAAACTCGCCATAACGCGGAGCCTCTGCCAATGCCTGTAGAGCATGAGACACACTTCCACTTGGAGTGATAATGCCCATCATTACCCCAGATGACCGCAGTTTCCGAGTAACCGCACGGGTATCGATACCTGAGACTCCGGGGATGCCATTCTGCGATAGATAGTCGTGTACCGTGCCCTCGGACAGGGGATGGGAGGGTGCATCACAATCCTCGCGTACTACAAAACCAGTCACCTGTACCCGTGTGGATTCAACATCGGCTTCACTAGTGCCATAATTTCCAATCATTGGATAAGTCGGGACAAGAATTTGACCGCCGTAAGAAGGATCGGTGAGCATCTCCTGGTAACCCGTCATAGAGGTATTGAAAACTACCTCGCCGATCACCTCTTTCTGAGCCCCGAGCCTTTGACCCTGAAATACCGAACCGTCTTCAAGAATTAAATACGTATCGGCACGTACATCACTCATCCGTTATTCCTAACTTCAAGTTGAGAGTGAAACACAGTCTTACCCTGATATATGGTTCTCACAACTCGACCTGTCAGTTCTACCCCGTTCAATGGTGTATTCACACTTTTCGAGGCAAACGTGCTCGGATCAACGACCCACAGGTTAAACGGATCAATAAGTGTGACATCAGCTGGAAATCCTTTTCTCAGGCGACCCACGTCCCGACCCAATATAGATGCTGGGTGTGTTGTTAGTGATTCAATCAATCGCACCAGTGAAATTTGCCCGTTATTCACTAAGCCGAACACCGACGAAAATGCCGTTTCAAGCGCATTTATACCTGGCGCAGCTTCGTTATATGTACAAACTTTGTCAGTCGCAGCATGGGGAGCATGATCCGTAGCAATGATGTCAATAACACCGTCGCGCAAAGCATCAACTAACGCTCGCACGTCCGCCTTACTGCGTAACGGAGGATTGACTCTCGTATTCGTGTCGTAACTCTCTAACCCCACACTAGATGGCACCTCACCTTTCAGGCCAAACACCCACTCCTCACTAAGCGTTAAATGGTGAGGCGTAACTTCTGCAGTGACGTTTACTCCGCGTTCCTTTGCCGAGCGCAGTACTTCTATAGATCCAATTGTAGAAATATGCGGTACATGAAGCTGCGTCTTTGTCAGATCGGCCAAATATAAATCACGAGCAACCATCGCGCTTTCAGCCTCATTTGGAGCTCCGGGAAGACCAAGTCTGGTTGCAACCACGCCTGCAGTCATCACCCCTCCATCAGTTATTTTTTTATCCTCAGCATGGTTTATGACAGGAAGCCCGACTTCAGCGGAATAAGCAAGAGCTTGACGCATCAAATTTCCATCTTCGACTGCATTGCCATCATCAGAAAATCCAATTACACCGGCGTCCGCAAGTTCCCCCATAGGGGCAAGCTGTTTACCATGTTGACCTACTGAAATAGCTCCGATCGGGAGAACTCTCACTACGCCATCGACAGCAGCCCTCCGGATCACATCCTCAACAGTGCCTGCCGAATCTTGAACAGGATCGGTATTGGGCATAGCACAAATTGTCGTAAAGCCCCCACGAGCCGCAGCGCGAGTTCCTGAGGTGATAGTTTCTTTCCACTCCTGCCCTGGATCCCGTAAGTGGGTATGGAGGTCGATAAATCCTGGCGATACGATCATACCGATAGCATCAATCACCTCATATCCATCAAATTTACTTTCACCCGTCTTCAAAGTAACTTCTTCAATCCTGCCATCGGAAATTAAAACGTCAGAAATCTGATCGATTCCCTCGCCAGGATCTAGCACCCTACCACCCGTTATTGCCAGTTTATTTCTGGCTGCCAAAAGCATCTCCTTATTATTCACCGAACGAATTAATTCGGCTCCGAACTTTCGCCATTTCTGATGGTTCGCACCGAATTACCCGGAGCGCATAGCATGTATAAAACAGCCATGCGCACCGCTACCCCATTACGAACCTGCTCCTCAACAACACTCTGCACTCCATGCGCAACATCGCTTGAAATTTCCACACCTTCGTTCATCGGACCCGGGTGCATCAGCAACGCTGCGTCGTTCGCAAGAGCCATTTTCTGAGAATTAATACCCCAACGTGCTGAATATTCTCGAAGACTCGGTAGGTGCCCGGCATCCTGACGTTCTTTTTGAATTCTCAATGGCATTACCACATCAGCTCCATCAACCGCTTGTTCAACCGATTTCACAAGCTGCAATCCCCCAAAACCCGACTCATCCGACAATGTGGAGCCCAGTTCCCATTCATCAGGCAATAACGTATTGGGACATGAAACTACAACCTCAGCACCCATCTTTTGAAAGGCGATGATGTCTGATCGCGCCACCCGGCTGTATAAGATGTCCCCAACTATCGCTATCTTTTTTCCTGATATGTTGCCGAGATGATTACGTACCGTAAAAAGATCGAGTATCGACTGCGTCGGATGCGCATGAGTTCCATCACCGGCATTCACAATCGAAGCATCAATGTGATTCGAAATGAAATAAGGGGCTCCGGAATGTGGATGACGCACAACCAAAGCGTCAATCTGCATCGCTTGTAAGGTCTTTACTGTATTCAACAGTGATTCGCCCTTGGAAACACTACTGGCTGATGCCGTGACGTTGATGACATCAGCTCCAAGTATTTTCCCGGCCTGCTCAAATGACACACGCGTTCGCGTGCTGTCCTCAAAAAACATAGTGATGATCGTCTTACCACGCAATGCAGGTGTCTTACGAACATCTCTAGCGGTAATTTCCAGCATACCTTCAGCTGTATCCAACAAGTCCGATATTTCAGAAGCACTAAGATCATCAACATCAAGAAGGTGCCTGCGGGGTTGAGATTGAATCGTATCTTGCGCTAAATAAGTTGGTGAAACGGTAAATTGTCGTGCCATTAGTCATCCCGCTCAATCAATACAGCATCCTCACCATCAATTTCAAGCATTCGAACTTGCACACGTTCGTCGCGAGACGTGGGGAGATTCTTCCCGATATAGTCGGGACGAATCGGGAGTTCACGATGTCCCCTGTCAACCAACACTGCTAGTTGTATTCGGCTTGCCCGTCCGAAATCAAGCAATGCCTCCATCGCAGCACGAATGGTTCGCCCTGTATATAAAACATCGTCAACTATAACCACCAGTCGACCATCTACACTAGTAGGAATGTCAGAGGGCAGAAGGGGTTGACCAGAAGCAACCTGAGGGTCGTCGCGCCATAGCCTAGGATCAAGAGATCCAACTGTGGGCTTAAAGTCTTCTATATCTGCAATATTTTCGGCTATCCGCCGTGCCAGGTGAACTCCCCGAGTTTGCAATCCAACCAAAATAAGATCATCAGAAGCAGCATTTTGTTCAAGTATCTCGTGCGAAATCCTCGTCAACGCCCTGCGAATACCGTCCGCAGTTAGAAGGACTCTATTAATACCACTCGCCACATTCACTCCAATTTTTACCATTGATAAAGAGGCACAAAAAAATCCTTGCAGTGGCGGCAAGGATTTGGTGTTGCGCTGGTGACGATTGACACGTTTATCAGGGCAGCAAGCTGCGGAAAACACGTGTCTAGTCAAGTTCCCTTGCCAGCCTCACTGGACTGGATTTAAAGGCCCATCAATATTCTATTATCTATTATCCAGATTACCACCCAACCAATAATTACACAATCATTAGACATTAACACCCCCATCACGTTAGAGCATCACCCAATCGAAATCTGTACCCCGCTCAGCTTCTGATACCGCTTTCCATGAATTGGGGTACATCTTCAACCCGCAAGCACATCGCACGAATCGCATACGTCGCTTTCGAACGACAATCACATTACACCGGTCACATTCAGCAGCATAACGAATTCGCGTTTGCCACTTTTCAGTTAGAACATCTACATACCTTTTTGGTTCAATATTCAATTCCTTGCAAATAGCTCTGAATTCTCGTCCGTGGGCACTCGGTTTGTTTCCGAAACGAGCATGAACGATCGCATGAGCGACCTCGTGCAAAACGACTTCACGGACGTCACTATGATCACCCATTGCCAATAACCTTGACGATATAGCGATCTGCTTGCGAGACGGCATATAAGAACCTAAAGTCGTCCGCATCCGACATGACACGCGAACCCGCGGCAATTGAAGTTTTGGCTGATGAATTTTGAGAATTTCACCAATCATTAAATCGACATACCCTGACTGGGGTTTATCTATTGGCTTCTGCTCTATATCAAATGCATATTGACGCGACTTAAAAGATAATTTCGAAAATTCGCGGGCAATTCTTACTGCGATATCCAAACCATGCCTAACGCCCTGTGATTTCAAAGAGGGAATACTGTAAGCCTCCAGAGTGTTTTCAGAAACTCCTGAAACATGGAGTATGTTGATTCCCCGCTTTATTGATTAGTCGTTTTTCTTGTTTCACGAGAATCTTGACAGGGAGAAAGCTCTGATATCAACAGGAAAATCAGATCCGGCAACTAGATTAGCTGCCGCCAATCCCATTGCTGGGCCCAGCAATATTCCATTTCTCCCACCGCCAGTAATGATCACCAAACCTTCCGGTCCAGAGAACGCTTCAATAATCGGTAAGCGATCAGGTGTCATAGGTCTCAGACAAGCGGTCTGCTGCACCAACTCCGCATCACTCAGATATGGAAGAATTTCTACAGCAGATCCAATAATCCGATCTCGCGCAGCGGATGTCGTGTGGTCGTCGAATCCAACCTCTTCTTCAGTCGTGCCAACCCATAAAAGACCATCGGATTTAGTAGTGGCATAGTCTGTGTCCCACCAAAGAGAAACTTTCACGGGCGGATCTGGAGCGTCAAGGCGTAAAATCTGACCCCTCAATGGAGTTACAGGGGCGTTAATGCCAAGATCTAAAAGTAGTGATGCACTCCAGGGACCCGCGGCTACAACAATCGATTCTGCCTCGAATTGGTCAACACCCGCCACCACACCCGATACTCGCCCGCTTTCAACGACAATATCGGTTACATCTCGGTTTACCAATTTAGCACCATGCTGCTCGGCAGCTTGCCATAAGTTTAATGTCACTTTATAGGGATCAACTTCATAAGCTTCACCAACATAAAGACCTCCCAAAACATCGAGGGAAATCCTCGCCTCCACATGACTTAACTCACCCGTGCTCAACCAACGAATATCAGTGGCGTAATCCTTGGCGTGTGCTTCGTATATCTTCTGCATATCCTCAAGGTCCGAATATTCTTTCGCCAATATGACCGAGGCTTTTTTTAATAAATTAAGATTTTCTGCATTGCCCCCAGTCAATTGTTTCGCTAAGTCTCGATGCAACCCAATCGAATAGTTAGATAGCACTTCATAGGAGTTATTTGGTAAATCTCCAAAGGATGGGATTATGCCTCCAAGTGCGAAACCCGATGCATGAGACGCAACAGAATCACGCTCAAAGAGAGATACATCATGGCCATCTCGTGAAAGATAGTACGCTGCAGAACATCCAGCAATACCGCCACCAATAATTAAAATTTTCATAGTTAGAGGTCAGCCTTAGAATTGATGAATGGAAGCAATAACCAAGTCATTAACTTTGGAACCTGAACGCCGCAAAACTCCGTCGCCCCGACGACGAGGTAGCGCTATACCCGGTGTTCGTACTATCATCTTTTTGGCTCCAACAAAGTTGTTGACGAGTTAATACCACCATCAACGTTCAGTCCAATATAAAAAGATTTATTTAGAGCGGAACTCGTTTGAAGTCTAACACCGCATCGGTGTCCGTCGGCCTTCTTAAATCCAGTCGACATTGTGACCTGAAAAAACAACCGCTCAACAAGCCATTCGAGCTTTCTCAAAGACGCCACACATCGGGTATTCTGGTTATTGAAATTTTCATAAATGCACGGAGAAAATGATGGCAGACGATACGAGTCGAACAATTCGAGGTCGGTTCACAACATGTGAGCTTGTGCGACGGGAAGAACTAACTGAAGATCTGATCAAATTTTGGATCAAGCCAGCGCAACCATTTTCATTCAAGCCTGGCCAATATTGCACGATTGGGGTAGATGGCATCGAACGCCCTTACTCAATCGTCTCTTCGCCTGATGAGAAAGAAATTGAACTATTCATTGAAGTTGTCCCTGTCGCTGAAGGTGGTCATTTAACCCCTTTACTAGATCATCTCGAGGTCGGAGCTGAAATGACCCTGCGGCCTCGTGCAAAGGGTATTTTTGTACTGCAAGCACAATTCAAGCATCACATTTTTGTCGGAACTGTAACCGGAGTAGTTCCTTACCTCTCTATTCTTAGAAAATTCCTCAACGATCCTGAATGGCCGGAGCCTCAAGAAGGAATCACGCGAGACGACTACACATTCGACGTACTAGAGGGCGCAAGCTACCTAGACGAGTTTGGCTACGATGAAGAGCTGACACAGATCGCAAGGGAACACGATTTCGTAAAATTTTACCCCTCAGTTTCCAGACCCACAGAAGCGCGGAATGATCCATGGGCGGGGGCAGAAGGTCGAATTAACACTCTGGTTGAAAACTACGTTGCCAGACTCGGATTTGACCCAAAAGAAACGTGTATTTACGCGTGTGGTCACCCTCAAATGATCGAAGACGTCGGACGGAGATTTGCCGACACCGATTACACTTTCAAAGAAGAGCGGTTCTGGAAAGAAGATGACTAACAGTGAATATTAGACTCAGTCGACTCCAGCGACCTTCGCCAGTGTACTAACGGTCTGATACTGTCGCTCTTAATATTCAACAAAAAGTTACTCAACAGCATAATGTGCTAACAATTAATCAGAGGAATCTAAAAATGTCAGAACGAATCGGATTCGTAGGATTAGGAATCATGGGCAAGCCAATGGCCAAGAATCTGGTCAAGGCCGGTTACTCACTGGTCGTTTTCGATGCTTTTTCGGAGACGGCAATGGATGAACTGGTCGCAGAGGGTGCGACTGTTGCCTCATCGTCTGCAGACGTCGCGTCTAAATCGGATGTCACAATTGTTATGGTTCCAGATGGCCCGGATTCTGAAGCAGTGGTTCTAGGTGAAAACGGACTGCTGGAAGGCGCGTCCGCTGGTGATTTGATCGTCGATATGTCTTCGATAGCGCCCAGTTACTCACAAATGATTCATGCCGCCTGCACAAAGAAAGGCGTCAGTTTCATCGATGCCCCGGTTTCTGGTGGCGAACCGTTCGCTGTCTCAGGTGACCTGGCAATAATGGTTGGCGGTGATGCCAACCATTTTGAGCGAGCAAAGCCGCTATTCGAAGTCACTGGCAAATCGAGCGTTCTTTGCGGAACCATCGGTGCAGGAAACGTCACCAAGCTCGCAAACCAAATCGTTGTTGGCGCAAACATACACGCCCTTGCCGAAGCTCTCGTCCTCGCTACCAAAGCCGGCGTGAATCCCGAAACTGTGTTCGATGCCATCAAGGGCGGGCTTGCGGGTTCTAACGTCATGAACGCCAAAGGTCCGATGATGTTCGAGCGAAACTTTGCACCGGGATTCCGCATCGAGCTTCACTATAAAGACATCAACAATGCCGTACAGACGGCGAACTCCCTAAACTTACCACTGCAAGTTACAGCCAACCTCCAACAGGTCCTTGCGGCTCTGATGGAGTGGGGCCAGGGCAAGGACGATCACTCAGCAATCCTGAGTTACGTCGAAAAGCTTTCAGGAGTAACAGTTACTAACAAGTAGCTATAGGAATCTAGGCTCTAAATCTGGTCAATCAGATACGCAACCAGCCAGTCGCTCAAAACTAAAACAACTCGATATCATCTCCATACATCGGGTTGCAACAGATTAGAGCAAATAGTGTTATTTACTGATTCCAGCTGCAAAAAGTAGCGACTCGCATCGACCCAAAGCCTGATCAGAATCACGCCCTTCACACAGCATTATCACGTTACCTACAACTACGTAATCCCCGTACAACGGAGTCAAACCGTGTCTATGAAAACCACCACCCCGTCGATCTTTTGTGCCCTCGTCCCAACGAACGTCAACAGATCGAAGCAGTGCTTCTGCTCCAGTCACTTCCTCCGCGTACTCAATGCCCTTCTCAACTGCACTCACGTGATCAGGATAAATCCGTAGTTCATACTGAATTGGTTCGCTATCAGGTGGAGTGAAATAACCCATATATGCTGCGATCGCCATAGGCAATCCCGTAATGTCGTACTCCTTGGCCAATTTGAAACGCGCACCATCAAAGCTACTCAAGTCTCTAATGGTCTGATCTGGATTGATCTTCACAAAAGTGGATTCATGACTTTCATTGACAGAACCGCATGCAACTCCGAGCAAAGTAAGTGAAAAGACTATTAACGACAGAGTAGTTGACGAAAAATGCCGATCCAACTAATCACCTCGCTCCTCTAGGTCATCGCTCTCGAAGTCTGAATCAGTTTGCGAGATATCGTTTAAAAACTGCTCAATTTCCGGAGGTAGCATAACCCCGGTATCCGCACTCGAATCAGAACCTGCTGTACTTGAATCAGATTCGCCTCGAAGATCATTGTCATTCTCTCGCTCGAAACGCTCCACCATATCTCTCAGAGCCGGGTTATCTTTCATCGCCGGGGTAACTTGATCGTACTGTTTTTCACCCAAGCCAATTTCGGGCAACAAAGGACTAAAACCATAGAGTTTGGCAAGAATCTTTAATATCCGCGCGCTACCGGCATAGTCATCATCAAGTTTTAGGTAAAGCGGGAGATGAACCATCAAGGAAAGCGTTTCTAAATGCATATCTGTTCGAATTCGATCCGAAATTTGAGAAGTCATAGAGGTCGGGCCCTGATATCTTGAACCGCTCAATTTGACGTCATCCAACTCAGGAGGAGTCCCCCATCCCCGCGCAGATCCGGTAACCAGTAGCTGGCGGGAATGTGGAACGGAATCGTACATCCCCCCCAACTGCAAATAACGAGTCACGTTCAATACCTTCAATAGCTCAATAACTGAATCATTAAAATCCTCAGCAAATGCGTGTGGTTCCAGCAATTCTAAAAGCACAATATCGTTAGAACTGGGACGGCGGGCGAAACTAATTTTCGTGTTCGGCACGCGCACTGAACGAACGTCACCTTTAATGCGAATCTCAGGCCTATATCTGGTGAAATCGTAGAACTTACCGGGACGATCAAGCTGCCCTATTTGTTCGGCTCCGTACGTTTTTCCAAGGCGTCTCAGCACTATTTTCCCAACATTACCTACATTGATCCACGGCTTCAAAATCGCAATGCAATGCGGATCCCGCAGAGGAGGATCTGGCATATCTATTTCAAAATCACCGATTTTCATCAATGTAACCCCACATCCAGCATACACGGGTGTTTTTGAAGTTTGTACCGACAAATCTCTCACGCTTTGACGATGCTAGAATTCACACCGATGCCCATCCAGAGAGCTTGCGGCAGTTCCAAATTACTAACTTCAGAAAAATAGGATCAGCCCATGATAAACAAGTTTGTATTTCTGCCTCCGCAATCAGACCTTTTTGCAGAATGGATTCCAAGACTTCTCGACAGCGCCCCTGGTTGGGACATCGCAGCTCCTGAAACGGACGCGGAAGCCAAACTTGAACTGGGAAACGCAGATGCAGCTTTCGGCACTATGACCCCTGATCTGATCGCCTGTGCCCCAAATCTAAGATGGCTCCAGGCCCCAGCGGCGGCACCTGATGCCGGCTATTACTTCGATGAACTCATCGCCCACGAAACCAAGGTCACTAACTTCCGAGAAATATATAACGATCACATATCAGTTCAAATACTCACATATATCCTCAGCTTCACAAAACACTCTCATCTGTATAGAGATTTTCAAAGGGAGCGGGAATGGCACCCGCTCGATGCACCACATCACGAGATTTTCCTACCTGAATCAACAGTTTTAATTATCGGAATCGGAGGTATCGGGACCGAAACGGCGCGCTTGTGCAAAGCAATCGGGATAAAGGTTATTGGTATAGACGCGCGACGTGAAGAAAAGCCGGAATGGGTAGACGATATGTTTGGTCCTAAATCTCTTGAAGACCAGCTGCCAAAAGCCGACTTCGTAGTTTTGACGATCCCACATACTCCGGAGACGGAAGGTCTAATGGACTCATCAAAATTCACATTGATGAAAGACTCCGCCATTTTCATCAACATCGGTCGGGGAATGACAACAAAGCTCGACGACCTTAACGCCGCTTTACGTTCAGGATCTATAGCCGGGGCAGCCCTAGACGTATACGAAAACGAGCCGCTACCTCGTGATCACCCACTTTGGGACGCGCCAAACACCATACTTACCCCACATATCGCTGCACAAGGCGGACGTCACCTGGCTGAACGCCGATATGAAATTGTCCTCGAAAATTTCCGTAACTTTTCTGCAGGTAAACCCTTACGAAATGAAGTAGATAAAGCAGTCTGGTTCTAATAACGTGCCTGTGACTGCTCAGATTTTGGAGTGCGCTGACCAAATTCGAATACCTCCACAACCCTTTGCAAAACATTTACGTATAATTCAAACATCGGTCTTGACTCTGTCTGAGCGATCGTGGGTAGAAAAACTCTACTACCCGGAGTTACGATTCCAAGAAGGAGGTGGTCTGTTTTAATGTCTAGTACCAAACGAGGTGTCCTACGTTGATGTAGGGCGCCCTACACGTAGGGCACCTCAAGAGTAGGGCCACCCGATCAGCAAATGCCATAAGGGCTATTCTGATCCGGTGGCCCTACTCGCGCCTACAATCTTTCCAGACCAGACTATTGCTATAGGTATCTAACTTGCCAAATCCTAAAACCCGACATTTCACCGCAACCGGTTTTGTAGTTAACGGCGATGCCACACTATTGCATTGGCATAAAAAGGTGCAGGAATGGCTCCCCCCCGGCGGACATGTCGATCTCAACGAAGACCCTGTACAAACAACGCTTCGTGAAATCAAAGAAGAGACCGGGTTTGATGTGGAGATCGTACCTACCCAAAAGCCGCTGAGGGTGAGTAATCTCGATCAAATCTATGCCCCGCACAGCATCATGATCGAAGATGTAGTCGATTCCGAACACGGTGAGCATCAACATATCGATCACATTTACTTCACACGACTTATCAGCGATATCCCCTCGCCGACGGGGGAGCTTTCCCTCCAAGACGAGAAAGCTACTTCCTGGCTTTGGGCATCAATAACAGATCTGAAGTCAGAGACTCCCTTCAAAACACCCAAAGGAGAATTCCGAACACCACCTGAAGACGTCCTAAAATTAGGTTTAGCCGCAATTCGACATGTCAGTGGATGAGCCGTCCAACAAACTCCTTCGCAACATAACAATCTAAATTAACCAACCACTCATTCAACAAAACATCACTTAAATGCAAGCAATCGTCCTACATGGCAAACAAGATTTACGCTTCAACCCAAATCACCGCACACCCAAACCGGGCACTGGCGAAGTGTTGCTGAGAATGACCTACTCATCGATCTGCCAAACAGATATTGAAATGTGGCAGCATGGGATGTTCAACATAAACAGCGGACCCAGGATCCTAGGACACGAAGCAGCAGGCATCGTTGAAGCACTCGGGGAAGGTGTAAAAAGTATTCAGGTTGGGACAAGGGTTGCAGTAGAAAACGTTCGTACGTGTAGAGTCTGTTTTTTCTGTCGTAAAGGCACATCACAACTGTGTGATAATGGGCGCAATTTCGGATTCACAGATGATGGAGGACTGGCTGAATACGGAGTTTGGCCAGCTGATCTATGTATACCACTACCAGATAATGTCACTAACGAA
>ERZ651768.437-NODE-437-length-31297-cov-16.965823_pt1 | contig 31297 bp, 26 predicted proteins | sample MGYA00514754_ERZ651768 | MGnify/ENA metagenome assembly ERZ651768
CCAGATCAATGGGACGACCGGATACGAGGAAGCAGCTGGGCAGGGAGTTATTGCTGGGATCAATGCTGCCCTCAAGGTCAAAGGGGAGGACCCCTTTATCCTCCGCCGGGACCAGGCCTATATAGGAGTGTTGATTGATGATCTGGTGACCCGTGGCGTTGATGAGCCCTATAGGCTCTTCACGTCTCGAGCTGAATTCAGACTACTTCTCCGTCAGGATAATGCCATACGTCGGCTGGGCCCCCTGGCACGTGATGTCGGACTACTCACCGAAAAACAGGCACTAGTGCTTAAGGATCGCCTTGATCAGGAAAATAAGCTTATAGCCTGGTTCCACGACACGAAACTTGCTCCAAACGATGTGGATCCACTGCTAATTGAAGCAGGGTCAGGGCCGCTTTCAGGGCCAGTTAGAGCCGTAGAACTTCTTCGGAGGCCCAGGGTCCGGGCGACGGACCTTTTGAGCGCTGGTAGCTCAGATAGCGATATCGGAAATCCGCAAGAAGGGTTGAGAGCCGGGGTACTAAGCGCTGTCGAAGTGGAATTGAAGTACGAAGGGTATGTCGGGCGGGAACGAGAGCGGGCTGCGAGGCTTGAGGAACAGTCTAAGTTGTTGCTGGACTATGACTTACCATATTTAAAGTTTGAGACACTGTCATATGAGTCGCGGGAGAAGCTGGCTCGGATAAGACCTGAGACATTCGCCCAGGCAGCTAGGGTCCCAGGGGTATCACCAGCCGACCTCCAAAATCTGCTACTCGAGGTCCGACGGACACGTACCAGGGAGAAGCGAGACCTGTAACACGTTGTGGTACAATAAGTTACAGTGTTTATAGCGACACTGTTTCACGTGAAACAGTTTTGTGCTTATGCCGCGCTGGCTTATCCGGGTGAGCGGCTACTTACGGAGGAGCTCGAAATGTGCGAGTGTGGGGTCTTTTTGGCCGTCGAAGTCAAGGTCGAATTCGGTATCGCCGTCCAGGATCAACACGGTGTCACCGACAAATTGGTAGGTCGAAACCTCATTCTCCCTGGTCGGAAACTCTCGGTTTAGTGCCACCGTGGTGGCGGTTACAGAGATTGTGCCTATTTCCGTCTGTCCTAGGCCCGCGTAAACGAGGATCGCGGTGTAACTCCCACTGGGTTGAATGTTGAGGTCGAAGGTTCCCCCGAGCTGAATCAGGTCGATGGAAACCTGGTCTGACACCGAGCTCGTCAAGACGAATGCGGTTGCCGCCCAATTGCCGACGAACGGCTCAATTAGGGGATCAGGACCAGTAGGTACCGGATCGCCGCATCCTAGGAAGGATAATGAGAGCAGGGATAATCCCTTAATTAGGCGAGTTCGCATCAACGTCCTCCAGTTCATTGCCTTCTCATGCTACAAGACATTTTCTATCACGAAGGCGTTGAGAATCTATGGAGTTTAGCGTGAAAGTCCGAGGCCCGCTGTTAAATATGTGGGGGCTGGCTTTCGGGGTTACCCGTCATAACGATATATTCCTTGCCCTCCCGCTCCGGTAGAGCAGGATTGTTTAGTTTCTCGAGGGCTCATGTCGCACGTTATAGCGATCGCTAATCAGAAAGGTGGGGTTGGTAAAAGTACCACGGCGATCAATCTTGGTGCTTCCTTGGCTGTCGCCGAAAAGCGCACCCTTGTTGTTGATATTGACCCACAGGCAAATGCTACCAGCGGCCTAGGGATTGAAAACAGCGATCAACTCAAGACGATCTATGACGTATTAGTTCGGGGAACATCCATAAAAGACACGGTTTTCAGGCAACTCCACTTCCCGTGCCTCGACGTTATCTCTTCAACTAGGGATCTCGTAGGGGCGGAGATCGAACTAGTGAGCGCCTCAAATCGAGAAACGGTTTTGAGAGATGCGCTTGCGTCTATTCGAGGTCAGTACGACTACATCCTTATGGATTGCCCTCCTTCTTTGGGACTTCTTACTCTTAATACCCTTATCGCAGCAGACTCAGTGCTTATCCCGATTCAGTGTGAATTTTATGCGTTAGAGGGGATGACACAGCTACTGAATACCGTGCGCCTGGTTCAGAGATCTCTAAATCGTCGGCTTCACATCGAAGGGGTATTGCTGACGATGTTCGATGGTCGACTAAACCTCTCGAAACAAGTAGCAGCCGAAGCACGGGAATACTTTGGTGCCAAGGTTTATCGGACGGCAATACCTAGAAACGTTAGGCTAGCGGAAGCCCCAAGCTTTGGAAAACCGATAGTGCTGTATGATGTTCTTTCTAGGGGCGCGCAGGCCTACCTCGAGCTCGCTCAGGAAGTGATGGCGCAGAGGAATAGGGTAACCAGTGCCTCTCGCCCGGTGCTTTCAGCATGAGCCACGACCGTCTTGGAAAAGGACTGGGAGCACTGCTCGGTGACTATTTAGAGCCAGACTTACAGCCCGGTGAAGTGCAAAAGATTAGGACTGGATCGATTTTACCGAATCCGATGCAGCCTCGCCGGAGTTTTGTGCAAGCCGAATTAGAGGAACTGGCATCGTCGATCGAAGAGAATGGCCTTCTGCAGCCTATCGTTGTTCGCGCAGCAGCAGCAGATAACTATGAGCTGATCGCTGGCGAAAGACGTCTGCGGGCGGTCGGGATCCTAGGGTGGGACGAGGTGCCAAGCATTGTGCGGGAAGCATCTGACAAAACCCTCTTAGTTCTGGCGCTCGTCGAGAACCTGCAGCGAGAGGCACTCAACCCGCTTGAGGAGGCCCAAGGGTACGCTTCTCTGGGCGAGCAGTTCGACATGAAGCAAGCAGATATCGCGGCTGCGGTGGGCAAGAACCGTTCAACCGTCGCAAACTTACTTAGGCTCCTGAAGTTGCCCGTCTCAGTTCGCAGGTTGGTGGAGGATGGCAGCCTGTCGGCGGGTCACGCTCGAGCCCTACTGGCGGTCGATGACGCACTACGGGCAGCCGAATTAGGGCAGCAAGCGGCGAAAGAAGGGTGGTCGGTCAGAGAGGTAGAACGCAGGGTGACCGGTATTTCAAAAAAGAAGAGGAAGCGGAAGAGGGGAGCGACCTCAGACCCGATGGTGAAGGCCTTCGAAGGCCAGCTAAGGGATCACTTTTCTACGCGAGTTACGATTCGAGAGCAGGCAGGCCGTAAAGGCACTATCGAAATTCAATACCACGGCCCCGAAGATTTCGAGCGTATATACGAGCTTATGACTGGCCAGGAATCTTCTAGGGTTGGTGAATGAACCCATTGGGTCCGCGGGATCTAACCATCATGGTGGTTCCAGATGATGGAAGCGTAAGTCGCTCGTACCGGCTAACTTACGGTCGCTTACGTATATTGATGGTAGTCGGGCTTGTGGCCGGAATCATGTTTGTCGGTATGGCTGGGAGCTGGTGGTATCTTTCAGCGCGCGCCTCCCAAGTTAGCGACCTTGAGGTCCGCTTGGAGGCTATGGGTCGCGAGCAGGTTCGCCTCGAGGCAGTAGCTGCTGACTTAGCGTTTGCGGAAGCGCAGTATGCTCGCCTTAGGTCTCTTCTTGTCCCTAGCTTGCCACCTGGCGATGGCGGTATATGGCTTCCCCTTGCCGGAGGTAGTGCTAGCGATGGTGAGTCGGGGGGATTGGGAGCTAGCGGGGCGACAATACCTAACGTATGGCCATTGTCGGAGAAGGGTGTGATAACGCAGGGGCTTCTGCAGGGGGTGGAGGGGGACCACCCGGGCTTGGATATAGCTGTGCAAACCGATTCGTATATTCGGGCTGCAGGTGGCGGGAAGGTTGTTGAAGTTGGTACGGACGAAGTTTATGGGCTCTTCGTGGTGATTGATCATGGAGAAGGATATAGCACGGTGTACGCTCATACTTCAGCTCAGATGGTTGAACAGGGACAGCAAGTAAGAGAGCGCGAAGTTATAGCCCTCAGCGGCTCCAGCGGGCAGTCGACTGCACCCCACCTGCACTTCGAAATTCTTTTGAATGGGAGCGCCGTGGACCCCCTGACGATGGTCGAGCAGCCCAATTAGTGCCCACGCTAAAGGTTGCGGCTACCTTGTTGTTCGGTAAGCCCAAAGATTAAAGAGGCCGAATGGCACGTGAACGAAGGGGCAATAAGCCTTCCCCGGAGGCGATCATCTCTATTATAGGGCCAGGTATGAACGTTGTAGGGGACTGCGAAACTGAAGGGTCCATACGGATTGAAGGAAGTATTACGGGTAGTGTCCGAGCAGGGAAAGCAGTGGTTGTCGGAGAAGATGCCTGGGTTAAGGGAGACATCAGTACGCAGGACGCCGTTGTATCAGGGAAGGTTACCGGCACAATCGTCGCGGCATCCCGCCTTGAAGTAAAAGCAACCAGCCAGATTGAGGGAGATGTACATGCTCGTCGCCTGCAGCTTGAGGAGGGGGGGGTCCTAAATGGGACCGTAAACATGGGGAGTGCATCAAAGGGCACCGCAATCGCCAGTGGAGAGAATCCGAGGGGCTAACGAAGCGGACGCCTTGCCTTGTGTTACAGGATGTCGTTGAGTGATAGATCACCCTAAGTGTGGCACTTCAGTATGCGTAAGTCACTGTTCTACAATGAGTTACAGATATATGGTCTCGACACTGCCGTTGACGGATGGGGCTGGATATGAAATTAGAATCAATATTCCAATATCTTAACGGCTTGCTGTTGGTTGAGGGGTATCCTGACTATCCTCACGCACTGAACGGCATGCAGGTGGATGGCCCAGGAGAAGTTGGACACGTGGCTGTTGCTGTGGATGCTTCTGAGGCGACGATCAGTGAGGCGGTAAATCGGGGGGCGGACCTACTGATTGTGCACCACGGGCTCTTTTGGAAGGGATTGCAGCCGGTGACGGGTCGGCATTTCCGGAAGATTCGTAAGCTAATCGAGGGGCAAGTCTCTCTGTATTCCTGCCACCTGCCATTAGATAGCCACCCGGAAGTGGGTAACTGCATTCTTATGGCGAGAGCTTTAGGGCTGGAGATTGAGGGACCGTTCGGAGAGCACCAGGGCGTGAATGTCGGTTGGTGGGGAAGGAAAGAGGAGGGTGTGGCGAGCGCGGCGCTTGCGGGCGAACTCGAGCTGATACTCAAGGGCCCAGTTCGGCTGATTGAGGGTGGCCCAGAGGTGATAGAGAGGATAGGGGTGGTAACAGGAGCAGGAGGCTCCTTCATAGAGGAGTCAGTTGGGTTGGGCCTAGATGCCCTGATTACAGGGGAGGTCAGTCATGCAGAGTATTTTGATGCGGTAGAGCTGGGAATATCTGTTCTCTTAGGGGGACATTATGCGACGGAGACGTTTGGGGTGAAGGCCTTGGGGGCACACCTGGAAGAACGATTCGGTTTAACCTGGGAGTTCCTAGAACAGCCTACGGGATTCTAGAAACGTCGGATGGCAGCGTCGCTAGGCACCTGGCATTGGCTAACGGTTCTCACGCATAGCGTCTCGCGCACCTTTGAACTCTTGACCAACATGCCAATTCGGCCAACTCACATCTGCCGCGACATCGAATAATACGGCAAGTAGCAGAGTACCCTGCTGTACAGCTCCATCAAATGTAAACTCGTCACTGAATTCATCAGACGGTGCATGGTAGCGATTAGCGGTGTAGTCGGCCTGGAGCTGAGCCCCCCAACCCGCCGGTTGGCCACGGTAGTCCCGACCATGCTCGATCCAGAGGGAAGGAACTCCCGCCTTCGCAAACGGAAAGTGATCAGAGCGGAAAAAGAAACCCTTTTCTGGCTCGGCGTCGGGCCTGAGAGTGAGACCAAGCTGGGTGGCTCGGGGGCGAACATAGCTTCCTAGCTCGCTCCGCTCTTCTCCATGAACAATGATATCATCGGTGAGACCCCAGAGATTGGCGCCATCCAAGTTTATCTCTGCCACAGTTTGGCTGAGAGGGTATATAGGGGAGCGCACGTATCGCTCGGCCCCGAGTAGCCCTTGCTCCTCAGCAGCAGTGGCGATGAATAAGACAGAACGCCCTAGGGGAGCCTGGCTGCCAGAAATAGCATGGGCGACCTCGAGGAGTAAGGCGGTACCAGAGGCGTTGTCGTAGGCACCGTTATAGATGGAATCACCAGCAATGCTTTCGCCAACGCCGAAGTGGTCGTAATGGGAGGTTACAGTGAGATATTCATCCGGCCGAGTCGTACCTCTCCTCACAGCGACTACGTTCCGCGTCTCTACATCACGGTTGGTGCTCTCAACGCTTGCGTTTACGGTGATACCAGTCTCGACTGCGGTGAATCCTCGAATCGCCGCCCTACGCTTGAGTTCTTCATAGTCATAACCCGCAGTTGCCAGAGCGCGTTGGGCCACACTTTCTGAGACCCACCCGACCATTCCTGCTGGTCGAGTGTCAGTGGGGTTGAGAGGTAGCGCGAACTGTTCCCCAGACCAGCCACCACGCACTACGCTCCATGGGTAACCTGCTGGTTCGGTCTCATGGACGATTATGGCACCAAGAGCCCCTTGGCGGGCAGCCTCTTCGTACTTGTACGTCCAACGGCCGTAATAGGTCATCGCGACACCACCAAACAAGTCTGGTTCGCTAGGAGAAGCCGGTGGATCGTTCACTAAGATCATCAGGTATTTTCCCTGAACATCAATGCCTTGGAAATCATTCCATTCGTTTTCGGGGGCAATTGCGCCGTATCCGGCAAAGACAAGCTCAGCGTCACCACCTACCCTACCTGCAAGCGGATCCCCTGCGTTGAGTACAAATTCGTCTAGATATGTCGGGGTGACTGCACCTTCTGGTCCTGTGAAAGACAGCTTTACCGTAGTTGGATCTGTGGTCATACCAACCATGGGTACAGTTTGAAAATATGACCCCACAGGAGCTTCTAGGCCGTACTCCGAGAATCGTTCGGCGATGTATGCCGAGGCCAGGTCGCCGCCGAGATGTCCGGGTCCTCTACCGAAGAAATCATCCGATGCGAGGATCCGCATATGATCAGCGATTCCCTGGGCCGATAGTTCCGGAAGCTCAGGTCCCGATCTAGATGTCCCTATGTCTGATTCAGAACTACATGCAGCCAAGATAGCTATGAGGCCAAGGAAGCTGTTTAGCCTACGCACACTGATCTCCGGATAAGGTTTGATATAGGGTCGCACTTTAGCAATTCAGATGCGAGCGGGACAGTTGTCTTGGATTTGAAGGGAGCCCGGGTAGAGACCTAAAGCAGGGGCAGGGATTCCGTTGCAAGCCCATGGACGCTACGGTACCATCTTCTGCCGCGCCACAAACCATGCTTGGTCCCGGAATCGCCGGGCCCCTTTGGTATAGAAGGAGTTTCAATGACTCGACGTTTAACCGCGATTCTTAGTGTCTTTGTGATCTTAGCCCCCTCGCTCGCAGCTCAGCGGATTCCTTCCCCTCAGCAGTATTTCGGATTCGAGATGGGGTCAGACCGAAGGCTGGCCAACTGGGACGAGTTGACCTCGTACTATGAAGAACTTGCTGAAAGAAGCCAGCGAGTGATTGTTGACACTCTTGGGACGACGACAACCGGTCACCCTTTCGTGATGCTCACGATCACGAGTCCGGAAAACCATGCCCGACTAGCAGAGCTACAAGACATCCAAATGAAGTTGGCAGACCCGAGGATGATCTCAAGCGAGTCAGAACTCAATCAGCTTTTCGATGACGGTAAGGCTGTTGCGATGATCACCCATGGAATCCACTCGACAGAAGTAGGCCCAAGTCAGATGGCAGCCCGGCTGGCTTACACCATGGCCTCGTCTAATGAAGAAAGGATCCTCGAGATTCTGGAGAACGTGATCTTCCTGCAGATTCCTTCACTGAACCCAGATGGTCTCCAGTGGGTGAACGACTGGTATAACGAGCATGTAAGGACGCAGTTCGAGGCAGCCCCTCTTCCTTGGCTGTACCACTTTTATACCGGGCATGATAACAACCGAGACTGGTATGCGTTCACGCAAGACGAAACTATTCTTACCGTAGGTGCCCAGAATGATTGGCATCCGCACATAGTACATGATGTGCATCAGATGGGAGGTAATGGGGCTCGGATATTCTTTCCACCCTATATCGAACCTTGGGAACCAAACATTGATCCGGCTCTGACAACAGCGGTCAGTCAGCTTGGTACCTACATGGCTGCTGAGTTAACAGCTCAGGGAAAAAAGGGAGTCGTGGTGAACGCCCAATACGATGCGTTCACTCCTGCTCGGGCCTATATGCACTATCACGGTGCTGCTCGAATTCTTTCAGAGACAGCCTCGGCACGGATAGCGTCACCGACGAACATCTCGCCCGAGGTCTTAGGCCCCGGACGGAACTTCGATGCGAGCCAGCGGTCTTGGAATTTCCCTAATCCTTGGGAAGGTGGCCCCTGGGGATTACCTGACATTGTGGATTACCAGTACTCCGGCGCCCTGGCACTGCTCACGAATGCCGCGAAGAATCGCCGGTTCTGGCTAGAGAACTTCTATGGCGTCAACAAGCGTGCTGTGGAAAAGTGGGACGCCTGGCCGGATGCCTGGGTCATTCCAGGTAACCAGGAAAACCAAACCGGTGTGAAGTACGCACTTCGGTCACTCGTCATGTCAGAAGTGGAAGTAGCTGAGGCGCAGGAAGCTTTTTCAGTGGATGGAGTGGACTTCCCGGCTGGGAGTTATGTCATCCCAATGAATCAGCCATATGCAGGCTTTGCGAATTCAATGCTGGAGGTACAGCACTACCCAGATTTGCGCGAATACCCAGGAGGGCCACCTCAACGTCCGTATGACGTGACTGCACACACATTCGGATATCTACTCGATTTTGAGGCTGTAGAGGTTGAAGGGAACCTTAGGGTTGAATTGTCCGAACCCATCACAGCACCAGATTTTGATTTTCAATTACCGGCGCATCTTACTGAAGTAGATGCACCGCGAGTGGCGATGTACAAATCATGGCAGGAGCCAATGCCGGCAGGGTGGCAGCGCTGGGTTCTGGACCAATATGACATGGCGTATGACACACTTCATGATGCAGATATTCATAGTGGCGCCCTGGATGACTACGACGTCTTACTCTTCCAGGCGCAGGACGCGAACTCTATTAGAAACGGATTCCGTTCAGGAGAACTGCCTCGCCAATATACGGGTGGCTTAGGTGATCAAGGGGTTCAGGCGGTTAGCAGCTTCGTGCGAAACGGGGGGCGTGTTATAGCCATTGAGGCCGCAACAGACTTTGTGGCCGAACTATTTGACCTAGATATCTCTAATCTGACTTCAGGCCTTCCGAATACCGAGTTCTACATTCCTGGGTCAATCCTAAGGCTTGAACTCGATTCGGCATCGGAAATCAACGAAGGTATGAGAGACGAGATTTCTGCGTGGTACTGGCGGAGTAGTATGGCATACGAAGTCGATGATCCGAGAATTCGAATTGTTGGCCGCTATGGGCAGGGTGACCCTCTGCTCTCTGGCTGGGTACTTGGTGGAGAACACATAGAAGGAGAGGCGGCTATCCTAGAAGCCGACATTGGTGAAGGTTCGTTGGTCCTATTTGGTTTCCAGCCGAATTATCGTGCACAAACTGTTGCAACGTGGCCCTTGCTGTTTAATGCGATGAGGAAATGACTGCTCTGGTCTGCCCGAAGTGTGGTAAGGCCGCCTCGGGAAGCTTTTGTCAGGAGTGCGGAGCTAAAGTTGGAGGGCACTTTTGTCAGGAGTGCGGAGCGCAGATTACTGCGACAGCGAAGTATTGTAACCGATGTGGAAACCGCATCAGTGTAAGCGAACACCGGGCCGCAGCTACTGCCACGCTTGGAGGCAAGAATCTCCCTTGGTGGATTGCGGGGGCGGCGATGTTCGCGCTTATCGTTGCACTGGCCACACAAATGATGCAGTCAGGAGGGCCATCTATTCCAACCGCATCGCCAATCACAAGCCAACCTGGTGGGGGGGCAATGACGGGTATGCCTCCGGACTTATCAACCATGACACCTGTGGAGGCTGCAAACCGCCTTTTTAACAGAGTGATGACGGCAGTCACGGCTGGGGATTCGACCGAAGCTCAGCAGTTCATGCCTATGGCTATTGGTGCTTATGAGCGAGCACGTCCCTTGGATAACGACGGCCTTTTTCATCTTTCAATGCTCCAGCGTACGGCCATGCAACTCGAAGCTGCTCTCAAGACTGCAGAGGAGATTCTAGAGGACAATTCAGACCACTTGCTCGGGTTGAGCGCTGCAGCAAAAGCTGCGGCGGAGCTAGGTCGTGGCGATATAGCTGCAGCGTACTATGAACGTGTGCTCGAGGTCTATGAGTCACAGATAGAGCAGGATATTGCTGAATACATGGACCATACTCCGATCACGGATAACCTCAGAACTGAAGCTGAAGCGTTCCTAGGTGGTCGCTAAGTCGGAGACCAGGAAGATACAGAGGGCTCTAGGGATGAGAGTATTTCTGACGGGAGGCACCGGCCTTCTCGGGTCACACCTGGCTGATGAACTTCGCTCGTGTGGGCAAGATGTAGTTGCTCTTAATCGACCTGGGTCTGACGTAGCGTTTCTTAAGGCCCAGGGGTGCACTCTCGTAGAGGGTGATGTGAGAGACGATATAGAATCTCTCGCCAAACTAATGGCCGGGTGCACACATCTCGTACACTCTGCTGCAATTGTATACGGCGGTAGCTCTTGGCCGAAGGTCCGTGCTGTAAACGTGGATGGGACGCGAAATGTCCTTATGGCTGCTGTAAAAGCTGGAATTAACTTTGCAGTTCATGTTTCGTCAGTTGTGGTCTATGGGATCGTCGACGGGACTGTGACTGAGGACACACCACTTGATGGGCGGATCCACGATGGGGATCTCTATGCGCGTTCAAAGCGTCAAGCAGAGGTAATAGCGAGGGAGATTGAAGAAGAACACGGATTGCCTGTGTCAGTGGTTCGTCCATGTGGAGTCTACGGTGAGCGAGACCGTCTCACAGCGTTAACAGTGGCGAAGTTCCTGAGATTGCCGATCGTGCCCCTATTAGGATCGGGAAGAAATACCATTCCGGTGGTCTATTCAGGAAATGTGGCTCACGCGTTGCGTTTGGTACTGGAAGCAGCCCGCGGGGGCACCACGTATGATGTCGGATTCGACCTTCCGCTTAGCCAAAGAGCGATGCTAGAGGATCTTGCTGTTGGCCTAGGTAAACGGCCAATCTTTCTGGCCATGCCAGCGAGTCTGATCCGGAGAGGAGCCCGTGTACTCGACAGACTTGGAGCATTCATTCCAGGGGTGAAGCATCTTTCAATCTCTAGAGTGGCTGAGTTTGCTCTTGGTGAGAATCCGTATATATCAAGGCGACTTCGCGAAGAGCTGGGCTGGGATCCGCCCTACCATCATAAAGATGCTCTCATACGGACAGGTCTGTGGCTCACTGAGCACACCTGAGAATGATCATGATACCCAAAGATGCATATAGGGGATGCTTATGACGGAGATGAAGAGGGAATTCGAACCTGACAGGTACCGCGAGGGTTCAACACAAGATGAACGACTGCTTGAACGCGTCGAAGATCTCCAAGCCATGGGTATGGATGCGTGGCGTATTTTCCGAATCATGGGGGAGTTTGTCGAGGGGTTTGAGGAGATGTCAGAGATTGGTCCGGCAGTTTCAATCTTTGGTTCTGCTCGTGCAAACTCCGATACAGACATGTACCAAGAATGCGTAGAAACTGCTCGTCTACTCGGGGAAGCAGGCTTTGCCATTATCACTGGTGGTGGTCCAGGTATGATGGAAGCAGCAAACCGAGGGGCAAAAGCGGGGGGTGCTACATCGGTCGGATGCAATATTGAGCTTCCTTTTGAACAGGAGAGCAATGATTTCATCGATGTATCAATCGATTTCCGGTACTTCTTCGTCAGAAAGACAATGTTCGTAAAATACGCTGAAGCTTTTGTGATTTTCCCAGGAGGCTTCGGGACTATGGACGAACTCTTCGAATCACTCACGCTCATTCAGACCCATAAGGTTCGACACTTTCCTCTTGTACTTTTCGGGTCGGAGTATTGGGGAGGTCTGCTCGACTGGCTTCGTGAGACCATGGTCGCTGATGGTAAAATCACCCAAGAAGATCTAGACATGATTTTCGTCACGAATGATCCGGTGGCTGCACGGGACCATATAGTAGCTGGGTATAAGAATCGTATAGCGATTCGCGGCGGTTCTTAACCTAAGGCACAGAGGTTTGGGTCAGTACGGGATGCCAGCCATACTCACACTGTAAAAAAACCCTTCCACTGGCTACCTTTTTAAGCTCTGCGATCAGGTTGCCTCATCGGAAATTGTGCGCCTGATGGCTCGGTGACACTGCGCCTGCTCCTGGGTCGGCCACCACGACTCGGGCCCTTGGCTGGAGGACGACCGTGGTCACTACCACGAAAGATATGAGCCGTGGTTACGCCCCCTCAGGGAAGGACTCGGGGGTCGTAAAGCCCAAGGGAACGCCCAATATTCGGGGTCATATAGGACTGGAAACAGTCGAAATGCGGTCGCGTAAACCTGATTGGCTAAAAGTCCGCTCGCCTGGCGGTTTGAACTATCTGAGACTGAAGCGCTTAATGCGAGCTGAAGGGCTCCATACCGTCTGCGAAGAAGCGGGATGCCCAAATATCGGTGAGTGTTGGGAAGCAGGTACGGCGACATTCATGATTTTAGGGGATGTCTGTACCCGAGCCTGTAAGTACTGCGGCGTAGCCCACGGCATGCCCACTAACCTAGATCTTGATGAGCCTCGACGGGTTGCCGAGACCGTGGCCCGTTTGGGACTAGAGCATGTGGTAATCACAAGTGTTAATCGCGATGAACTCCCAGATGGCGGTGCCGGGATCTATGCTGAGACTATTCGTCGGATTCACGAGCTCGTTTCTTCTTGCTCAGTGGAGGTCCTCATTCCGGACTTCAAGGGCGATGAAGAAGCACTTCGAGTGGTTGTTGAGGCTGGCCCTGCGATCATAGGGCACAATCTCGAAACAGTGGAGCGACTGCACCCGGATGTACGCCCAGGTGGTCGCTATTGGCGCTCGATCTCTTATCTCGGAGCTGCCAAGCGGATCGATCCACGGATACTGACTAAGACCGGGCTAATCTTGGGGATGGGCGAAGAATTTACCGAGGTTACGCAGGCGATGACTGACCTGAGGGCAGCAGCGGTGGACATCCTTACGTTAGGCCAATATTTGAGACCGTCCTCTATGCATATACCAGTCGCTCGCTGGGTAAGCCCGGACGAGTTTGCAGAGCTCAAGCGTATTGGAGAAACGGAATATGGCTTTAAACATGTCGAGTCTGGCCCGTTAGTGCGCTCAAGCTACCATGCAAAGGAGCAGGCACGAGAAGTGGAAGCTGGGACCCCAGGAGTAATTCAGGAGATCCTCGAAGGCGATGTTCTCGCACCGGCTGAAGTTAGCTTTGAATTCGTTCAGCTCGAGGTCGGCCGGCCTGGCCGCCCGATCCAAGGGGCGTGAGATGGCTAAGGCAAAGACTAACACAAGCAGTGGGGCTAAGACGAAGGATGTGCTTGCTCGCTATGGAGTGACCGCGAAGATCGCACTAGAACTTATGCAGGAGATGCTTCTATACAGGCGCTTTGAGGAAAAAGCTGAAGAAAGTTATGCGATTGGTAAAATCGGAGGCTTCTGCCATCTCCATATCGGACAGGAAGCTGGTGCGGCCGGCGTGATTAAAGTGCTTCAGCCAGAAGATTATGCTATCAGTGCTTACCGATCCCATACACAAGCTATTGCGAAGGGGATTAGCCCTAAGGCAGTTATGGCCGAGCTTTATGGTCGTGTCGGAGGAACTTCTGGTGGGAAGGGCGGCTCTATGCACGTTTTCGGCAGAGATGCCCGCTTTTTCGGAGGCCATGGTATTGTTGGAGGACAAGTTCCTCCGGCCACTGGTATCGGTTGGAAGATCAAATACCGTGGGGAGAACTTGGTTTGCGTATGCTTTATGGGGGATGCGACTGTAAATCAGGGGGGCTTTCACGAGTGTCTTAACATGGCCGCTGTATGGGAACTTCCCGTGATCTATGTGGTCGAAAATAATGAATATGGTATGGGCACAGCCTTTGATCGGGTCTCTAAGACCGAAATTTCGACAAGGTCTGTGCCCTTTGATATTCCCGCCAGTTCCGTGAACGGTCAGGACGTGCTCTCCATATTCGAGCATTTCCGTAATCTTACCGAAGAGGTCCGCGCAGGTGGCGGTCCGCGCCTGGTGGAGCTGCGCACATACCGGTTCCGTGGACATTCCATGTCAGATCCCGTTTCCGGCACCTATAGGTCGACTGAGGAGGTGGAGCGCCAGAAGGAAGAGAGTGATCCAATAGCAATTCTACGGGACCAGCTTTTCGCTGAGGGCGTCCTTGACCAGGACACTCTTGACGAGATGGATGCTACGGCAAAGACAATCGCAGCAGAAGCCACCGATTTTGCTGACAAGTCGCCCATGCCTGAGCCCGAGGCACTTTATGAGAACGTTTGGGCTGAGACTAACGCTCACGGTCGCCTCTTTTTCGATGGACAAAGAACATGATCGCCCTACCAGCCACTGACGCCCTGCTGGCCGGAGGGTCTTCTTAAATGGCTACTATGACCTATCGCGAGGCGCTAAATGAAGCGCTCCGTGAGGAAATGGATCGAGATCCTGACGTCTTTCTGATGGGCGAGGAAGTCGCTGAGTATGACGGGGCCTATAAGGTCTCCAAGGGCCTTTTAGATGTCTTTGGTGACCAGCGCGTCGTGGATGCTCCAATCAGCGAGCTAGGCTTTGCCGGTCTCGGTGTTGGTGCGGCAATGGCAGGACTTCGACCGATTATCGAATTCATGACGTTTAACTTTGCTTACTTAGCACTCGACCAAATCATTAACAACGCATCGAAGCTGTGCTATATGTCGGGAGGGCAGTTCAAGGTTCCAATTACGTTTCGAGGCCCGAACGGTCCGGCGCTACAGCTTGGAGCTCAGCACTCTCAGGCGTGTGAGACTTATTTTCTGCATGCTCCGGGATGTAAGGTTGTGACCCCGGCGACACCTGCTGACGCGAAGGGCCTTCTTAAGGCCTCGATACGTGATGATGATCCCGTAGCGTTCATGGAGGGCGAACTACTCTATAATTCTAAAGGGGAAGTCCCAGAAGAAGATGACTTTGTCATACCCCTCGGTGTGGCTGACCTCAAACGCGTGGGCTCTGATGTCTCAATCATCACCCACGGTCAAATGGTACACGTAGCCCTTCAGGCTTCAGGTAAGCTTGAGAGTGAGGGGATTGAGGCGGAGGTGCTCGACCTCCGTTCAGTTCGACCTCTCGACGTAGATGCGATTCTTGAGACGGTCCAGAAGACAAATCGCGTTGTATATTTAGAAGACAGCTGGCCTTATGCGGGCACAGGAGCGCAGGTCGTCTCGATCATTCAGGAAGAAGCTTTTGATCACTTGGATGCTCCGGTGCTTAGAGTAACCCAAGCTGATGTACCTATGCCTTATGCCAAGAACCTTGAGGCCTTGGCTAAGCCAAGTGTCGAGCGAGTGGTTGAGTCATGTAAAAAGGTGCTTTACCGGTGACGTGGATGATCCCTATTTCACTGCTATCTAGCCTGACAAGAGGGCCTAGGTGCACTCGAGAGGGTAATTGCGCCCTTTCTTGGACGCTCCGGAGGTGAAAAAGATATGGTGACCAAGGTTCACATGGAGGCACTCTCTCCTACTATGGAAGAGGGCCAGCTTGTTCAATGGCTCAAATCCGAGGGTGATGAGATTTCCAGCGGTGACATCCTGGCTGAGATCGAGACAGATAAAGCTACGATGGAGTTGGTCGCACGAGGGGACGGGATGCTCCGGAAGATCTTCCTAGATGCAGGGGGTGTATCGGTGGTTGGGGCTGTAATCGCTGTAATCGCAGCTGCTGACGAAGATATATCGGACATTGAAGGAAGCTCGGATGGGAATGGAACCCAGCAAGCTTTACCAGAAGAGTCGTCTACCGGAACAGAACCTGTGGCCCCTGAGGAGCCTGAGGCAGCAACCACTCCAGAAATCACCGCTGACACTCAAGGTACTGGTAGCGTTAAGGCGTCTCCGCTTGCTCGTAGATTAGCGACTGAGATGGGGGTGGATCTCCTGACGATTAAGGGGTCCGGTCCAGGAGGACGGGTTGTTAAACGAGACCTAGAGGGGGCGAAGACCGCCGTTTCGAACGCGGCAGCGACGACGACATGGACATCTGAGGAGAACGAATACGAGGACCTACCAACTTCGCAGATGCGGAAATCAATTGCGAAGAGGCTTGTTACCTCCATCGGTCCTGTGCCGACTTTCTACCTTACTGTAGAAGTAGACATGAATCGTGTGATAGGGGCCCGGGAGAGCATGAACAACATGCTCGAAGAGGATGGCTATCGCATTTCGGTTAATGACATTGTCTTGAAGGCAGTAGCAGCTGCACTCCGGCAACATCCCAATTGTAATGCACAGTGGCATGACAGCTTTGTGCGTCGCTTCAACGCGATTCACCTAGGTGTTGCTGTTGCAATTGACGAAGGCCTGATTACACCAGTTATCAGGAATGCGCACGCTAAGGGAATTATGCAAATAGCTGCTGAAGTGCGTGAATTAGCTGGTAGAGCACGGACAAAGAAGCTCATGCCTGATGAATACACTGGCTCGACATTTTCAGTCTCTAATCTTGGGATGTTTGGCATACAAGAGTTCACTGCGATCATCAATCCACCTGAGGCAGGCATTCTTGCAGTGGGTGGCATTGAAGAGACTCCGGTGGTTGTTAATGGTGAAGTTAAGGTGTGCCCACGTATGCGGATCACGATGAGCTGTGACCACCGCGTGATTGATGGTGCTCAGGGTGCACGCTTCCTCGCTACGCTGAAGTCTATGCTTGAGGAACCGACAGCCATTCTGCTCTAGCCTGGGGGGTCATGGGTGAAGTCTCCCCAGCAGCCCATCACGTTGTTCTTACGCAGGAGGCCTTGGGTGTCCAAACGAATCAAACCCCTAGTAGCTGTGCTGTGGCTCTCTGGTGCCGTCAGCGCGTGCAACTCAACAACCTCCGATCCCGCCGACCTTATTCTGGTCGATGGTCAGATCATTACCCTCTCCAACCAGGGTGTAGTTGAGGCTCTGGCAGTTCGCGATGAGCGGATTGTTGCGGTTGGATCAAATGCTGACATACGAGAACATCAGGGTCCACAAACGCATGTCATAGAGCTTGCCGGTCGCACGGTCATTCCTGGTCTCACTGATAACCACTTCCATGGGATTGGAGGGGGGGACGGAGTTGATCTTGCTGGAGCTCGTTCTTTACAAGAAGTCTTGAGTGCAATCTCTACTCGTGCTGAGGAAACACCTCCGGGTGATGTGATCATCACAAATAGTGATTGGCATGAAGGACAGCTTGACGAGCAACGATTGCCATACCGTGATGACCTTGATCGAGCGACTCAGAAGCACCCCATTGTCGTCGTCCGGGGCGGACATGAGTACGTGCTCAATAGTGCCGCGCTTGCATATTGGGATATCGATGAATCGACCCAGGCCGTAGCGGGTGGTCGGATTGGTAGATACATGGATGGTCGGCTCAACGGTGAGCTCGTGGATCGCGCGAAAGGTTTGGTGCAACTTCCGCTAGTGCCGAATCGAAGTCTTGCTGAAATCCAAGATGATCTCGTAGAGAGTCACAGGATTCTCAGCAGTCGCGGGATTACTTCGATCCGTTACCCAGGAGCATCTCCGGAGATGTATGACATGCTCTTAGCCCTCCGAGAGGAAGGTCGACTCAATATTCGAGTCGACTTCCTATACCGTGGTCCAAGGTCAGGGTCACCGGAGGTGTTGAACGCGGTGATGAAGGAGTGGGCCCAACCAGAAGGCAATGATTTCTGGTTACGAGTGGGTGGGGTAAAACTTGGGGTAGATGGTGGGTTTGAAGGTGGGTTAATGAGGGAGCCATATGAGGAACCCTGGGGAGAGAGTGGCATGTTTTACGGACTCCAAACGCTGCCACGTGAAGACTTTTTGGAGACAGTGCAAGTACTACATTCAGCCGGTTGGCGTGTTGCAACACATGCAGTGGGCGATGCAGCCATAGATTTAGTACTCGATGCCTACGAGGCTGCAAATTCAGAGTCTTCGATAGCTTCGTCCCGCTGGGTAATAGAGCACGGATTCATACCCCGTAGCGACCAGTTCCCCCGAATGAAAGAACTGGGCTTAGCTGTATCGGCACAGAATCATTTATATCTCGCTGCGCCTAGCTTGATCGAATACTGGGGGGAAGAGCGGGCCGCATGGACGACTCCTGTGCGAGCGTACCTCGACAATGGAATACCGATTTCTCTGGGAACAGACTCTCCTGTTGTCCCCTACGACCCCTGGTGGGTTCTACACCATTTTACCACGAGAGAAACGATCAGTGGTGGGGTAGTAGGTGCGGACCAAAGGATTTCGCGTGACGAGGCTCTGCGGTCAGCTACTAAGGGTTATGCCTATCTCACATTCTCGGAAGATTACAGGGGCACGCTTGCTGTAGGTAAGCTTGCAGACCTTGCTATCACAGCAGAGAACTATCTCACCTGTGCAGATCCATGCCTCGAAACGATGTTGATCGACATCACGATAGTGGGTGGACGAATAGTCTGGGAACGTTAGGGCTGGGCCTCTCCCTCTCGCGATTCAAGACCTTTGTACCGTAGGTTGAATATCGACCTCATCGGATAATTCAACTCACAGCAAGAGGGGCACAGATGTCTGTTCCCACTTTCCGCTCTCAGGCGCCTTGGTTCCTGGTGTTAATAGCAGCAACTCTGCCGTCTTTAGCTAGCAGCCAGACAGACGCGGAAACCAAGAAGCTTACACTTGAGATGTATCTCGATCTCGAAAGTGTCTCGAATCCGCAGATCTCACCTGATGGTGCGCGTATCGTCTACACTCGTGGCTGGGTCGATAAAATGAACGACCGCCGAGAATCGTCGATATGGATTATGAATGCTGACGGTAATAAGAACCATTTCCTTGTTGATGGTTCGGGACCGCTTTGGTCACCCGACGGAACACGGATTGCCTATACTGCCAGCGGTGAGCCCGAGGGATCACAGATCTTTGTCCGGTGGATGGATGATGAGGGTGCAACGACCCAGATTACCCGCCTAGAGAAGGGTCCGGGTGGGATTGCTTGGTCGCCTGATGGAGAGTCGATCTCCTTCTCAATGAATGTTGATGGTGAACCCGCGTGGAGTGTAAACCCTCCGGGTCGACCCGACGGTGCTACTTGGACCGAAGGTCCGAAGGTGGTGACAAGAGCGGATTACCGTCAGGACCGACAAGGCTTCGTCGATGAGGGTTGGCAACACGTTTTCGTGGTACCCGCTGAAGGGGGCACTCCCCGTCAGCTCACTAACGGTGATTGGAATCATTCAACCGGGCGTTGGACGGCGGATGGAAGTGAGCTCCTTTTTTCCTCGCTGCGCACAGAAGATTCAGAACTCTCGTGGCGCGAATCAGAAATTTACGCAGTTAATGTTGCTACAGAAGAGATCCGTCAGCTGACGACTCGTCGTGGGCAAGACACGGGCCCGCTCCCATCACCCCGTGGTGACCTGGTCGCATATCGCGGCAGCGATTTCAACACGGATACTTACCGGAATTCTGGTGTCTATTTGATGAATCTGGACGGCTCCGGATCTCGGCTTATGTCTGGTGACTTCGATCGTAATATCAACAACATGGAGTGGGCACACGACGGGAGTGGGGTATATGTCACTATTAGCTATCAGGGTGCCCGCAACGTGCACTTTATATCCACCCAGGGGGCCGTAAGTGAGGTCACTAGCGGTGCTCACATGCTCGGACTTAGCTCCTTCACTGATCAAGGTTTTGCTGTAGCTACGCTCTCGAGCCCTCAAGTGCCAGCCGACATTGTTTCATTTGATCTCGATGGGCCCATAACCTTCCGACAACTAACGAACGTGAATGATGACATTATGGCAGGTGTCACACTCGCTGATGTCGAAGAAATCTGGTACGAGTCACTTGACGGGTTCCAGATACAAGGGTGGATAATCAAGCCTCCGGACTTCGATCCCAGTGAAAAATACCCCTTAATGTTGAGCATTCATGGTGGGCCTCACGGGATGTACAACGTAGGATTCAACTTTGCATGGCAGGAACACGCTGCGAACGGTTACGTGATCCTTTATACCAACCCGCGCGGTAGTTCTGGGTATGGCAGTCCATTCGGTAATGCGATCAAGAATGCATATCCAGGCAAAGACTTCAACGACTTAATGAATGGCGTTGATCTGGTGATTTCGAGAGGGTATGTCGATGAGCAGAATATGTTCGTCTATGGTTGTTCGGGTGGAGGAGTTCTTACTTCCTGGGTAGTAGGACACACCAACCGTTTCGCGGCAGCTTCAGCTAATTGTCCGGTCACGAATTGGCTCTCATTTGTCGGTACAACTGATGGGATAGGTTGGTACCGGAATTTCGAAAAATTCCCTTGGGACGATCCGAGTGAGCATCTGCGCCGTTCACCACTTATGTACGTTGGTAATGTTACGACTCCGACAATGCTAATGACCGGCGTGGATGATCTCCGTACCCCGATGCCACAGACTGAAGAGTATTATGCTGCGCTGAAGGTAATGGGCGTGGAGACTGCCATGATACGTTTCAATAATGAATGGCATGGTACGTCGAGTACACCATCTAATTTTCTTCGCACACAGTTATTTCTAAGGGAGTGGTTTAAGCGGCATGAACAAGGGCGCAGCATCACGTTCTAATGGGCTTCTGATGTAAGTTGAAAGCTATAGGGGCCGGTGTAATCGCACCGGCCCTGCTTTCTCTTGATTCAAGCGTACCGAGCACCTCATCTGCTTCCCGGTGGTGTTCACTTTACCCCCCTTCCCACTCTATCTACCTTCGTAGCCCCTAGGAATCGGAGTTCGTCCAGGGGGCATTTTCTGCCCCTGTTTCTTACAGAGAGGCATCTTGTCCGATAAGAAAAGTGAGCGCTTCGATCTCATTGTCGTAGGTAGCGGGCCGGGTGGTTATGTAGCCGCGATCCGCGCGGCACAATTGGGTTTGACAGCAGCGTGCATAGAGAAGGACGAGCTCGGGGGTGTTTGCCTCAACATCGGTTGCATACCGACAAAAGCACTACTTTCGAGTGCCTTACTCGTCAGCGAGATGGCTGGTGCCCACGAGCATGGCATTATTGCTAAAGACGTTTCTTTCGACCTAGGCCCTGCTCAGGCCCGTAGCCGTCAAGTAGCCGCTCAGATGGCGAAGGGTATTGCTCACCTCTTTAAGAAAAATAAGGTCACGCACTTAAAAGGTGTCGGTCGGCTCAAGGGTCGTGGAAAAATTGAACTGGAGACAAAGGACGGATCAAAGACTATCTACGAAGCCAAGAATATCATCTTGGCTACTGGATCTAGGCCCCGGGATTTACCTGTCTTGAAAATTGATGAGGACCGAATCTGGTCTTCAACCGGGGCACTAATGCAGGAGAAGGCACCGGAATCTCTGTTCATTGTAGGAGCAGGAGCAATCGGCATGGAGTTTGCCGATGTGTATAACGCCTACGGGAGCAAGGTCACCGTGGTTGAGGCACTGGAAAGAATCCTGCCGCTCGAAGATGCAGAGGTCTCAAAGTTTATGGAGCGCCTGTATAAGAAGCGCGGGATGGAGATCCATACCGGAGCACAGTTCAAGCAGGCCAAGACCAGTAAGGATGGTGTTTCTGTAACCTTTGAAGACCGTAACGGAAACGAGCAGACTTTGGACGTTGACTATGTCCTATCCGCCGTAGGGCGTGTTCCTAATTCCGAAGATCTTGGTCTTGATTCAGTAGATGCTAAGGTGGACGAACGTGGTTTCGTCTTAGTTGACCGGCACCTGTCCACGAATATTCCGGGTCTTTACGCAATCGGTGACGTGGCAGGCCATCAACTTTTGGCGCACAAGGCTAGTCATGAAGGGATCACTTGTGTGGAGCACATAACTGGACACAGCCATGGAATGGTGGACTATGATAACGTGCCGAATTGTACGTACTGTCACCCGGAGGTCGCCTCTGTGGGGCTCACAGAGTTACAGGCGAAGGAAATGGGCTATGACATAGAGGTCGGCAAGTTTCCCTGGGCCGCGATTGGTCGAGCGGTTGCATCTGGACACTCAGATGGGTTCATAAAGGTCATTCGAGACAAGCAGTTCTCAGAGATTCTTGGTGCACACATCGTAGGTCCCCATGCTACTGAGCTGATCGCTGAGTTCGTTATAGGACGCCACCTAGAGTCTACAGTTGAGGAGTTAGAAAAGGCGATGCATCCTCATCCAACTTTGTCCGAAGGAGTAGCTGAAAGTGCACTCGCATCCTTGGGCCGGCCGATCCATATCTAAGACTTAGGTACTACTGAACTCAGGGCTTACAGCTTATCGGGCCAGAATGTTGATCAGTTTGTGCACAGGAATGGCGAAACCGTTTTTCTCAAGTGGATTGCAAGCCTGCTGTTAGTTCGACCGTAATCCCGCGGATTTCCAAAATCCGCAATAGAGCTTCGCCAATCTTATTGTTTGGGGTCGATGCACCGGCGGTAATGCCTAAATCAAAGGCATCCTGAGGAAGCCAATCCTCATCCAGTATCTCCTCAGCCCCTGGGTCCAGCTCGACCTTGTGTTTGATCGTGCCTGCCCCAACATCGATACACGATGCATCCTGAATATGGAATGTATCTGTGTACTGTCGGCAGAGGTGAGCGAGGTGGTTTGTGTTTGAGGAATTGTAACCACCGATCACAAGCATCAAGTCAGGTGGTTTCTCCATCATTTCCTCTACGGCATCCTGTCGTTCCTGTGTGGCTGAGCAGATTGTTCCAAAAGACCTGAAGTGAGCACTGGTGTGTTCTTCATCAAAACGCTCGACGATCGCCTCACGAATCTTGGCACCAATCGCCATCGACTCATTGGCCAGCATCGTCGTTTGATTGGCCACGCCGATGAACTCTAAGTCGACTTCCGGGTCAAAGCCGGCGGAGACCTTCGTCTTGAACTGAGTTTTGAAATCTTCAGTTCTAAGATGCTTGGGCCGCTTCGCTATGTAGTCGCATAGGAGGTCGGCTTCAGCCATGTCCCGAACGATGATGTACTTGCCTCCAGGGAACTTATTGACTTGAGATGCTGTGGCGCGGGATTCCTCATGAGTGTACTTACCGTGAATAACTGCCGTGAAGCCATCTCGAGCGTAGTTTTCAACACGCTTCCAGACGTGGAGTACCGACCCGCACGTAGTGTCTACCAGAATGCACCCGATTCCTCGAAGTGTCTCAAAGTCGTTCAGGGTGACACCAAAAGCTGGCAGGATTACAACGTCTTCTTTGGCCACGGACGAAAAGTCAAATACGCCTAGGTCCTGCGGGTAGATGAAGGAGATCCCCATTTCCGTCATCCGCTGGTTGACGTGCGGATTGTGAATGATTTCTCCGACGAGGTAGATCTTCTTGTTTGGGAACTTATGTACGGTTTCGTAGGCGTAATCGATAGCACGGTCAACGCCATAACAGAAGCCAAATTCTTGAGCCAGACGCACGGTGACATCGCCGAAGGTATCCGCATAACCACGTGCTCGAATACGCTCCACTAAAGCGGATTGGTATTCAGCATCGATGAGGGGCTGCATTTCCTTCTTGAGACCAAAGCCTTTACGAAAGTAGTTCTGCTCCATGCTTGCCTTGCGGTAATCTTGAGGTGTCACCGAGATCGGGTACCCCGTCTATCATTGACCGATCCCCGGAGCTGTTTTCATGATTGTATGTTCGGGTGAATTGTTGGATTACATAAGGGTGTTATGCAACCCGGACTAGTTGGGTTCATAGTGGGGCTGCAGTTGGTGGCCGGGAACCCAGGGTCTAGTTACAAGGGTACAAGGGTATATGGGTCTACTTGGGCGCCTCGCCTTTCTTTTCGTAATCGTACCGGTCATAGAGTTGATGATTCTTATCGAACTCGGTCGGGTCTTGGGTCTCTTCCCAACGCTTCTCTTAATTCTCTTAACTGGCGCGGGGGGTGCGATCCTCACCCGCCTTGAGGGGTTGAGGGTCTTTTTTCAGTTTCGGCAATCGATCGCCCAGGCACAGATTCCCAGCCAAGCCATACTCGATGGGGTATCTGTGCTCATTGGGGGGGCTTTCCTGATCACACCTGGTGTGCTCACTGATGTTTTAGGGTTTTCTCTGCTTTTACCCCCCTCCAGGCGCTGGATTCAACGTCGGCTGCGTTCTCGACTTGAACAGAAAATTAAGGATGGCAGCATTCATGTGGTAAGCATGGGGCCGGGTCACGGATTCGGAGCAGGCTTTTCCGGTTCAACGAGCAGTAATTCTTGGACACCCAAAGCCGGGAACCCAGGGGCACAGGAGGGCGCACAGCTGCGTCGGACCTCGAAGAACGAGATCATAGTTGAGCCTGAAGAACAGTAAGTATTTACAGGTTCGCTAAATCCAGGGTTGGAAGGAGCTTTGCAGGTTGCCGGTGCTGGGTTGCTTGTTCGTATGCGTAGGCGATCCTAATCAAGGCTCCTTCACTCCAGGCCCTTCCAAAGAAGAGGATCCCGGTCGGCAAACCGTGGACATATCCGTTAGGCACCGTAATGCTTGGGTACCCTGCAATCGCAGCCGGACCAGAACTCCCGTTGCTGGACACGTCACGGTTCACGAGGTCGATTTTCCAAGCAGGACGCGTTGTCGGTGCAACGATCGCATCAAGTTGATGCTCCTCCATGACTGCGTCGATTCCCTCGTCCTGTGAAAGGCGCCGGGCAAGTTCTTTTGATTCAAGATATTCACTTGAATTCAGCGAACCCTTTTCTTCTGCCTCGAGAAAGATTTCCTGGCCGAAGTAGGGCATCTCCCGGTCAGCGTTGGATTCATTGAAGACAATGATGTCAGCAAGCGTGGCCATGCCATTTGGCCTGCCGGACATTTCTAAATACGCAGCGAGATCAGCTTTCAATTCATACAGTAGCACCTGAAAAGAAGGCCCTCCCATGCTTTCTCTTGTCGGGATATTTGCTGGATCCACGATTATGGCGCCCGCTGTTGACATCGAGCGAATTGCTTCTTCCATGAGTTGGTCCACATCAGGCTGTGCGCCGAAGTAGCTGCGCTCAACGCCTATCCGTGCACCGCGAAGTCCATCCCGATCGAGAAATGATGTGTAGTCCGTACCGACGAAATCGGCAGAGGGAATCGTCATGGGATCACTGGGGTCGGGCCCAACTAGAGCTGTGAGCATCGCGGCGGCGTCAGCAACGCTACGGGTCATCGGACCTGCTGTGTCTTGAGTATGGGCGATGGGAATAATACCAGAACGACTAACCAATCCAACTGTGGGCTTTAGGCCAACGATACCGTTTACAGAAGACGGACATACGACGGAACCGTTGGTTTCTGTTCCAATTGCTCCTGCACAGAAATTCGCTGAAACAGAGGCACCTGATCCGGAAGAAGACCCGCACGGGTTACGATCTACTGCGAACGCATTTCCACACTGTCCACCGCGACCGCTCCAGCCGGAACTTGATCGAGATGACCTAATATTTGCCCACTCAGACAAATTGGCTTTCGCGAGAATAATTGCTCCCGCTTCCCTGAGTTTCGTCGCGACATGACTGTCCTTTGCCGCGACATGACCTTCCAATGCATAAGATCCCGCGGTCGTGGTCAGTAGGTCCGCAGTATCGATGTTGTCCTTGAGGACGATCGGAATGCCGTGTAGTGGGCTTCGGATATCTCCATTCGCTCGTTCCTCATCCAGCCCCCTGGCAATTGCGAGTGCATCCGGGTTTGTTTCGATGATCGATCGAAGCTTGGCTCCTTCACGGTCTAGGGCGGCTATGCGATCGAGGTAAAGCTGAGTGATCTCGACAGAAGTTCGTCGGCCCGAAGCCATGTCGTCTGCCAGGTCGCCGAATGTGGCCTCTTCGAGTTCAAATGTTTCATTCACCCACCAGGAACGTTCGCTGCTCCCGGTTTCTCGGGAGTTTCTGGACTCGCAGGCTGTTGACCCGACGACAGCCGTAGCAACCGCTCCTAGCCCTCCGAGCTTCATGAATTCCCGTCGATCAAGGTTGGTCGCGCCGCCGTTATGCTTCGAATCCACGTTTCCCTCCCCGAGTTGCCACTGCGGTGGTCAGTTGCTGGCAAGCTGATGTGCTATTGGGTATCCGAGCAAGTCGGAGATGAAAGCAGCCGGGTCTTGGCCACTTACGAGAGGTACGGATAGTTTTGGTTTCCGAATCCAACGTCCCGAGCTAAGTGACCATGAGCCAAGACATTTCATTCCTGAAGCAACTTCTTGATGCCGCAGGGCCGTCAGGATTCGAGGTTCGTGCCGGACGTGTATGGCGCACCGAAGCGTCAACATTTGCAGGGCAAGTAGATGTAGATGCGACGGGGAATTCTTTTGCCGTGCTGAATGTGTCTGGTAGCCCGCACGTTATGCTCGCAGGGCACATAGACGAAATTGGACTCCAGATCACCCATGTTGATGAAGAGGGGTATTTGTATGTAGCTGAGATTGGTGGCTGGGACCCCCAAGTTTTGGTTGGTCAGCGAGTCACCATACTAGGAAAGAGCGATGAAGTACCGGGAGTGATTGGGAAAAAGGCTGTTCATCTCATGACTCCAGACGATCGTGAGAAAGCATCCAAAACTCGGCAGCTCTGGGTCGATGTGGGTGCTTCTAGCAGAGATGAGGTGGTTTCACTCGGAATCCGAGTGGGAGACCCTATCGTGCTAGCGCAGAGTATGATCCACCTGGCGGGGAATCGGATCGCTAGTCGTGCGATCGATAACCGGATTGGCGCGTTCATCGTGCTTGAAGCGATTCGAATGCTGTCTGATAACTTGCCAGCTGCGCGAGTGACGGCTGTTGCAACCGCCCAGGAGGAAATCGGGCAAAGCGGGGGCGGTGCCAGAGCGAGTGCCTACCAACTAGAACCCGACGTAGCAATTGTGGTTGATGTGACGTTCAGTACGGATGTTCCAGATGTGGAGAAGAAGGAGTTGGGTGAACATAGACTAGGTGGCGGCCCGGTATTGAGTCGTGGCTCAGCCTCGCATAACTCAGTGTTTGAGATGCTCTCCAGTGTGGCAGAAGAGGAAGAGATCCCATATACGATCCAAGCTTCGCCGAGGTCTACACGGACGGACGCAGATGGAATTCACCTGACGAGAGGTGGTGTCCCTACCGGTCTCATTTCAGTACCTAATCGCTACATGCATTCTCCGAATGAAGTCGTAAGTGTCGATGACCTCTTCAATACTGCGAAGCTAATTGCAGCGTTTGTTCGCAGACTTAGGGTAGAGACAGACTTCACACCGAGGTAAAGAGCATGGCTCAGCACCGTTGACGCTTTCCGGACCCCCTTCTACCCTTCGTGCCCTACCGGCGAGATGATTGTTACCGTCGGTTCGCAGGGTGCTGGTAGAAAACGCTTTCAAGCCAGGCCCTCTCACCCGACCGCGCTAATGCGGTCATGACGTTCTAACGGATGTGATGGAATGCCTTTAGATGCCGGACAATTAGTAATCGAGTTGCAAGAAATGCGTGATGCCGGACACCTCTCTGACGCGATCTTGCGCCGCGCCATTCGATCTATCGAGGAAGCAGATGACCGCTATAGTTGGGTTGGAGCATACCTCTTGAACGAAGCGGAACAGGAACTCTGGCTCCACAATTATGTTGGCTCTGGAACCGAGCACGCGAAGATTCCAGTAGGTACAGGAGTATGCGGTCGTGCAATAGAGCAGCGTACGAATTTGAATATTGCGGACGTCACTACGGAGGAAAATTACTTAGTGTGTTCACCAGATGTACAATCTGAGCTTGTCGTTTTGATACGAGCCGGATCGGACATCTTTGGTCAAATTGATATCGATTCTGACGAACCCGCAGCCTTCACAGAAGAAGATGAGATTGCCGTCATAAGTATAGCAGATAAGCTAGCAGAACAATTGGCTGCAGAACGGCGATAGTGGGGACTGAGAGGATGCCCTGAGGCTGCGGCCTAAGTGTCTAAATGCAGGGAATGCAGGTCCATTCACACTTGATGGGACTCGTACCTATATCGTAGGACGGGAGCGGGTGGCGATTATTGACCCCGGACCTGATCTAGAGAGCCATATCCGGGCTCTGGCTTCAGCAGTTGGGCCCGCTCATCACCGGAAGATCATTCTTACCCACGGTCATTCGGATCACGCAGGATCAGCGAGTTCACTTTCGGTGGCTATAGGTGCTGAGGTGTGGGGTCCAGCGGGCGTAGGATGCGTCGGTCACGTACTTGCAGATGGTGACGTGATCATAACTGACGAGGGAAATTTGATTGCGGTGAGCACGCCTGGTCATACCCCTGAGCACTTATCGTTTTACTGGGAAGCACAGCAAGCACTTTTCGCGGGCGACCACCTGTTGGGTAAGGGCAACACGACATGGGTGGCTGATTATCCGGGCTGTGTATCTGATTATCTTAACTCCATTGCTCAACTACGTATGCTCAGTCTTTCGGTCATCTATCCTGCCCATGGGCCGCCACTGGAAAATCCAACTGAAGTGTTGAACCGCTTCGAAAGTCACCGTCTGGCTCGCATCCAACAGGTTGAGGAGGCCTTGGAACAACACCCGAGTATAGCTGCAGAGGAATTGGTGGCTTTCGTATACGGTGATGCTCTCCCTAATGGAATGGAGCGCGCAGCATCTCAGAGTCTGGAGGCGCTTCGGGAACATGTACAGACTCTTGGAAAAAGCTGACGAGGAACCTGTTGCATCTCTACTCATGGGCAAGGTATCCTCGGGCATGACCCGGCCCCTTCCTTCCACTGTCGTCAGCGATCTAGCCGAGATCGTTGGGCACGAACACGTCATCACAGACCCCGACCGTCTGCTCGTATATGAATCTGACGGACTCACTGCATATCGAAGGCCGCCACGTGCAGTGGTTCTTCCATCTTCAACCGAAGAAATTTCTGCCGTAGTGGGACTCTTACACAGCAATGGTATAGAGGTAATTCCGCGCGGAGCAGGTACAGGATTATCTGGCGGCGCATTGGCTACACCCGAAGGCGTCATAGTTGGTACTGCTCGTATGAATCGCATCTTGAAGATCGATGTAGAAAATAGAATTGCGATTACTCAACCCGGCGTCATTAACGCTCGTTTGACCGAAGCCACTAATCCCTACGGTCTCTATTATGCTCCTGACCCATCCTCTCAGAGTACGTGCACGCTTGGTGGAAACGTTGCCGAAAACTCAGGAGGCCCTCATTGCCTGAAGTACGGTGTCACTGCCCGTTATGTTACCGGCCTCACCGTGGTATTGGCTGGAGGTCGGATCGTAGAGCTTGGAGGCGTGGGGCGAGATCCGTATACAACACTGGACTTAGTAGGTCTCTTCGTGGGCTCCGAGGGTTGCTTTGGCATAGCCACTGAAATTGAGCTCCGCCTACTACCAATCACCGAAGGTGTGCGAACTCTGCTTGGAATCTTCGAATCGGTTGAGTCGGCAGGCCGAGCAGTTACGAAAATCATAGCCTCTGGCTTGATGCCTGCAGCAGTGGAAATTGTAGATGGGCCGACAATCGAGGCGGTCGAAGCGAGTGTGTTTGCCGCTGGTTACCCACTTGAGGCCGGAGCCGCTCTCGTGATTGAATTTGACGGTACCGAAGCCGGCCTTGACTTAGACGCTGATCGAGCCGAGCAGTGCTGCCTTGAAGAGGGGGCTATCGAAGTTCAGAGGGCCACTGATCCGGAACACCGTGTGAAGCTCTGGAGGGCTCGGAAAAAAGCGTTTGGAGCAATGGGGCGGATTGCTCCAGACCTGCTTGTTCAGGATGCGACGGTACCCCGAACCAAGCTTCCTGAAGTTCTGGCAGGTATTGATGACATCGGGAATCGATACGGTCTGAAGATTGCTAACGTATTCCACGCTGGTGATGGGAATCTGCATCCAAACATCTTATTCGACCGCCAAAACCAGAATGAGCTCGAGTTAGTTGAGCGTGCTTCCAAAGAAATCATGCAACTTTGTGTGGATGCAGGTGGCACGATAACTGGCGAGCACGGAGTCGGCGTGGACAAACGCCAATATATGACGCTGGTTCATGGGCCAGCTGAGCTGGAGGCGATGGCAGCGGCGAAGCGAGTTTTCGACCCAGCTTCCCTGTTCAACCCTGGAAAAGTGCTGCCCGCAGTGGAGGTAAAAGGGGCGACTGATACTGCGAAGATATTGGCCATAGGCGAATGAGGGTCGATCTAACTGATTCACTCTCTAGGCTGTTGCCGGAGGAGGCATTCGGCCATTCCGTCCCGTCAAGTCTATGGGCTGCGTTACGTACAGGTGTGGAAACGGTTGTTGCACCTGGATCAGCAGAAGAAGTGGCAACAATACTTAAGTGGGCGTCTGAGATGGGGGTTAGAGTGGTGCCCATAGGAACAGGGGCACATACGTACCCGCGTTATCCGAAGGATCCATTCATAGTGCTCACGACTTCGCGTCTCAACGAGATCCAACATTATGAGCCAGCAGATTTAACAATGACTGCGAGTGCTGGAGCATCGATCCGGGATCTTTCAACTGAGACGGCCATTCATGGACAGTGGCTCCCCTTTGATCCACCTGACGTGCCCAACAGGACCCTAGGAGGGCTGGTGGCAACAGGCCTAAGTGGTCCGCTGTGGGCCGGTTATGGACAACTAAGGAACCACGTTCTTGGGGCCACAATCGTATGCGGGGATGGACGAGCACTGAGGCTTGGCGGGAAGGTCGTCAAAAACGTAGCGGGGTTTGACATTCTAAAAGTGATGGTGGGCAGCCGTGGCGAGCTTGCAGTCATCACTTCTGTCACTGTTAGGCTTTTCCCATTACCAGTCGTAGATCAACTCCTTGTCCTTGAAGCTGCTGACGTCTCTGAACTTGTATCTACTGCCCGGGCCGTTGCTACGGCACCGATCATGCCTGCATCGATCATTCTAAGCGCGACCTCGGATGGGGGGAGGCTCCTGGTTCGCTTACATGGGGCTAGGGTCTCGGTGGAAGCTGATCAGAAAAGTCTTGAAAAGCATACGGGCGTCTCTTTTGAAGTCAGGAATACTCCCGAGGCCGAGTCTTTGCTGGTGCAAGAAAGAGGTAGCGGCATTAATACGGAATTTGCGGTTCGGGTATGGGCATTGCCGTCTAGAATAGGCGTGCTATTGGATGTTCTTAAGCAGGTCCCAGGGGTGAGT